>Ga0209390_10009012_pt1 | contig 12124 bp, 17 predicted proteins | sample BON01_FD_187212 | JGI IMG/M metagenome (GOLD analysis project Ga0209390, IMG submission 187212) | Freshwater microbial communities from Lake Bonney liftoff mats and glacier meltwater in Antarctica - BON-01 (SPAdes) (version 2) | ecosystem: Environmental > Aquatic > Freshwater > Ice > Glacier... | reverse complement strand
CAGCTATTGGCGCTGCACGTGACCGGCACACGGCTGCAGGAGGCAGGCGGCACGTCGTGTTGTATTGAGCCGTTGGGCAATTTCGGCAACCTCCCCACCCTTGTCCAGACCAGTTGTGGGTGTTTGTAGGCAAGTGTGCCGGAGATTTGTTGGTTTACAGTTAATGGATTCGGTATGCGTGGGAAGAAACCATACTTGACCAGCCAATTTTGAATTTTAGCCAAAGCGACCGCAATGCAAGCATCCTTCCTCTAGTGTCGACCCACTTCCTATTGTTCCGTCTACAGAGCCGCGCCACGCATACCCACATAATCAATGTGATCAACGACTGATAAGACCTGTGTTTGGATTGATAAAAGAAAACCATTTAAAATTTCCCTTCTTGTGATTTCTAGCAGTGCTTTAAATTCTTCTTTTTTTCCCGAATCCCTCCCTCCTATCTACGTTGCCGCTTGGCCGGCGCCGGCAGGCCCCGTCCCTTTCCCCCTCCTTTTTTACTCTCCTCGATCCCACCAAGACTGTCCTCCTTGTCGTCGTCCTCCTCGTCGTCGTCCTCCTCGTCGTCGTCCTCATCCTGCCCTACGATATTTAGCTCCAAGTTCATCGGGCCATCATTCCGCCGCCCAAACGCCACCTCTTCCTCCTCGTCCTCGTCCTCCTCATCCTCCTCTTCACTCTCGCTCATGCTAGCCCCTTCCTCTTCCTCTTCGTCCTCACTCTCATGAATACGCTCGATTTTAACGCCCCTCTCCTTCTTCCCGCCCTTCGCCCCCGCACCACCACGCATCTGCCCAACCTCCGCCTCCTCGTCATCACTACCACTATCCCCCCCTTCCTCGTCCTCGTCCTCCTCCTCCTCCTCTTCGTCCAAACTCCCCACATCATCCTCCATCCCTTCCAATTCGTCTTCTCCCGCCGGCAGCACCGCCCGTGCCTCCTCCTCCTCCTCCTCCGCCTTGCCCTTCTTCCCCTTCCTCCCCTGCCTCGAAAACAACACAGCCGTCAACCTCTGTTTTAAATAAAATCGAAAAGCCTCCTTCCGTGGTTTGCGCAGATCATACACACGCGCCATGCGATCCAATCCCGCCAGAGCAATAAAGGGTAAGCTGGGGCTCGAATGCCTCACCAACCCTCGGATCGACCCTGCCGGCCCCTCCATTCTTCCCACCACTGCCATCTTGCCCACATCTAATCTATATACAGTCCCACCCGCATCACCACTCACCAACTGATTACTACCACTGCTGCTGCTCTTCCCACTGCAGAACGCCGTGATCCGATGCCCCTCCGGGAGGTCCATCACACGCACCGGTCTCCGACTCGATACCCTAATATCGTAAATTCTTACTTGCTTGTACCCTGTGCCAATCGCCACTATCTTCCCCGCTCCTCCCTCCTCATCACCATCAAGAAAGTGGACGGCGGTGACCCAGACGGGCTGACGGAGGCTGAGCTTGTCATGGGGGACATTGCGGGCCTCCCACGTTGCTTCTCCAGTGCTTAAATCATACAGACCCAGCTCTCGTTCCTTCCCCCCCACCGCCACCACCCCGCTTGAGGGAGGTCCTGAAACCATGCATGTTAAGGGCCCTTTGAGCTGCCATTCCGCGACAACGATGTCCTCATCTTGGTTTGTGGTTGAGTGAAAGGGAGCGAGAAGCTTGACCGTGCCGTCTTCGTGGGCGACGACGAGGCGTTCCTCCTTTTCGGTTTGTGTGGTTTCCCCGCCCGTCGAAGCCATGCTCACCACGTCCCCGTTCACGGCGCCTTTGCATTCCTTGATCAGACGAGGCATCTGTTTGGTTGTACGAGGGGGTGTGGCGTGTAAGGGCAAGAGGACGAGCGCACACACGAAAAGTATCTTCCCATTTCAGCCTCTCTGACCCCAGCCACCAGCCACCCACATACAACATACCCGAGCGCCATCCTCCCACAAGCTGACGACGCCGTCCTGCCGCGCGGCGGCAAAGGTCGTGCCGTTCCGGGCCCAACACAGCGCACGGATGGCCCGTGCCCGCTGCTGGCGGCCGGTTACGACGATGCGCTGGGCTTCCAGGTCGATGGACTTGAGGAGGCCGCCCTCGTCCCCCGTGATGATCCGCATGATTGGGATTAAAAACAAGGGGGGAGGCGGATGTGTCTTGTGCGTTTGTGGGCCTGTGTTGGTGTGTGGGAGTGTGTGGGAGTGGTCTAAAAGGGTGGGTGGTGGGTAGGGTGGGGAGGTAGTGCCTAATCTCGATTGAGAAGAAGAAGCGATGGTCGTGGGCCCGGCAAGGCCCAGCTGCCGAGGGACTTTCCAAGTGTGCTGCGTTTCTGATTCTGCATTTGAGCTCACATCTTCCAAAACATACTATACGTCATCCTACAGGCAGTCTCTGGTCTTGGGTCCGCCGGCCTTGCTTGTTTTGCTGGGGAGCCAGCAGCATCATCAGAAGCAGCAAATCAGTGTTCGGTGGCCTTGCTTCTTCGTACGACGGGGGGAGAGGTGGAGGCCTACATTACGTATCGACACAAGCACCACAGCCACGTCCTAGGCAATCATGGTGGGTTTCAAGTTTGCTGCCGCCGCGCCGTCGGCCCCGCCGCCTTTGCCTATACTGGGTAACAACAAGAGCGGCCGCACAGGGAATGGTGCCGCGGGCGGGGGCAGTCCTTCCACCCTCAGCACTTCCGCAGCGTCGGCAGCTACTATGGCTACGGTAGCCGCGGCGTTGCATGCCTCAGAGCTGGTGCCTGTCAAGTCGTTTGTGAGCACGGCGTTGGCCATGAAGCTGCGGGGGAATGGGACTAACTACGTGCATATCGTCAACACCATCAGGTATGTAGTAGGGAAAAGGCCAGGGAGGATTGAGAGAGAGGGGCGGGGAGATGTGGATGATGGTGTGCTTTTTTAATCCTGGTATTTGTCGACGTATGGGTAGTATTGGTTCAAAACCCGTACATTTTGCTTATCTTTCTTCCCCTGGCTTAGTAAGACTCTTGCTTTTTCACGACGCGCACGAAGAAGTATGTCCCGCGGATACTAGCCAATTAACCCTCTCCCTCCTCCTTCCTCCATCCACCCCTTCCACAACACAGATCCCGCGACGACATGGAAACCCTCCCCCGGCTCTTTCTGGCCCTCGCCTCCTGCATCACCACCGTCACGGGCGACCCGGACAAATTCAAAGACTTACTCTCCGCCTTGTTCAAATACGACTGGAGTGGGGGCAGTCTCGCGCGTGCCGCCTTTGTCAACCTCCTCGCTCACCTCGTCTCGGCCAAGAGTACCTTCCTCTATCCGACCCTTCAAATTCTTGCCCGGAGCTTGGCCGCGCCTGGACCAGTCTCGCCGACGACGCAAGAGCAGCAGCAGCAGCAGCAGCAGCAGCACCAAGAGCACCAAGAAGAGGAAAATGACGAAAGCAACGACGACACCAACGCAGCCCGCAAAGCCTCCACCCACGAGGCGCTCAAAATCGTCCTGACCCTCGTCCCTGCCGGTGTCCCAGAGCTCTATCCCGCCCTTGCTGATGCCTTCCCCCATCGGCGAATCGAAGGGTCAGGCAGTGTGGTCAACTACGCACGGCAGCTGCTCTTCCTAGTATCTGAGTATGCGTCTACCCTTGGTGGGAGCAACAGCAGCAGCAGCAGCAGCAGTGGAAATGTAGGGGTGTTGGTGCTGAAGCGAAGTAGTAGCAGTAGCAGCAACGGCAGCAGCAGCAAGAATGGAAATGGGAGTGGTGCCACGTTACGGGACAAGGTGTTAGGACTGATCATTGAACGTTGTCTGGAAATAGACGTCGAAATCAAGATCGAGGACTCGGGGGAGGCCACGGTGGAGGACGAGGAGGACGCCGCGGAAGCTGCAGCTGCTGCAGCGACTGCTGCTCATTTGGCCCATGACCCGTCAGCGGCTCTTGTGCTGTCGGAACATGTGTATGTAGAAGACCCGAATTTTATCTTGCATTCTCACCATCATCATCCTGCTGCTGCTGCTGCTGTTGAAGAGGAGCAGGAACAGGAAGAGGAAGGGGAGGAGGAGGACGAGGTGGATGAGATGGCGGAGAAGCTGGATAGTGTCATGCTCTTACTTTTTGAGCATTTAGATCGCATGGTAGGGAGGGAGGGAGGGGAGGAAGGGGGTGCGGATGCTGCTCAACTATTCGAGGGGTTGGCACCTACCTTGGAGGGGCCTATCCTGGCAACGCATCGGTGTAAATATGTGCAATTTGTTTTGTTTTATCTGGCGGCTCGTGATCCTACTCGAAGGGTACCCTCTCTCTTGGTTGCTCGTTTATTGACACGGGCGTTGCGGGATGAGAATGCGCAGGTTGGGGCACGACAAGCAGCGTTAGCTTATTTAAGCTCTTATTTGGTGAGGAGTAAAGCGTTGTCTGTGGAGGGGATGGTGCGGGCGCTTATTGTGTTGGTTGAGGCAGCAGAGGGTTACTTGGCTAGGAGTGCCTCTGACTTGAATATCATGATGCTGGTGGCGAAGCACGAAGAGGAGGAAGGGGGGGAGGGCGGGTATGGTGGATGGGGAGCGGTGAAGAAGGAGGAAGAAGCGTTTGAGGGACAGGGGGGAGAGGAGGAAGAGGGAGAGGAGGGGAGTACGGGGAGGCATGTCCTGTTTTATTCGATTTGCCAGGCGGTTTTTTATGTGGTGGGTTTTCATCATTCTACTTTGGATGGGGAGGACGTGTTAGGCGTCGGGCCTGGAGCAGCAGCAGCAGCAGCAGCAGCAGCAGCAGCAGCAGCAGCAGCAGCAGCAGTGGATAGTAAGGATGGTATGTTTTTTCCTCCTTGTTCTTCTCCACTAGCGCAGCAACTGGGATTGAAAACGAGGTTGGGTCGGTTGGCTTGTTCCCCTTTGCGACCTTTGGACCATTGCTTAGAGAGTGTCAAGAGGGAGTTTTTGCGGTTGGCGCACTTACACGCCTTTGTGCCGGCGGGGGCCTTGGTGGGGTTAGGCTGGGATGGAGGGAGGGAGGAAGAGGTGGTGCTTGCGACAAGGGGGAGTAATCATAATCCTCTGGATTCGTACTTTCCGTTTGACCCGTATTTGTTACGGCGGTCCTCGAGGTTTGTGGCCGTGCCGGATGTTTATAGGTATTGGCAGGCGCAGCAGCAGCAGCAGCAGCAGCAGTTGCAGCAGCAGCAGCAGCAGTTACAGCGGTTGAAAATTGTGAAGAAGGAGGAGGGGGAGGAGGAGGAGGAGGAAGGGGGGGAGGAAGGGGGGGAGGGGCGGTCGATTACTTCGGAGGATGGGCAGAGCAGTGGGAGCAGTGTTAGTGGTAGTGAGGACGAGGACGAGGAGGAGGCGGAGGAGGGGGACGACGATGATAATAGCAGTAACAGCAGCAGCAGTAGCAGTAGCAGTTGTGACTCGGACGAAGAGGAGGAGGAGCAAGGGCACGACGAGCAGGAGGAGGGAGGGGGGGAGGAAGCGGAGGAAGACGATGATGTCGTGTCGATGAGCGTGGCCTCAACAGGGAACGGCCTGGCCTTGGCTGCGTACTGGCGGGAACAGCAGACGTATGCATACACAGGCGAGAAGCAAATGGAGAGGAGGAGGAAGGAGAAGAAGAGGGAGGAGAAGAAGAAGGGTAAGAAGGGAGGGAAGGACGGGGGGAGGAAGGGGTCGCATTCGCGGAAGAGGGAGCGAGTGGACTCGATGGATTATGATGAGGATGGTTTTGGCCAAGAGGATGAGGGGGAGGACGGGACGGACGACGAGGAAGGGGAGAGGGCTTCGGCTGCTGCTGCGGCTGCGACGGCTAGGACGGGGTTGCTGATGAGTGATCATGTGATTGAAGCAGCGGCGGTGGCGGCGGCGGTGGACCGTGTCCGGAAGGAGAGTGTTAGCTCGGTGGGTAGCTGGTAGGGGGGGAGAAGGGAGGGTTGAACAAAACGCGGATGATGATGCGTGTGAGTGTGGGGTGAGAGCGGATGTGTACATAACACAATTTTCTTAAGTGCGGGAGATAGGAGATGAGAGATAAACAAACGGTGGGGGAAGGTTTCCCTCTTCGCCGAGATCTTGATCAATATTATTTAGAAATAAATGAATGTAAAGAACAAAAGACCTTTTATTTGAGTTCGCAGCGTTGAAGTCAAGAAGAAAACACTATGAAAAAACGTTGTTTTTGTTTAAGCAAATTTCGGCAGTGTTCTGGTTAGTGTTGTGTTTTCTTGATTTTTTTTTCAAAGCTTCTTTTCTGTGTATGCATGCAGTGCGTGCGCGGTCGGCGTTAGTGCAATGGTAGATGTAGGTGCCCTTGCCCCTGAAACAGGACCTGTGGTTCGTATTACTCGTTTGTCTTTCATCCCACCTTTAATTCTTCTCGATCCTTCCGCGTTCATTGCATTGGTGGTAACCCCTCTGGCCTTCTTCCCGGTGAGGAGAGCACAAAACATGATGTGACACGCACAGACGCACACAAGACGCACACACACGCACACACATATAATTCATTCACCATTTTCTTAAATTCTTTTTTGCATTCCTTGTAAACTTTTACATTTTCTTGAGGGTTCCCGTTCTCCCTTCTCTTCGTCAGTGGTCGTCATTCCCTGATCTTTCAAAGAAGAAAGACGCACACACCCACACACGCACCCCATGCCCTGACCGATGCCAAGACAACACAGCCACATAACTTCCCTTATACATAGTACTTAAACCAACAAACCTCATTCTCTTCGTCTGTTCTCTCCCTCTCCTTCTCCTCTCTCCCCTTTTTCTCACTACTAGTATGTCATCGTTCTTCAAAAAGCCTTTTTATACTACCCCTCCTTTCTCCTTCACTTCTTCTTTTCTCCGTCACTTTTCGCCTATTCAACATGAAAACTCCCCCGACTTTTTTACTTTTCCCCTTTTCTATTGCCTGTCCCGTGGGCCCCAAATCACACCTTTTTGTCCTTCTCCTCTCTTCTCAAGCTCTGCTTAATCTTTTCCTAGCTGACAACCAGACTAAAACTACCTTATTTCTCTCTCTCTTTCCTTGCTCGCACTCAAAAAAGAGAAAGCTAAACACACAACACGTCTTGTCGTTTCTCTCCCTAATTCTCTCCTTCTTTCCCATCAAATCCACACCTGGAAATAGAAGAACCATCATTACCAAACCTCCCTCCCTCCCTCTTTCCCTCCTACTGCTGCTGGGACTGCTGCGACTCATGCACCACCCTCAGCTGTGCCTTGAGGGCCTCCATCTCCTGCTCCATTCGCATCAACCGCGCAAGCAACTCTCCCACCTCCGGCGTCCCATTGCTGGGTCTGCTGCTGCTGTTGCTGCTGCTGGTGGTACTGTTGCTGTTGACGCTGTCGTTATTGGCAACGTTGCTGCTGCTGCCGCTGCTGCTGCTCCCCGCCGGAGCAGAGGACACACCCGCAGGCAAAGGCAGGGCGGTAGAGGACAAGAAGGAGGAAGAGGAGGAGGAAAGGGTAGATAACGAAGGGGCCTCCGTCGAATCTCTCAAAGTCTTTGGCGGCTTCACAAGAGTGCTGCTGGTGCCTAACCCCCCTACTGCTGCTGCGTCTTGCTGCAGGCGCTGCTCCCGCCTCAGGAGCAGGTCCTGCAGCTTTGCTTCGTCCTCTTTTTGTTGCTTGTTGAGCATCATGACGTCGTGGTTGTACTCGGCCGTTTCGAGAGGGTGGGTGTCGTAGTTCCCACCGACCTTGTCTGAGAGAAGGAGGGAAGGAGGGAGGGAGGGAGGGAAGGAGGGGTCGTGTGAGTTCTTATTTTTGTTGCTTGTGTCGTCCTGCTCCGTGAAGTTCTTCCCCAGGGTCGGAATAGGCAATGCCAGGGAGAGAATGCCACAGTAAGCGACAAAGCAGCTAGGGAGGGAGGGAGGGAAGAAGCGAGGAAGGGAGGGACGTACCATAGACCATGTTGTACTGCTCGGTGAAGTTCTTCCCCACGATCGAGATGGGCAGGGCCAGGGAGAGGATGCCACAGTAAGCGACGAAGCAGGAGCAGATCCGGCCAAAGACCGTGGTGGGGTAGAGCGCAGCGTTACCCAGCGTGGTGGTGTTGACCACGACCCAGTACATGCCTGATTGTGAGAAGAGGGAGGGAGGGAGGGAGGGAGGAAGGAGGGGAGGAAGAGGTGAATGCCTGACTGTATTTGTATATGTGAAGGCGAGGCAGGGAAGGAAGGTTAAACCAGAAACCACACAAAATAATAAAGACCCCACAACCTCCACACGCTTCCCCTTCATTCCTCCTCACTTACCGATCAAAATATTCGTAAACGGCGTCAACTCCTTCGCCGTCCCCCGTGCATTATCCCTCAAAAAAGCCCCCGACGGATACGCCTGAGTCACGGTATAATGCCCTCCCTCGAAGAAATACATGAAGCTCCCAAAAATTATCGTCAGAATCGTCGTCAAAAACACAAACAAGATCAACGCCGGCAGCGATGCCCTCAAGGTCCTCCCAATAATCATGCCCCCCTCGCTGTATTTCCCCAATTTAAAAATCCGCGCCACCCTCAGCAGCCTCAACACCCGCATGACCCCCAAATCCTTGCTCAGCTTCGAGTCTTTAATCGACATGGCCACATAAAACGGCACAATACTCACAACATCCACCACCTGCAACCACGACAACATATACTTAATCGTCTTACCCACCGATCCTCGCTCCAGCCTCCCCGCCCTGTCCTTCAGCTTTCCATCCACCGTGAAATTCAGCGCACGAGGCGACACGAGCTCTTGTGGCACCGCATGCACACACCCCACCCGAATCAAGTAATCCACGGAAAAGATAATAATCGTCCAAAATTCGATATACCACAAAGCAGGGTTCTCGACGGGAGGACAAATCATTTTATCGCACAGGGCTCCTCCTTCTGTCCCAGGGGGGATACAGGCAGGATTCAGGCATGCCTCTGGCGTTACTTGCGCAGACCTTACCGAGCCAACGACAAACGAGAGGCAATTGACAATGATAGAGAGGAAGAGGAAGATTGCCAGGACGTAGGCGACCCGGGAGGATTGCGGGTCTTCGAAGGTGAGGAAGAGGAGGAGGCGGACGGCGGACCATTTGTCTTTGGCCTGTTTACAGGGATGAAGAAAGAAAGCGAAGGAGGGAGAATGTGTACAAGAATCATCCCCCTATTTCTTCGATCCTTCTCACTCCCTCGTCTAAACCAACCCACAAGCTACTCCTCCTCGTACGTACCGAGCTGTCGGCTGCCTTGAGCGTGGCGATGCACGTCCTGACGGCCCGCTTGGAGTCTCGCTCCTGCTCTCGTGCCTCGGGGATCATTTCCCGCACGGAGCGCACGCGCATGGAAGGGGTTTGGGCCAGCATACTGTAGTTTTGGAGGGGAGGAAAAGGAAGGGATGAGAAAGGAAGGGATGAGGAAGAGGCATGTGTGAGAACGAGGTGCAAGAAGCAGGCCTGTGATAAGAGCTTTCGATTCCGCCTCTTCCTCTCCTCTCGATAGTCACGTGCTTCAGGCTCCGCAAGCAACGAGGGTAGGGTAGGTAGGACTGACTACGTATTCCCCCCCCAAGGAAGGAATGAGAGCAGATCGGACAGGATCGTCCATGTCCAACCCTTGGGCGTCGTGCAGCAGCCAGATGCCGCCTTGCCTCTCTTTGCTCCTCTCTCCCCCACTATCGCAGCAGCTACGTACCGTGGTGGCAGTGGCAGTAACGTACCGTGGTGGCAGTGGCAGTACGTCGGTCATGGTTGCTGCTTGTGGTCGTGCTTGGCTTGGTGGCCGTGGGCCGGCTTGTCCGACGTGGTACGAATTTCCCCGCTCTTCTTGTCCTTGCGGTGCTGTGTGGAAGGAGGGAGGAGGGAGGGTGGATGGGGAAGGTAAGCATCTAGGTACTGTTGGATAAGTCTCGACTGTAAAGGCCACGGTCCGCCGCCTAAGAGCGAGAGAAGGGCGAAGAAGCATGCCCGCCGCAGCTTTTTGGTGAAGACGCAGGGCTAACGAATCGCGCCGTCACACTTGGTGCATCCCGCCCCTTTTCTCAAGCCGGTCCAAGCCCTAATCTGCGTCCTTTTTCCTTCTCTCATTATTGGGGAGCTGGGATCGATCTATAATGCAGCCAGGCACTATCTTTACCTACTCATTCACACTACGAATGCACAGGCTCCTGCGTTTTGCGCTGCGTTGGAGGGAGGCTTGTTGTTCTTTGGTGAGGAGGTATCCCAGCGCAGGACTACTCGACTGAGAGGCTCGACTCGCGCAATCGCCATTCCAAGGCACCACGTCCCCTCGTCTTTTGGTCACTACACTCTACCACACCACCCAAAGCACTGCACTTGGACGGCATCATTTTGGCTGTACACCAAGCATGGGATTGGTGGGGTTTATTCCCTCTCCAGACAAGTGCCAAATCAGAGGCCACCCAACAACAACAAGCAACAAGCAAAACATCATCACGGAAAATGCAACGATGTCCTTTTTAGCGGAGAGCGAGAGCCTTGCCCTTGCTTTGCCCCGTGCTTCACAAAGCCATGGAACCGCGCATCACTTGTGGTTTAACGCGTCTGTAGCACCCCCGCAGTGGCATACCCCCGCAGTGGCAGGCTTACAACACGACCGCCGTACGACGTACACATACCCGACCGTGTCCAATTAGAGGTCAAAATGCTGGTGGCTGATCTTCTCACGATCTTCCCTTCCCCACCATCACACAACACACAGGGAGGACAATCATGGCCGGCGGGGACCATGAGCTGTCGCCCTCCATCAACAAGCCTACCAAGGTACGTGTACAAACGAAGAGAGAGAGGCTAGGAATGGTGTCTATGCGAGCTGGCTGAATTGTTGTCGTTTGTGTCCAGGCGGGTTGCCAAAGTCCTTCCATCTGCTAGCAGCCCTTCCCATGATGACGGGGGCTTAAGCGTGATGTAGCACTCTTTGTTGCCGTACTTGTTTGCTTGTGTGGTCACACGCGGGCGTATTGACACCCTTAGTAAGGTCCTGGGGGAGAAAAAAAGTGGTGGACAAAGAAGGAGGGGGAGAAAAGAAAGCAGGTCCTGGTCCCTGATTTGGCTGCGTAGGACCTAGGAGTATCAGTGCTCTTCCTCATCATCATCAAGCATCGACACATGGCGTGCTACATTCACTCTCCCCATCCATCTTATCTTTCTTTCTCACACACTTTCACTTACGCCATCCTCACACCCTCCCTCCCTCTCCCTCCCCCTCCTCAAGGTAATAGACGACGACCTCCACGGCGGCCACGGCGGAGGCCACGGCGGCGGCCACGGCGGCGGCGGGCACGGCAAAAGCAACGGAGGAGGACACGGGGGAGGGCATGGAGGAGGAGGGCATGGGCATGGGGGGGGGCACGGACACGGGCCAGGCCGAGGCCACGCGCAGCTGATGCCGGAGGAGCTGAATTGGAGGTGCCGGCTGTTCATGACGTTGGAAGACCCGAGTTTTTCCATGACTGCCCGTTTGGTCTCCGCTTTCATTAACTCATGTTTGTTCATCTCGATCGTGGCGTTCAGTATGGGGACGATGATGCAGTTCAAGCACTTTCCCTACGTGTGTAAGCCGCACATGGTGGTGGGCTTCACCTGCTGGGACGGCTATGGCGCCCCTACCAAGGTCATGCCTGTGGACGTGTACGACCACAGCACCTACATCGAGGGCAAAAAGATGTACGACGATTACCTGAAGACCAGTAAGGAGAAGGAGGCCAAGGCAGGAGGTGGTTACCCTCCTGCTGCTGGCGCTGCTCCTGCTGGTTATCCTCCTGCTGCTGGCGCTGCTCCTGCTGCTCCGGGGTACCCACCTGCTGCTGGCGCTGCTCTCGCATTTCCTAGAGCTGGTTACCCTCCTGCCGCCCCAGCAGCACCTGTTGCTCCTGCTGCTGGTGCTGCTCGTGCTGCTTCTAGAGCCGCCGTACCAGCAGTTCCTGCTGCTGCTGCTGCTCCTGCTGTAGCTCGGCCAGCGGGTTACCCTCCCGCTGCTGCTCCTGCTGCTTACGCGGAGCCGTCCTGGATGGATGAGGTGGCACCAGTGAGTGAAAGACCGGGTTTGTTCAACTTGGGGGGGTTGGTGCAGTCGGAGGAAGAGCGGGCTCATCGACGCTTGGCCGCGTACACGAAAAAGCGGCCCGTGGGCGTGCCTTACTGCGAGCAGATTTGTGAGTATGAGCCGAATAAGG
>Ga0209390_10009011_pt1 | contig 12124 bp, 14 predicted proteins | sample BON01_FD_187212 | JGI IMG/M metagenome (GOLD analysis project Ga0209390, IMG submission 187212) | Freshwater microbial communities from Lake Bonney liftoff mats and glacier meltwater in Antarctica - BON-01 (SPAdes) (version 2) | ecosystem: Environmental > Aquatic > Freshwater > Ice > Glacier... | reverse complement strand
GCGCACGGCCTGCCAGCCGCTGCTGCAGCACCTTTGGTGATGCAGTCAGCACCAGAACGATAAGGTCCAGCACCAGACTGACCGCCTCTGCCAGCACGGCGCGCGACAGATTGACGATGCAATCCTCGCCTTGCGCCAGCCGCATCAGGACATCAGTCCTGATACCATAGCGCAAGCCATGCGCCGCCCAATCCAAACAGAATAAGCCCTGTGCAACCATCGCGTCAAAGGCGTCCTGCGAACAGGCATCGAAATCCTCGCCGCCCGCATCAGCCGTGCGTGTGATGACGCGCCGCACACGGTGCAAAGCAGGCCGCACCCGGCAAAGCCCCTCGATAACACTGTCCTTGCCCACCCCAGACGGGCCGACAACCGCGATCAAGCGTCCATGCTTCACGCGGCCATCCCCGGCGTAAACCGTGCGACGTCGATGATCCTATCGCAGACCCGGTCTCGTGCCTCTGTGTCATGAAAAATGCCAACAATGGCCGCGCCCCGTGCCTTGGCCGCAAGGATCAGGTCCAACACCACGGCGCGGTTACGGGCATCAAGGCTCGCGGTCGGCTCGTCTAGCAACAGCGCTGGATAGTCATGCGCGAACCCCCGCGCGATATTCACACGCTGCTGTTCACCCCCGGAAAAAGTCGTGGGCGACAGGCCCCACAACGTACGCGGAATGTTCAACCGCGCCAGCAAATCGGCCGCACGCGCTTGCGCCTCGGCCTCTGGCACGCCAAGCGCCAACAACGGCTCTGCCACCACATCCAGCGTCGGGACCCGAGGGACGACCCGCAGGAATTGGCTGACATACCCCAAAGTCTCGCGGCGCAAGTCCAGGATTTCGCGGGGGGCAGCCGTAGCGACATCCACATCGCCCACGATAATCCGCCCGCTTGCGGCCAAATAATTGCCGTAGATCATCCGCATCAGCGTCGACTTGCCCGCACCAGAGGCACCGACAAGCCCGACGCATTCACCCGGGGCCACCGACAGCGCCGCGTCGCGCATGACCTCAATCACCGCACCGCCCTGATTGTGCAGTGTGAATGTCTTTGTCAGGTCTGAAATTTCGATCATGGCGTCCATCTTCTTCTGGTTCCAAATACCTCGGCGTGCGGCGCCCCCTCTCATACCTGCAACACGGAACTGACCAGCAGCTGCGTGTAGCCATGCTGCGGATCGTCTAGCACCTGATCGGTCAGACCGGTTTCCACGACATCACCGTCCTTCATCACCATCAACCGGTCAGCTAGCAGGCGCACGACGGCCAAGTCATGCGTCACGATAATCGCCGACAGCCCCATGTCCCGCACCAGCCCGCGCAGCAGGTCTAACAGCCGCGCCTGCACGCTGACATCTAGGCCGCCCGTCGGCTCGTCCATGAACACCAAACGCGGTCCGGTCACCAGATTGCGAGCGATCTGCAACCGCTGCTGCATGCCCCCTGAAAAGGTCGTGGGCCGATCATCGACCCGGTCAGCACGGATTTCTACCCGGTCCAGCCAATCGACGGCACTGGCGCGGATCGCGCCGTAATTGCGCGCGCCCACAGCCATCAGCCGCTCGCCAACATTGCCGCCTGCACTCACCCCCATGCGCAACCCGTCGCGGGCGTGCTGGTGGACAAAGGCCCAATCGGTGCGCGATAGCATCCGCCGCTCCGGCTCGCTCATCGCCCGCGTATCGCGGGGACCGGCATCGCGCGTGTCAAAGATCACCTGCCCCGCATCCGGCACCAAATGCCCCGCCATGCTGTTCAGTAGCGTTGACTTGCCAGACCCGCTTTCGCCCACAATCCCCATGACCTCGCCCGGGAACAAATCGAACGACACGTCCCGGCAGCCGATATGTCGACCGTAAGTCTTGGTCAGCCCCTTAACCTGCAACAGCGGCGTCATGCGGCATCCTCCTTGTTATCGCGGCCCCGGTGGCCATCCACCTGACGCCCGGCGCAATAATCGGTGTCCGAACACACGAACATGCGCCCGCCCGCGTCGTCCACGATCACCTCGTCCAAATAGCTGTCCTGCGCGCCGCAAAGCCCGCAGGGATGATCGGCCTTGCTGGCGACAAAGGGATGATCCTCGAAATCAAGGCTGACGACACGCGTGAAGGGGGGCAGCGCATAGATGCGTTGCTCCCGCCCCGCGCCGAAAAGCTGGATCGCGGCCATCTCCATCTTGGGGTTGTCGAACTTCGGGATCGGTGACGGGTCCATGACGTAGCGGTCCGCCACCTTGACCGGATAGGCATAAGCGGTGGCGATATGCCCGTGGCGGCTGATATCTTCGTACAATTTTACATGCATCAGCCCGTATTCCTCCAGCGCATGCATCTTGCGCGTCTCCGACTCGCGCGGTTCCAGAAACCGCAGGGGTTCCGGGATCGGCACCTGATAGACAAGGATCTGACCGTCCCGCAGCGGCTCTTCGGGGATGCGGTGCCGGGTCTGGATGACGGTGGCATCAGCCGTCGCCGTCGTGACCGCAATCTGCGCCGTGCGTTCAAAGAACCTGCGGATCGACACTGCATTCGTCGTGTCGTCGGCCCCCTGATCGATGACCTTCAACGTATCCTCGGGGCACAGCACGGCAGCGCTGACCTGCACGCCGCCAGTGCCCCAGCCATAGGGCATCGGCATTTCCCGGCTGGCAAAGGGCACCTGATATCCGGGGATCGCCAACCCCTTTAGGATCGCGCGGCGGATCATCCGCTTGGTCTGCTCGTCCAGATAGGCAAAGTTGTAGTCGGTCATTCAGCCGCCTCCTGCCGGTCGACGGCACCGGCGTCCCGCCGCAGCTTGCGCACCAGCTCCAGCTCCGACTGGAAATCGACGTAATGCGGCAGCTTGATATGCTCCAGAAACCCGGTCGCCTGAATGTTGTCGCAATGATACAAAACGAATTCGGCGTCCTGCGCGGGCGCGCCTTGGTCGTCTTCGCCCAACTCCTCCCAGCGCAGCGCCCGGTCCACCAGCGCCATGGAAATCGCCTTGCGCTCGGTCTGACCAAAGACAAGGCCATAGCCGCGCGTGAACTGTGCCGGTTCGGTCTTCGACCCGGTGAACTGGTTCACCGTCTCGCATTCGGTCAGGGTGATCTCGCCGATCTCAATACTGAAGCCTAGCTCTGGGATCTCCATCTCAACCGGCACGCTTCCGATGCGCAATTCGCCGACAAAGGCATGGTTGCGGGCGTAGCCGCGCTGCGTGGAATAGGCCATGCCCAGCACGAAACCTTCGTCGCCCCGCGTCAACGCCTGCAACCGCAGGGCCCGCGCGGCGGGTAATTCCAGCGGCGCGCGGGTCAGGTCGGGCGCGGGTGTGCCATCGCAGGTCTCCTGCGCAATCAGACCCTCGCTGTTTAAAAATGACATGACATGCGGGACCGGTGCGGGATCAACCGGCATTTTGGGTGCCACGGGCACGTCGCCATCCGCAGCCAGCATGAAATCCAGCAGGCGGTGGGTGTAATCGAATGTTGGCCCCAGCACCTGCCCGCCGGGCAAGTCCTTAAAGGTCGCACTGATGCGACGGTCACAAGCCATTGCTCCGGTATCCACCGGCAGGCTAGACCCAAAACGCGGCAAAGTGGTGCGATAGGCGCGGATCAGAAAGATCGCCTCGATCAGATCGCCGCGCGCCTGTTTAATGGCTAACGCCGCTAGGTCAGGATCATAAAGCGACCCTTCGGCCATAACCCGGTTCACGGTCAGCGTCATCTGTTCGCGGATCTGCGCTGTGGACAGCTCAGGCACAGCCGGGTCACCGCGCCGTTCCTCGGCCAGCCATGCATGGGCATTATCGATGGCGCGTTCGCCTCCTTTGACGGCGACATACATCAGTGGGCCCCTTTCGTCGTGCGCGGCAGGGCGGCGATGCGGTCGCCGCAGGTGAAATAGAAATCGATGCCCAAGGGATACCGGACGACCCGTGCGGCCAGCAGCCCGCCGGGCAACGACAACTTAGCCGTCTGGGCGATGCCGGGGCCGGTCAGCGTGGCACCCTCGTTGGTCAGTGCCACGACTTCCACGATCAGGGTCGCAGATCGGTCGGGATAGTCCGGTGTGCCGACCGCGTATGCGTCCAGCGGTGACAAAGCATCCCAGTCACCCACTGCGAACATGGCATCGGACCGTCCAACCAATGGTGCGCCAAGGTGGAACCGCACCCAGTCACGCACCATGTCGGTGTCGCAGGTCCCTGCCAGATGCAGCGGCGTCTCTGCGTCGCATAGGGTGGCCAGCAACGTGGCAGCAGCCACCGACATCGGTGCCGGTGCTACGCAGCCATTCAGTGTCTGGATCGTGCCGGGGCAGGCCATCGCCTCCATGCCAGCGCGAAAGGCGCGGGCGGCGTCGCGGGCGGGATCGATGAACCCGCCTTGCAGGGCTGCGTTGTCCATCAGTCTTCCCCCCGTACCAGCGTAAAGAATTCGACCCGCGTAGCAGCAGCCTTAGCGGCGCGCGCCTGCTGCCGTGAAGCCGCCTCTGCCGCAAGAGGCACCGTGACGGCCGCGCGGACAAGGTCAGCAAGGTCGGTTTGCAGCAGCCCATCCACCAGGGCCGCAGCACGCGCGTCCGACTGTGACCGGCCCTGCACATAGCCATGCCCGACAGCGCCGCAGGGCAATTGCACGCTACACCGCGTCACAGTCATTTCGCCCAGATTGAAGGCGTTGCCGGTCGCACCTGCGCGCCCCTGCACCATGACGCTGCCAGCCTCTGGACGTCGCAGGTCGGTGGCCTGCGGGATCGTGCCCACACCCGTCAGCAATGCCGCAATGCGTCCCTGAGGCGCACGCGCCAGCAATCCCAGCCAGGTCTTGCGGTCGGTGATCTGTGTCATCTCGACAACTCGATTGATTTACTATACAACTAGACAAATAATACCGACACCGACGACCCCTCGCAACACAAGAGATGTGAATTTTTCATGACGCGCACGCCCGTCTGGTCCGCCATCGCCGCGGCATTGCGCGATGACATCGCGCAGGGACGCTTCACATCCGGCGACCAATTGCCGACCGAGGCCGCGTTGGCGGACCGCTTTGGCGTAAACCGCCACACGGTCCGGCACGCGATGAAGCATCTGGCCGACGAAGGCCGCGTCCATGCGCGGCGCGGCGCAGGCGTCTTCGTCACCGCAGGTGCTGCGACCTATCCCATAGGCGGGCGGGTCAGCTTTCACCGTAATCTGTCGGCCGCCGGGCGGATGCCGGGGCGGCAGATCCATATGCTTGATCGCCGTCGCCCGACCCCGCTTGAGGCGCGTATCCTTGGTCTGGACGATCCGGCCACCGTCATTCTGGCCGGGGGCGTGTCCTTGGCCGACGGCACACCCATAGCCCTGTTCACGTCGTGTTTTCCGGGTTGGCTGCCTGACCGGTTCGACACCGACCTGAAGACCACTGGCAGCGTGACCCGGGCGCTTGCGCTGTCGGGGATCACCGACTGGACCCGGACATCGACCCGCATTTCCGCCCGCAATGCGTCGGCGGTGCAGGCCGGGCAACTGCGGGTCAAGGAAGGCGCAGCCCTGATCCTGTCGGAATCGGTCAATCGCGCCGCAGATGGACGTGCGGTGGAATTTGGCCAGACGTGGTTCGCCGGGGATCGGGTGACGCTGCACATGCATGACGGTGACAAGGCCGCGTCACACGGCTGATACACGCTTGCGCGACACCTGCCGGATCGCAAGCGGAGTTGGCCGATGATACCTCATCTGACCCTGACCGGTGCCCGCGTCCTGCGCGATGCCGGGCTGCATGACGGCGACCTGTCGCTGGCAGACGGCAGGATCACCGACACCGCAGGCGTCACCGCTGACCTGCGGGGCTATGACCTGCTGCCGGGGATCGTCGATCTGCACGGCGACGCGTTCGAACGGCATATTGCGCCCCGCCCCGCCGCCCCCTTCCCCTTGACCGACGGGCTGCGCGGCACTGACAGGGACATGGCTGCACACGGCGTCACGACCGCCTTTCTGGCGCAAAGCTGGTCGTGGGAAGGCGGCTTGCGCGGTGCGGATTACGCCGAAACCGTGATGGCCGGCCTTGCCGCCTACCGATCCGAGGCACTGTGCGACCTGCATCTGCAAATCCGCTATGAAACCTTCGCGCTGGATACGGCCGACCGCCTGCTGGATGCGCTGCACCGGCATGGCACAGGCTATGTCGTGTTCAACAACCATATGGATGAACCCGCATGTCTGGCGCAGCACAATCCGGCTGCACTGGCCAGTTGGGCGCTGCGCGCTGGCTACAACGTGCCGGACTTCGTCGCCTTGGCGGCCGGGCTTGCGGCGCGCACGGCAGAGGTTCCGGCGTCGGTCGCGCGGCTTGCGAAGGCGTTTGCCGCGATGGGCGTGCGGAGTGGATCCCACGACGACACGGACCCGGCGACGCGCCGGCATTTCTCGGCACTGGGGGCGGACATCTGCGAATTTCCCACGACGTTGTCCGCCGCGCGCGCCGCGCAGGATCTGGGCAACCCGGTCCTGATGGGCGCCCCGAATGTCGCCCGCGGCGGCAGCCAGTCCGGCAATGTCGCCGCCGCCGCCATGATCGACGCGGGCCTTTGCGATGCGCTGGTGTCGGACTATCACTACCCTGCAATGGCCGCGGCTGCGTTCCGGCTTGTGGACGATGGATTGCTGGACCTTGCAGCGGCCTGGGCGCTGATCTCCTCTGCCCCGGCGCGGATCATCGGGCTGACCGATCGCGGTTCGCTGGCGACGGGTCAGCGGGCGGACGTCGTGATCGTGAACCGTGCGACGCGACGGATCGAAGGCACCATCGCGGGGGGACGCATCGCACATCTGTCAGGTGCGGTCGCGGCCCGGATGATCGGCGCGTCAGCCGTATCGCTGGACGAACGCCGCAGCGCTTAAGCTGCGAAAATCGTCCAGCGCGGCGCGCAGGCGATCATGGGGCCAGTCCCACCATGCCAGCGCCAGAAGGTCGGCCACCAGACCCGGATCATGGCGGTCGCGCAATGTGACCGCGGGTGTGCCGGCGACGATGCTATAGGGGGCCACATCACGTGTGACGATGGCACCGGACGCGACAATGGCCCCCGTCCCGATGGTCACATCAGGCTTGATCATCGCGGCGTGGCCGATCCATGTGTCATGGCCGATCGTTGCCCTGCGCGAACGGCGGTGCGCAAAGAACGCCGCGTCGTTGTCGGCATCGTCCCAGTAATCGGCGGCGCGATAAAGGAAGTGATGCATCGACGCGGTGGTCATCGGGTGATCCGTCGCCCCGATCCGCACGAAGGCCGCGATGTTGGCGAATTTGCCGATCTGCGCATTGGCGATGTCGGCATAGCGGTCGCAATAGCTGTAATCGTCCAGATGGCTGTTCTGTATGCGGCTGCCAAGACCGACCTCGCAATAGCGGCCAAAGGTGACGTCCGTCAGCGCACAATCGGGATGGACGCACGGGTCTTCGGTCAGGCGCGCCATCATTCGCCCTTGATCAGTTTGCGCCGTAGCCAGCCGGACAGGGTGTCCATCACCATGACCATCAGCACGATCAGGATGATATAATACGTCACTTCTTCCCAATCCTTCTGCGTCTGCATGGCTTGGGTCAGCAACAGACCGATGCCGCCGCCCGTGATCGCCCCGATGATCGTGGCGGATCGCGTGTTGGATTCAAGGAAATAAAGCGCTTGGCTCAACAGCACCGGCGTGACCTGCGGAATGACGCCGAAACGGTAGCGCTGCGCCGTGCTGGCCCCGGTCGAGGCGATGCCTTCGATCTGCCTGTCGTCGACGTTTTCCAGCGCCTCTGAAAAGATCTTGCCGAAACTGCCCGCATCCGTGATCAGGATCGCCAGCGCCCCGGTCAACGGGCCGGGACCAAAGGCGCGCGACAGCATGATCGTCCAGATCAGCGCATCGACACCGCGCACAAAATCGAACACCCGCCGAAAGCCAAAGCGCACGACATGCAGCGGCGTGAAATTGCGGGCGGCCAGAAACGCCAGCGGCAAGGCAATGATCGCGGCGCCAAAGGTGCCAAGGAACGCCATCAGGATCGTTTCCCCGATCGCCCAGACGACGTCGGAATGGCGCCACATCCGGTTCGACCAGAAATCCTGCCACATGCCGGTCAGGTTGCTGCGACTTGCGTCCAGTTGCGGACCAAAGGCCAGCGCCAGCGGGCCCTGTCCGTAATAGGGACTATCGAGGGTGAAGAAGAACAGCTCCCACCCCCGCTGGTAATGGAACACCTCGGTCTTGGACCGGGTCAGGGTGACGCGCCCGTGGGGCGTGGTGATGCCGAGCCGGGTGCCGGACTGGCTGATCCATGCGGGTGCATCGGCGGGCTGGTTACTGGTCACGCGGCCGTCGATCAGCGCCGCCTCGATCAGCGGGTAGCCGGGCACAAGAAGGGTCACCGCGTTGCCCGGCAGCAATGTAACGACCTCGCCGCCGCCCAGATCGATCACGGTGGTATCGCCTTGCGTGTTCAGCCAGTCGGGCCGCATGCCGTCGGGGTATGCACCCTTGCGCTCGCCCTCGATGGCAATGTCCAGATCGCCGGTGCTGCTGTCGCGTGTGACATGGGTCTTGTAGCTGAAGGCGTCGGACAGCAGGATTGCGGCGTTGTCCAGCCGCGCCCGCCCGGCCAGACCCGGCAGGTCGAAAGCAAAGAAGATGTAGGTCAGGTAAAGCAGGATCACGGCAGGCACGGCAAGCGCTGCACGTTTTTTGTGCTGGACGTGGCGGGTGGCGCTGGCCTGCAACAGGCCCAGATCGGCAGTCGTCATGATGCGGCCCCTATGGTCAAGCGATTGCGCACGACAGACGACAGTTGATCAAACACCACGATCGTCCCGAACAGCAGCAGAAAGATCGCCGCCGCCTCGTCGAACTTCCCCTGCCCCCAGGACATCGCGTTCTTCAGCTCGTAACCGATGCCGCCTGCCCCCACGAATCCAAGGATAGCGCTGGCGCGGATGTTGATCTCGAACCGCAGCAGCGCGTAGGATAGGTAATTCGGTGCCACCTGCGGCAGCACGCCCAGCATCATGCGCTGGGACCAGTTGGCACCGACGGACGCCAGCCCCTCGACCGGCTTCAGGTCGGCGTTTTCGCTGACTTCAGAGAAAAGCTTACCCAGCGCACCCGCAGTGTGAAATGCGATGGCGATCATCGCGGGCACCGGGCCGCCACCCATGACAAAGATCAGCACCAACGCGATCACGATTTCCGGCACCGCGCGCATGATGTCCATGATGCGCCGGAATAGCGGCGTCAGACGGGGCCACATCGCAAGACCGCGTGTCGACAAGAGCGACAGGATCAACCCGAACAGCGCACCAAGCAGGGTCGACACAGCGGCGATGTTGATAGTTTCCAGCAGGGCCGGAAAATAGGTCAGCATGTGCCCGGGCAGTAGGGTGCGCTTCTCCCATGCCTCGCTGAGCACGCCCGCCGGAAAGTCGCCAAGCTGCGCGATGCCGTCCCAGAAACCGCCAGCGTTGCGCCCGTCGGCCACGACAAATCCACCGGACATCAACAGGATAAAGATAAGAAGCGTCAGTCCGCCATAGAGCCTGCGGCGGGCCACAAGTGCGAGGTATCCCTCGCGTATTCCGCTCAGTCTGTCGGGGTCGGCAAGGGTCATGAGCTGTCCTGATCGTCACATGAAAACGGGTCCCGGCCTGCGCCGGAACCCGGATGGGTGCTGAAAATGGCTTTAGTTCGATTCGGCCTGACGAACCGCAATGATGCTCTCGTAATAGGAATGGTCGATCGGCACGAAGCCCGAGGTGTCGCCCGCCGCCACGCCATAGGCGCAATCGGCATCCTTGGCCTGCAGGCCAGCGACCAGATCGGTCATCGTCTGCTTGACCTCATCCGGCAGCGCGTTGCGGACGACGACGGGGCCTTCGGGGATCGGCTTGGATTTCCAGATCTCGACCATGTCGTTCATGTCCACCAGACCCGCATCCACCGCCTTGCGCAACGCGCCAGAGTTGTAGCCGTCTTCCCAGTTGCCCTGACCGTCAGCCCAGGTCACGCCAGCGGCGATGTCGCCATTGTTGATCGCGACAATCGTCTGCTCATGGCCGCCGGTAAAGACCACCTCGGCGAAGTAGTCCTCCATCGCGGCACCGATTTCCGTTGGGATTTCGACAGACGGGATCAGGAAGCCCGAGGTGGAGTTGGGATCGCCGAAACCGAACTTCTGGCCCTTGGCGTCCTGCAAAGACGCAATGGCGCTGTCCTTGCGGGCCATGCCAATCGAAAAGTAGGTGTAGGACCCATCAAGGTTCGCCTTGACCAGCACCGGCGTCACGGCTTCGGGATCTTCCAGATAGACGGCGGCGTAGGACGACGCGCCAAGCCATGCCATGTCCAGCGTGCCGCCGAGCAGACCCTGGATGACGCCGTTGTAGTCGGCGGGTGCAAAGAGTTGCACCGGCACACCCAGCGCTTCTTCGGTATAGGTCTTCAGACATTCGTAGGAATTCATGCGGTCCTGCGCGTTTTCGCCGCCCAGAATGCCGATGCGGAATTCGGTGATGGCGTCCTGCGCGTGGGCGGCCCCGGTCAGGGCAGTCGTGGCAAGGGCAGCGGCAATCAGTCGGTTCATGGTGGTCTCCGGTTGATGATCCCGTCGGCGCACCGATCAGGCAGGGTGGAAAGGGGTCAGACGAACGCCTCGGCCTCGCGGATCAGCGAGTCTTCCAGCGTTTCGATCCGGGTGGATGTCGCGGCTTCTGAAAACGTCGCGTCCGCGCCATAGATGTCGCGGGCCACACCGGTCGTCAGTTGCGCTGGCGTGCCGTCGAACACGATGCGCCCCTGCCGCATACCGATCACCCGGTCGCAATAGCGGCGCGCGGTATCAAGGGTGTGCAGGTTGGCGATGACGGTGCGGCCGTCTTCTTCGTGGATGCGGCGCAGGGCATCCATGACGATCTGCGCGTTCATCGGGTCAAGCGACGCGATGGGTTCGTCCGCCAGAATGATCGCCGGGTCCTGCATCAGGGCGCGGGCGATGGCGACGCGCTGCTGCTGGCCGCCGGACAGGGCCTCTGCGCGTTTGGGCGCATGATCGGCGATACCAAGGCGGTCAAGGATCGCAATGGCGCGGTGGATGTCTGCGGTGGGATACAGGTTGAACATCGTGGCCAGCGTGGACCGCCGGTTCAGTGTGCCGTGCAGCACGTTGCTGACCACATCCATGCGCGGCACAAGGTTGAACTGCTGAAAGATCATCGCGCATTGTGATTGCCACTGGCGGCGCGCACGGCCCCGCAGCGATGTGACATCCTGACCGCGATACGTGATGTTACCACTTGTCGCATCGGTCAACCGGTTAATCATGCGCAGAAATGTGGACTTGCCGGCACCCGATGCCCCGATGATCCCGATCATGCAGGGACCCGCCACATCGAACGACATGGAATCCACCGCCGTGCGATCGCCAAAGCGTTTCGTCAGTGTCTTGACCTGCAGCATGGACGCCCCCGACGTTTCGATGGGCGTGTCTTAGTGGCTGCAAGATTCAGTTTTGTTTAACGACGATGACAGCACAGTGACAAATGCCGCATGTGGTCCATGCCGGTTTTGCACAGCGGTCGCTGAATCCTTTAGAAAACATCACCCGACTGGTTTATTGTATCGACCAGATGACAGAATCGGGGGATTCAATATGAACAACCAATGTCGCTACATCGCAGAGACGGATGAAAACGGCGCAGTGATCTGGCTGTGGGAAATGCAGGCAGGCGGTCGTGGGGCGCATCCTGTCCGCGATCTGTCACGGCTTCAGCAGCAACTGAAGACCGCGACCATCGACGGCGCGACACTGTCATCCGCGACGGACTGGTTACAGCGCGCAAAGCACAATGCGCCCACAGATGCGCAGCGGCATTGATACGAACGTCCGGGCGGCCCAATGGACCGCCCGGTGTCTGAAACAGGTCAAATGGCCTGCGGTTCCAGATCGACAGACCACAGTTCAACATCGGCGCTGTCCATCAGGCGCACGGTCATGACACCCGTCTCCGCCGCGATATCAACCTTGCCAAAGAACTGCATTCCATCACTGGGCGGCAGGTTCGCCTGACCCGCATCGGGATGTTTGGCGAACCGAACTTC
>Ga0209390_10009010_pt1 | contig 12126 bp, 13 predicted proteins | sample BON01_FD_187212 | JGI IMG/M metagenome (GOLD analysis project Ga0209390, IMG submission 187212) | Freshwater microbial communities from Lake Bonney liftoff mats and glacier meltwater in Antarctica - BON-01 (SPAdes) (version 2) | ecosystem: Environmental > Aquatic > Freshwater > Ice > Glacier... | reverse complement strand
CCTTATTGGAATCGCCCTGTGCCAACTCCTTGAGTTGGTCAATGTATTTATAGGCAAGAGCCTGGTCTGTGACTGACGCAGCCGCTAGGGCATCAAAAACCTTTTGAATTGCTTGGGCTTCACCGTCAGCAACCAGTGCTTGAGATTCCGCGTCAGCGCGGGCGTTTAGAACCATTGCCTTGGCGCTACCTTCAGCGCGCAAGATGTCCGCCTGCTTATTTCCCTCGGCGGTCAAAATTGATGCTTGCTTGGTTCCTTCCGCAAGCAAAATTGAAGCGCGCTTTTCTCGCTCTGCCTTCATCTGCTTCTCCATGGAGTCACGAACTGATTCCGGTGGAACGATGTCCCTGATTTCAACCCGGTTTACGCGAACTCCCCACTTACCAGTGGCTTCGTCCAGAACGCTTCTTAGCGCTTTATTAATGGTGTCTCTGGATGTTAGGGCTTTTTCTAAATCAAGGCTTCCGACTACGTTACGGAGCGTTGTGACAGTCAGCTGCTCGATGCCGAGGACAAAGTTGTTGATCTCATAGGTGGCCGATTTCGAATCGGTCACCTGGTAGTAGATAACGGTGTCGATCGAAACAACAAGGTTGTCTTCGGTAATAACCGACTGTGGCTTGAAATCAACAACCTGTTCGCGCAGGTCAATTGTTCTTCGAATAACGTCGATAAAAGGAAAGACCAGGTTCACACCGGCATTTAGAACTTTATGGAAGCGACCCAGGCGCTCAACAACACCAGCGGTTGCCTGCGGGATGATTCGGATCGATCGAATCAATAGCAGTGCGATGACAATCAGCACAACTGCGGTTACCAAGCTTCCAAAATCAAAGGAATTTAGAATGTCTATCATTTCAACTCACTATCAACGTCACGCCATCGATTTTTTCGATGACTACTTTGGATCCAACTTCTTTGGTGCCCCTGCCGGTCCTTGCACTCCAGGTTTCTCCCTGGATTTTCACGTAACCGGCGACTTGGCTAACTTCTTCGAGGACAAACGCATCTTTGCCAACCATTGCGGCAGAGTTTGTCATTGTTTCTGGCTTCTCGCCCTGCAGCTTTGTGATTACCGGCCTAACAAATACCAGTGCTACAACGGCGGCGGCTAAAAAGCCAAGCGCCTGAACCCAGATATCGAGACCAAGAAGGGAAAGCACCAGCGGAACTAGGGCCGCTGCCGCGAGAGCCGCAAAATACAAGCCGTAAGTAACTAGCTCGATGACTACCAGCGCTGCGATGACTCCCAGCCAGATTAATGTCACTTTGGTTCCTCTCGCTCTCTAATCAGCCTAACCGACAACGCCGATTGTTTACTGGGAGCTTTATTCGCTAGCGCACTTGACAGCTAAGGGCGGTGATTAGGTTTCGGGGTTAGCAGATCAGAAACAACGAGCTCAGTGAAAACCGGTTTTGATTAGTGACCAAATCGGGCCGCAGGACAATTTGCCACGCAAACCGATCGGCCAGAGTTTCAAGAAGATTCAGCCGTTCTGTGGCTTGCCTTCTGCAGGCGATCGGTTATGGCTTGGGCTATCTCGTCGCCCTCTGGAGTTATTGCCACCACCCTGGTCAAGCCCAGATCATCGGCCTTTCGCAAGGCCAGATAGAGCTGATTTGCATAGTCAGTGGTGGTGGCTGGCGCTGCCAGCCGGGTCACCCCCGATGGAGTTTGATGTGTGCTCAGCGCGATTAGGCCTTCGCCCGCGCTTGCCGGCTGATTCAAAACCAGTTCCGCATTTGGTGCATAGTGGGAGGCCAGCAAGCCACTGACTCGGATGTTCGAGTCGTCCTGGCGCAAAATCAAGCCCGAAATATTCGAGATCATCGAAGGTGTGATTGCTCCAAGCCTGAGAATCTTGGGGGCTTCCCCGGTGCAATCAACGATTGTCGACTCTATGCCCACCTCAGACTGCCCGCCATCGATGATCAGATCCTCTGGGTCGAGGTAGTTCTGGAGCTCCTGAAAAACACCAGCGAATGTCGTGGGGGATACTTTCCCAAACCGATTGGCGCTGGGTGCTGCAACTCCCTTTCCGCCTATTCGTTCAAACTCACTCAGAAGCTCCCGGGCTATCGGATGATTTGGAACACGTATCCCAACGGTCTCTTGCCCACCCGTTATGAAATCCTGCGCCAATGGTGATCGATTCAAAATTAGGGTCATTGGCCCTGGCCAAAACACTTTTGCAAGCCTGACGGCGTAATCGGGAACATAAGCGGCCCACTGGAAAACCCTGTCTAATTCACTGACGTGCACAATAAGCGGGTGGTCTTCAGGCCGCCCCTTGGCTCGGTAGATTTTGGCAACCGCTTCTGGGTTCGAAGCGTCGGCTCCCAATCCGTAGACCGTTTCCGTTGGAAAGGCAACAAGCCGGCCCGACTTGAGTGCCAATGCGGCGGCTTGAACGGCTTCAAGTGACATATTTTTACTCATTCAACTTTCTAGGGATTACAAAAATCGCAGCGGGCCGGATCGATTGTTTCTTTACCCAGAGAACTAATTTCAACATAATCGCAGCTGACACAACCGTGTTTTTCGGAGTGCGCAACGCTGTCAACCAATCGAAAACAGGAGCTGCAGGGTAAGCCAAATTCGTAGCCTATTTGGCCCCAACCAATTTGATTGCAGCTTGGGCAGTGGCTAGAGATTCGAGCGGCAAGCTTTTGTGCCACCGCAATTATATTTGCCTGCCGAGTTGGAGAATTCATGGCCCTAAAATCATTTTCCGCCAGTATTGAAGTTGGAGATGCACTAAGTGCCTCACTAACCAAACTTCTAAACTCCTCTCGATCCTGAATGCCCTTGAGTATTTGCCGCCGCTCGTCAAACAAAATCACCAGGTTCGCCGCGTGACTGGGCAGGGCTAGCTTGTTCATCAATTCATCGAGGTCTGTTTCAAGATCTAGATTCCCCGAGTGGGCCTGAATATCCAAAAACCAGTTACTTTCAACCACCACAAAATTATCCCTGATGTTCACGAAAGCCAAGATCTCAAGGTCAGCTGTGACCCAAGGAAGTTGGGGATGCGCAGTAATAGCTCCCTCACTAGCCAAACCATATTCAAAACCAAGCAGTTGCGCACCGGCTTTAGCTTTTGCAATGGCTGAGTCTCTAGGGCTCAGCGATCTCGGCACTTCCCCGGTGAAGGTTCCGAATAAATCGGTATCGATTTCGGCCAGTTGAATTTCCCAATTAGAGAGGGAGGCAAACGCAGGACCGATTTGAGCCAGCTTGCCGTGCTTGGTTGCAAGTGCAATTTTGTTGCGCATCGTCCCCCTAGTCTAATTTGTCGTCCCAAATTATCTGAAGTCACAAACATGCCCGGTCTAAATCTGCGGGGCAACGATCACGGCAGTGAGATGGTCCGTCGCGGAAGACGCATGCTTTGGAGGAGTTATTGTGAGGGCCCAAGATTCGGGTCTAAGCACTTATTTCTCTTTAGGACTCAGCGACTAAGAGCGGTGACTAGGTTTCGGTGTCAGTTCATCGGAAACAACCGCCTCGGCTGGCAAGTTCTGATTTAGATAATCAAAGTCAGCATTCGAAAGCTCTATTTCTGTCGCGGTGATGCAGTCCAGGATGCTCTCGGCCCTTGTTGCACCCGGAATGGGTAGCACCGATGAAGAGGTCTTCATCTCCCAAGCAAGAGCAATTGCATAGGGCGAGACCGAGTACTTGCGTCCCATTTCGTCGAATGCGCTCGACTCAGAAATAGCGGCCTTTGTCTTTACTCCGCCGAGCGGTGACCAAGGAAAGAATGCAATTCCATACTCTTCGCAGATCTCCAGAACATCTAGATCGTGGCGGTAGCGGGGACTGAACTCATTTTGGATTGACACCAGGCCACCTTGGTCTGGTGTCCCACCTATTTCAATCGCCTTTAGAAGCTGCTTGGCGTCATAGTTTGAGACACCGACCTGCTTGGCAAGCCCGCGGTCTTTTAGGACCATGACATTTTCAAACTGAGTCTCAAAGTCAATGTTTGGATCTAGCCTGTGGTGTTGCCAAAGATCTAGCTGCTCAACCCCGAGTCGAAATGCCGAGGCTTCTGCTGCACGCAAGAAATAATCAAGGCTTCCGCTTCGACCCCACACTTCGCCTTCACTTCTAGTGATTCCGCCTTTGGTGGCGATGAGAACCTTGGCCCTTTGCTCCTTAGTGCCCGACCAGGTTCTGAGCGCCTCGGCAACAAAGACTTCGTTATGGCCAATATCGTCCCAAGTGGGGGCATAGATATCGGCTGTGTCCAGCAGGGTAATGCCGGCATCTAGGCCAGCGTGAATTGCAGGGATTGCAGATTCGAGTCTTTGAACCGGATCAAGGGCTGCGCCATTCGACCAAATCCACGAAACATTCATGCAGCCGATGCCGATGGCTGAAACTTCTTTGTTGCCAAGCCTTTGCTGCTTCATCTAGTTGCTCCTAAGTGCGGGTCAGATGGCTATTGAGTCAATCACGAATCGATATCCTATGTCGCTATCCACCACTCGAGCATAGGCGTCATCAATGGTCTTTGGGTTGCTGGTATCAACCTAGAGGTGGTTGAAACACTATTGCTTCTCGGCAGAAATCAAGCACCTCTTTTGGGTTCTAGGGCTCTTTGCTTCACCTAGCGGACCCAACTGGCGATTGACTGATGGAGCCTGCAAACATACACTCAAATTCAAGAGCAGACGTGTTAGCGATGGTTTTTTAGGAAAGGCTTGGCTCAAATTGAAAGCAGCTCAAATAAACGCGGAATTCCGATCGAAAATCCGTTTCATGCCGAACTTTCCAATCGGAAAGCCTTGGCAAATCAAGCTGCTGAACAAGATGATGAGCTTTGCACCTGACCCAAAGGTCAACGATTTGGTCAATAGGGAGATCATTGATTTTGGTTCCGGAGCTGGCGTGAGAGTTTTCACGCCAAAGAAAGATGTTTCAGAAGCGGCACTGCTCTTTATTCACGGTGGAGGAATGGTTATTGGATCTGCTTCTCAAGATGACCAAAGACTTGCCAATCTTGCCGTGGAACTGGGCATCACAGTGGTTTCTGTCGAGTATCGACTGGCTCCAGAAAACCCATTTCCCATTCCTCTTGAGGATTGCTTCGCAGCCTGGCAATGGCTGGGATCCGAAGCGCAAGCCAGAAAGATCAACCCAGCCAGAGTGGTGATCGGCGGACAAAGTGCTGGTGGTGGTCTGGCTGCAAGCCTTGCCCTAAAGATTCGAGACCAAAAAGGAGTGCAGCCAGCAGGACAGTTACTGTTTTGCCCGATGCTGGATGACAGAACTGCTGCCAATCGAGAACTTGATAAAACCAATCACTTTGTTTGGCACAACAAATCCAATCTGGTCGGTTGGGGGTCCTATTTGTCTCAGGCGCCTGGACTCAAAGACACTCCCAGGCACGCAGTTCCTGCAAGAGAGACAGATTTAGTTGGGCTTCCTCCAGCTTGGATCGGCGTTGGAGACATCGAACTTTTTTATGAGGAAGATGTTGCCTACGCCAAAGTCCTCCAAGCTGCTGGTGTTGATTGCAAGCTCAACGTTGTTGAGGGAGGGCCACACGCCTTTGAGACCTTCGCCGCCGATACTCCTGCCGCACAGGCCTACCTCACAGACGCAACCAGTTGGTTGAAGGAAAAGCTTGGTGTTTGACGTTTTTAACCAAACATTTCAAGAAAACTAATCCCTACCCGACACTATGCTGGTGCCCGAATTTGACCAACATATGGGTTTTCGAGAACCTCAGCACCTAGGCTTCCAAGCTGGCTAAATAGTGCTTGCGTCAATCACAAAGCGATATCGGATATCGCTATCCACCACTCGGGCATAAGCATCGTCGATGGTTTTCGGGTCACTGGCATCAACCATCTCGATGGTTGAAACAATGTTGTGCTCACCACAGAAATCAAGCATCTCTTGGGTGCCAGAGATGCTGCCTGTGTTTGCCCCTGCAATTGAGCGCAATGCGGTAACCACGCTAAATGGGTGGAACTCCTGCTTGTTTGGGGAAATCCCGACGGTCACAAAGGTTCCGCCGACTTTCAACATGCCGAGCAAAGAATCAAGATCAAGGTCGGTGCTAGTGGTGTTCAGAATCACATCAAAGAAGTCTTTGTGGGTTTCGAAGATCTCAGTGGTCATTAGGTAATCCTTGGCACCGAACTCCTTTGCATCCTGCGCCTTGGACAAGCTGTGGCCAAGAACATAAGTCTCAGCCCCCATGGCCGCGGCAAACTTCACTGCCATGTGGCCAAGGCCACCGAGGCCCATGATCCCGACCTTCATGCCCGGTCCTACTTTCCAGTGCTTCAGTGGAGAGTAGACGGTGACTCCAGCGCAAAGTAATGGAGCAGTTGCCGCGTAATCAAGATTTTCTGGAACCCTTAGAACAAAGGCCTCTTTGACCACGACGTCTTTGGCATAACCGCCATAAGACTCTTCGCCGTCATAGTGACGACCGTTGTAAGTCTGAACGTTGCCGGTTCGGCAGTAGTTTTCCATGCCTTGCTTGCAAGGCTCACAGGTCCCGCAAGAATCAACGAAGGTTCCAACGCCTACTCTGTCGCCAACCTTGAACTTGGTGACTGCGTCAACAATGGCTGTTACCTCACCGACAATTTCGTGACCTGGAACCATTGGGAAGATGCCCTCGAACCACTCATCTCGTGCCTGATGGATATCTGAGTGACAGATTCCTGAGTACTTGATGCTGATAGCAACTGCGTCAGCAGTTAGCTCTCTAACTGGCATTTCTGCTTTTTCAAATGCTGCACCAGGTGCACTTACGATGAGGGCGTGGGTCTTTGACAAGTAGTCTCCTTTTGACATTTACGATGCTAACCCAACAAACAGGGGCCGAATTACATAGAGAGCCGCAGCGCTAGTTAGAAGCCACCTGTGGTTTCATTGGCTAATGAAAACTAGGATCAAATTTATTCTCGGTTCGCTCGCCGCTGTTTTAGTGTTGGGTCCTTTTGCTGTCCCAGTTAATTCTTCTGGAACCCTTACCTATCAAGAGGCGGCAGCTATTAGCTGGGAAGGGAGGTCTGAGTTTGTTAATCTGGTCGATCACCAAGTCCACATCATTACGGCCGGAAACCCAGACAGCGACCGATTGATTGTTTTGCTGCATGGGTTTGGTGCCAGTTCACTGACCTGGCAGCAAGTATTGGAGCCACTGGGACAGGCAGCTTACGTTGTGGCCTTCGACCGAGCGGCTTTTGGCTTTACTGAGAGGCCCACGAGCTTCGGGGACCTAAACCCCTACTCGGCAGCCGGGCAGCTCAAAGTGATCGATGGCTTGGTCGATTTATATGGGACGGACAAAGAAGTTGTGATCCTTGGCCACAGCGCCGGAGGTGCTCTGGCTCTTGGGTTTGCACTTGATTACCCAGAAAAAGTGGACCAGCTGATTCTGGAAGCACCTGCGGTCTATGGCACCGGTGGCAGTCCTAGCCGGCTGAACTGGGTATTTAGCATTCCACAGATCGATCACCTTGGCCCACTCGCGGTTGCATCTATTGCCTCAAGTGGTCTAGATCTTCTTGTTGAGAGCTACACCGACCCCAGTATGATTACCGCTGAGGTTCAGGCCAGCTACACGGCACCACTCAAGATTGACGGCTGGGAAAGAGCTTTCTGGGAATTCAATAAAGCACCGCGTTCACTGAACTTGGTGGAACGGCTGGATGATTTGCGAGCGCCGACATTGATTATCACCGGTGACGATGACCGTGTGGTCGCCACTGCAGACTCCATAAGGCTAAACGGGGATCTTCCAGGCTCAGAACTGGTGATCATCGAGGTTGCCGGTCACCTGCCAAACGAAGAGAAGCCCCAGGAATTTGTTGACGCGGTTCTGAGGTTTCTGAACTGATAACGATAGGTTTTTAGTCATGCTTTATAAAGGTGTTTTTGGAACTATTAGAACTTTGATTGGCTTGGCGCTTCTTGGAAGCGTAATTTGGCAGGTTGCGGACCGACTAGGCGCTGACCTGTTTCGACCAACCGAATATTTTGCCTACTTCTCGATAACGTCCGCGATGCTGGCGGGGTTTGTGGTGCTGACAAGCGGAGTGATGCTTCTTAGAGGCAAATCGGAGTCTGAGCGGCAAAACATTGCCCGCTTAGTGGCTGTGGTGTCCATGATTATTGTGGGCACTGTCTATCACCTATTGCTCGGTGACACTGCAATTGACCCGAGAGATATCGGCTATGACTGGCCAAGAATTCCGAACTCAATAATCCACACCTACGCACCGGTCCTGGTGGCCCTTGAGTATTTATTCTCGGTCAAAGGGGCCAAGCCGCGATTACTAAAGGCTCTCTGGGTCGTTATCTATCCGCTGGCTTGGCTGGGACTCTCACTAATTCGCGGGCTCAGCGATGGCTGGTGGCCTTACTGGTTTATAAACCCCGGTAGTGAGGGCGGCGTAATAGGCATGCTTAGCTACATCTTTGCAATCGCTGCCGCATTCATTGCTCTTGGTTTTGTCGTTCTGGGGTTGAAGATCGCCCTCGCAAGGATAATTAAGTCCGCTAGCGAATAGTTTGGCCGACCTCGAAGTGCCGGCCGCACCGATACCAGGGGATATGTGTCTCAATTCCGGTTACCCCGTTTTCCATTATGTATTCGACATGGACACTAAATGATGCGAGTCGGTCAGGCCCCAATTTCACTTGTCTAGCTCGGGCTTATGGGAAAGAAGGAAGAATTGCCATTCGCTCGCCGGTGGATTGGTCCATGAACTCCATGAACTCCAAATTGAACTGATCAAGGCTCATGCCAGCAACTTTCTCAAAGGAGTCTTGCCAGCCGTTTGTCTCAAGATCCGGGTGGAACTTTTCAAGCAGAACATCGTCGCCTGCAATGTTCAGCAAGTAGGCGATGGCCCAGGCTCCCATGTCATATCCCAAGCCTGAGCAAGGATCAGAATATTCAACAATGCTTATTAGCTCACGCCCTTCACACTCACCACTTAGGGCCGAATCAATATTTCTAAGGTTGTTTTCCATATTTCCATCAAATTCGAAAGGCCAATCGCCCATTGGGACCTCTGGCAGCAATCCTTGGGACCTTAGATCGGCTAAGCCGAACTGAGCCATGTATTCCGCAGAACCTTCGACAAACCAAACTGGCCCCATGAGCGCATCTCGCTGGTCCCAATCCAGTGTCTGGATAAACGAGTGCTGCACCGCATGCCAGTATTCATGCAGCACTGTCTTCAATTCTTCCTCGCCAGGTACACCATATAAGCCGGCAAGACCCCATGGCAGCGAAGAAGCAAACCTGTGTATGCCCCACTCTGCCGACCCATTTCTGCCCGCGTCCATTCTCAGATCGCCGGTAGCAACAGCCTCTGCGCCGACGCTCTGATACTCAATCAATGAGTACTGCTCCGAGCCGGCTTCACGATCCATGCAATCCTGGTAATCCCACTGCGAATTTTCGTCACGTCGCGAACAAAACTGGGCAACCAAATCGCGCCCGGCTTGCTCGTCTAGACCCATGACCCAGTATTCAACCGGCCACCACCGACCCCAGTAGTCTCCTGCGATCTCCAAGGTTTGCTGTATTGCTTCGCCAACGCTCGGGTCTACGTCTGAGGCAATAAATACCTCCATGATCGGCTCTCCATTTATAACTACGTTGTTTCCGGGTTTGGAATCACCGGAACCAGAGTCGTTAGAGCTTGATTTGCCAGTGGAACTAGAGGAGTCTCCAGCATCTGAGCACGCCACTAATGACACAAGGACAAGCGGCACGACTGCCGCCAAGGCAATTTTGTTTATTGTCATAGTCACAAGGCTACTGCTGCAAGTAGTGACGGCCCGGATTCGTCAGGTGACACGAACCATGAAATTAGTTTGCCTGCAGCGCTGTTGTTACTTCAAATGCTTATAAATCACGAACTAATAATGTTGGATGGCTCTAAAAAGAACGTCCACGATTTTTCCGGTGACCTCCTTATGGTGGTCAATGTTGCCTCAAGGTGCGGACTCGCGCCGCAGTACGAAACCCTGGAAGCCCTGCATAAGAAGTACGCCTCGCGTGGCTTCACCGTGCTGGGTGTTCCGTCTGGGTCTTTTATGCAGGAACTAAAAACCAGCGACGACATTTCTGACTATTGCTCCACAACCTGGGGTATCACCTTCCCGATGCTTGAAAAGGCCGACGTGAATGGTCGCAAGCGCCACCCGCTCTACAAGGAACTAGTTAAAGCCAAAGACGGGATGGGTCTTGCCGGTCCAGTGATGTGGAACTTTGAAAAGTTCTTAGTGGCGCCAGATGGCAAGATCATGCGATTTAGGCCACAAACCAAACCAGACTCCGAAGAAATCATCGCGGCCATTGAGGAAAACCTGCCGCGCTAATCTTGCCTCATGGCAATAACGGTGGTGGCAGGGATCATTCAAGATTCTGAAGGTCTCTTGCTTTGTGCCAAGCGCGGTGACTGGAAAGATGCCGCCGGCAAATGGGAGTTTCCAGGGGGTAAGCCTCTAGAAAACGAATCGTTCGAAGATGCCTTGATTCGTGAGCTACGAGAAGAACTCGCGATTGAAATCAAACCATTACGTATCTTTGATCGTTCAACCACGATTGTTGACGGTGTCGAAATAGACCTAGTTTGCTTCAGCGCGGCTCTAATTAGCCCAAAGCCGACTGGATCCAGTGACCACTCTGAGATCCGCTGGTTGAAAGAATCCGAATTGTCTAGTTTGGATTGGGCGGCTCCCGATATGCCTGCGGTAAAAAAGCTAACAATGCCTTTTTGTTAGGCCAGCTTGAAGCCCTCTTTGTCGTCCAGCTTCTTGACCGCAATCAAAATGATGTCAATGATTGTCCAGACACCCAGACCACCAAACGTGATTAGCTTTAAGATTCCCGTGCCGATTTTGCCGAGGTAAAAACGATCAACGCCAAGCGTCCCGACTATCACCGACAACAGAAGGGCAATTAGCCATTCTCGTTTAGAAAATACTCCCGGAATCTGCTTCGCATTCCAATGCTCCCCATTTGCATCAGCCACCATTGAATCGCCTGTAATTTTTCCGGCGTTTGCCCATTGTTTGAGTTCTTCGGTGGTCAGTTTGTGATCATTGCCTGGCAGTTTCAGCGTCCAATTACTCATTTTCTCGCCTTTCTCTCTCACGCTCTAACTTACGCTCTCCCATCACCCATGCTGCCATGAGTGCTGTGAGCGCGGAAAATAGCGCGATTCCAACCACCATCAGGATGCTTGCGATAAACCGTCCGTCCGGGGTAATCGGAAACTTATCCCCGTAGCCCACGGTCGTGACCGATGCTATTGACCACCAAATGGCGTCACCGAAGGTGTTTATGTTCGAGCCGGCAACGCCGCGCTCGGCCTCAAGTGCGGCGATTGCTGCCGTGAAAAGCGTCAGTGGCAAACTAACCGCGACCACTAAGCCAACCTTTGACGCTCTGGTTCTGAAGAGCGGCGCAAATCCTCTTATCACCAGCAGCACACCAAAGACCCTGAATGCCCTAAATGCCGGCAGGATAGCGGCGGCAATCGCCAACCAGTTGCGTTTCAAAAACTGCAGAAACCCGGCAAGGGTTAGCAACTCTTTGCCGGCTCCAATAAGGCGCAAGGCCAAGTCGACAACGAAGACGGCGTAGATCAAGGCCTGAACAATACTCAGCGCATCGTAGGCAGCACCAGTTGGCTGAGCCAGCACTTGATATGCGTAGACGGCAAGAAAGGAAAAACCTAGGACCAGCAAAACGGGCTCTATTTTGTCAAAATATGAATTTAGCGCCCGCTTCATTGCTGCCATAGTTAGTGCCTATCTATCAGTCCCTAAACACTCAGGCTAGTCGAGGGTATGAAGCGGAAACCTAAGATAGGCGGCTTTCCAGCGCAGAGCATCGGATCGCCAGGCCAAGTCGTCAGCCAATTCGGCCATCGATGCCCAAAAGAAAATCGTAATCAGGTCAACGCTCAAGTAACTGATTGTGTCTCCGGGAAAGGCTTTTCCTAGGAACCTTCGAAGCAGGGTTGGCATGTCTCCAAAACCGTGCTCATGAAGTTGCGCCCTGACTTCAAACTCGATTTCTTGGGCTCTTCTTGGATTCCAAGGTGTCATCGGGTTTGGGTAGTGCAACA
>Ga0209390_10009007_pt1 | contig 12130 bp, 19 predicted proteins | sample BON01_FD_187212 | JGI IMG/M metagenome (GOLD analysis project Ga0209390, IMG submission 187212) | Freshwater microbial communities from Lake Bonney liftoff mats and glacier meltwater in Antarctica - BON-01 (SPAdes) (version 2) | ecosystem: Environmental > Aquatic > Freshwater > Ice > Glacier... | reverse complement strand
GTGCAGGCTGTCATTTGCCGCCCGCTCTTGCTGCCCCTCCTGCTGTCTCGACCGAACCTGTCGCCTGACGCTGTTCGCTCAAGAAATCCGTCCACATCCACCCTAGCTCATGATGCGGTCGCAGCTGCTGTGTGGCACAAGCATCATTCGATCATCCGCGTTGGTGCAGGCCTCATCCAGTTTGTCCATGGGTCGCACTCACACATGGCCACGGGGGTCACTTCATCAAGAAGTCTATTTTCGCCATTTTTTTGCGCGAGTTTCATATGTTCGCACTGGTCGTTGTCTGATCCAACCCGCGGCTACTGCGACTTTGAGTTCTCAGAATCTGACGATTTATGCCATTTTACAGAAACAAAGACAGACAGACCGGGTTCTAGGGGAAGTACTTGATAGTGGTGCACAACGGGGAGCCACAGGACGGAAGTCAGAGATCCTGAAACACACGGGTACTCATGCAGCCAGCCGTGGGCCCTGCAAAACACATGACTGGCATTCTCATGGGTGCTGAAATACAAGACAGTCACGGAAACCCCTCTGTGTTAGTTGTGCCAGACATATCTGTCTATGATCCAGCAATGTCAGACAGTCTTATCCCAGTGGGCCGTCTTATTGAAGCAGGCTTTACGGTCATTTACCGAATCCCATCCCAGGCTAAAGAGGATGGCCTTTCTCTCAAAAATGTTCCGCTCTATGGCGGCACCGTCACGACTCCCGATGGCAAGATATACACAAGACAATAATCGTCATGGATTCTCTTTCCTCTTCCCTTTTCTTTTTCTCTGTGCTGCACAAAACCGAATTTACCGCCGCACGCCACTTCTGAGAATTGTGCTGCCACGCGCCCGACTGGCAGCTCATTTATCGATGCTGGCAATTCATTCAACAAGATAGACGAGATCGACGATGTGATTGACGAGGGCTACGTGCCTGATCACCTCAATCAGGATCGGATTGAGGGACGCTTTCAAGATCACTACGAGCTCATGTTTAAACGACGAGAGATGGCTGGAATCTATAATACTTCACACGGACACTGCAAGAACTGCCGAACAGTTGTGAACTTACAGGCAAAGGGCATTGGGTGCAAGCATTCGAAGTGCTACATTCTGGCGCATAGCTACAACGAAAGTCAAACAGAAGACCAAGTCAACTTCAAAGACAGTAGCGCCAGTAGCGACACCCATCGCACAAGCCGTCGAGTCGCAAACCCCACTTACAGAACATCTGGATTTGGAATTCAGCAGAATCACAGATGACAGTGGATTGGGGGATGCCTGCAGTCCAGGCTGTCTTCCCGATCTTAATCAGTATTTCCTATTGGTCATGGATAAAGGTATTGAGTATTTTGTGTCCTTTTCAATCAAAAACCGTGCGTCTCCACTTGCGCTTCTACAACAATTCGCCACCCTCACTGGCAGAAAAATTTGCTACTTGCGAATAGACGGTGCAAAAGAATTTCAATCTGAAGAAATCAAAGAATATTGCGCTGAAAACGATGTCGTGCTCCAATTGGTGGTAGAATCCAATCATACAATGCAAGCCCGTGTGGAGGGTACAATTGGCTGCGTCAAGCTGCAGCACAGCAGAACGTTTTTATTATACGCTGGCAAGCCCACCCGTTTCTGGGATGACGCGACGAAGGATTTCAGCATCAAGAAAGGATAGGATACCTCTGGGCTTCACTAGACACCCGCAGCAAGCTTGAGACACCTCACGATCACATGCAGCCGGCTTTTTCCGGCACTTGAAAACCCGTTGCCATACCTTTTGGAAGCCGAGTCATCGCTCATTTGCCTCGTGAGCACCGCCTGGGCAAGAACGGATCATTTGGTGATTATTTCATTGAAGGCACATACCGCTATAGTGACTCGGCCACACCTTGCACCTGGATGTTCAGCATCGCAGTCCAACGCAAGATCAAAGTGCAAGATTTCAATTCATATCCTCTTTAATTCCCTTTCAAAGACCGGTCATGTCTTACGCGCAACACGCCAACAATGCTGAAAGAAATGTCTAAAATGCACGAGGAAGACACACATAAAGACAATTTGATCGCTATGGAGATATCTAATCAGATACACGCTCGCGCTCAGATGTGTGCAGCTGAAAACGCTGCTAATTCACACATCTTGGAGATTGATGATTTGAATAACAATGCCAACTCGCCACTAGGTGTGCGCAATAACACACCCGCTGTACCTGCTGCAAACAAAGCACGCGAAAATGCAACACTTCTGCCAACGATTTTGCCGCTACGCGCTACTTCTGGCAACGATTCGGCCACTGCGCGCCCATCCGTTGAACACGACGAAGCATCGATCTACACGCAAACCTTGCTGATTACAGCGAACTCGAGATTGCACAAGCATTTGCACGTCATTCTGTTGAGATTGGCCTGCCATGATGATGATTGCTTTTATTACTATAAATAGTGGTTTAGTACCCTTGATTGAGGGTCGATGCGCTCAAATCTTGTATTTTAGATTTGAAATTATCGGTGGTTTGCATTCACAGCTTTTGCTTTTCTTTTTCGCAAGAAAAGATATGTTACTTTGTACACACATACGAATATATGTATTCCGAGTTTTAGTCCATGTGGATTCTTCGGGCCCTCCAGGTGTCTCATCCCGACTCCTGGGCTCACATCCGAGTTCCCCATCTGTGCAGTGTGTGTGTGTGTTTGCGTATACACACACATACACCTACATACACTCCCACCCGCGTTAAAAATAGAGAAGACACAGACAACACCCCTTGTCTTTCCTTCTGTCAAAAATAACCCCCCACGCCAAGCAACAAGTGCTTTCATAGAATAGCTGAACCCCCCCATCCTCATTCCCCAACGCTAAATGAAACAAACTGCATATACTTGAGCGCATATGCACATCCTGTAGCGAGCGTGAAGCAAATGTGTACGCTGATGTTCACAACACCTTTCTAACATACACACCTGCACATGAATGGTTCTCAACAACACTTGTCAAAAATGCATGCATACTCTCCGCAAAAAATGCGAATGAACTCGTGCATGCGCGCCTATGCAACGGTGCAGAACCTTCTTTGCCATGGAAGCTATTGCGAACCTATCTTGAGTCTTGCACGAGCATCGTGCAGGCTGTCGTTTGCCGTCTGCCCTCCTGCCGGCTCGACGAAATCAGTCGCCTGACGCTGTTCGCTCAAGAAATCCGTCCACATCCACCCTAGCTCATGACGCGGTTGCCGCTGCGGTGTTTCACAAGCATCATTCGATCATCCGTGTTGGTGCAGGCCTCATCCAGTTTGTCCATGGGTCGCACTCGCACATGGCCACAGGGGTCACCTCATCAAGAATTCTACTGGCCAACACTACGCCCCAAACCACTTGGTACCAGAGGGCAAGATGTGCTTCGTTGGAGTCAAGGCCAAGAAAATACGGAAAGCTAGTAGATAACTTCAGTCATGAATCAGACGTCACGTCCCTACAAGACCTCTTCACGTCACGTCCCCAAAAGACCCCTTTCTATTTCATTATTGTGTTCCACATAAATGGTCAAAGGTCTCTCTTTCAATTCAATGCCGAATTCTTGCCATCTTCTCGACTCTTAGTCTTTACTCTTGCAGTTTACGCTACCGCGTCTAGGCCTATATTTCCCTGGTGATGAGCCCATGTTTGTCCGCTGTGTTTGCTTTGCATTGCTATTCACATCGGACGACGACCTTCGCCGTACGTTTATTTCACCGTACGAGACATTCTCTTCTGCAGACGCTTCATACCTATTGATTTCTATAAACGGACTTCTCCACGTGGGCCTGAAGCCAAGCATTTACGGCCGCGCCGCATGCCTATGGTCGGAGTGTACGTAGCCGGGAGACTGTCTTTCACATAGTCCCTTTCAGCAAATGTATGTACGCGCTGCTGCAGAACGTTTTTTGTCGGGAACACCTATGCATCTCTTACTTGTAGATGCTCCAACTTAGAATCGTGCAATTTCTATGAAAAAATTTTTTCATGCAGAACTGGAGTCTTTACGCGCTTTCGTTTATTCGTACCCTATGGACAGGATATTGCGAGCTTTCGGACAGCGCTGTGGCCATATAGACAGGATACTGAGTGACACATTGAGAGCTCTTATTAATCAAACCCAATTGTGTTGTAAGAAACTACGCAGCTTACAACATCACCCGTGTTTTCGAGCAATGATCAATCTCCAACCCCGCATTCGCCGCGTCCACGATGCTACAGCTCACCTGCCAACGGCTCCCCCGTCGCCCCTACTGCCGACAGCAAGCGCCACGCCCTTCTTTCTGCGCTCGTCTGACCCTTCAGCGGACTTCTTCGCTCGCCCTTCCTCAAGAACCTTCCACTTCCTGCTCAATTTTGACCTTCGGGGGACCTTCTTTCACAGACCACCCTCGCGCGTTCTTTTCTTCGGCAGACTACAGTACCGCCATTTCGGGACGACTTCAACACACGGTTTGACCTTCGGGAGACTTCTGTCATATCCTTCACATTTTCTCTAGCGGGATAATTCTGTTAGGTCCCTACAGTCCTCTCCAGATATAGTTTGCGATGGGAGCGTTTTATTTTCTGTTTCCGTGTGGTATCCTCTTTTGTGTATATTCATTTGATCCTTAAATGGACCATAACCTATTCTGTTCTGTTTCTATGCAGTATTTTTTTCTGCATGTATTCATTTGATAATTTTTCTTTCTCATTGGTAGACAGTTCGCTTCAACACGCCTTGGATCTATTTCGAGTGCTCTGGTCTGGCCAGTTTCTGGAGGGAGACACGGAAAGTTAGTAGATAACTTCAGCCACGAATCAGACGTCACGTCCCTACAAGACCTCTTGACGTCACGTCACCAAAAGACACCTTTCTATTCTATTATTATGTTCCACATAAATAGTTCCACATAAATAGTGAAGGGTCTCTGTTTCAATTCCATGCCGAATTCTTGCCATCTTCTCGACTCTTGGTCTCTGCTCTTGCAGTTTACACCACCGCGTCTAGGCCTGTGTTTCCCTAAAATCTCATCGAAGAAAGCTGTCTTGATTGTGAAATTCTTTTCACCGACATCATTGAAAAATGTACACCTATGATAGAACTGTTCTGCACCAGCCTGGAACCAAAGACTAAGCAAGGGCAAGGTGCCGACTTGAGCATCATGCTAGCTCTCAAAACAACAAAACCGGGTGCAAAATCACTTTTTGACCTTGGCGTTCGCTGCAAGCCACGCTCTGACACTACACGTAACATGATTGCAGCCTTCGACAGCATGCTGGGCGGCACAATTTTTGAAGCATCGCAAGTGTCATCTGATGACTTTGAGACATCAGAGCAAAACCCTTCCGGTGATGAGTGTCACTTGCGATCATTTCGAGATCCTGTCGGCTTCTCTTCAGGTGCATCAAACCCCAAACACTACGGTCAGGCAATGCGAAGCGCCATGAAAGCTGCATGGATCAAAAGTCGGACAAGCGAAATGGATGGCCTATGGCGTCGCGGCGTATTTCAGAAAGTTCTCGGTTCATCGCTCACCCCGCAAGATCGTGTTTTCAAAAGCCGTTTCCATTACAAGATTAAGCGTAAAGGAGCGAATTCGACAAGTGTGAAGTACGCCTAGTTGTGCAAGGGCAACACATGCACCGAAAAGACGAAGACTGTGTCGGTGATTACGACGATGCTTTCAGCCGCGTGCCTGCCGCAAGCGGATTCTGCAACATTCTCAGCTTGGCTACACAACAAAATATGTTCGCTGACCACTTCGATATTTCTCAGGCTTTCGTTCAGGGAGAACTACCACCTGGAGACGGCCATAATGGCAAGGTGTATATTTCTTCACTTCCGGGATACAAGAATGAAGATCTATGTGTATCGCCTACTTAAGCCACTTTACGGCATGCCCTCTGCAGCCAGAGCTTACTACGATGAGCGCCTTCCTGGCAAAAGAAGGATGTGCAACAGTGGGGTTTGAAAAGAGAATGTGGACCTTGCTCGCATCCTCCTAGCGGCACATATCGATGATTTCATCATCACGTGCGCCAATCGGCAGGTACTTGACGCTTTTCGTGCGCGCCTTCTGGACGCTTTTGAAGACACGTATAAGGGGGCTCTACTTCACTGCCTCGGACCGCACTGATAACTGTCTGCTTGCGTGCATGTTACTTGCATCCTGAATGTGAATGGTCTCGACCTCTCATCTCTGGCTGTCTGCATACTCACAGCCCAACTCTGCACTTTTTGAAGAATATGGACAATTCCAAGTCGTTGTTTGATACCAAGAATAGTTGCTGGCATCCCCAAAGGATCATCCAAGGTAATCAAACAATTCTGGAAATTCACTATAGTATATGACCAGTGTCATGAGTCTGGATTGATAGTAAGAATAGCATTCGTCACCGACAGGGCCAATTCACGCATTTCAGCTATGGCTTCTTTCTGTTTTTTTTCGTGCTCTCTGAAGGCCCTGAAAGATCCTGGTGTATAGATTTAAATTGTGTGGCCACGAGCTTGCCGGAAACACCACGATTCATCCCATGAAATGGATCATTCCAGCCTTCTGTATTTAGCAGAAAGCTGTTGGCTATCCACAATTGACGTTTGCCTGGAATCTGGTTGTGTGCAGGAGGCATCTTATTGTAACCGCATCCCATACTTTGACTCACAATTTCCATGAAACATTTGAAAGTATCAAGTATCACCTCCCATCCAGAATCTATCTTTCAAACTCTCAAAGTCATCAGGATCAGCGTGAATTTTGGAGAGATGATCTGGATGTACTTCCAATCCCCGACCCTCGACACCCTCTCCAAAAGTTGATACTTTCCACATGGGACCATCTGATCCACGTTTGACTTGTTGCAACAAAGTACACCTCACTTTATGCATGTTTTGTGAGAGGCCACTGTCTGGTCGGATCTTGCAAGTGTTGCAATTTTGCAATTCAGACCGACTTTCTTTTTGGATAGTCAATTCCGAGAGTACACTTTTATAAATGACAGATGCTGATGCTGAAATTCGCTGCCATGTCCTTGGCTTCAGCACAAGAGAATTTTGATCTTCAGCACACACAATTACAGCTTGTCTGACGTCGATAAAACAGGGTTTGTAAGACGAAAATGGCATCTTTTGCTTACTCCAGGTTTTGGGTTGAGACATATTACCACGGACGCAAAACCAAGTGTGTAATCGGATGCAAAAAACCAAAAAGAATTTTTTTTAGAGTTCAGTGTACACGCAACAAAACTCTTGGAAATGTAATGTTTGAACCCACGCTCGGAAAATGGCCAATATGGCCAACGCAATTCTTGAATCCAAACACAAAAACGAGACCCGCGAAACAAAGATACCAATGCAAACCTTGAATCCACTCACACGAAAAGAAACCTGAAATAGTGAGCTTGAACTTCACATGAGTGCCGGTTCTGTGAAATCAAAATGCCAAACAGTAAACCACAATGCCAGACCGTGCTATCAAACTGCAAAACAAAGAAACCAAAAGAAAGTCCCTCCAAAAATGAAAATGATTCAACGTGCCCCGATAGGGGCAAAAATTTCAGACTTTATGCGCAACCCTGTTCTGGGTGCTCAACGTAACTCTTGGGAATGTAATGTTTTCTGTGAGGTGATGCGCGACATGGGCAAGGGTAAAACGTATCTGTCCCAAACCCACTAAATGGCACTTCGCTGAGAAACTTCTACGCAGCTACAATTTCTGGAATGCTACTCCTCGCCTTACTCCAATGCAGTCCAACACGCGCCTTAACAATGGCGATTGTGACAAAAATCCTGCCCCGGATTTCGATCGACGTTCAAGTTATCATAACATTGTCGGCAGCCTAGGATATCCAACGATGACACGCCCAGACCTTGCTTGGAAATATTCTGAGCTCAGCAAGTATGTGCAATTTCCAGGAGAGAATCTCAGCGGCATGCTTGCCGCTGAACACATTTTGTCATACCATCGCGGTACTTGGAATCAAACGATTCGCTACTCTCGTGGCTCTCACAAAAACCCCAACGTTTTGTGGGGTTGGATAGATGCAGATTGGGCTGGGGATACTGACACCCGCCGAGCACACACGGGATATATTCTCATGATGAATGGCGGCCCCATCTCTTGAAAGAGTCTGCGCCAAGACAACGTGTCACCTTCCACTTTCGAGGCTGAATTTGTCGCAGCTAGCCAGACAGGCCAAGGAGTGAGCTACCTACGTGAAACGTTAACCGATTTTTGATTTCCCCAAACTAAAGTCACTCTTCTCTACTGAGACAACCTTGCTTGTGTTGCTATAAGCGAAAATCTGGTGCGCCGAAAATTCTCTCGTCATATCGACAAGTACAATGTGCATGAACTCGTAAGTACAATGTGCATGAACTCGTCCTAGCTGGATTTCTCAAACTCGTGCCTTTGCGCACGCACAAAATGGTGGCTGAAGCCCTCACCAAAAACTTGCCGTCCCCAGCGTTTGTCGAGCACGCCAGATCATGACTGGTCATGCTTCTTTCGCCGTTTGCCTACTAGTACAACGTTGCGTGGATGGCTAATATTTGCTAGTGCTGCGTTTTTGATGATATTTTTTGCGTATATAATTTGTTTTCTTTATCACAGAGAATATGTTGTTTATTGGTAAACCAAATAGGAACATAAGTTTGATCTGCTTCTTGTTTACAAATCCATTTTTTTTTGTCAGTTTGTCCATTATGTCTCTTGAAGATCCCACTATTGTGCATGGGAGAGAGCAATAAAGCACCCACGAGCAAGATCTGCTGCCGTGCGCCACTGGCATGACCTTATCCTGAGCGCCTACGAACGAGATCTTGTCACGAATGAGAAAGTGTACTTCCAAAGTTTAGATCCGAACCGAACATTTGAAGAGTTCTTTTTTCTCCCTCGGGTTCTGTCGACCAGCATAAGAGGGCTGTGGAGGAACCGAGGTGAGCTTGTCAATTTCAAAGTGACATGTACTCTTGTGTCTCTTGCTTGTCCCATCTCTTTTGATGTGTCCATTCATGCTAAACGTTCAGAAGAATCGCTTGTGGCATGACCCACAGTATGAGTGGGACGTGCCAGTGGCTCCTTTGGAATGTGCGACGTGACTCTGTGTGATGCAAGTGTGACTTGACTCACGTGTGTGACATGACTCTGTCGTACATGTGACGTGACATATTCATATGCGTGACTCTGTGCGATGTGCGGCGTAAAGTAAGTCTTTATACTGTTATTCCCTTGCGTGTGTGTGTGTGTGAGGTGTCATGGGACACTAGGGAGAATTCGAGTTATAAGGGGTCACGGACTTCCAGGGACTCATGTTGTAAGGGAAACCTTTCTGTGAAACGATGACAAGTTGCTCGGAAGATTAAGGTGACAGGTTTCCAAAGTGAAGACCAGTTTTTACCCTTCGAGATGTCCGTGCACGCACCAACCCCCCTGCTTGTAAACAACCCTCCACTGCCCTTGCATCGTCTCATTACACTAGTACGAAGAAGGCCTCAGGGGAGAACGCGGCTGTGATTGTGGAGCGGGGAGTATGTTTTTTTGGAGCGCAAACTTGTTCGCCATACCCGGCACGAGCCTGAGAAGGAACGTTTTTTTAAACGCGACACTCCAGGTCGCTGATGGTCACCAGCTGGCAGCAACTGACGAACCTACAGAGAGAAGGAACGTTTCGTCAAGCGCGACACTCTCGGTTGAGTGGCACTAGCTGGCAGCAGCTGATGAACCTGCAGAGAGAAGGAACGTTTCATTAAGCGCAACACTCTCGGTTGGGCGGCAGCGCATCAGAGCGTGGTGGGGACTAGCTGGCAACACCCAACGCTTATAGAGGTTGACCGCATCCTGAATGTAGGTTGCGCACATCTGGAATTTGCCCCATACCTTGCGCGCATCCATTGCCAAAAGTCCGTTTCGTGCATCCGTCAAAATGGCGCGCATTGGTGCCCAAAAAGACCCTTGCGTGGATCAGTTTCAGAAATGACCCTTGCATGCATCCGCTTTCAGAGTCACTAAAAACCAACATCTGAATCCGAACATCCGAAAATTTGGTTTTTACTACCGGGGGTTTACTACTCGAGATTGTGTGAGGAGCAAAAGTTGCGCATCAACAAATGCAATCTTGACAATGCAATAACAAATCTGGCAATTCTGAGTGCGAGGTCACAAAACGCGATAGCGAGTTCCAAACACCAAAACTGTTGACACACGCCCAGATTGGCTCACACCACCAAAAAGATTGCGGATTCCGAAGGGCCAATGAGCAGGGTTAAATGTGCATACGTGATTACTTTGTTGCAACATGCCTCCGCAAAACTATACGGCGTTTCAAACTCCTCACGCCGGACAGCCAGGGACCTGAGACTTTGATCGCAAAAGTTTGCATATAGTGAATCTATTGGTTTTACGAAAGTTGACCATAGTTTAAGAATGGACCGAATGGAGGCTTCATTTCAGATTTAATATCAGATTCTTTGACCATGTAGGAGGCCGTGACGATTTTTGGCCTCTTCGGGCTAGGACCTACGTCAATTTGGCCCGAACAAAATCAAATTCAGACGCCAAAAATCGTCACGTACAGCGACATGGTCGAAAAAACTGAAATAAGGCCTCTATTCGGTGTATTCTTAAACTATAGTCAATTTTCATATAGACAATAGCACCAATATACTCAAGCTTTTGCGATCAACTAGACGACCGCAAGCCGGAGAATAATACAACAATCATTGAATTGGATTCACTTTGGCCTGGGGCCGGCCAGATGTTTAAAGGTGGACCTGCACCCCTTGATAAAGAAATCAACGAGATCTTAGGTTCGAAACGTGAGGATCGATTTTCCAACCCTTTTTTTGAACTGGTACGGAAAAATGTCAGGTTCGTTTTTTGTACGCTTCATCAGGTTAGGGGTTGCGCGCATCTAGGATATAGGTTGCGCGCATACGGGATTTGCCCCATACCTTGCGCGAATCCATTCCCCAAAAGTCCATTGCGTGCATCTGTCAAAATGGCCTTTCTGGTTTCGCGGATCAGTGTTCCAAAAGACCTTTGCGTGCATCCGTTTCGGAAATGACCCTTGCGTGCAATTGATTTCAAGTCACCAAAAACCACATTTGGATCCGAACATCCGCAACTTTGCTTTTTATTACCGGGGGTTTTTATCTCGAGATTTTCCCCTTCGTTTCCTGATCTTAAACGAATTCGATATATGCAGTGAGATCACTTGAATTACTCCACGTTATGTACCCAACAAAGGAAATTTTCTTTGTCTTGAAATTTCCTTCGTTTTGTTCACCTCAAAAAACAGTCTGGCGACTCGCGATAGAGTTGGCCTGATTAGGTGAACGCCATTTATCAAACTTTGAATCTCTTTTTTGCACGTCGCCTTTGAAAGAAAGAAAGAAAGAAACCAACCAACCATTTAAGAAGGCCCGGGCTATATAACAAGGAAGCGTGCGGTCCACCCAAGAATGGAAAAATCGCACTCTGGTTGGGCACCCACAATATAGAAAAGCAAATCTGTGGTACTTAATTTTTGCAGTCAACTATCGATTGCCTAGGGAGCCATCACTAAAACTCTTGGTTATCCGCAATCAATCGTCTGTCTTGTTGGTTGCGGCCTTGTAAGCTGCGACGCCAGCTTGGTTGCGAATTCCTTGATATAAATCATGGCCATCAAGTAGTCGGTGCCGATTCCTGGATTCTTCAATCCACGAGTTGCTCCATTAATACTCCTTTTGCCGGTGTTCTTCAAGCCATGGATGAGAAAATGCTCGCCTGTATGGTCTTTTTGGGCACCGATGCGCGCAACCAGAAAGGCCATTTTGACAGATGCACGCAAAGGACTTTTGGGCAACAAATGCGCGCAAGGTATGAGGCAAATTCCGGATGCGCGCAACCTACATCCTGGATGCATGCAGCCCCTTTAATCAAAACAAAAACAAAACAAAGACAAATAAAAGCAAACCCCTGAGTCTGAATCGGCCCGCACATCAGAGAGGGGTTTGTGAGACTGTACGTAAGGATGACACTACATAGACTCGGACGTGTTATTTGTTGACACGGCTCTAGATTGCGTTGTGGGTCTATATACGTGTCTTCCAAATTTTTGTTGTGAACTGTTAGGTCCGTATATTTGCTCTTTGCGTACCCAAGT
>Ga0209390_10009006_pt1 | contig 12131 bp, 12 predicted proteins | sample BON01_FD_187212 | JGI IMG/M metagenome (GOLD analysis project Ga0209390, IMG submission 187212) | Freshwater microbial communities from Lake Bonney liftoff mats and glacier meltwater in Antarctica - BON-01 (SPAdes) (version 2) | ecosystem: Environmental > Aquatic > Freshwater > Ice > Glacier... | reverse complement strand
GTTTGAGGGCAACTTCTCCGACTACGAGGAAAACAAAAAGAAGCGGCTTGGTGATGTGACGCCTAAGAGAATTCGGTACAAGAATCTGAAGTAACACAGAAAGCTAAAATAGGAAATCAGAAAGCTAAAATAGGAAGTCAGAAAGTCAGAAGTCTAAAGTGAAAAAGCTAAAAATGAGCCATGCTTAACCCCTGAGGTCTTTTCTCCAGACTCTGACTTTCTTAAAAAAGCTAATAGACCTCGAAGGTTTTGAGTATGGTTTTTCCTTTTTTACCACAAAGAGCACAAAGTTTTTTTCTTCTTTTTCCTTCGTGCTCTTCGTGTCCTTAGTGGTTTAACCTTTTTTTTAAAACCACAAAGACCACTAAGAGCACAAAGTTTTTTTCTTTTTTTTCCTTCGTGCCCTTGGTGTCCTTAGTGGTTTAACTCTTTTTTTACTTTTGCTAACATAGGAGTATTATTTGACCAAAGCGCTGAAGGCGCGTCTTATAACAGCCATGGGTGCAACCCATGGTATTGAAGTACAACATAATTCCCCCTCCTGCCTACCATCACCAACAGGAAACGAGGGTCAAATGCGGGAGTACGGAGAGGTATAATTTGGGTTACAGGAAGTCAGAAATCTAAAGTGAGAAAGCTGAATTAGGAAATCAGAAGTCTAAAGTGAGAAAGCTGAAAATGGGCTATGCCTAACCTTTGAGGTCTTTTCTTCAGACTCTGATTTTTTTTAAAAAAGCTAACAGACCTCGAAGGTTTTGAGTATGGTTTTTCCTTTTTTACCACAAAGAGCACAAAGTTTTTTTCTTTTTTTTCCTCCGTGTCCTCCGTGTCCTTAGTGGTTTAACTCTTTTTTTACTTTTGCTAACATAGGAGTATTATTTGACCAAAGCGCTGAAGGCGAGTCCAGTCATAGCCTTGGGTGCAACCCATGGTATTGAAGGTCCATAGGATTCCCTTTCCCGCCCACCATCACCATCAGGAAACGAGGGTCAAATGCGGGAGTATGTAGAGGTATAATTTGAGTTACAGGAAGTCAGAAATCTAAAGTGAGAAAGCTGAATTAGGAAATCAGAAGTCTAAAGTGAGAAAGCTGAAAAAGGGCTATGCCTAACCTTTGAGGTCTTTTCTTCAGACTCTGATTTTTTTAAAAAAAGCTAACAGACCTCGAAGGTTTTGAGTATGGTTTTTCCTTTTTTACCACAAAGAGCACAAAGTTTTTTTCTTTTTTTTCCTCCGTGTCCTTAGTGGTTTAACTCTTTTTTTACTTTTGCTAACATAGGAGTATTATTTGACCAAAGCGCTGAAGGCGAGTCCAGTCATAGCCTTGGGTGCAACCCATGGTATTGAAGGTCCATAGGATTCCCTTTCCCGCCCACCATCACCATCAGGAAACGAGGGTCAAATGCGGGAGTATGTAGAGGTATAATTGGGGATATTGGTAACCTGTGAGGTCTTTTTTTAATCACATTAATAGGAAATCTGAAGTCTAAAGTGAGAAAGCTGAAGTGCGTTAAAGCCAACCCTTGAGGTCTGCCCAATGCTCCGGATGTGCCTCGAAGGTTTATAATTGGATCAATAACCCAAAGTTGAAGAGCGTTAGTTTAAGAGTCAAGATCTCTGAGAAGAACTTGCTATCTTTTTGATCAGATCTCGCTGAAACTTTTGAGTTTTGAAAAACAGCTAATGTTACTGCCGAACTATATTTTTTTTGCCCAAAAAAAATTTTTCTTAAAAAATCTCGGACAAAAACAGAATATTATTTTGAATACTCATAAATTAAGTGGGCAGGGTAGCATATTATTTTGAATTTTAACGATTTCCATAGTCGAATATCTTAATGGATTCCTTTCTCTCAAACATTTTTTTGGAATTCGAATTACGTATAGTGAAAACAGCTTAATCTTTAATCCTGATTTGATGAATCCAATTCTTTTATTTTTAAAGCAATTGTTTTCTGAAAGTCCCCATTATTTCAAGGCCATTGGGAATCTTCAGAAATTGACTAGTGTCAGTTTTGAGCAAGATTTGCTTTGCAAAAGACTAGTTATTTCTTAAAATTTGGTCACCAATAGTTTAAAGCTGAAGACTGAGTATTCTTTTTTCTATGGGGAAAAAGAAACCGTGCTAAAACCACTACCTCTGATCTGGGCTATGCTGAAGAATAAGAGTTTTCCAACAGTCATTATTTATAATACCGTGGAGGTGTATGACGCTACCATCAATGTTAAATCCTGGGCGGTATATCAGAAATAAACTAAAAAATATAAACTTAAAAATTTTAACAATCTAACCCCCTTACTCCAAATGAACATGAAAAAGCTACGTATGATAGTAGTGGTGACGGTAATTCTGGGAATTACTTGGTCCTGCCAAAAAGAAGAGGATTTATCACCTCAAATGGATGAATTGACTTCAGATTCGAGTAGTGAAGGAATGACCCAGCTCGGTGAGTAGCTGGAAAATCCCTATTCGGTAGAAAATATGAAACGAGCATTGGACAATCTCAAGAAGTCTCAAGCTAGTGGTAGAATCAGTGCCGATGGTGTAGAAATCACCACCACGCACCTCTACCTCAAATTTAAGCCTAAAAATGAAGCTGAGATGGCGATATTGAAGCGGGATTCTACACTCGCGATGTACGACTATCCTTTGGATTACGAAATAGTCGAGGCAGGCACCTACTATCACGATCCGTCCCTGGCCATTGGAGTGCCTACTTATCAGTATCTATCCTTACCAATAGACAATCCAATACCCAAGGGAATTGAATATGAATTATTGGCTGAACTTTTCATACCGGATGAATACAAAGATTCCGAATCTTCAAATAACAGAATTGCTTCGGATGAATTTATCGACTTATTAGTTAATGAAGCTTTGAGAATCACAGGCAATCTTAAAACCAACTCAACTCCTAATGGTAGAGTACAATCAAGAAGTTGGCGACCAGCTGGGCGAATTAGAGTTTCTGACAATACTGTTTCTCCAGCTATTTGGAGAGCAGTGGAAGGCGTAGAGGTAAAAGCAAGAAGATGGTTTACTACTCACAAAGGAATTACGAATGCGCTTGGCTATTATTCTGGAGATGGAACATTTAAAAATGATGCCAACTATAGTCTTGATTGGGAACGCTATCAGTTTGCACTAAGAGAAGGATGGCTTAATGGTGCAAATATTAATGGACCAAATAGAGAAGGAAATTGGGATTTGGATTTCAGTAGTGGTAAGGACATGTTTCATGCTAGGGTATTTATGGCAGCTTATCATTATTATTACAAAGATATCAAAGGTCTAAGGAGGCCTCCGGAAAATGGAATCCTAAATACTCAAATGCACATCAGATGTTACAATGAGGCCAATAGTGAATCAAATGGAAATCATGCACCTGGTAGAAGATTTTTAGGATTAGGGAACGCAATAAAAATTTATAATCCAAACAGACCAATGGATGAAATATATGGTACGACAATTCATGAACTTGTTCATGCATCCCATTGGAATATGGCTACGAGTGATTATAACAATGCAACTGATATAGTTGCAGAGTCTTGGGCTAGAGGTGTACAATGGGAATTGACAAGAATGGTTTGGAATAATTACCCCGGTGGGCCTACATTTTTGCCCAATTATACACAAGTTGTGGTTGATATGATAGATGAAAGAGCACCACTAAATGCCATAAACTTCCCTTTAAACATTAATAATGGTTCCGAAAATTTGACACAAGATGATGTTTCAGGATACACCATTCGGCAAATTGAGGATGCGCTGATTGGTCAAAGAACTTGGAATGAATGGAGAGATAACATTAAAAACAGCTACAACAATGCGACAGAAAATAATATTGATGCACTATTTGCTCATTGGAATTAGTGTACTTTTCCTTGTCGTAGGATGTGGCAAGGAAACTATGGAATACAGAATGAGTATGGATCTGACTTTTATCAATGCAACAGATAGCCTATTAAGTTTTAATTTGACTCCAAGAATATCATCTAACAATTTGGAAAACTTGACCATTCTTCCACAATCACAAAGCAAGATATTTACTTATGATATAGAGGGGGTCGATAAAAAATTGGATCCAAATAATTGTTGTCAAGGAGTGCTGGATAATTTGTTTGAAGGAGGTAATCCCGCTAATTTTATAGTGATTAATGAGAACTTGTGTGCAATTCATCTCATGGAGAAGTCTGTGGTTCTATCAAACTATACTGTAGAGATTATTAATGATAGACACTTTAGATATACTTATACATTTAATAATACTGATATCGAAGATTTAAAACCATGTAAATAAACACTTTTCCTTATCAATAGACTAGCCTCTCCGAATAGCATATCGGGGAGGTTCGTTTTACATACTATAGCACAAATAAAAGAGGGACTCTTAGGTGCTACCAATTGAAGAGAGGCGTTTTTCGGATTAGGAAGTCAAAAAAAAATATTTAATCCTCAGAACACGATGCAGTCAATATATGCTACGACTATTCATGAATTGGCTCATGCCTCCCATTGGAATATGTGGCGAAATGGCGATGATTTTGATGATTCTGACAAAATAGTAAAGGAAACTTGGGCAAAGGGAGTAGAATGGGAATTGACTAGAATGGTATGGCCTTCTTACAGTGCTTGGTATGGAAGAAAAAAAGGGGGAAGTTCAGATCCCATTTTCAACTATACCGGTATTGTGGAAGATATGATAGATGATATTAGTGGATACGATCAAGTAAGCGGTTATTCAATAAGACAAATTGAGGATGCACTTCAAAGTAAAAAGACTTGGAATGAATGGAGAGATAACATTAAAAACAGCTACAACAATGCGACAGAAAACAACTTGGATGCGCTATTTGCTCATTGGGGTATTTAGTGTTTTTGCTTTCTCTTGTGACGAGAGAATAGATGAGCCAATCCAGAGGGCATCTTATATCTATCTAAATAAGTTATTGGAACCCGTAAGATTCGAATTGTATAATTCTAAGGATAAGTCATCAAAAGAATTTATGATTATGCAAGGTGACTCTATCGAATTTGTATTTTCAGGTATGCCAGGTGTATTTCCTTTTCATGGAAATGAGATCGGGAATAATATTGGTGATTCAGTTACTTTTCGATATATCAATGGCAACTGCAATCACTACAAAAGAGAAAAATCGACAGGAATATTTGATGGAAATGGTGTTTTTGATTTGACCAGTTACGAAAATTACAGTGTCGAGTTGGTTAGCCAAACAGATTACACCTTGAGGTATTTTATTAATGAAAAAGATTTCTCACGAGGCGAGCCCTGTAATTGAATGGAAATACTGATTACTAAACGAGCCTCTCCTGATATCTAATCAGAGTGGTTCGTTTTTTCTTAAGAAAAAAAATCGTGTCTTGGTTGCTTCCACTTGGAACGAATGGAGGAATAATATGATTAACCGTCATGAAAATCCAACCGAAGGGAATTTGATTGAATTATTTGCTAATTGGTATTAACTAGCTGAAAAAAATGAAGCAAATTACATATATAATAGTTGCCTGTTTTTTTTTAAATGGGTGTGGAGAAAAAGTAGATAGCAGAAAATATATTATAGACAATGGAACTGCCTACAAGATTAAGATTGAATTATATACTCAATATTCCTCGGTACCTCGTTCTTTCGAAAAAATTGGTATTGGTGCTGTTCATACTGCAGTCATGGATGATGAGCAATATGAAATTAATGCCCCTTCTGCGTTTGGAACTGATTCTGTTGTTGTTACATACAATGATCTTAAAAGGCAAGTGTATTGGATTTCAGAGACATCCTTTGAATCCTTGCCTCGTGTAACTCGAAATTTATTAAATGATTTTGACTACAGTGTATTGGAAAAAGGTAACTATATATTCACCTTTAGCGAAGAAGATTACGAAAATGCCGAAAAACTGTAGGTTTTTGAATGAAAGTGACATAGAATGTCTGCAAAGATGAAATAATAATATTTTCGATAAGCGAGTCTCCTCAGGATAGTTTATCTGGGAGGTTCGATTTTCACACTAAAGTAAAAATAGAAAAGTGCTTTTAGGTGCTACCACTTGGAATGAATGGAGGAATAATATGATTAACCGTCATGAAAATCCAACCGAAGGGAATTTGAATGAATTATTTGCGAATTGGTATTAATCTTAAGATATGATGAAAATTTCTAATTATTTGATAATATCCTTCTTTCTGCTTTTTTCCTGTGTGCCAGAAGCAGGTGTTGAAACAAGAAACTATATACTGATAAATAATTCAGGTAAAGAACTTAGAATTGAGTTTTATTTTTATAATATTTTCAAAAATTCAAAAATAGTAAATAAGGAGGGTGTATTAGAAATGCTCACTAAAGAAAGTATGGGCAGAGGGATTACTCCTTTACTTGCGTTTGATGCTGACTCGATAATTGTAACCTACGACAACGAAAAACGCCAAATCTACACTGGGATAGTTCAGGCAAATTACCAAAACGTTAATCCTAAACTTAGAAATATTTTGGAAGACGACAATTACTCAATCGACGGCGAAGGTAATTATATATTCACCTTCACAGAAGAAGATTACGAAAATGCCGAAAAACTTTAGGTGTGAAAATGGTAGTGATGTAGAACCGCTGCAAGGGTGAAATTCTAGTCTCTGCGTTAGCTGAACCTTTCTGAATAGTCCATCGGGGAGGTTATTTTTTTATGTCTGCGGGAATGTATGTTTTTATCCAAATCGATTTGTAAATGGAATAGGCTTGGAAACTATTCACATCAAATAAAAATACGTAAGTTATTGTTTTATAAGTATTTAAAACTTATTGATCCATGAATTTCTCTTGTGAAGAGAAAGCTTACGTCTTTTCTTAGCGGTATAGGCCAATCCATAGTTAGGTCATTTTTAGCTATTATTGAATAAAAATGTTTTTCTTAATGAACCTAGGCTAGTTTAAAGCTTGTATAAAAATCTAAATTTGCAGAATGAAAAATTTACTAAAAATAATTTACTTGATTTTATTTGCAATCTGGTCATTTAACTTCCTATACATTATTGTCTTTTACAAGGCGAATGATAAAGTAATGATTTTAGGCACAGTTGAATCAAATAAAATCATTGGGGTAATTAGTTATGGACTACTAAGTGCGATCGCATTTTATGGGATATATTCAAAGAAAAATGCTGATCCTAAACTATAGGCAAATGCGATTGCCGAGTAGAATGTTGTCCTAGTCTATCGAATGGAAATCTTATTTTTTCTTCAGCTCCAGTACTGTAATTTCCGGCCAGATACCCACTCGGCCAGGAAAGGCCAAAAATCCAAAACCACGGTTCACGTGTAAATAGCGACCCAATTCTTCGTATAAACCTGCCCATTTTGGGTAGCGCCAAGATACTGGACTCCATTTGATAAAACCCGGAATCTCAATTCCAAACTGCATTCCATGTGTATGGCCACTTAACGTAAGGTGGATGAATTTAGGGAATTTCTTTATCACTTCATCAAAGTGAGAAGGGTCGTGGCTCATCAGTATTTTAAAACTCCTGTCTTCAAGGCCTTCTACGGCTTTATTTAGATCTCCATATTGGGCAAATCCCTTTCCCCAATTTTCTACTCCTATTAAGTCTATGGTAGCTCCGCCTTTTTGGAGCTTCACATTTTCGTTGCGCAGTAGCTTAAATCCAAGTTCCGCATGAACTTCGTATAGATGCTCCATATTGGCTTTTTTGGCCTCCTTGCTGGGCCAAGTCATGTAGTCGCCATAGTCGTGATTCCCAAGAATGGAGTATATACCCATGGGCGCCTTCAGCTTTTTGAAAGTATCCATCCAAGGGGCCATTTCTTTCGATTGGTTGTTTACCAAATCGCCCGTAAATAGGATTAAATCGGATTCTTGTACATTGATAAGACCCACTCCATATTCTATTTTTTCTTTATTATCAAAACTCCCAGAATGGATATCTGAAATCTGAGTGATGGTAAAGCCGTCAAACTCCACAGGCAGGTCATCAAATTCGAGAGTGTGCTTTAAGACACGATAGCGGTATTTACCGAAAAACACACCGTGGAGCACGCCTACAAAAGGGATAGCAGATAATACTAAGGCGGCTTGGCTTATAAATTTCCTTCGATCAGACATAAAGTTGCTTTCCCCGTTTCCGGTGACGGATTGAAAAACACCAGCGACAACCCGCAGCACATCTTCTCCAAACATTATACTGAGGATAATAAGTTTTGGAAGCAGTGAAAGCACTAGTAGCGAAATAAGTCTTCCAAAGTTTTGGGTTGGACTGACACGACTGAAGGCAAGAAAGCCGTAGATCACAAACAGGTATATGAAAACAGAAAAAATCCAAAAACTAATCTTAATCCAGGCTTGCTCACGAAACAGTGTTTTGAAAGCTTGGAAGGAGTACCAGTCGATAAGTAAAAGGAAAAGTATAAAAAGAAGAACACGAATTAGTATTGTAACCACTATCAAAGTTATTTTTGGATGAATGAAAATCGAAGGTCAATAAGCAAATGTCTTTCTGAGAGTTTAAGAATACAAAAGTACAGCTTGGCTGCTATAAATTCCCTCAGAAGGTGAAAAAAGTACATCCGTCTTTTCACCAACAAGAATTAAAAATTCTGTTCCTCCATGTGTGTCTCCACTCCCGGATTTAATTGCTAGTGAGAAGATCTAGATATCTTCATTTTTGCAAATTCTGTTGGATATAATGGTTCGAATTGTACCACCTGTTTCGGTTTAAACCGTGCCAGTTCCGAGTCTGATTTGCGTTTGATTAGTGCCAATTTTTTCCCCCATCATTAGTGTATTTTCGCCATCCTGAGTGTCCCAGCTCACGGATACAAATGCTATTGAGAAGACCTAGATCTCTCCGTTTTGATGAATCATCCTCCGCCCGATTTACTTCAATTCGACCAAAAACCTCAAGCTCAATAAAAAGAGTTTGATATTCTGTATCAATCTCTATAAATTAGTCCATGTATAAAATCCCACTTCTCTTCATACTCTTGGCGCTAGGGCTATTGATACTAGGTTTAGTTTCTTATTGGATGGAAGACCAGAGTTCTAATTCATTTTGGGCGTTGATTATTGGGGCAATAGGGTTGATATCTAGTCAGTTGTTTTTCTACTTTGAAATTCAGAAAAACCTAAAGAAGAAATTATGAATAGAGGAATTTTAATTGTTCGTCTGACATTGATTTGCATAGCCCTAATCGTAGGATGGGTATCGATTTGGAGATATGGACTATTTTCCGAGGGGTATGGTTATCTAAATTTTCAAGCTTTAGGCATGCTTTGCTTTGTCCTTGGCCAGATTATATTAATAGTAATCGGAGTACAGAAAAGGAAGAAAGATAAAGCTCCAATAGTATAAGGGAAAATCAAGATAGCAGCGGTAAAATACCTATTGAACCGATCCATAATGGATTGGTGATTATTGTTAGCGTGTCACTTCTGGTGAAGTTTTTTGACCTTTTCACCAGACCAAATTGGATCTTTGGGCCTATACTAATTCTGACTACCATTTCATTCTTCTTTGATGCGATGAGGTAGCGAAAGAAGAAAATTTGAATTCATGAAAAACCTTTCCAGATTAAGTAAGGCATTATATATATTTTCTTTCCTACTAGCTGTTCTCTGGGTTCTGGAACGAATGGAGATCAGTGGGCTTGGGTTAGCCGATGCGCTGCATGTTGCGCTAATTCTCTCACTTTTAATTTTTATTTTCAATTTAATGCGGGAGAAAAGAGCTGAGATTAAAAATAAAAACTAAAAGCCATCTTGATTTTTCCAGTGCTAGTCTAAGTATTTAGCGTACATTTTCATTCATTTGGAATCTCCTGCATATGTTACCCTTCTAATGCTACAACTCAAAATAACCTTTTGCAGGCTCAAGAAACCATTTCCAAGCGGGAATCACAGGAATACCATCAATCAAATCTTCTTGATCCCAAGTGATCAAAACTCCAGAACCCAACGCTGTTTCATTCATGGCATTTTTGATTCGTTTGATTTCTCTAGCCAATGTGTCAGGATTGAGATCCCAGCATACCTGAACTAGACCTATGACTTCTTCATTCAATTTGATTAGAAAGTCGCATTCTGAGTTTTTAGAGCGGAAAAAGTAGATTGATTGAAAGGAGCGCCGAAGGTGGAGGTAAACCAGATTTTCAAGTCTTCTTCCTAAATCCTTGCTGAAAGAAATCGAGTTGGCAGCAGCCAAAGCGGTATCGATGTAGTACGGCTTCTATGGATTGGCGACCTGCTTTCGGATAGAAGTTGAATACATCGGAATCAAATCAAAAAGGTAGCTTTCCTCCAGAAAATCACAATAATCAATCAAAGTCCTGACAGATTTGATCTCCAAAAGATTGGCCATTCGTGAATAGCTAAATTCTTTCCCAATATTGGAAGCCAGAAAGACTCCCAATCGGATGAGATGGTTTTCATTTGCTATATTTCTTCTTATCGCCACATCCCGTGTCAATATATCTCGCAGAAGTGTTCGGAGATATTCTTGATCTTGATTTTCAAGATATTCCGGGAATCCCCCAAACTGGAAATAGCTTTCAAAGCTCGATTCCCCAGGACTGAGATTTTTGAATCTGAGAAATTCATTATAACTAAAAGGAAACAGTTCTATCTGCTTATATCTACCTGTCAATCGCGTGCCCAGTTCTCGGCTAAGCATACTGGCATTCGAACCCGTGATGAAAAGCTTTTGACTTTTTTCATGCAGCGCTCGCGCCAATATTTGCAGCCTTCCATGCCCGGCACTTCGTCCAAAAGGATTGCGTTTTTATGCAATTCATCACTGATTATTTCAAGTTTAGGAAAATCAGCAGTTTAAAAATTCACCAGGCGAGGTTCTTCAAAGTGTAGATACATCCCAAGCTCTGGTTGTAAAAAGCTATTTCTGATCAAAATACTCTTTCTACAGCGCCTCGCTCCGCCGACTCTTACGATTTGGTTGGGATTAGAAGAGGTGTTCTGTTGCAATTCGTAAGCGTCTCAATGAGGTATTCGGCTACATTTATCACTAACCTTTAGCATATTATCAAAAGGGGGGAACAGGAGGTTACCTGAGTTTATCTATTAATAAAGTGTCCAAGGTTGACCAAGTTAAGCTAGTTGACTCTACCCAGAGAGGAGAGCCTTTATGTCTTCGATGATGACTTTGTTAATCGTACTGTTTAAAAAAATTTATATATGAATTGTCATTCCATGTTACACGAATCGAAGAGAATGCAAATTATGAATCGATCAGCAAACTTAGCCAAGACGCCTCTGGTCCTCCTCTATTCAGGTACCATATTAGACTAGCTGGTTATCCCTAAAGGCTGATGGAAATACAATGAAAGCTCGATTAGTCACTTACAAAAATCCATTGACGGGTAAGTTATTTCCTTTTGTAATATATCTGTCTGATTTTCAATGACTAAATATCGTCCTGTTATACAAGAACTATTGCAGAGAAGGCTTTCTTTTAAGAAAATCAAACAGAATTTCGAGATGGACTACCTTTTCTTGGACAGCCGAGAGCGTATCAAAATGTAGGTTTGGATGGTGCTAATAGCCAATCTGATTTTCGGTGTCATCCACAAAGACGCAGAGCAGTTTACCAATTTTGGTATCAATGGCCAAAGTATACTTGATTTCTTACATCTGTTTTGATAAGACACTGAAAACGAAATTTAGATATAGTAAAATTGAGTCCACTCCGACAACCAAATAATTTATATTTATTTGGTAATCAGATAATTAGTTACTAAAACTGATTGTTTTATGTATATTACTGTCTCCTAAACAAAGAGTGGATTATGTTTAAAAAGACCAAAGATCCACAGTTTAACCTTTTTAGTTCGCCCTCTGTTTTATTTTCGGGTAAATCCCTGAAAATGTACGACGATAAAAACGCATGGCATAACCGGTTCTACCAAGAGGTTACTTCCCGGATCGATGAAAATTTGTTCAAGCCCTTGTATTGTGGCAACAACGGCACGCCGAACGCCCCAGTTCGGGTGTTGATTTCCATGATGATACTCAAGGAAGCCGAAGGATTGAGCGACCAAAAGCTTTTTGAAAACTGCCGTTTCAACATGCTTACCCGCAGTGCCATCGGGCTGGCAAA
>Ga0209390_10009005_pt1 | contig 12131 bp, 4 predicted proteins | sample BON01_FD_187212 | JGI IMG/M metagenome (GOLD analysis project Ga0209390, IMG submission 187212) | Freshwater microbial communities from Lake Bonney liftoff mats and glacier meltwater in Antarctica - BON-01 (SPAdes) (version 2) | ecosystem: Environmental > Aquatic > Freshwater > Ice > Glacier... | reverse complement strand
CCAGTCACAGCACATTCATTTATCGATGGGCTGATTGATCGATATGCCAGTGCTGAAATAGATGAATACGTAGTGATCAGCGCATCGAAGGATCAACGTGTAGTGAGCATAAGAGAAATTGTTGAAAATCAAGCATGATAATTCATAACACGATTTAGGGCTCGAAGGAAGAGATGCAATGCAGTAGTGACAATATGAGCAGGCTTATGTGTGGAATGTGTGTGTGTTCACGTAGTGACAATATGAGCAGGCTTATGTGTGTATGTGCACTGCAATTCAAAAGTGCATACGTGAGTTTCGCAGGAATACTGATACGATGCATATGATTCTGAAGTCTGTGTGCATGTGTGTGTGCATGTGTGTATTTGTGTGTTTGCCTGTGGGTGCGCGTGTGTGTATGTGGGAGCATGCGTGCGTGTTGGCATGTACATATGTGTGTGAAAGCGTGTGTGCATATGTTTGGGGGAGGCATGTGTCTATGTATGTATGTTTGTCAATTGGTATGTGGGGTTGTGTAATCTTGTGTGTATGCAAAATAGTGTCACAACGTGTATAGTCTGTGTGAATATGTGTGTATGGACACAATTTGTATGGTCAGCATAAATGTGTGTGTGTGTGTGTGTGTGTGTGTGCGTGTGTGAGAGATTGTGTGCGAGAGTGTGCGTGTTTCCGTATGTGTACATGCACATGTCACAACCTGCACAGTCGGTTGTATCTGTGCCCGCAGCACATAACGTCGTCCCGTCGCACACTTTGTCATTGGCCCAGACGCAAGAATTTGGGCCCCAGGCTTCTTGCTCTGCGTTTGTGTATGTTAAAATGCAGGTACATATTTGTCACATGTCTCCGTATAGACTGGGTGCATGTCTCACTCACAGAAAGAGAAAGAGAAAGAGAAAGAGAAAGAGAATGAGAGAGAGAGAGAGAAAGAGAATGAGAGAGAGAGAGAGAAAGACAGAGAGAGAGAGAGAGAGAGAGAGAGAGAGAGAGAGAGAGAGAGAGTGCGCGAGAGAGAGAGAGAGAGCGATACGGAGATAGAGAGAGTGAGAAAGAGAAAGAGAGAGAGAGAGAGAGAGAGTGTGTGTATGTGTATGTGTGTGCTTTCGTGAGAGAGAAAAAGGTAGGGAGAGTAACGCATATGTCACAACCTGATGTTCTTACTTACAGTCAACCTGATGTGCAAGTAAACGCACAGACAGACGCACAGACAGACGCAGAAACGGAAACACACAGATACACACATGCAAACAAACTATGACAAGGACATAGACATAGATCCACAGACCAGCAGATATGGACCCTAGTAGATACACACAAACACACACACCGACTTAGACCCTAGTAGATACACACATACACACACACCGACTTAGACACGGACAAAGACACTGACACAGAGATATATTTGTGTACGTATGTTTTCCTGTGTGTGTGTGTGTGTATTCGCAAATGAGATTGTGCAAAATCTGTTTAATATCTTTGCACATATTTGTGGCGGGTTTGATGTGTGCGTGTGCTAGTGTGTGCGTGTAAGAGAAAGTGAGTGATATTGTCCGTGTATGCGTGCGTCAAAATCTGTTCGTAAAGCACATACATAAGAACCTATACAGTCTCCACCATCAGTACCGACAAACCCAACGTTGCACTTGCAATTCGTGCTGTCATTGCTGCCCTCTCCAGAATTGGAATTCGCTGGACAGCCAACACACGTCGCCTCGGAGATTTGCGCCGTCCCGCTCGAGTATTTGCCCGGGGCGCACAAGGTGCAGGTTGAGAAGCCATCCATACTGTATGTTCCCGCTGGACATTCTTGAGAACACTCTTCACGTCTGCCGATTTCTCCGGAAAACGTGCCGGCCCTGCATGGCGTGCATGCCGCTGTCCCGTTGATGGTCTTGTAGGACCCAGGCAAACATGCCCTACACGTCGTGGTGTCGTCGAGCGTTTCTAACGACCAGTCAGCAGTCCACCCTTCGTATTGGACACTTGAATCAGATGTAAATTCAACGTGAAACACGCCTTTTGATGTATAGACTGCAAGGCTAGGGCTGACTATCACAAAAGGGCCCACTTTTGCATTTCGCTCTGTTGTAGTATTGTAGTTGGCAGCACGATGCAGAAGGATCCAAGTCCCTCCATCATGCATTCCCTCCACATCCCACGAGATAGGATCCCTTTCGGGCAAATCTTCTGCCGTCCACCAAGAGTAATTGGAAATAACTGCATGATTTGCAGCACCGAAGTCAAATTCCAAGTGGCCAAACGTTTGATCAAGCCATTTGGTGGTATACGAGCCGTCAATCACCATCAAAGGGCCTTGCCCATCAGGACTTGTTCCGTTTGGATTAGTCACTGTCAAAGGAGACACAGAATCCCCATCAGTAGTCTTGAACTCTATCTCTGCAAACCCCACATAATCAGATCCTGGACATGTCGTACATCGTTGTGCTACATTCTTGAATCGGTAGAACCGATACCCTGGGCCTTTGTTGATGGACGTGGGAGCCTCCAGATTGGCCGGGGAAGCGCCATCGCCAAGTGAGACATCATCCCATCCATGCTCAGTATAAAGTGAAGTAAAGGTGAAATTGAGTGATTCAAATGCACCCTGGGCTGACAGGGTGTATGCACATTTCGCATTTGGTAGATATTGTCCAGGGCCCTCACAGATGCTACCCTGGTTCGATTCGAATACACCAGGTGTAGCACAGCCCGAGCAATTACAGTTAAGCCCACCACATGTGAATTGAACTTTTGGTGGCATCAAGGCCCGACCTCCAATGCCCGAAAACCCTTGGTTACAAATGCAGTCATCTACCGCATCGCTCCCATCAAGTGAGGACGTAAAATTTGGGCAAAACGAGCACTCATGAGCATAAACTAGACCAGTCTCGGGGGCATACGTGTCACGGGCACACAGATTGCACGGCAATGAACCGTTACTGGATTTAAACGTGCCAGGAGCGCATGCCTCGCATCCAAGCGCGCCTCCCTCGCCTGTGAATCCTTTGTTGCAGATGCAATTTAATGCTGAGTCGCTTCCGTTTGGCGAGGAGGTGTGGTTGACACAAACCACACATGTGTCTGCGGATGTCTCCGCTAGTCCGATCGAGAAGGTATCTCTCGGACAAAGAAAACAGGACGCCGAGCCATTTGCTGGCTTAAATGTACCACCTGCGCATGCTGGGCACGAGCTTCCATCTACTCCAGTATATCCGGCGTTACAGATGCAATCTGTGTAATTGTCAGACCGTGCAGGCGAATTGGACGTGGCCACGCAGTTCTGGCACACGGATGCTGCAACTTCATCTGAACTATATTTGCCGGCATCACATTCAATACAGTCGGTGCTGTCAGCTCTACCTGTCTGCCCGTTGACAGTTCCTCCAGGGCACTCGTTACAGACAGCATGAAACCTGTCTGTCACTTTATTCAGAGGCTCAACCCCAGTCCATCGCCAAGCGCGGTCCAGGACCATGCCATCAAGGGCGTACTCTTGCCATTGCCACGAGGCTTCAAAGCCGCTGTTTTCGGGAGTGGTGCCACCACCAGCACTATCGATTTGAAACTCGACTAACATGACACCTGTTGTTGATCTATATTCGTTAGCACGATCTAATGGGCTCATGAGACCGTATCCTCCCGTGACACTGTTGAAGAGTTGAGTCCTGGATTCGCAGGGGTCGCCGCCTGAAATACATTCGCACCATTTGTATCTACCCGGGGCAGGATCACTGAAAAAAGCTTTGGAATCACAACGAATTGAGTCCAGAGTCTCTCGGACAAGCCAATTGGAGCCATTTCCAAACCGAGCTTTCCCCGGATTTCGTTTTGTTCCCGGACAGATGCATTGCGACGCATTTCCCGAGACATTATCATCTGCACACTTTGCATAGGGAATATTGGTCGAGACTGCATGATCACACTGCCAGATTTGCAAACTATCAGCTTGAGCCTCTATGTCCAACTTGTCGATTTTGAGCACAATGTCGCCGCATACCGTCTGAATTTGCCACAACCACATTGTGTTGGCCTTGTACATTCCTGATCCGTCCGTGAAGTTTCCCGCCAGAGCCACTGGCACGTTATACCACCTATCCTCGTATTCAGTGGGAGGGGGGTTGTCAAGAATGACATGCTGGAGCGTTGGAACACAGGCTGATGCCCTGACGCTTGAATACGTGCCTGCAGGACACTGGGTACATGGGTCGCCCACAGTAAAAGAGGCATCAAAGCCGTTGCCTGTTACCGACGCATCTGACCGGAAGTCCACCAGTAGAATCATGGACCCAACAGAAGTGTAGGGCGAGAGTGTGGCGTCTACAACATTTCCAGATAACGCATTCATCAAAAGGGTTTTGTTGGAGCAGTCAAGGTTGGTGCACTTGAAGAGGCGCACCCTATCGCAGCACGCTTCCGTATCCAACGATTGTAAGTAAAACTTGAAGAGCGTGTCTGTGCCACAATCTGCGTTTATAATCCACTGCATGTGCTGCATATTCGCATATAGGCCAGGCCCAGTCGAGATGTATCCTTGTCGATTGGGCGCAGTAAACGGCTGGCATGTTGTGCCACCGAGCGGACAACTCACATCCAACGAACAGCCTTTTGTAGGTGCCCCGAAGGTGCCTACTGGACAGTCAGTACATCCAGTTGCACCAATGGCAATACTTCCGAAAGTCATACAAAACTCACAGGCCAACTCGCTGACAGCAGCTGGCTGGCTTGAATACTTGCCTGATGCGCATTCACGACACGAATCCATAGAGGTGCCACCAGCAGTGCTGAGAAATTTTCCAGCAGTGCATCGACTACAGATGGATCTACCTGCGTCTTGTGCGTACTTACCTGCGACACATTCAACGCACGACGTGGCAGCAGCTTCGCACGGGATTTGTTGCACCAACACGCCTGCACGGAATATGGGCGCTGTGACCCACTGCAAAGGTAGGAGTTTGACATACCGCGCCTGCACTGTATCTGCAAACAGAGCTCGGTAGTAATCTCCGGAGTTTACAATGTTTGAGGTCTGGTAAAGAACTGCATCGAGCTCCTGCCACTCGACATCATCTGAGCTATATGCCACAGCAAATTTTGTGACCCATGTGTCAGCACACTGGCATCGTTTTGAAATGCCCGGCGCAGGATCCCCGCCGAATTTTTGACTAGAGCAATGCACACTGGCCATTGTGCTAGCTGCTGCTTCAACCTCCCCGCTGCCGACCCTGCTACTCATTGTCAAGGCTTCGCCCATGAATGAATGCGTCTGTAATTGTACCCAGGAGTCGCCAGCGCCATATCGAACCGTGGAATAATCGGGACACACACACTGCTGGTCTTCAGCAGCACAATCTTTCCAAGAGGCACTGCCCTGCATTGCCACACCATCCACAGATTTTGTCATACCCAAATCCATAGTTACCCACTGACACCCCCAGCAATTTTCCAAGATTTCTACTTCTGCTGCACCCCAACCAATATTTGAATCTAGCAATCCCGAGGGAAAGTCAGGAAGCTTGTAGCACTGACAGATCTTCGAGTGTCCTGGTCGCGGGTCAAAAATGAAATAAGCCGTCTCGCATACAAAGCTACCCGTTACGTCTTTTGTAACCCACACATCCGTGTCCTTTGAGCCATATCGCACGGAGCCAGAGCAAGTGCAGTTATCCCCTTCGTTGGCACACAGCTCCCATTTGTTACCCCCCACTTTCACACGAGTCGAATAGACTCGTGCGTTTTCAGGTGGGTTGACAAGAGAGGTGCATCTGAATGCCGTTGCCTGCCCTGCAGGACAATGAGTACATGGGACTGATCCATTCACATTCTTGTACTTGCCTGCCCTGCAGCCTGGGCACGGCCCCCCATCAGCACCTGTATACCCAATATTGCAAGTGCAATTTGTTGAGAGGTGGCTTCCCATGGACGAGTGGGAATGATGAGCACAGGGCTCACAATCAGACAGATAAACATCCGCTAATTCTGCCGAAAATGTGTCCCGGGGGCACAACGCACAACCTGCAGATCCGCTGGAGGATTTGTACGTGCCTGCGTCACAGGATCTGCATGGTTTGAGATACGGACCCTGCAACGCTCCCATCACCCGGATTTCCAGAAAATGCGCCCTGTTAAGACGGCTATTGCGGCTGCTATAGTATCGTACAAACCTAGCCAGTACTGGATCAAACTTGAAGGTCCTTCCGTTCTGAGTCTCGGGGCCACAGTCCTCATACGTCGAGCAGTTAAAAACATTCACGTCCTCGCCTGCACAAAACTAAACTCAAAATACAAGCTACCTCCACACGAAAACACAAGGAAAAAACAAAGTGGCTTAGCCTCTTTAAAAACCACAAAACATTCTCTCAAAAACACAAAACATTCATCAAAAGACAAAACTCGCCTGAAAATTCGCCCGTTAGCGAAAGCATTGCGGTCTGATTGCAGAAGGAGCTTTTATCGCTCCAGAAGAGCCAGCGAGCGATTTCAGAGATGAGATACGGCTCCTGAAGATCTAGCTCAACATACACTTGCGTAGCACACGTCTCAGCAGCGTCAAATGCGCTCAGATAGTGATTCATGGAAGTATCGCCGTCAACCAGTTTGCTCACCCCTTGCGTATACGCATATGTACCCGGCAACAGAATTTTTCCATCTATAATACCAGGAGCTTCTGTGTGGGACCAGTTGCCAGATGTGTATGGCGAAAGGGTGATTGTGGCGTCTTTCGAGAGGGTGCGTGGGACTCCCACTCTAGATGCCCACATGCCTTTGACTTGGATTTCTGAGAATTGCAGACTTGCACTCACGTTGTTGCGGCTCCCATAGTAGCGGACAAACTGCGCCATGACTGGATACTTCGTGGTGGAAAACACTGTTTTGCCATCGCGTGTTTCCATGCCACATTCCTCGTACGTTCCACACGAATAAACAACCGTCTTCTCGCCGACAAACTCGTGCGAAATAGAAAGCTCAACACGCTGGCTGCAAAAGGCCCGACAGTTAGATGCCTCCATCCACCGGTGGATTGAGGTCACAAAAAATAGCTCACCAAAGTCAAGCTCAACATACACCATACTCGCACATGTCTGTTGGGTTGAAGGCCACTGTGCATCGATATATGGCCAGGCTCCATTGGCGCTGTCCACTAGACTTTGTGCTGCGTTGGTGAAGGCTGCAGAACCTGGTATTAGGTGTGTACTTTGCGATGCAGATGTTCGCAAGTACCAGTCGCCGCTAAAGGATGACAGAGTCACCTTTGAATCAGTGGAGAGGGTCAGAATTGTCAGGGGAAGTCCACCTAGCAAAGCACCTCCGATTCCCGTGTATCCCTGTTTGCAGGCACAGTCTGACGCATTAATGCTCCCGCTGGGAGCATTTGAATACACAGGACAGTTTGTGCATGTTTCACTGACAGGCTCTGCTGTTCGAATCGAGAATTTACCTTCTGGGCAAAGGGTACACAGACTTGGCCCAGGGTTGACTTTGAATGTGCCCGCAGGACAAGCCTCACATGTTGATTCTCCCAGGGTAGACCATATCATTTCAAAGCTATTGACTGCCGAAGAACTTGGTTGGAAAGTTATTTTCATATATCCAGTGGCAGAGGTGAAGACTGTGTTGCCATCAAACATATTGAAAGGATCTTGCGGGTCGGAAGTGCCTTGATTTGCGTCAACTGTCCCTGCAATTCGTGCGATGATCGTAGTAAAAGTACAATCAGAAGTGTTGCACGAGTAAATCCTGACATCGTCGTCTTGTGCAGTATCAAATGAGTTGATGCGTACTGCGATGCTGCTGCCCACAGGGCACTCCGCCCCCAGCACATCAGAATCGTTCACTCGTTTTGCAACGCCGTGCAACACTCCATTATTGGCGTTCCCGCTGTCGTCTGGCAATGACCCGTCAGGTAGCACTGATTCCTGGCTAAAATTCAATCGCAACACAAGCGAAGTCGTGTTCTGAAGCATGAAATTGGTGTGAAGCAGTTGCACCTCAGTCCGTGTCAAGACACGCGTGAGAATCATCAGATCTACAAGCCTACCAGTAAATCCAGTTGTTTGGGGGTATAGCATACCAATCCTGAAGTCGCCAGGCGCTGCATAACTAACACTCTGGTGGTCAAATGCAACTTCGTGACCATTTCGGTAGATCCGTTTAGTCACGCAATTATGTCCGCACCCACCTATGCCAATGGCGCGAATAACGTTGTGAGAATCAGCGACAAGCAACGTGCTGCCATCTGGTGTGAACACCAGACCATACACCGTATTGAATGCAGCAGCAGTAGCTGCTCCGTCAACGACAGTGGCATTGGAGCCGCTTCCAGCAAACCTGCCCACCTCTCCACTTGTCAAGTGCACCGTGCGGAGACGCAGGTTGAGATCTGAAACAATAGCTGTTCCACCGTCTGGAGTGATTGCGATGGCCGCGGGGCCATTGAACTTGGCAAGATTGGAGGCATCGGCGTTTGCAAGGGTGGCAACACCATCCTGAAATCCCGCGGATGAACCAGAGAGGGTCGTGACTCTGCCTGTTGATACGTCAACTTTGCGGATCTTGTGATTGTCGTGGTCTGTAACCAGAGCATAGTGTGCGTCAGGAGTGAGCACTATTTTCAGAGGATTATTAAATCGGGCTGTCAAATCAGGCCCATTGATATATCCCTTTAACCCTGACCCTGCCAGAGTTGTCACGGCACCCGTTTCCATCGCTATGGCTCGAATTCGGTGACGGTCCACGACGAAAACCCTTAATCCATCCGGTGTAATCACAATACCAGTAGGTGTGTCGAAGCGAGCATTAGTGCCGACCAAGTCTTGCGATCCGTTCAATATAGAGCCAGCAAATGTGCTCACGACTTGCAGGTAGAGATCAATTTTCCGAATACAATGGTTATCACGGTCCACTACAAGTGCAGTCAGACCATCTGGCGTAATGGCAATGTCTGCGGGATGCTTGAATAGTGCATCACTGGCAAGACCATCTTGATATCCAGACACATTCCCAACTACACCGCCTCCTGCAACACTCTTGACATCTCCAGATAGCCTGCAGATGACGCGGATCTTGTGGTTGAATGCATCTGCAACTAGGATTGTGTTGCCATCCGGAGAAACAGCCACCGACCAAGGCTGATTAAACTTGGCGTGGTCAGCACCACCATCCTGCTGCCCAAAACCGCTGCCAGCAAAAGTTGTGACCTGCTGAGCAGACAGGCCTGCATACGAATCAATTGCTCCAATTTCATAAGTGCCTGCCCAGTGCACCCACTCCCCATTGTCATTGGGATATGCCTGCACACTTGTCAACGTCTGCGCGGCCTGAAACTGAAATCTATCATCTTTAGTATAGCCAACACTAAGGTGACTGCAGGGTTCCTCTCCGTTACTCTGTGATAAGAACACATCAGAAGACGTTCTGTTCTTGGCGCGTTTGACCCATGCAGCCCACGAAAAATTGGTGTGGTTAAGATCAAGTGACGAGCTCTTTGCGACATGAACGTAATCGCCCGCTCCTCCTCCCAGTTCGAGCACAGGGGTGCCGCAGGTGGGAGCTGCTGTGGCCAAAACAATCCACGCACAATCTTCATCTGGAGCCCCATTTGAATTCGAAATGGTACCTTCAGTGCTTCCACTGGAATCGCAGTTGGCCTGGCAAGATCCACTGCAGGATACTGTGCCAGCTCCAACAAATAGCCCCCATCCCCCTTTGCCAGTGTAGCCGGAATTGCACAAGCAGTTGTGTATCGTACTGCTGGAGGCTGGAGAGGATGTATTCAGAGGGCACGCCAGACACATACTGTTGTTTTCAGCCGAGTACGTATCCATTGGGCAAGAAAGACAGACGTCCTTGGAAGCAGCAGTCGCCTTGGAGTATTTGCCTGGTGCACACTGAACACAAGCACCCGGGCCTGGCAAAGTTTTGAATTTGCCTTCCGCACACGCATGACACGAAAATACAGCAACAAGCTGGACTGCATCAAGCCCGTAAAACTCGTGGTTTCCGGACATATTAAATTCTAGGCGGATGTGTTGCGTGGTGTACTCTCGAGGTTGTAGTGGTGGCGCAAAAATTCGCGATGACCACGCCACGTTCTCTTTCTCACTTTCCCAGACTGGATCCCACTTCCATGGAAGACTGGAGTTTGCAACATCAAATCCATCACTGTTCGACACATTACGGCGCAGCATAATTTTGACGCATGACCCAGGCCCAGAGGTTTCATAGAGCTCGATTGCATTTACCACAACGGGTTCAGCAAAGCTCAACTCCAGCCATTCGTGTCCACTACTCACGTTCCTTGGGGACCACATCAATTTGTTTCTGCCTTGCGGATCAAACGTTGCAGGATCGCTGGATGCCGCGAATAACCCCAAGAAATCACTAGATATTGGATATACTGTGGGCTGGCCCAGTACAGAAAGTGCTGAGGGGGCTGTGCCGAGTATCAATTCAGCTTCAATTTCGGACACATCAGCGTCTGTGACGTGGATATCCACAACGAAAACGCCCAAAATATCACCATTAAAAAAGCTGTTGTTGTCGAGAGACTTGCCAACGAAACAGTTCTTGACTGTCATGTCTGGAGGTCTAGAAACACAACTTCTATTCATTACAATGTCACCATTCACTTGTGCACGGATCCAATTATCATCAGCAGAATAGCGAATGACAAGTGTGTACCAAATCTCGCCCGAGATAAGCCCTGATCCCGACGCAAAAGACCCGCCACACGCAGCAACCACGTCATCAGTAGTTTCATTCGCACCATAGATGACGAATGAAAACGTGTCAAGCCCATCCCGAACAAACACCACTCGGCTTACAGAGTTTCCACCTCCGATGTTGTTGCCGTTGCCGGTACCGGCACTGCCACTGTTTCCAAAATCAAACAATGTCTCATTTACACCACCCAAAAACCTCACGACAGCTACCAACGTGAGCCCGCCCCCTGTTTGGAAATGAAAGGTAGATGGTCCACCGTCGAGGAAGGATTCCTGACTGCTATTAAAACGAACAGCTCCAAGGTGTGCTGGTGTGCGATAGTCGTCCTCTAGATCTTGGTACACGGGCTGTGACCTTGTAGCTTGCTGCGAGAAAGTCCCCCACGACTCAACTCGAGTATTGTGCGCGAGGGAAACCTCGGCAAGGTTGCCCATCGACATGAAGAGTGCACTGGGGAAACGACTTGCAGCACCCATTTCAGTGCTGAACGAGTTTATGCTTTTGACCCACTGGGGCGGACTTGAAGCAGTATGTACAAACCCAGCGGCGCACGAGCAATCGCCGAATCGTTTGCTCTGTTGAGCTGAGGTGGAGTTGAGGGGGCACTTGAGACAATGCTGCATTGAGTTCGAGCCACGAACTGGCTGAAAGGTGCCTGCAGGACATTGCCTACAGGCACTTGACCCGTTGACTGGTTTGAAGGTCCCAAAGTCGCATGCAATACACAGACCCTCTGCATTCCCCGTGTACCCTGCTTTGCAAATGCAACCAAGGACAGAATCACTGTTTGTCGAGGAGTGAGAAAAAGCTGGGCAATCAGTACACTTTGGAGCACCTGAATTTGAGTATGTTCCTGCCTGACATGCAGTGCAAGCAGCACTACCTGCTGTGTCCGTGTATTTGCCTGCTTCACATTGCGTACATTCGCCGGGTGGACCAAAGGTTCCTACCAAACAAGAACAGACAGTACTACCATTCGGAGAAGTACTTAGCCCACGGCAACGCAAACACTCAAATCTGCTGGTCGCCCCAGTTGAATTGCCATATGTATTCAGTGGGCACGCAGTGCACGATTGGTTATTCGGTGCGTCCTTGTAATACCCCATGGCACATGGGTCACACTGCAGCGTTTCGTTGTTTGGCTCTTTTCCAATGCCGCAACTTTTCGAGATCAGCATGATCACAGGGGTTGGCAACCCCTTACTAGCTACTATTCGCACGAGGTCGTCTTTGACAATCTGCTCGACCTCTCTCCCTGCCTTACGCGCCACAACAATCTCAAATGTGAAAACACCTGACATACCCAAAAGACGTCGTCTCGTTGTCACCTCAGTGACTTGCAAGATTCGCACACGATTCGCCGAAACACCTGCAATTTCAGCAATACTTGCAAGATAGCCATCTTGCAA
>Ga0209390_10008994_pt1 | contig 12140 bp, 14 predicted proteins | sample BON01_FD_187212 | JGI IMG/M metagenome (GOLD analysis project Ga0209390, IMG submission 187212) | Freshwater microbial communities from Lake Bonney liftoff mats and glacier meltwater in Antarctica - BON-01 (SPAdes) (version 2) | ecosystem: Environmental > Aquatic > Freshwater > Ice > Glacier... | reverse complement strand
AAGAGGAAGGGAGAGAGAGGCGCGCGCACACGGAGGAAAGTGTCAGCCCTTGCACGCGAAACACTACATGTTCACTGCTACACTTCATGCTGACTACTACACTTCATGTTGACTACTACACTTCATATTGACTACTACACGCATTCTCTTGCATCCTCTCTCATTGTCTACATTCTCTCACACACATATATGACATGGACACATGTACACATGCACACGCACGCACACGCACGCGCACGCATGCACACGCACGCACGCACACGTGCACAAACACCCACACACGTACAGACATGCAGTCATTACTCAAAGCAAGGACAACACTCTTGCGCTTTGCATCCAGCAGCGAAAGGTCGTAAAAGATTTCGGCCCGGTTTTGGCAAAAAAAAAACGGACGGTCCTGGGGTCGATATCCACTTTAGATTCGCTGCGTGTTCGACACCCGCCAGGTTTTTGAACGGGACCACGGGTGTTCCAGCCACGCCGGCTTCGTGTTCTTGTTTCAGACGACTTGACATGTCCATCCATACCGACTGGTCTTATGCAGTGGAGACGCTTCGCTTGGTCCGTCTTCTGTCTGATCGCGGTGATGCTGTCAGAATCTGTAGGCTTCAGCAGTCGGTTGATTGGTGCCTCGGCAGAGCGGTGCATCCAGTCGCCTGTGCTTCTATTGCCTTTCGCTATGCCCTGGTTTGTCTGATGGTGTCCCCCGCCATGTACATCCCCGTCATATTTTACCTCGTGCTGGCCTGGTCGCTATATAGGGATCTTTCATACGTCCCTGATTCTGATGTTCTGTCATCGTGTTCCCATGCTCATGTGCAGCTGAAAAGGGTTCTGATCATTCTCGGACGATCTCACGCCTGTTTAGGGGAAGTACGAAAGGCCTCGTTAAGTTTTGCGCTTGGATTGCAACTTCGCGTGCAACTCACTGATACGCTCTGGCTGTCCCCTCGTCTCATTCCTCACCAACTCGAGTTTGCGCAGAGTTTACATTTGCAAGGCGATCACAATGACGCTATAGATATTATACAAGATGTCATTGCTTCGCTGGATGGTCTCCCAACTGTTGAAGATGCTGTTGATTGGCTGAATTACTCCAGTGATAGTGGCAACGACGACGAGGAAGACGCTGGGGTTGCAGACCATGCGCCTTCGCTTTACTCTCTTTATATGTCGCTGACCCGGGTTAGGCTGTGTCCGTGGTTATTACTCGGGCAGTGTCATGTTGCACTTGGCAGATATTCATCCGCCGTCGACTTTTTATCCCGTTCTCGGCGTGATGTCCCTCGTCGTGATTGTTTGATCTTGACCGACAATGTTGAATTCAGTTATGCTGTCACGCTGGCTACTCGAGAATATTGTCTCTCGGAAGCCCGTGTTCGCATGATTCATCCATTCATTAATTTGCTGTTTGTTGGGCCTGCTCTTTCGGATGCAGTTATTGAATTTCGTCTCCTCCGTCTCCTTGCTGATGCGTGTGTTGCGGATGGATGTACGTCTGGGTCTGCCAAATTTGGGTTGTCATTCAATGCCCACTTGGACGTGATTGACATCTGGCAAATTCAGTCAGAATCTCGTCACTGTCTTGGGCTCTTCTCAGTGGGGTGGTATGCTGTCGACCCCCAATATCTTGACATTCGTGGGCATCCTGTTGCGATGGCTCTCAGTATCCCACGTCTCGTGTTTGGGGCCTCTCGCTTCACCATACGTGCAGTCAATTTTTCCTGACTGCCATGATGTAGGGGTGATGGAAGCGTCAACGAGACTGTCGACAGCATCTCCCATGGAACTCAGCGCTGGCATGTGGTGGTCAAAGATCCAGTGCCAGTTGTGCTCGTCGCCTCACGACGAGGCAAATATGATTCTATGTGACAAGTGAGACGCAGGCTATCACACAAATTGTTTGGATCCACCAATGTCACAGATACCACAGGAAGAGTGGTTGTGCCTGATATGTGACAGCAGCACGCGGGCATCATAGTCGTGTTGAATCTGTGACAAGGGCAACAATCTCAGAAGCTGTTCGGGTTGTAGGCGTCCGTTTCACACGAGTTGTGTTCGAGGAAAGGGATTCGCAGCAGGAGATTCTTGGCAGCAGCGGGCGCAATGCCCCGAGTGTGCGACAGAAGCTAACAAAACGAGGCTCAGACCAACAGCATCACAACGATCTGACACCACGCCTGAATGCACGACTGAGGACAAGTGCACTGAATGCATGAAGGCAGAAGGCAGATGGTCCGCGGCATGCCAATCATGTGCATATGCCAATCAATCATTTCACAGGTGTCGCGTCCAATTTCAACACGACGACCCCGAAGATATGAATCAGAGTGGCGCAGAGTCAGATAGACAGAACATGGGAGAGGATTCACGGGATAGTGAGGATCATGAAAACCATAACTCGTTTGAGAGAGATGGTAATGGCAATCATACATCATCAGATGACAGAGAAGAAGAACTTGTGAGGGAAGACAACAGGGAAGGAGGGCCGCGGAATGGTACATCCAGGAAGGACGCGAGCGAGCCAGAAATTACTGCACAGGATTCAAGCGACAAAGAGTCAAGCCAACGCGATGTAGGAGACGGTCAAGAAGCCAAGAAGGGGCAGGGATGGAACAGCAGAGATCATGAAGCCACATCAGACGCACCAAGGATTGCGGAATACGGACCATTTCGTAACGGGAATGGTATGCGAGATATGGGCCAATTAAATTGGTCTTTCAATGTAAATGGATTCATCTGGAGCGAAGGCGAGAAATATGATGTCAAGGATTGGCGGGTGGTTTTGGATTGGGACACGGACATTATGTCGCGTGTAGATTGGGAATTGGGTACAGTGGGTGTGATAGATAGCAACGTCGAGCGTATGAGGGGGGTTTCATATGAAGCCAGTGACACGGAGGTCCATACGGGATTGAACACGAAACATCATTGGTCATCAGATTGGAGACGAAGAAGGTTACGTGAAGCAGTTGAAGATGCGGAAGCAAGTCCGACCATGAACGCGATCACGAGCAGCATGCTGCTAAAGTTGCTCGAGCGTGAAAGTATACTGTCACTAAAAGACAATCTTTCTAAATGTGGCAAACTCGAATGGCGACCAGTTCTCGACACATGCAGACACACATTCCAGTACGCAAGAGACTATCCACGTGGAAACGAGGTGTACAACACGTCAAACTTGATCAGAGCATTCGACAACATTGTCAACAAAGCTGCATTCACCAGCTGCGGGTCAAACGTCGCAGTCAAGGGATTGTTGCAAGATTTTTGTGGCAAACATATCATGCTACTCACAGCAATAAAAGATGACTCTGTAATATACTTGTTGATCGAATCCACGTTGCAAGCGCAGACCAAACAGGGTAATGATGTGATAGCAATGGTATGAGGCGGACAGTGTCATACTCATCAAGTCAATCAAGAGCCTACGTGTAATGTATGCAGGGCTGTGGCGCGCGCGAGGAGCGAGCCATATGAATTCAAAACCAGTCTGCAACACCCTTTCACAACGGGTGAAGGCGCACAAGCAGACCTAAGAAGGAAGGTGGAAAAGCGCGCACGAGGTATGATCAGACCGAGGCCAGCGAATGATGTGTTTGCGAACGCGACGTTCAATCTGACTGTCGAAAATAATTTCGCGTTTGCAATTGTGACACTGATTGATGCTCCCAGAGACCTGATGTCATTCGCGATTGGGAAACCATGCGATAAGTTCGAAGAGGATTCACATTCATCGGACGCGTGCGAGACATGTCTGAATGGGTTCGCATACAACCTCCGGGCGGCAAGAGTAGCAATAGCGTCATTACCGTTCACGATCGTGATGACATGTGTCACGGTGCACCAACACAGAGCAAGCGTGCGAGATGACAAATTGACCGAGAGAATGGTACAATGCAAGTGTCCCATGACATCACCCAAGAGGAATAGGTGGAACATAAGGATTCTGTCATCACGTCTTTGTAATGGACTGGACGCAGGAATCACGACCAAAGTAAGATCCGAGTTAGCGTGGGAAGTAAGGATGCTTTTGCGGAGTGGTACTAATCCCGTTGCGATTCTCCAGAACAATACAATATGCGGGGATGGGCATTGCCAGGCGCGCAGCAGGTTCCATCCATGAATCATCTGTTACAAGCTGAATTGGCGCTGACGCGGGTCGAACAAGTTGGATTTGGTGAACAAGTGGGCGTGACGCGACTAGAGCAGAGCCGTCGCACTGATATGGCCATCCCCGGAAAGATATTCAGTGTGAAGCTGCTGGAAGGGTTGGAGGAGCAACCTATGCAATCAATACAAAAAGGTGAGGGCGCGGACGAGACAAGTTCAATGTCATCGAGATACGAGGGCGAGGAGACAATGGATGCTGATTGACAGGAACAACAGCCAATGGAGGAAAGTGGAGAGGATGACGAGCGGGGCGGAGACACTGAAAAATACGACGAATTCAACAGTAACATTGAATAAGCATATTGAATTACGCGGATGAACTAAGAATAGGAGTTTGCAAAAACGGTGAATCACACTTTGTTGGTTGTTAACAGAAAGTGACAGTGATTTGTGTAATATATGGAAATGAATCAACAAAGTGTAAATATATCGGATCGAATAAGAAATGTCACAGACTCCTAGAATAGGAACAACGAAGAGTGGGCCATTACAGTCCATCCAATAGAAGGGTGATGTTTCTGCTGAGGCACCAGAGGCCCCATTGGGGTGGAGTGCTAGGACCTGTTCAACCTCATTCACTGTGGCTATGAGCTTCCAGAACTACCAGCCATCAGTGGCATGGTCGTTGCGGAGTCTCAGCCGAGAAGGTGCACCGCTGAGCGTGACGGTGGCGTTATTTTCGTCTGATTCAGAGCTCGAAGCGAACAACTGTGTTTCGACCGACCACACATCATTGATCTCAAAGGACCTGTGTGTGTGAAAGAAAAAGAATGACCATCAGTAAGAAAGAGGACAAGCATGAGAGAACAGGGGAGAGCGAGAAGGAGAGACAGGAAAAGCATTGCACTAACATGAAAATCCCCCCAGTCATGCTGGAGCCTGTCATGGACGAGGTAAACGTCTTGATAGTGACTACATTGTTGTCAGGCCTCGTCTCCAGAGCCGGGAATACAGTCAGGGTCCGCAGTGTGGTGGCGTCTGATTCAATTTTGGAATCCCAGAATCTGTTGCCTGCAGTGCCAAGCGTGACCGGTCCGGACAGGTCCTTGAAGTGCAGATGGTCTGTCACGTCTTCGTCGGAAGTCACACAAATGCTCTGGAGGGGAAGCAGCATCATAGATCCTGTCTTGGGGAATACACCATGATCTGACGTGGCCCATGCCATTAACAGCTGGAATCAGAATTCTATTCCAAGCCTGCCCGACCAAGCAAGTTGACAAAGCTTTGATCACTAGGCTTTCCATGAAATTTGCACAGAATGCAAGTACAGCCAATCCCGCGTGGGGTGACATTTTGGAAAGCTCTTTTGTGAACAAGCAAAGGCGGGGAACACGCCTAGAGAGTTAGTTTAGCAACCAGTTTAGGTTGGGGAAACGTTTGGGTTGTCAATAAAGAAGGAGACTGGCTCGTGCTGGTCTTCAGTTTGGTTCTGAGCTTGTGTCGTGTGCATGGTAGGGAGCAGCCAGTGTGGTCGTGCGGAGTTGTCGATTGGTTCGGCAGAACGCCCAACGAACAACCCGTAGCTTGGTTAGACAGCTGGTCTCGTCTGGTAGAACCCCTCATTCGCTCCCCGCACTACTGCGGACCTACGCTACGCACTCATGGCTTCAAGTTGGCCGGACGAGATGGCTGAGGAAGCTGGGATGCCTATCCTCAACTTCACGGCCTTCCTCGACGACGCACAAATCGCTGCCCGCAACGGGTTGTCGTCAGGAGATGTGGAGACGGCGGTGACGCCAGGACAGCGCTGAGAAGGCTCACGAGCTCGTGCAGCAGACTGAGCAGTAACCCTGACACTGGACATCAGGCAGTCATCACCTGCAGCAGCAACATGGGCCCCGACCAGACTGGCACTGCAACCAAGGGAGAGGCAGTTTGATCAATGGGGCGCTCCTCCTCCCCCATTCATGGCACGGCCCGATCAAGGCCTGTCTATCCCATCCTCGTCGAGGTGCAGCAGCCTGGGCAGCCACCCCATGCTTGGCCCGTCGAGCATGGCATCCGTGTCGTCAACGGCCTCCACGACATCTCTGCCATTATGCAGGGAGGAAACGAACATCTGATCGAGCTTGACAGGCGCCAAGAAGAGTATGCACTTCCTCGGGCTCCTGCGCCAGCTCATTGATTTCTGCCACCTCCCGTCTACGCACTGTACGTGTCGCCAGGTTGGCAGGCCGGACGGGGGCCAAATGCACCGTTTTGAGGTCAAGGAGCGCTTCACGGACTTGATCACTGATGGGGCCAGCCAGCAAGCGCTACTTGTCAAGCACTTGGAGCCCGTCTTGTGCCAACTTATTGCCAATCAGATGTTCGGGCTGCAGACCTACCAAATGCTCGCGGTGGGTGTCTTCATTGAATCCATGTTGTGCCGCGAGGTGGCATCTCTCTTTTCTTCCTTGTTCAACATTTGTTGGAAGCGCGGGCTCTTGGATGGTTTCCCAGTCCTTCTGGCGCTTCAGGATTTGGTGGACGCCTACCGCGACTCAAGGTCAGTGATTACCATGGAACGGGAGAGGGACAACATCACGTCGTGGCCTCATCGTGGTTCCAGCGTGGTGTTGGCTCAGCAATTCTTCCTCGACTTCTTTGCGCGCGAACGACTCATCGAGGAAGAAACGCGTCTTGAACCGGACTCTGGACATCAATACGTGGCCACTCGCCCTGAAGAGTACTTCAAGTTCGTCTAAAAGTAGGCACCAAAGTGGGTGGTGGCCATCCACAACCAGGCGCCACCAGGGTTGCTCAACAACTACAAGACCAATTGGGGGAGGTACGAGCGCCAGCAGCCGGACAACACTAAGGTCCACTTGGGCACGAAGACTGGACACCAAGGTCACGTCCACACGCTCCTGTCTTTGCGTGAAGGTCCCAACAGCTGGGCGGGTGGGCCTGACGTTCAGAGTATGGTTGACAAGGAGGTTGTGCGGGCGCTTTTGGAGCAACAGGACATCAATGGCCTCCACCTACTCCTCAGCTGGGCGCCTGCGTTTCAGGAGCATTGACCTGAAGGTCTGACCTCAGCTGACCACGAGTGGGCTCTCCACAGGCAGCGACAGGTCGATATGGTGCCCATGAACACTCTGCACGCGTTGGTTATGCGCTGTTGCTTCTGGTGCGACCACACTATGCACAGCGAAGGAGGTCACGGTATCAACGATTGCCCGTTTCCTCCCTCTGCCCAAGAGCAGGCCGGTCTGGATCGCAGTGTTTGGGATACGCGTTGGGACTGCGCCAGGCCTTCGGGGAAGGATGCTTTTCTGGCCAAGCAAGCAGCTCGCCAGCAGGGTACAGCTCCGGGCGCCACCTACGTTACCACTGATTCCTCTCGGCCCTACACTCTCCCAGGAGTGCCTCGCCCAGTTCACGTGGTCTCTCGTTTCGGGCCAGGACTACACGCCATTTCAGTGTCAGACACGTCGCGGGAGTCGCTGACTACAATTGCTGATCTCGCTTCTTCGATGCGCTCTCAGACTGAATCCATGTCCGCGATGCAACTTCAGATGGATGACATGTTGCGCACCATTCGCCTGCAGCAGCTCCTTACCATGTCCGTACCCAAGCCCTTGGTCAGCGCGGCAAAGGTGGCGCAGATTTTCGCAACGCGCCAGTGGGATACGTCAGGGGAGGTGTGGCTCTCGACAACGAAACCGAACTCTTCTTCTCTCCTTCGGATTGGGAGCGTCTGATAACACCCCTTGAACAGCTCTGACGGGTCCCAGGGGGTAATGGCGCAGCAGGAGGCGTGGACACGCGTCCCATGGTTTTGTTGGCGTGTGCTCCTGACGACTATATTCATGGGGGTACATATGTGGATGGATGTACAACGTTGTGGTTTCATCCGACTGCTGCTACTGAAGTGCCGGGGTTGGGAAACGGGTACTAGTCGAACCTTCTCCCTTGGGAAAATCTGTTCTTGTCATGAATAAAGATTGTTCCCAATCGACTTTGTGTGCGCATACTTCCTCTTCGCGCGCGCACGCTTCTTCCTCATTTCCCACTGTGTTTGATCCTGCGTCTCCCGCCCTTTTCTTCACACGCACCCGAGTTCTTACTTCTAAGGAGCGTCAGTCCAGTTTTCAAGATTGGGGTTCAGACGCAGGTCCTGTAGTTCGGGGTTTGAACGGTCAATAATCAAAAAAAAAAAACATTGGCACCAGGTACTTCCATTCCAGTCTGATTCAATTCGAGAGTTGTTTCTTCTTGGTCATGTACTACTAGAATCCATTACGTAGGAACAGCCTCGGGTAGGGTGGTGGCTCGTGAGGATTGATTGGCGGGTACTGTATTTCATCTGATTCCTGTGACAGATGGTTGTAAGAGACCGCGTTCGCCAAAACCGCCCAAGTCACGGTGTGTTAAACCAAGGCCGGCTTATTCCCCGCCCCTGAAAGCCTATTCACCAGTAATGGAAAGGGCTCTTCCCAGGGGTACGACTGCAGGTAGTGGAGGTTCTAATTCAGTGGGGAAAAGTGGGCGCGACTATTTTAGCACGCACAACGAACAACTGTACGAACGTAACGAGGCATCTACAAGTGATAGATATATGGGTGACTTTCAAGAACGTGAGCAAGACAACCATGTTGAAATTCAGATGGTCAGACAGGACACGCCCCCAACGCCTGGAGGTCCCAAGTCTGAGGAGAACACTACTATCATTGTCACGCTCGAACCCGCCATAACAGGCCTGGCTACACCTCCCACGCCAGTGGACACAAGTCTCGAGCTGCGCGCCCCCACGCCTCCTACTCCAGGTACCCCAGTGGTGTGGGATCTCTTTGAGAGTGTGCCTGAGTCGACCAACAACTTGTTTTCACCACCTACTCCAGGGAGAGGGGCAGGTGGGGACACTGCACAAAGCCCATTTTGTCTCTTCTCTTTCGCCAACGCAAGTGCACGACTCACCCCCTACGCCTGGACGCATGGTCACGCAGGTTTTTTTTGAGTGGCGCAAACTATCGCAGAGTTGGAAGTCAGTGACCTTGTCATGGTGGCCTTTGCGGCAGAGTGTGACGGACGTGACGCCCGGGCGCCTGCGGCGCCACCCCACCAGGGAAACATGACACCAAGGGACGAGAGTGTGAGTATTCAATCCAAGGGGATTAAAAAAACTTTTTCCTTCTTTGTGGTTACCTGTGTCTTTGTGTGTGGCGTCTCGCGTCCATTCGCTCCTGTTAGCGTGTCCTGCGTTCAACAGTATGGATAGTAGGGTACCGTCTGTCATGTTCCCTCCAGGTCATGAAGTTGCTCCCATGGTCTGTACCTTGACATCATGGTGTTTGTCCCTTGTCAATCAAAGACGAAAGGAGGTACAAGCCTGGTCTATTTGTCAATTAAGTCCTCCTTTGAATCGACCCGCCTGTGAATTCAAGTCCTCCTTTGAATCGACCCGCCTGTGAATTCATCCACTGTCCCTGTTCTGTTTGTGATCAATTTCGAGTGGGCTGTAAATCTTGGATAACGGCTCCTTGCCTACAACAACCTGGACGTAAATGTCCTCTTTGTAGATTGGCGTTCAATTCGCAGGATCACTGGGATCCACCCAAAATGGATTGTCTGTGTGTGCCATCCGGGACTTGAGGTCAGAAAGTATGTGTGCACGGACAATTGTGAAAGGTGTGTAGTTTCCCGCGCAAAATGGCAAATGTTCAAAAAAATGTTCGCTCGAGATCCGATTCTCTAGACGACAGGAAGTACGGCTGCCATATCCTACCCTAACTGGCAGGCGCCAAGTGTGCATTGCAAGAAAGGGCAACCCAGCGCTCTGACTTCTCACGAATCGCGGTCAGGAAAACCATCTTTTTGCATCTTTGGTCTCCCCCACTGAGGCTCACCTCGACAAGCGGTAGGACAGATAACTCGGAAAACAGGGCTTGGCAAGCTCTTGGGATAATATCCTAATACCAGCACAAGATGCTACACAACGACACGGCGCAGCAACGACCCTACAAGAAGCAGGCCTCGGTGCCAGAGGTGTCACAAAAATCAATACGGGCACAAGGACGAGCAAACATCAAGATTCAGACCCTCACGCGCAAAAGTAGCCGACCCTGAGACACAAACGCTGCAGGCCTGACGGACGGGAACATGGAGACATTGAACATCATCTAGCACAGCCCGCCAACACGATCAGACCTTATGACCCATGCAACTAAACTGCTGCTGCAGCAACAGCAAGGCTCGACAAAAAATCTATGGCAACAGCACGAGCCCCTGACCCGGCATGCACGATACCATCCCTTCGGGGAAGGACACGTGCAAGCCCGCTCAGTCCTCAGACTTGAGCAGGGGACAGAGCAAGGACAGCTGCCCCAACATGCGACCAAGGACCTGCAGCAAAATTTGGAACAAAGCCAGCATCAAGAAAAATCAGCCGAGCCATGCCATGATGCATGGACGCACCAAGCTAGCCATGCTGACTCTGACACACACTCCACGCACACAGCTCCTCCCGCGCCACAGCACCCTCGCCTTGACAGTGATACCATGCAAAACTCACTCAATGAAAAATATATGCATACTGAGCCCGCTCCTTGGTCAGCCCTACACCATCCCTTCAGGGAAGGACACAGGCATACTGGCACAGTCTTCGTACCTGTGCAGGGGAGTGAGCACGGATTGCAATTTTTGGCAAACAAGGAGCTGCAGATGCAGATTCTGCACCCGACACGAAAGAACAAGGTGAGACCACACCATCAAGCACAGACACCGCAAACAAAAGCAATCATCCAGAGCCGACCCATGTGCACGACTCATCCCGCCCCACGATACCACCAGATGGGGGGCAGCTACCCTAAAACTTCACAAAAAGGACATGGCTGTGAGAGGGAATTAAACTATAGCCAGGATGCACAAGCAGTCCGACGCAGGGGTGGGATGAGAGACGGACTCAGAGGCTCCCCACGGGGGGGATCTGGAAGCAAAGGCAGAGGACTCTGTTCTCCAGAAGGCGAGGACAGACAAATGGGAGGGTCCTACGTAAGTGAAGATAGCAACAACCACCAGTGCTGGGAAGAATCCAAAATGATTGTTGGTTATGGCCCCCCTCCAACCCAGGCTGCCCTGACGATGCAACATGCGACCAAGGACCTGCAGTAAAATCCCGAACAAAGCCAGAATAAAGAAAAATCAGCCGAGCCATGCCATGATGCATGGACGCACCAAGCCAACCATGCAGACTCCAACACACACTCCATGCACACAGCTCCTCCCGCGTCACGGGACCCCCACCATGACAGTGATACCGTGCAAAACTCACTCAATGAAAAATATATGCATACTGAGCCCGCTCCTTGGTCAGCCTGACACCATCCCTTCTGGGAAGGACACGGGCATACCAGCACGGTCCTCGGACCTGTGCAGGGGAGTGAGCACGGATTGCAATTTTTGGCAAACAAGGAGCTGCAGATGCAGATTCTGCACCCGACACGAGAGAGCAAGGTAAGACCACGCCATCAAGCACAGACACGGTAAAAAAAAGCAGACATTCAGAACAGACCCATGCGCACGACTCGTCTCGCTCCACGACACCACCCTATTATTAAGCAGGCTGATGAAGGAGCCAGACTTGATTATTTCAACGCACAAAACACCACGTGCATGACCCTCGGGCTAGCTCAGGGAGCAGAGCACAAATACCTGCCAGAACAAGTCATTGGAGACTCGCACAGCCCACCCAGACGAGCACAAGCACTCCAGCCAGACCCACCAGCAGATTCTGGGACGGGACGCTACGAAGTACGCGCCAGCTCGACGACTCTGGGACCCCTAGGTGATACACTCCTGGGACTTGGATGGTGCCCATCTGGATGCCTCTTTTCTGAGGATGAAGTCTCAGTTCAGGTCTACGAGGCAATTGACATCATTCTGCCCAAGACACAGATGATTGCCCCGAGGACTGGACTCAACCTCAGCGGCCACGAGACACTCCCAAGTGCGGAGGAGCAAGCACGCCAGCCGTGGCTGGGAGC
>Ga0209390_10008993_pt1 | contig 12141 bp, 8 predicted proteins | sample BON01_FD_187212 | JGI IMG/M metagenome (GOLD analysis project Ga0209390, IMG submission 187212) | Freshwater microbial communities from Lake Bonney liftoff mats and glacier meltwater in Antarctica - BON-01 (SPAdes) (version 2) | ecosystem: Environmental > Aquatic > Freshwater > Ice > Glacier... | reverse complement strand
GGGGAGGGGAAGGTAGGGGAGGTGGGGGGGAAGTCGTCTACTACATTTACTTTTTCAAAACTTTTTCTATTCTATTTGCTCCACCTATGTTGCTTCCAATATGTCGCATTCCTGCGTTCAGCATTTCCTGCAGGTTCCATAGTGTACGTGGTGTGTGCCTTGATGTAGTTGCCCGGCGGCTCGCCGTTTTGTTACTACCGCATCTGATGTTCACCCCTTGTCATTGTGTTCGATGTGTCACTATTTTTTCCTATCTCTCCATCTGCTCTACTTCTTTTCCTTGCCGCTAGCCTCCATCCTCTACCCGGGATTTGCGCAGTTAGTGCCTGTAGCGCATCATTCGGCTCTGCCTGTGTCATATTGTTATAGTGCCTTACCGTGTCCCATACATGTCTCCCACTTGCCCCTTGTCTCTTGGTTGTTCTGTAGCATACTATACAGCATGCTACAATGCTATATAGCCTCCGTCAGATGCTACAGTCACTATAGCATAGCTATACTTTTTCTTACATTTAACCACGTGTTGGCCCTAAAATAGAATTCTCCTAATAGGCAACTTCCAGGTTGACCCGAGCCCCGAGCGCCGGCGCCGGATGCCGGGCGCCATGGCTTTGCGGCAGGGTGGTGTGTGACGCCTCCTGTGTGTTATCTATGCTCCTCTGGCCTCTGGTTGCTGTCGGGGGGGTAGTGTTTGTTAACCGGCCCGCCCCGGCCGCGGCCCAAAGTCTGAAAGCTGTGTTTAAACACCAAAATTTGCCCTAGGATAGTATAGTACTATAGTATAGTAGCAATATAGCATATAGCACCCCCCAATGCTACAGATGCTATAGGCTACAGAACAACCAAGCCTTGTCTCCATAGTGGTTGCTCACACTGTCTGTTCTCACTCTCTTTCTCGTTTTGCTTGATACTTCTTTCTGTGTCTGTGTCTATGTTGTTATTTTGCACCCCCTCTGTAGGTTGGCTACGTTGGTTGTTTTATTTTTTGTCTGTGCATCGCGGTCGTTTATTATTATTCAGCTTTATATTCGGTCCCTCCTTACGGTGCATCGCCTCTGTCGTGTGTCTAGGTTTGTTGTCTGCTACATCACTGTCCCTTCCGTTCTCTGTCTCTGTCACCCTCCTGTCACCTCTATTATCGTCCGCCCGCTCCACCACCTTTGCCTTTGCCTTTGCGGCTCCGCTTTCGTTTACTGCCTCCGTCGCCGTTGTGTCTGTCGGGCCATCTAGTTCTGAGGTTACCTCACCTTCCATGTGTGTATGCTCTTCATCCGTTCCTTCCTTATTTCTTCTTTTTTTTCAGGTGGGACTTCCACTCGTGGTATCCGCCTCTGCTTATCCCGTTCTACCGCTTTTACATCAAGTCTGGCTGATGCCTTCGGGTTTTCGTCTCTCCATTTCTGCGCTCTGTGTATGCCATTCCAGAATCCTATCTTATATCCCATCAGCAGCTCCTCCCCCACACATAGTCCTTTTTTACCCGCTACGATGTTTCCCGTATCTTTGAAGTTTACATTGTTCTCTCTGTTCAGATGATACGCCAAGTTTATGAACTGGGCGCAGCTGACACCGTGCAGGCCATCTATCAGGCGGTTTCCTATCCATGGTTTTTTTATTTGTAACGTGTACTGGCTCTGCCCCTTATAAGCATATTAACTTTTGGTAGTTCGTCTGCCGGCCCTATGTCTTCTCCCATATATACCACGAGGCTTTCTCCCTTGGCATAGTTCTGCGCCGCGAATAGCCCCATCCCTGCGCCACCCTCTACTTCTATTTTGGTGGGAAGAATCCAGAATCGTGTCTCCCATTCCCATACTCCAGAGTCTCGCCTAAACTGTATCTCGTCTTGTGTGGTCCGTCTCCATCGTTTTGGATCCTCTAGACTCCCTACCTTCGCCGCCGGTTCCTTAGTTCTATTATTACTACATTCCGTTCTCCCTTGCGTCGTGTACTTTCCCCTCTTTTGTTTTTTGTTTAGTATTGGCTGATGTGGTCGCTTGTTGTCCCCCCCTGGTATCTTTTGTTGCCCCTTGCCCGGCCCTTCCGCCGTAGTGCCCCCTCCGTTAATCTCCCTTTGTGATAGTGGGGGCGTGCTTACTCTTATTGCCGCGTGCCGCGTGTCTTGAGCTCGTCCCCTCATTTGCGTCGCCCTCCTGGTTCAGCCCTGCATATTCTCTGCCATTCGTACCATCCACGTCGCTGCCGCCCTTGCTACCGCCTCCCCCGTCGGCGCCACCTAGGTCGTCGCCATCATCACCACTCATGCTGTCGTCGTCCACGCCGCCGCCTCCACTGCCTCCGCCAGCACCGCCCGCGCCGCCGTCGTCTTTGTCGTCATCGCCCGCGATGCCTCCGCCCACGTCATCAGTGCCTGCCCGTGCTGTGCGTGCTGTCATCGCGCGTGTTTGTCTGTATGCTCCTTCTGTCTGCTCCAAGTGCTGTCTCTTCTTTTGCTTTCTGTCCGGGCTCACACCTTGCGACTGCATTTCCCCCACTATCTTCTTTCGTTTTTCATCGCCCCACCCCTCCGTCACCGTGCCCCCCCTGTTTCGTTTTCCTCACTCTATTAGGTGCCCACTCACCTCCGCCTCCTCGTCCTCGTATCTCGAGCTCGTTCCTTGACTCCCGTCTCTCCCCTGGTGCCTCAGCCCCCCGCATGCGCCGCTGCGTAGTCGTAGTAGTCACGAAATCATTATTCCATCACACCAAGCTGCCTCCCCGAGCCCGAGGGGCTGTAGCGCGGAATCACCGGACCGTGAGAATTCGGATAGGGGCTGTAGCGCGGGATCACCGGACCGTGGGAATTCGGATAGGGCCACTCGTGTCCATCTTCGTCGAACGAACAAACCGCGTCGAAAGACAGTCTTCCAGAGATGACAGTCTTCCCGGAAAACGTCTTCCCACTTCTCCCGCGCCTTCTTGGCGACCTGCAAAGGGGGTTAACCCTCGGCGGTCGTTGTAAGGCCTGAGACAACCGGGGCCGTCTCGGCGGCGGCGGTTCGAGTTCGCACGTGGGCGGCGGCTGCAATACAGGAGTCAGTTATTGCGTGGCTGCAGGGATTCTCAACGGGCACGCTGCACAAGGGACCGTATACAGATACAGTAACCCCAAAGCTGCACGACGCATCACTCGACGCCTTCACTCTTGCTCAGCTCGCCGGCGACAGGGTCTTTGCTAGTGACCTAAAACGAAAGCGGGGCACCGCCCTTCGGTTTGCAAGGGGGGAGGTTTGTAAGTGCAGAACCGGTCCTTGCGACTGGTGGCATTACTTTGTCAACTGTACCGCAGTCGGCGCGCAACGTGAAGAGCTTATCCTACAATTGCAGACTGCGGCCGACGTGCACTCTCAAGACTCGGCTGCGACGCACTGGCTACAGGCCGCGTCGACGCTCCGCGGTGCTCTCCCTCGGTCGGCCGTGGTTGAGACAGACGGCGCTCAAACGCGCCTTGGAGGTTGGGGTTGAGTCCACCGCCACCTCCTTCGACAAACGAGCCCTGGTCGGGGCGCCAGACAAGGTTGCAGAGGCGTTTTTGAGCTTGGTGCGAGAAGCCAAAGCCATTGACGGGGTTCTTGGCGGGCGGGCAACAGCTTCCCACCAAGCGGCCTCTTAGCTCCGGGCCGGTTTCGGGCGCTGGGCCGAGCGGACCGCAGCAGTAGGGCCAGGGGCAGCCGCCTTGCTACGGGCGGCTAGGGCCGAGATTGCGGCGCGAGCAGGTGACTTTACGTCACAAATGGGGCTTACCTTGAGCCGGCAATCCTGCGCGCCGTCCCAGCCCTAGCTCTCCCGGCGCGCGGCGTCACTCCAGCGGGCAACAGTGGGGCCCTCGGATACAGGACGACGTCTCTACGAGCGGCCCTCATTCTCATTCTCAGAGCCGCCTGGTCTGCCGCTCGAGAGGACGCTCTCGACTTGGCTCGACTACCTGGTGCCCGAGCCCAGTCTTACTGGCTGCTGGTGGGGGCGTGGAGACGTTTGTCCATTTTTGGACCGCGGCGCGTCCTGCTCAAACGGCGCACGCGGTGGCCGCCACCATCACCTCCATCATCGACGTCGTCTCGGGCGGCTCCAGTGCGCACGTCTCTAATCACGCAGCTCGGCCGGCGCCTGCTCAGGCGGCGCACCCGAGTGCCTTGACAGCGGGAAGCTCCTCCTCTCATGCGGCCCGCAGCCCTTCCCGCGCCGCCGGCTAGTAGCACGGGCGGTTCTGCTTCCAACCTTAGTGCGGTGGGTGAGCGGGCCGCTCTCCAGCCGGAAGAGGTGGCAGAACGGGGTAGGGCAGCCCGCAGCCAGGCGAACGACAGTCCGCCTCGGCGCCTTAGGACCCTGCAAACAGCCGTGACGGCGAAGGTGAAGGGCGCTACGGCCATTTCCTCGGGTGCAGCCACCAGTGCTTTTCTCCGATTGGGCGGGCGGGGCCCCTTTCCGTTGGCAGCCGCGGCAGCGGAGACGGCGGAGGCGCGGGCTCGAAACCGCAAGCGTTATGAGGAGGAAAGCGCGCTTAGGCTGCTGGGGCTGGATCAGTGGAGGCACACGGGTGCGGTCACGGGGGCGCCGCCAGCCGACTCGGAGTTGGAGGAGGCGAGCGAGTCGCCAGGACCGGTGACACATCTCGTCTTATCGCACAGGGCTAAATGCCCCCAACCGCGGGGAACAGAGGTAGGTGGCAGATCTGCGGGTGCAGCCGCGAAGTGGCCAGGAAGCGCCGGCGCCAGAGGGGAAAAGCAGCAGCGCGCCCGGCGAGGGCTTGGGCTAGCCCAGGGACGTTCTGGAGCTCCTGCTGTCTTGTATAGTCTCCCGAGAGGTCGCCAGTGGCACTGCCCGTCCACAGAAGACGAACGTCGTTTCCAAAAGAGCGAAACCCAACGTGGGCTCGCGGGGCGCCAGCGCGACGAGGCGGAATGACAGGAGGAGGCACGACATGCGCTGATAACAGGCAGACGTGAGGTTAGCATGTCTCGGGAGGAGGTCGCTGCCGCCGTCGCGCGAGGTTTTAAGAGCGCGGAGGGGCTCGTCACATCTCTAGTCTCAGAGGACTTGGGAATCGCTGGGGTGCCGCACTCGTTGCTGCTGCCAACCGTCGTGGGCACAGGTCGACGGGGTTGCTTGAGAGCGTCAGAGGGCAAGTCTAAGTCTGCTGCGGTGCGAACGAGTGCGCTGGGAATCAGTTGACTGGCGCTGGAGGGCCGAGCCCCTACGTCGAGGCCATGGACTGCGACGACAGCGAGGGTCGCGTCGGTGGCGCCGGGACGGAGACGCGCCACGGAGAGAAGAGAGCTAGGGAAGTGGGTGACGGAGGGGAAGAGGGGGGGAGGGACAACCGGGTGATGCGTTGCGATGGGCCAGCGGGCGTCGCGAGGCGCACTCGAGAGGACGACGCACCTACGTAGCGTAGTCGCAGTGCCCTCCGCACGCACCAATTTTCTCGATAGGGATAGTGTATCATAATACATAATAGGCGAGATCACGGGCCCGGGTCTCTTTCTTCTTCCTTAGGAAGATGATACATCTGAGGTGGTTTTCCTCGGCATTTTTTTGCGCGCTTCTGTAAAAAGCGTGTAAACATAGAGCGAGTCACGCAAGCTAGCGCTTGCGCGACTCGCTTTTTACCCCCCCAAGCCTGCGACGCTTCGCGTCACGGGTTTTGCTGCCCGTGTGGTTGTGCTGGGATGTGGCTTCTCTTGTGCTCGTGTGGCGCTTTGAGGATTTGATTGATTGATTGATTGATACCCTCATACCCGGGTACATACCCAGGTATGGAACATCCTAGGTTTTGTTTTAGCAGATTGTCGTGAGCCAAGAGGACGTCTTTTCCACTTGGCTAATACCAGCGCTGGTATTAGCCAAGTGGAAAAGACGTCCTCTTGGCTTACGACAAAACAGTGGTCCTCATGACTACGGGGTGTCGGCCACCCACACTGCCCGCCGCGAACGACTCACGCCGGGGGTTTTACGTACCCCGTGGTTATCAAACCTTGTACCTCCGTGAGCCAAGAGGACGTCTTTTCCACTTGGCTAATACCAACAGTGGTTCGATAACCACGGGATACGTAAACCCCCGGCGCGAGTCGTTCGCGGCGGGCAGTGTGGGTGGCCGACACCCCGTAGTCATGAGGACCACTGTTTTGTCGTGAGCCAAGAGAACGTCTTTTCCACTTGGCTAATACTAGCGCTGGTATTAGCATTAGCCAAGTGGAAAAGACGTCCTCTTGGCTCACGACACAGATCGCGACGCTCCTCGGCCCGCACATCGATCGCTGCACCGCTCGCTCCTCGCGTGCGCTTCGCTCAGCTCTCTATCTTCTTCCCCGCCCAAATTAAGGCTGTAAAATCAATCAATGTTCAATCAACCAAGCCCCTCTATCTACTATTATTAAAATTCATTCCCTCAACCTCAACGCCTGCCGAGCCTCCGCGATGTGCACGGGCATCACGTACCCGGTAACAGTAATAGCTTATGAACCCACACACCTGAGATAGAGATTCTAGATCTATATAATGTAATATTATGTCTATATATTACATGTAGGAGAGGGGGGAGGGGTGTCGCATCCGCGAGAGATATAGCCCCCCCAAGTCTGTGTCGCCTCGCGACGCAGGTTTTGCTATCCCTGAGGTGGCGCTCGGATGCGGCTTCTCCTCGACCCGTGTGTGTGTGGCTTTGTGAGGATCTTTGATTGATTGATTGAGATATAGAGCCCTATTAAGGGGTAACCTTACGCTCTATACTTGGGGGTAAGACAAGATAACCATAGTATTTAGCACCTAGTAGACAGTAAACCGAGTACCGCCACCGAGGCGATGCTACAACTTTAAGGCCGACTACAGGCACGGGCACAACGAGGCGACCTCCCCAAGGCCAACTCGACGTACAGGAACAGGAACAGGAAGACGCAAAGCGTCTTAGGACACAGTAATATTCCACTTATATAGCCGCTGATGACTGCGCAAGCCGGTGTTCTCCCGAACACTCTGACCACGGTCACTCAGCCTATATGTAATGACGAGATGTAATCCGGGCAGTCAAACCCGATGATGAGACGTAGTCAAACCCGACAACGAGGCCAGTACGCACCGGTCTCAGTCATCATCAGTGCAGGAATCAGTAACGGTATACAGGAATCCAGAACACCAGATGTATCGTCGATCTTCCAGAGTAACGACTAAGGTTAAACCTGATTCCTTATTCTTTAAGATAACGAAACCTTAACAATAGATTAATACACAGACCCCTCGTGAATTACCATTGCGGACGGACGACAGTTCTTCCGACGTACGGCCACAGCGTACCGATCGATACAAAACCACCCAGAAACCAACAGAGCAATCAGCAAGACCTCGTCGTGTACCCCGCGGCTTCCTCATGCCGGGCCCACACGGCCTCTTTACCGCAGACCCAGACCCAGACCCAGACACAGACCTTTCGAGGGACATGGACAACCTGTCGCAGATCAACCCGCTCGCGTGTGCCATTGCGGGCGGGGCGGCTGGCCATGCCAATGCAGTGTGTGTTAGCGCATGCTGCTACATGCTGCGAGGGCGCCGGCGCGAGTGTGTGCTACACACGCGATGCCAGTGTACCTTCTACCTCACCAACACTACACGACCAGTTGTAGCTCGACAAGGGGAGCCGCCCGAACACCTTTCAATCAACCAACCAAGAACTCACCCCCGCAACGCTCGAAGAACCCCCGCGCTGTGTGCGCGGACCTCACACGGCAGTATAGCTCATTAACCCACGCTTGAACTTGACGTAGTATGCATCCTAGATCCATAGAATGCAATGTATATATGTATATAATATATAATAGGAAAAGGGGCGGGGAGGAGGGGAGTCGGCCGAACGCTGCGGTGTCTGTGACACGCCGGAGCTCTGGCGTGGCGCCGCGGGCCTGTGTGCGCGTGTACGCGCGTGTGCTGGTGCCGCCGAATCTTTACATGCATACATACATCGCCCGAACGCCCGAACACCTTTCAATCAATCAACCGCCAAGCCCCTCCACCTCCAACCCAAATGGCTGATGTAGTCTGGGGGCACTCAGTCCCTCTCATACATATGTCCTCAAAGTAGACGTGGCCAGGCGCAACTCTAACATACTCTGCGAGCCCACACGCGTTTCGGTATGTATGTATGTAAAGATTCGGCGGCACCAGCACACACGCGCGTACACGCGCACACAGGCCCGCCGCGGCGCCACGCCAGAGCTCCGGCATGTCACAGACACCACATCCCACGGCTTGTCCGCAGGCAGGCATTCCACACAGACCACCATAGGTAGCCCTAGTCTGTGCGATCGACCAAGTGAACCCAGGGTTAACCAGGGGGCGGGCGGGTGACCCAAACAACTCATGCCCGCAACGCCCTCCATAACCGCTTTGATGTGCGCGGGTGTCACCTAGGTGTCACCAGGTGGCAGCTTAACCCACACTTGAAAGACACATCCTAGATCTCTAATGAGTAGAATCGATGTATATATACAGCTAGGGGGGAAGGGGGGGCGGGTGGAATAACACTGTTCTAGCAATCAACCATGCCCCTCGAATCAACCATTTCCCGCAACGCACGCAAAGCCGCCTTGATGTGCGCGGGCGTCACACGGTCAGGGTTAGGGTTAACCCTCCTTGTTTCTGTATATTCTATTCTAGGTGACTTCTACCCCCGAAGTGGTTTCTTTCGTGCTCGGGTTAAGTGACCCCCGCCCATATTATTATTGCCATTGCGTGGGTTAACCCTAGCGTTAGGGTTGACCCTAACCATTACCCTAACCCTCTTATTGGTGTTAATCCTCAACCTTTTCTAGGTGACTTCTACCCCCCCCTCTGGTAAATTCATCCCCGCAACGCTCGACGAACCCCCGCGATGTGCGCGAGCGTCACACGGCAGCAGCCGCCCACCGCAACAGCGCCCTCGGCCACCCACTCTCGCGCCATTGCGCCGAAGCGCGCCGCCCCCCCGCCACCACCACCGCTACCACCACCACTACAACAGCTGCTCACACTAACATCGCTTCTCCTTTCATCATTACTTTTACTGTGACCGTCCACCGCAACGGCGCCCTCGGCCACCCACTCTCGCCCCATCGCGCCGAAATGCTCCGGCCCCCCTCCACTACCACCACCACCACCACCACTACAGCTGCTTACGCCGCCTCTCCTTTCTCCATCGCCTTCACTCTGAGTGGAGTTGGCGCGCTGTGGGACTGTGCTCCCCGTGTCTATGGCGGTGGGGGCGGCTGTCGGGTTAACCCGATCCTCGACCCCCTGACTCCTACCTGTAACGCTCCGTTGGCCCCCACCGCTATCGCGCACTCCACGCCCGTCGCTGGTCCACCCTCCGGTATGCCCGGCCCCGTGACCCCCACCTGTATCGCCCCATTCACCCCCACCGGTATCGCGCACTCCATGGCCTTCGTTGGTCCACCCTCCGGTATCATCCCATGCCTCGCCAGAGTTTGGGTATACAATCACCGGCCGAGAAGAACGCGATCGGATCGCCTAAAGAAAAGAAAAGAAAAGAATATCAATAGAAGCCTACTAACACCTATGCTAGCGCTCTAGCGCGTGCCGCTGGCGGCTGCGTGGGAGGTGGTGAAAGAGGGGCCGGAGTTCGCCTCTTTCCCCCATCGCCTATACAATAGAAACGTGAACTCATGGACATGAATTACGATAAGACTGGTGATGGTGTTCAAAGTGCCCTGAAGCGCTAATGTATTTACGTCAAAATTCGGCGGCACCAGCACACGCGCGTACACGCGCACACAGGCCCGCGGCGCCACGCCAGAGCTCCAGCGTGTCGCGAACACCACAATCCCACGGCTTGTCCGCAGGCAGGAATTCCACACAGACCACCATAAGTTGCTCTAGTCTGTGTGGTCAACCAAAAGGGGGAGGGGGAGGAGGAGGAGCAAAGTAACGTTCAGATTCAAATTTCGACCTGATCATGTACATGAGCGAGTTTCGACGAAGGGGTTCGTCGTTTTGAGTAAAGAAAACTCGACGTCGAATCAATTAGACACACAGTGTGCCTGTGTGTGTTCTGTGTAGGTCCCCTGTGTAGCCCTCCCCTCCGGTTGTGGGTCCTCTGCGGGGCTATCCCCTCGGTGTGGGTCCCCTGTGGGTGGGGTCCTCCCCTGTCGTGTTCCTTTTTCTCGTGGCATCTGTTCCTCGTCTTACCTCTCGCCCGCGCTCACGCTCTCGCAGTCAGGGCACCTTCACTAAAGATAAGGAAGAAACATAGAACAGACAATAATTACAATATTACAAAATCGCTGACCCTGCGCCTAAGCCCTCCTTCGGGGGCAAGCATAGGCCGTTTGAGTGGGGTTGGCGCGCTGTGGGACTGTGCTCCCCGTGTCTATGGTGGTGGGGGCGGCTGTGCCGGCGGCAGTGTGCCGCTCGGGGCTGTGCCCGCGCTGTCCTGGTGTGGAGAGGTGTTTTTTCGGGGGTAAACTTGTCATCATCTGCTTCGACTTATTCAGAGCTGCCGGGCACCGTTGAAACCGTTAGTAGTACCCGCCTGGATTATACTCATTAGTATAGCAATGATATCTGGTACGACGGCTCGTATTCCCACGGGTTGACACCCGCGGGACGAAAATAAACCTGATCAATTTCGGTCCCGCTAGTCCTCTCACCTGAACCTACGTGTTGAATACACACAGCGAGGTAATGCATACGGTATTCTATTCATATTTAGTCTGGTTTGCGTGTGTGCTCGTGTCCCCTTTGTATTATAAACCGTCTGTGAAAGGATGAAAAATTGGATCTGTGCATATCCATGTCATATTTACAGGGTTCAACAGGTGGAATACAGTATTCGTGTTCGTGTGCCTGCGCCTCAGGAATACCTGAATACATATTTGTTGCGGGGGATCACCCCCCGGGGACCACCCCCCTGAGACATCGGGGACTGCCCCCCCCCCCCTCTCGGTATTCAGTCCGTTGTGTGGGTTGTGAATACAGTTTGCCGGGAGGTCGATGCAACGGACTGAATACCGAGGGGGGGGGGTAACAGTCCCCGAAGTCTCGGGGGAGGTGGTCCCCCGCAACAGTATTCAACATGTAGGCACCTAAAACCGGCTTTGTCACGTGCTCTGGTTTCACGCTATTAACCCGAAACCCGAGCACGTAACGAAGCTGATTCAGGTGAGAGTACCAGCAGGACAGAAATAGATCAGATCGGGTTGACCCCTAACTCTTGCCGAGACGGTGGGAACACCTTCACGCCAGAGCGTTACATAGTAGAGCTGAACTCAGCACACACATTCACATGTAGTTTGGACCCACGACCACGACCCACACACAGTTTTTGGAGTTGTTTGAGTGTGTATGTGAAGCAGAGTCAGAGCTAGAATCTCTCACCAAAATCAGCTTCGTCACGTGCTCGGGTTTCACGCAGTTAACCCGAAACCCGAGCACGTGACGAAGCTGATTCAGGAGCGAGTACTAGCAGGACACAAATAGATCAGTTCGGGTTAAAGGTGCTCTGCAGCTACTAATGAACTGCTATCGTTAAATTCGCTTTGCTCATGTACATGAGCGAGTTTTGACTAAGAGTTTCGTCGTTTTGAGTATAGAAAACTCGAAGTCGAATCACTTAGGCGCACAGAGCACCTTTAACCCCCAACTCTCACCTCAATCAGCTTCGTCACATGCTCGGGTTGCACGCAGTTGACACCGATGGCCTCGATGCGCCCCGCGCGATCGCACCTATTTTGGGATGGGTCGGGACGGAAATAAATCAGTAATCGCTCGCGCCCATGCTCTCCCTCTCACTACATGTACACAAAATATGTATGCCTATACCACAAGCATATGTATGCATATGTATACAGATATATAGACCTAGATAAAGATAGATATATGTATACACACACGCATACACACACACACACAAACATGTATATTTATTTATATGTACATATACATATATATGTGTGTATACACATATACATACATACATATATATATATATATATATATATATATATATATATATATATATATATATATATATATATATATATATATATATATATATATATATATATGTATGTATGTATATATATACATATATGTATATGTATATATATATATAAATATATCTGTATCTATATCTATATCTATATCTATATATATATA
>Ga0209390_10008992_pt1 | contig 12141 bp, 17 predicted proteins | sample BON01_FD_187212 | JGI IMG/M metagenome (GOLD analysis project Ga0209390, IMG submission 187212) | Freshwater microbial communities from Lake Bonney liftoff mats and glacier meltwater in Antarctica - BON-01 (SPAdes) (version 2) | ecosystem: Environmental > Aquatic > Freshwater > Ice > Glacier... | reverse complement strand
ACACACACACACACACACACACACACACACACACACACACACACACACACACACACACACACACACACACACACACACCCACACACCCACATGTTCACACGCTTACCCTCACACACACACACACACATGCAAGTGTGGTGGTGTCAGCAGCCATTTTAACGTCTGTGTTTGTGTGGGTGGGTCGACAGCAACAATATTTGTGTGTTTTTGTGTGTGTGGCAACAGCAGATGCGATACAGTAGCGTTCCGGGACATAGAAACCACCGAAATGACCCATCAAGTGTGTTTCTAAGCACACACTGATGAAGCCAGCACCCAGCCTGCCAGCATTGGTTGTTTCTTGTTGTTTTTTTTTGGTTTCTATAAACCATTAAGAAACTGCCACCCCAGCCAGCAGGTTTCTAAAGTACAAAGAAAGAAGGTCAACAAAAATATTTCTGTATTGAGATTTTATGTTGAATTCTTTAAGAGATTTTATGTTAAATTCTTATTAGAAATTATGTTTTTTTAAGAGATTTTATGTTGGAGAAGTTTCTATAGTTCATTAAGAAACTGCCCAAATCGCTACCAGCGGGTTTCTAAAAAAAGTGCAAGAAACCGGCCAAATTCCAAACTGCAGTTGCTATCTGCCAGTTTTTATGTCCCAGAACGCTACTGTACGGCGCCCAAGAAAAATATCTGCCACCGCGCGTCAAGTGAGCAAATCCCACAAACGAGATCTTGTCAAGCATAAGAACGTTTAGTTTAGGCCCTTTTAGGTCCTAGCTGGGTATATTAAGCTTGTGCCTTTGCGCACATACAAAATGGTGGCTGACGCCCCCACTAAGAGCTTGCCGTCACCGGCATTCGTCGGGCACTGACAGATCATGACTGGTCATGTTCTTTTTGCCGCTCGCCTCCTACGTTGCTTTGGGGGCTAATTTTGAGCACTGTTTTTGAACGCTGCGTTTCCATATTTTTTTCGCTTGATTGTCTATTATTTGTTCCTCGCCTCCTGCGTTGCGTCCAAACTTTTGAGCTGCGGTTTGATTTTTTGTTCCCTGCTTGTTTATTTATATTTTGTTTCTCCATGTTTTTACCATTCTTTAATTTTTTGTTGGTTTGTCCAATACTGTCTGTCAAAGATCCCACTATTGTGAATGGGGGAGACTCGGAGCGATACAGCGCCCCACGAACAAGATGTGCCGCCATGCGTCAACGCCCACGAACGAGATTTTGTCACGCATCAAAACGTTTAGTTCAGACCCTTTTAGGTCAGACGTACATTTTGGAAAGACTTTTTCCCGCTCAAGTTCGCGAGCAGCCGGCTATTTCAGCCCGCGCAGCGACTGGCTGCCATTTCATCCCTCGCAGCGACTGGTGGTCGAGTTTAGAGCATATTAGTGTCACACGTACTCTTGTGACTCTGGCTTGTCCTTTCTCAACGGACATATCCTTTGTTTCATACGGTCACGTGAATAGTTATAGATAAATATAAAAGGGACGAGGGTGAGAGGCGAGGGCGAGAGAACAAAAGACATGGTTGGACAAGGTGGATCGATCTAGTAGTGCATACAATAGTAGAGTAGCACTAAAGTGGTTTATCCAATTTCTACATCTTCATTAAAACCGTAAAAGGGAAAAGCTCGTTAGTTCGTCAGCCCAGTGACACTTGGTGAAGAGAAAACCCTCGAGAAGAATTCTGTGTTCCCCCCCTCGTCTGCAGGTAAACCAGCGGCGTGGATTTCCATCGCCGGAACAACTTTTGAATCCGTGTGATTTGTTCTCTTCAGGCATTGAATCTTCAACCGTTGCCCCGCCGCCCTTGATTCACTTGATCTGGGAACTCTTCGCAGAACATCCGTGGAGATTTGTGCTGCTACATTTTCATCCCTGTACATGTAGGAAAAGACGTCAGCACGGCACTAAAATTTTGGAGTGTTATTCCCATTTGAACAGGCACATGCGTAGAAATCAGAAGGGCACTGACAGATGACCTGTGCGGGAATCGAAGACGATGCCGGTGATGCATACCCTGCGTTACCATACGCGCAAGCACCGCTGATTGCTTGTCTTGCGATTCTCTTGCATTTTCTTCCTCGGCTGGGTGTGGGCGGCTCGGCATCTTCGATGCGCCAAGTTTCGTTTCGTCGAGCGGTGTGATCCTACTGTCATCTGGGCATCGTCGTTGTTGAGACGTCACATGCTCCGCCTTCCAGATGTTGCCCAGACCCTCGCATCCTTGCGCACCGAGTTGGTGCATGCGACTTTGCTGCTCCTCGAGGTATGCCTGCTGCGGGCCGATAATACTGCCAGGTCGGCAGATACGCAGCCAAGCAATTGCCTCGCGCGCCGTAAAATTGTGGTGCTTCATTATATAGAGTCCAATAAGGGTGCCAGTTCGCCCTAGTCCAGCAAGGCAGTGTACGGCAATCATTCCATTGTCTCTTTCGGCAATGCGCAAAAAAGAATCTACAATCGAGTCGCTTGGCGTCGAGCAGTCGGAGAACTTGAGGTCGACATGGTCGAACCCCGCATCAACAAAGGTGGACGCCTTGTACTGGGAAGAGTTTAGGCGAACGACGGTGCTGACTCCCAGGTGTTTGAAAACCTGGATGAAATTAGAGGCGCATTTACCGTGGCTCCAGGTCAGCTCTTGGGCTGACGGCTCTGCTTGATGTCTCTCGTTTCGATCCAGATAGTCTCCCACCGGACCTCGCAAGGCTATAAACTTGTTTGGCACGACCTCGTGCATGTCCCCATTGAGGAGACTGTCGTAGTAAAAGTATTCTTCGCAGACAAACTTGTCCGTCTTGAAGAAGCCCTCGGTCACCGCTCGCTGAAGCCCTGCCAAACAGTCCTGAAAGACTGAAGTCACAAAGATGCATGCAATTCCACACGTTTCCAGCTTGCACAAATAATTGCAGCCGACCAACATACGAGCAAACCTGAACGTGAAGGTCGAAACTGCTCTTGGCCCACGTTGCATCGCGGAACGGAAGGCTGAGGACAGCATCGAGGCCCGCAAAGGGCTGCCACGCCTGCTCTGGGGTTACGCCCAAGTTGAGGCAAAGGAAGGCGCCGAGCAGAAACATCGAATTGGAAATGTCTTCGGGTTTGTCCGTCGTGTAATATACAATCTTTTGATCTAGCGGTGTGCAGGTGAGCAGGTGGTGGAGCTGTTTGCACATCTGGTGCGTCGTGCCCAGGTTGACCGGGCCAAAGTCAGCGCAGAAGGGTGTATACTGTCGGCGCTTGCTGAGCGTCAAAAAGACCGTGTCTTCGTCCTGCTGCAGCGGGGTACCCGAGCAGTACTGGCCCAGGTAGAGCTTGCCCTCGATGACAGGCAGGTAGTCCTTCAGCATGCGCTGGGCCCCATTTCCCAGCGTCCAGTCAGGCACCTCCTTGCATGATGATTCAAGCATCTGGATGATAGATAATTTTTTTTTCTTTAGATACCAATCCACTGATAATCCATTTTCTGACTTGTAAAGAGAGAAAGTTTATTATAAGACAAGCACCAATTTACGACTGAATTTCGTGTAGTAATTATCTGTTTTTATTCGCCCTAGGTCAAGACCAGGAGAAAATGTACGACTCGGATATCAACAACGAAGAAAATTCGATACGACTTGAATATACAACAAAAAAACTCGATTTCAACCAACGCTCGAAGATTTGAATGGAAAATCGAGAAATAGATGCACATCAAGCGCTGAGGGTGTTGTACAGTATGGGCGCTGATGAGGGCATGGAGACAAATTTCGCTACCGATACCATCCTGACTAAACGTGTGAACATGGCCGTATTGGTTACATCGCATAATGCACTTCAGCTTGGTCTTTGGGACTTTTTGAGAAAGTCGCTAATTTGTTCTTCTCGAGTGTGATATTGGACCGTCGGAATGTTTCCGGTTTCCGAAGGAATATCAATACCGTACGTGTCAGTACGTATGTGGAACAAGTTCAAGTTCAAGTTGTTTACTACTTCAAGAAGCGCAACGGACGTGCTGGTACCAAAGTAAAAGGAGCAGTACAAAAAATTAGTACCAGGGCAAAGTCCCGTTTCCGTACGGACAATTTCGATTAGTCTAGATTCGTCAAAAAGAATGGAGCACCTGTAGTAAAAATTTATCTACCGACCTACAAATCCATCCTCCAAGCCCCTCTAAATTCACACCCTTTTGTTTGTAGGGTTTATTTCAATACTCTTCTCTTAGCGCGGATCCCAGGGCTCTTTTGTGTAAGAGGAATGTTTAAGATTTTCAACGGCAAAAATTGTCGAATTTGTCAGCTTTACTGGTGCTTTCACATGTCAATATCTAGTAAAACCCGTCAAAGAGACCTGCGAACTGTCCACAGCCTCCCAAAAGAGACCTGCACAAGTAAACAATATCAGTGAAATTGGCTGCGGAACACGATTCAAATGGTAAATCGTCAATATAAATGCGTGTGTGTATGTGTGAGTGAGTGCGTGTATCCACATTTATGCTGTAGAACATACCTTGACTGGTAAATCGTCAATAGAAAGTTGAAAACTTCCAAAGAAATCGAGGTTCAGCTTGTCTCACAGTCGGAAAGTCGAAAAGTGACCCAAGTACCCGAAGCATCAAATCCTGTGCTAACCTCGTCTACGAAAACACGTGAATTATTGCTGGCCTGCGAAGACAAAGTCAATTTGCGACGAATTACATCAAGGTTTAAATCTGGCATCGTGTCCATTGGTAGTTTCGGATTTCCGACAGAAACATGATTAAGAGTCGTAGCGGCATCCTTAACGTCAACATGTGCAGCTTGAACGGTTGCGTTGTTCGACGAAGTGTTGGCGATAGTCGATGGCATAAGCCTCTGCCGTTTTCGTTGGTGTAAGCACGTGCCAAGTGCATATTGGATGTTTTTCGATGCGATGTCTTGCGTTACGACGACGGATTCCAGGCGATTTTCATGAAGAAATTCAACGTGCATCGTGTTTTTGATGATAAGCGGACCATGGATGCGGAACGGATACATCATACATATTGTATATACCAAGCAGCTATCTACTTGAGCTCCGTGTTTCAAGGTGAGAACAAGAACATCGCGATCGTCCGCTCCAACATAATTCCACTTTTCGAAGTTTTGATCAAACTTGTCATGCAAAAGAATCACCTTCAATATGTTTGCAATGTGTCCTGGAACAGTTTTGATGTCAAGAGCCGCCGGCAACACAGACTTCGTTTGCGATAAAATCGCTGCCGAGGACTGTAAACTTGAACACGACGCATCCGAAGCAGAATTGGACCCTGAAGAGCTCAACTTGCCAGTGACCATGATCTGGCAGAGAGTGTCACAATGATTGAATTCCAGACGATAGCACAGGACCTCTATTGATTTGTTCGAGCAAAGGTACAATCACGTATGCATATATATGCTTGATTGTAGAGAAAGTCGTAAACACATGAGAGAAAAATGCACATTTTGTACAAGGTCGTGTCGGATGGTCGAAATTACCATGAATAACTCTTTTCTCATGGAGTCGCTTTCAGAGGAGGATCGTTCCACCATGGACGTGGATCCGTGCTACCACAACGATATGATCTACACAATTTCCACAATTCAACACCTCGGCTTACGCTTCACTGTGGACACCATGAATAGGCATAATGCAAAAATATTGGTAGATGCTGCAAGTATTTTGCAAAGTGCTGTTTTGTCGCAGGTGCACTCCTACGAAACACTCTGCAAACGTGTGCACGCAGTGCCACCTGTTGTCGACATTCATAACATGCTGTGTACATGGCGACCAGCGTATTGTGTCGACATATTCTTGTTTTTTGGACCGCAAAATATGATTGTTGTTGGTCTGCCCATGCTGGCGGAGAAGGCAACGAAGGAGTCGTCACTCCTGTCTGGGTTGGCATGGACACGTCACAGCGAACATCCTGGAAATAGGGGGGAATCGGGTGGCCGCATAATTGCGGACAATGACATTTCAAAGGGCAACAGTGCACTGTGTGGTGCTTTAGCACATCAGACAACGTTTACGACGGAGGAATGGGCGGAATTCGACATCCAACAAATTCACATCGGCGATTACGCTGTTGCTGGTTCCAACTGGTACACACCAGACCCAGAGCATTCAAAGGCACAGGACATTGAGATCAAACTTTTTTCGCCGGAAGTCAGCACAGCCGTCGTGGACTTTCCCGAGTGCGTTTGTTTCGCCCATCTGACGTGCGATAAGGATAGCGAAGATAATCATACTATGGTGGCACTTGTGTACTATGTATTACTCAAGGATAAAGACGTCTTAGACACTCGCCAGCGCTATGAGTTTCTACGATCGATTTCGGATCCGCTTTCACGAATCGTGATTGGGGATGCGTGCGTACGAGTTCAATGGGCTGGTGATCCATGTATGTATGATCAGTTGCAATCGCTGGCGTTACCGCATGTGCACCACAACATAGTCTTGTACGGTAACAAGCGACAATATGCACGATATGCGTTTGAGAAACCCCCAACCGCTTGATTTACGAAGAAAGTGTGCGTTCGCTGACAGAGCACTTTGGTGCAGTCGTGTATGCAAAATGTCGAAAAAAGCACAACTCTGCCGACACATGGATGCTCCAAAGTTGCTTTATTCAAAACGTATTTCAGGGTGTGTAATAAACAACATAGCGTCACGTGCAGATGAGCAGATAGTCGTCTAAAATATCAATGTTTGTCTGGACGTCATTACACTCCTTGAGGGCGATTTCGACAAAGGTTTCATATGTATTCAGTTCCCAAGTACTGGGATCTTCCGTGATGAAAACATAGAAAAAATGCGTCGTACGTTGCATAGCTCCACAGTCGTGGCCAAAGTAGTGTCTTATAAAGTCGGCAAAGACAATCCTAGTATGACGACGCGAGACCTGTTCTTGGATGCGCTCAACTTGCACCTTAAGACGGCGCTGATAGCACGGCTTCTCGCTGGCGTACACCGCAAATGATGCGATGCGATAGAGTTCCTGCAACAGGACTTGTTCTAAATGTCCACTGTTCAGAATCAGACACATTGCGCTCAAAGTCTCTGTCTTCATGCGCACAAAGTAATTGAACTCATTTGCAATGATCCAGTCGAGAAGAAAGATGCTTTGCGCCACCGTCGATTCCAGCACAAGATTGTCACTCATTCGCAATCCATCCACTTCCGTTTTACTGTAGTGTAAAATGTGTTGCATGCTCTGGATACAGACCATGCGGTGCATTAAAACACTCTCTGGCAAAACCTGCTTCTGGAGGTCAGCAGCTTTGCTGAGAGCAAACATGGTGCGCAACTGATCGTTCTTGCTAATGTGAGGTGTACTCTCACAAAGGTTGGAAGTCGCAAACGACTGAGTTTTGGCCTTGACGCGACGAGAGCTGTCGATGGGGGCGTCTTTGGCGATTTCGTGATCAGGGTCGGAACTGCAATAGCCATTGCCATTGTACAAATTCGCATCAGTTTTTGTGCTGGAATCAGAAAATTCGCATGACGACGCATTCACGCTGGAATTCGTTTCATCCTGGAGAGATTGTAGCGTTAGGAGGTTAATCTTTGTCGATTTTTCAGCCACCTCTTCGTCGGAAGACACTAGTCCTCCACTTCTGCACATCACCATGCGTGTTGTGGTATCGAGATTCGCCAGTGATACTTTTCGAAAATGCGACTCCTATTTGACAACAGGGGGAGCAAATGTGCTATTTTCGGCAAATTTACACAGAGAAAACGAACTATTTGTGCGTATGGATTGTAGAGCTTTGATTTATTTTCAACCATATTTGTATAAAACTTACGGCGAGAGCACGTAACGGAAAATTTTGGTTGGACTTTGAATGTGCGCAGCGGCGACATTCAAACTTTACAAGTCCAGCATCTGAGGTCGGCGATAGAAATCGTCTTGCGCTTTGCATGTGTGGCGTGCTTGTTGGCGTGCTTGAATTTTTCAATGACAAAGCCTTCAGCTGCCTCCTGCAAGGCTTCCATTGCCTTTTTTTGGTACAGGATCGCTACTCCCATCTCTGATGTGATTTGTTTGACAAGCTTGCGGAATGGACCCTTCTGTATGAGTAGATTAGTCGTCGTTTGCAATGTCCTGATGACCCGAAGCGCTACGGTGCCGCTTTTGAAACGATACTTTCTCTTCTTGACACCCGTCTCCAAAATGGGGTTCTCAGGATCTGTTGCGGGAGTGGTATGCGAAATCGGTAACATGGTGGTGTGTGTATTGGATTGTGAATCGCAGAAAGAGACGCAGGTGTGCGTGTGAGAATTTGCGCTGTGGCATCATTCGAATGTAGGCTGATTTTTCTTTTTAACATCTCTACTTTGCACGTACAACGGTGTCACGGTGTCATTTGCCCCATCTGTGCCATAACGCTTCACATTTCGTCTTTGAACGTAGCATTTACAAAACTTCGTGTATTTTTTGTCGCTCACACACTTTTTCCTATATAGATAGCGTGCTATGGTTTCTTGTGTCAAGCTGCAATGACGGCCGTGCCCGTCCGAAATGACGACGCTTTTTTTGCCGAATATGTTACGATTTCTTGTGCCACCGTTCAACACGACGAAGACGACGAGGCACACTCCGGCATGACCAAAACGGCCAGAGATTTTCTCAAGAAAACATTTGGCACGATTTCTCGTTTTTATTCCGGAATTACGAGATGAGACACGACCGACGTCAATGGGTTTTCGCGCATCACTACGTTGCGCAAAGCATTGGCAACTCTTGATCGTGGTGGCTGGGAGCGCTCATACCATCAACGGATTTTCCACGTGCGTTGTTTTTTCTCGCAATCCAAGCCCACCCACCCGCCCCTCGTTGACTGAATATGCAAAGGTGCATAAAGACGATTGACACATTGCACACGCTCAGGAGTCGTTTTTGAATTCGGTCGTGCGAGTGCTCTTCAAAACAGCTCCGCCTGGATTTTTTGAGCGTTCCTATCCTCGCCTACTTGAGATGAACACATGGAAAAGTGACACGGTTTCCTACCAAATTGCATTTTTTGGGGGGGTCAACGAGACATCAAAAGATGGGCATGTGTATGATCTAGGGTTGTGCAAATTTGTGGAGTACTTCCATGTCTTTCCCACGAGTTAATCGCGACGCCGCAAGGGGCCTGCCGTGCCCGAAAGAGACCTGCAAAATATGGGAGTTTTTGCGTGGACTGCTGGGTCTGCGTGGGAGGATCATGACAACAGCATTGGCAAGGGTTTTGTGCACGCAGGGGAGCAAACTCCTCTTGCTCCTTATATTCGCGCCTTACAGTACCGTGAACAGTGCCTGTCGGGGATGCGAGGCAGGCGGGTACCAGCAGTGATTTAGATACATATGATTACAAGGTGCTGCCAACACCTCCCAGCGAAGTACCTATTCTCAGGCGTGACAATGTTGCAAAACAGGCAGGCAGAGGCGGCAGGGCTCGTAAGTCGTGTGGAAGATGTTTCCAGAAGAGAACGCTGCGCAATGAGAGTAATCCCTGCTCTTGCTGCAGTGTGGCATCTGTTGAATGCATTAGACCAAACAAAAAAAATCGCATGCGATTTGAATCTTCCCCAAAGCTGTCCCTTACATGTGAAAGGTATCAAAAATGCCCTCGGACAATGGGCGACCTCCAAAAATTCTATTTTTGATCACGGACAAGAATGTGTTGGATGCATTCCTGCTCACACGGTCTTATCCCTTCAAATTTGACACTATGTCACATGGCGGGCAGAGTCAATTCGAACTTGAACGCTGTTGCACTTACAGAATTGGTCAGATGTGAAATAGGAGGACGCTTACCTTGTCCACGTGGTATGCGATCTGTTGCAAATAACGTCACTGACTACCAAGGCAAATGACTATGTTTTTGAAAGTGAGAGAAAATATTTTCAGAACATTCACAGTAATTGTGATGAATTCATGGAGAAGAATCCGGGCAGTCATGCTTCAGCAGTGAATGATCCGAGGAATTGTTTTACCTCATTCAGGATTGTTTTTCGTGACAAAGTGCGTCGAGCTCACCGATCAAGTATGTTTTGATGTACTGTTTATTTTCAGTTTGTCTTTTTTTCACGCGGCAACCGTCGGTACTTGTGGTTAAATTTTGTTGACAAAATTGGGTGTTTACCCACATCGAGGTATATTTTGACAAACATACGTGAGCGCACAAACAAACGTGTTTTCACTATTGATACAGCACATGTGCAACCGGACTCTGGTTATGAAGGAGTACTGATGAAGGTTTGCGGAATCGATGGAATCAACGAGGTAAGATGTATGCATTTGATAATTGTAAATTGGCCAGGTGCACCATATTTCAATCTCATATCAAATTCTGATGTATGTTGTCATGTGATGCCCAACCCCTATATTGAACACTCGAACAGATCTTTCCCATAGCTTATCGATTGGTGAAGTCGGAATCTGCAGAGGCCTATTCATCGTTTTTAAATCAAGTACTCGCTATCCAACTTGACGATGGCAATGTAGTGGGTCCAACGATGTTTGATATCGTCAACAACAAACAGACTGTGTTATATTCCAATAGGGCCAAGGGTCTATTAAAATCAGTTCTTGAAAAAGTTCCTCTGGTCAAGCATCATCCCTGGTGTGAACTATCAAATTACAGTACTGTCAATGGGTGTTGTATTTACTCGTTGATCAGTGTATTCAGACTTTTGACGTCCGCACTAGCAACTACTCAGAGAGTGAAAATTCCAGAATTCTCACAAACGGAATTCGGAGTGCTACTCCCTTCAAAATGTTACTGATGTTGATTCGAGATGTGGTCCAGAAAACGAATAATTCTGTACTGAAGGCCCAGCATGGGTTCAAGCGTGACCAAAAATTCACAGAGGCAGCTTTCAAGAAAATTCAGCATCACACACGTCAGGACGCCGGCAAATTCTCAGTGCGGTATTCTCCGGTAAGCAAGTTTTTCATGTCTCCCGATTGGTTTTTTTTTGTACATGGCGTAGTCTCTGTAATTGTAGAAATCACAACTTGCCTCTGTTCTCTCAATGTAAACATGGCGTCTAGGTGCAGGGTGAAGAGGAAGCCACTGTTTCGCCAAATCATTCTGAAATTTCGATACACTCTTGGACTGTTAATTTGCAAAACCTCACGTGCAGTTGCTTGTACCCTCAGTCAGCGGGAATGCCATGTTCACATGTATTGGCAGTGATGAGGACTCCCAACGCTGTTGTACCCGGCAACAACATCGCGGCATCTTTTTCTATTAATCTCAATAGTTCTGTTTTTGTACGATGGATACACGAATCATGGTTGCATGTCAATTATTAGTACTCACTCGACAAGATGCGCATAGTAATGTTGTCAGTTGAACACTTGGTGTTGGATGATGTTACTTTGCTCAACAAACGAAAAGCTGAGGACCCTACCAAAGGGCTGCAACAAAGCAAAAGGTTTCGGTCCTTCGGCGAAAGGTCTGGATCTGGTGGGGGTGGAGGAGCGTTGGCTGGCGCACGACAGCAGTCGACACACGCTGTCAGAGAAAGTGGACCGACTGTCACGCCGCGAGGTTGTTCCCTTTGTGGAGCGTATACACATACGTCTGCGACTTATCATCGCGTCACATCGAATGCCAATCGTTCAGTATTTCAGAATGAAACTGAGATGCAGGAGGTGATGAATTTCCCCTCTTTGCAAGATTTGCGCAATTAATAAACCAAAACATGCAACATGAATTGTGCACTCTTTCATTCAGGATGTATGTGTGTGTGTGTGTGTGTACTTGGGAAGGTTTGAAGAGAAGTGTTTGTGAAAATATTGATGTATCACGGCAATCCGTGACTGAAAAATTCGACATTGAACAAGACGAGGCGTCCTAAGTCTATCAGTCTACGACTCATATTACACATCTCACATAACACCTCAACCCCCCTCCTATGTCTGGGAACCTCCAGTCCAAGGCCTTCCAGACTTTTTCCCAAGATACTCTCCAGATCCACTGTGGACCTGACTGACACCACATTTTTGACGTGAGCCAATCCGAGTCCTGTGAGTAGAACTAGTTCGCCTTCTTGTAGTCGCCCACAATCGCTCATTATTGGACCGGTGTGTCTTAGAATAGTAAGGCGGCAGAGTGTGTCGGTGTCCTTGTTATAATAAACGGTCTTACTTCAACTGGTGTGTGACGGAGGAAT
>Ga0209390_10008988_pt1 | contig 12144 bp, 7 predicted proteins | sample BON01_FD_187212 | JGI IMG/M metagenome (GOLD analysis project Ga0209390, IMG submission 187212) | Freshwater microbial communities from Lake Bonney liftoff mats and glacier meltwater in Antarctica - BON-01 (SPAdes) (version 2) | ecosystem: Environmental > Aquatic > Freshwater > Ice > Glacier... | reverse complement strand
TGCGCGGCGTGCCGGTCAAGACGGAGCACACGGGCAACGAGATTGGCCGCGTCGTGAGCGGCTTCCTCGACGCCAGCGGCGCGCTGCAGTGCGTGATGGAGGTGGACGAGAGCACGCTCGAGGGCGCGATCGCGGGCGGCTTCGTGCGCGACGGCGTGGCGGCCGACCTCTCGCTGGGGTACTCGGTCGACGTGCAGCACACCGACGACCGCCTCAAGGCCGGCGCCAAGAAGATGCTGGAGATTTCCATCGTGCGCAAGGGCGCGCGCAAGGGCTGCCACATCCACGCCTTCCAGCCGGAGAACGCGGCCGTGGTGTACAAGGGGCGCGCGGCGGATAGTACGTGGGACTGCTTTGAGCTCTAGTGGTTTATTTCATATAAAAGAAATTTTATGGGTTCAACGCAATGATACCCGGAGACACAGATCAGAACCAACTGCAACAATTTTTACATGAAACCATTGGATTCTCAAAAAAGGACGCAAAAAATGTTGCAATAGCTTTGGACATTTCTTGGCTAAAGCTTCCTTCGCAGCATAATCATACAATAGCATACAAATTGAGATTCCTCAAAGAAGAATTTACAGTTAGGATTCTGAATTTCTTGACCGACAAGTATAAAAATCGCGGGCCCGACGGACAAGCACTTGGTGACAATGTCGTGTCAAAGTTCAAAGTCCAAATGGATATGAAAAAATATTTACAAGCCAACATGATGTTTCAACCACATGAAGCATATGTTGTGTCAATGGCTTTGAAAATGCCTTATGATCAACTTGTTTCTACTCCTGATGTCGTGATATCAAACTTATTGCAACACCTACCCTACCGATATACAAGTCAAGTTCTGAAATGGATACACCAATGTTATCCAAACCGCGGCCGCGACGCTAAAGGTCTTGTACGTGAAGATTTTTACATAGACCCAGAAACTTTGCGTGCGCTGTGATGGACTGCCCCTTGCTCTAGTGGTTTATTAAATAAAATACGGGTTGTGCTCATGTGAGAGGGACTGGGACTCTGACACTGGCATGACAGGCGCTTTGTCTATCGGCCAGATGTTCTGTTTCAATTTCACCGTCGCAAAGTAGTCTGTGGGATCTCTGATCCAAAAGACATCATCTTTCAACTGCTGATCTTTTGTCAAATATTCTTCTTTCCATTTTTTGATGCTATTTGGTTCACAATTCCACATTACCACTCTACTAGTCGTGTCTGTTTGACTCACCTTTACACGAATTCCGCCTTTGTCTCCACCTATCGCCTGAAAGTAATATTTTTGGCCACCTCGTGTGAGAATGCCATAACAATCGCGTGATCCACGCTGCCAAAACGGTTTCACGGTTTCTGGGTTGAATACGCGTGCAAAATATTTGACCAAATGTGCAGGAACGCCATCTTTAGCAGAGGGTGCGGCAGGAACGCCATCTTTAGCAGTGGGTGCGGCAGGAACGCCATCTTTAGCAGTGGGTGGGGCTGATTTTTTGAACAATGAGGGTGTCTTGAATGTGGGCAGCGCGAACTTTGGCATCCCCAGGTCTGTATGTGTAGGCCTCAATTGCTCGAATCGCAAGTTTTCAAATGGATAAGTGAGCAAGTGATCATGATCGCCATCATCCAACTGCCCTGTTTGTTTTGGGAAGTCGAGCAGCACCTCAATAAGAGGCACGGTAGGATGTCTCCGTGTCCCTGGACAAACAGAACTGATTTTTCCCGGAATCCAGACACCTCTATTATCCCTATACTCGACGCGTTGACCACGCTTGTAAACAACACTGGGTCCATCGACAGGCTGGTAAACAATACCGGGTTCATCTGTGCGCTTGTGAACAACATCAGTGGGTCCTTCTCTTGATAGAGATGATTTTGCTTCTCCTGGCCTTGCGCCAGGGGGGTACCAATATGGTGACACACTACCTGGGCCATCAGGCGGAGAGGTATTCTGCATCTGTATAATAGCAAAGAAGCGATCTTTTATACACAACCCGCTAAAAGTGCTTTAAACGCCACCGAGGCGCCCAGGTGCTCGATCCTGGTGTCGAATACCAATTCCAGTTGCTTTCATAACGTTGCGCACACGTCCCAAACCTGCGTGCAAAATAGTGCTTTACCCGCGCGGGCAGGGAATCGTCTGATTGGTCTGGCAACATTGTGCAGAGGCTCTCCTTTCTTTTATAATGCCACCACGCCGCGCGCGCACAGCCCGTCGTCGAGCGCGAGCACAACCATGTTGAAGACGCCGCACAGCACCGTAACCGCAAAGCGCAGCAGGCAGATGTAGGCCGCGGAGGCCTGTCCGAAGGCCGTGTAGTGCCCGAGCACCAGCGCGCACGTGTTCGCGAGCAGCATCGCCGCCGCCGCGAGCGAGACTGGGCATGTGCTGGACATGGACTCCCACAGCGGCAGCATCGTCAGCAGCAGCACGGTGAAGGCTACGGTGGCGCAGTAGTGCTCGAGCGAGGTGTCGTGCGTGAAGCGCGACGCTGCGAGGAAGAACCACACGACGAGGGCCATGGTGATTCCCGCAAAATACACCTGCTGCACAGTCTGCCCGCGGCACGCCAGCGCCAAGAGCATCCAGTTCATGAAGAGCACCTGCACGTAGTAGGAGAGCTCGTAGTTGAACCACGCCTTGGACTCGGACATGGCGCAGTCCCACGGGGTGGCGCCGTTGAGCGTATTGCTCCACGTCGTGAAGAAGAGCACGTTGCACGAATTCGTCAGGCCGAAAGCCACGGCCAGCAGCATGTAATCGATCTCCAGGACCCCGAGCTGCACGGAGGGCAGCGGTTCAGGTAGCGTCATGTTTCCTAAGGCGCTCTCCAGTTGTACTCCGCTTCGTTCAAGCTGCAGGAGCCACACCTCGTTGTGTAGCTTGAGGTGCTCGGATTGCGACAAGAATCGCACCGAGTACAGCAAGGGCGGCTGGGCAAAGCAAAAGAGCAGAAGCACGCGCCGCAGCAGCAGCGCGCACATACTGGCGTCTTGCTGTCCACAGCACTCTGGCAGGTCGCAGCACGAGGAACACGTGGCCTCGACACACCGGTCGACGCCCTGCACGAAACTGCCGAAGGATTGCATGATGCCCTGGCAGCAGCACAGGACACACATGATGACCGCCACGTAGATGATGTAGTGGTCGTCGAAATCGAGGACTGCCATTGGTGGCGCGGACGGCGTTCGTTTATCTTTGATGTACGCGCCGACTCCGATTTGGGCGCTACTGTGGTGTGTCATCTGACTGAGGGTTTTGCCTTTCTAAGACTTGCTTGAGGAACACAATGTTCTTGTTCCTGTGTTCGTCGAATTGAGCGCAAATTTCCTGGATTTGCACTTGTTGTTTTGTGACCACTGCAGTAAATGATGATAACCTTTTCAACAAAAATTCCTCACTGGCAGCACGTTTTACCAATGCAGTCGTGTCATACTGCAAGGTTCTTATTCGGTACTTTATCATGTTGTAAGACTGGATTTTGTTGTGCAAGGGGATTTCCTCCAAGAACAAATGTGCCCTGAATTTTTCCACGAACTCTTTCAAGTCCTCGATGACTTCCGTTCTGCTTTCCATCATTTTGGTCAACAAATCCGTCCAATATGCATCTGCACTTGTGTGGCTTGCCAGACCTGCCAAATCCGCTGTTTCTTGGACGTTACTGCGGCGCGTGTTTTGCTGTGTCGTTTTGGTGCTAGCGGCGGCTTGTGTTGCTGCTGCGTCCTTCACGGCTTGGTTTCTGAGTCTCTTCATTTCGCGCCCGGATGGCCGCCCAGCCGACCGAGCAGGGGGCGTCGGGGTGGCATTTTTATTGCCTGCAGCGGCATGTTCCAGGGCCGTCGCGGCAGGTTCCAGGTCCGTTGGAGTGTCTGTACTGCCCGGGGTCGCAGTGTTGCCTGCAGATGCAGAATCCATATCCACAGGAGTCTCTGTTTTGAAAGCTGGGTTACGGTAGCACCACTCAGAAAATTGAGCTTTCAAATTATCAAGCACGAATGGAAAACCCACACTCTGACAAACCCAAGTGTGCAGCAATAGAGTAAGCATGTGGTTCTTGTAATTTCTCACGAAATCTGACTGCAATACCTCGTATTCGCTTATTGCTCCCTGCCACTTGAGATCTAATGTCTTGATCATGAGCAGAGCTGGCTGTGGATGTTTCAAACAGATCTTCAAAACAGCGAAGAGTGCCGTGACAGCAACTGACTGAGCCTCTCCATATGGCTTAATTATAATGTACGATTCTTCAGAGGAGTATACGGGGTACGACAAAGCACTCTCGTCCACATCAGAAGCGTCCTGCCATTCTTCGTCTTCGCCCCCCCCCTCACCGTCGTCGCCCCCCCCTTCATCGTCTTCACTCCCCTCCTCGCTGTGATCATCCCCTTCCTCACTACTTGTGTCATCATCTTCTTGATGCTGCACTCCCGAATCATGCCTGGATGGTCTGCTGGATGGTCCAAGTTCCTCGTCCCCCAACCAGGCATCGTCACTGATTTCCGCTGCATATACTTCTTCAGTGATCTTTGCCTTGTAATCTGCAATCAACTGTCTGCGAGATTTCAAACCTTTCATTACATTTCGTTGTCCTGGTTTATGATATAGCCCGTAAAACATCACAATTTCCACACTCAATTCGTCCATGTTCGATTGCCATTCTGGGTAATTACTTGGGTCATATTCTACAATTGCTTCAAGTTTCTCCTGAAGTTTTGATCGGGTCTTTTTGAATGCAGCAAGACTCTGTCTCTCGGCATTACGTTCGTGTTGAAATTGTACTGCTTCCTGCATTCTCTCCAAGTTAGGGTTTTGCTTGCCTTGCACTGAGCCTCCTCGAGGACCGCCACGACCGGGCTGGCCACCTCCCCTGGCATATCCTCGGACATTGCCATCGAACCCGACATTCCCGCCGCCATCTCTATTGTTGGTTCCCTGGTAGCCACCTCCTCTGCCGCGCATGCCACCCCTGCCGCGCATGCCACCCGTGCCGCGATTGGCAGATCCGCCTCCACGTTTGGAAGCTTGCGAATTATTGTTCTTGTTGTTTTTGTCATTGAAACCACTGCCTCCGTAATGATGACCACCTCCTCGAGGAGTGTTGTCACTTCCTGCGTAGGTACCGCCGCGTCCACCATGGTGTTGCTTGCCACCACCGTTGTGCTTGCGGGAAGCGTCCACCCACGAGTAAACCTGTGCCCCAGGTCTCGCTCCCGGCAATGATTTGTATTCTGATTGCTCGTCTGGTGTCGCATCGCGCAGCAAGCCCTTCCCGAGGCGCTTGTCGTCCTGCGTGTGGATGTAATACTTTGTTATGCGCCCCTGTTTCCTCAACTCAACGTTTTCGTTGTGCCATTTGACGGCCTTTTGTTTGACAATTCTGTCTTGTGCAAATTGTCGGTACTCGCGGGTGCGATTCTGGGCATCAGTAATCCTCTGCTTTTTCCTGCTTTCTTTGAAAAGGTGCTCGGAAGACTGGTTAAATTGTTTGAGGTAGGCATCCAGCGCCGTGTATTCAGAATCTCCCTCTCGGTAGCGCAGCAGAGTGCACCTTGACCACAGCAGCAGGTAGTTCTGCGAGCAGAAGTACGGTTTCACGAAGTCCATCATTTTTTCCGCCAGCTTCGGGTGCTTCATCATGGCGCTCACTTCAAATTCCAAGCTTTTCTTGTACAAATTACCTGCTTCCATGGCATTGAGCATTTTCATTCGAACAAAAAATAATTGGAGGAGTCCAGGCCACCCTGGGACGGCGTCTGACTTCAGTTGGAATGCATCATGTCCGGTGCTGCTTTGAGCCACGAATTTCCGATTGAACTCGAGGAATTTGACACATTCTGTGACACCAGACAGCATGCCCATGTACTTTGTGACATCCGGGTCTGCGATTTCCTTGAATATATTGTGCAGCATCTGAGCACTGCGGATCACCTCGCCAGCCAGAACCACCATGGCCTCGCAATGCGAGCTGCCAGCTGGCAGATCTGGGTTTGTCGGGCTCAAGGGATCAGTGCTGCCGCTGTCCAAGAACGCTTTGATCTTGGCGCGATGCGCATCGAATTCCGTACTGCGCGCGTTGCCCGCGGTTTTGAACACCGCCGAATCAGTATGTGCGTTTTGCCAATCACTTATTTGAAAGTAGGTCAGCTTCTGTTGATACCAGTCCTTGAACCCATCAAAAACACGGGCAAATGGCTCCAACTTTGCCGTTGTTTGGAGCAGCCAGAAGGTGAGTCGCAGGTAGTCGAGGAGAGAGCGCTGGAAAAAAGACATTGTTTGCTGCACATCGATGAGTAGGTATGACTTCTTGTCCGTGGGTGCCTCCTGGTACGGCCTGAATCCTTCATCCTGGATTGTCTCCAGGGGTGTGTCCTCGTGATCCTCGTGAAATGTTGCCGCGTCCACGTCCACACCAGGAAACTGGGGGCCTCGCTGTCTGAATAACCTTTCACGGTCGGTTTCTGATGGATCATCCTCTTGAATTTCAGAAAAGTCTTCTTCTACTACCCTCGTAGTCCCAATGTCAGTCTCTGCAGGTACGTCATCATTCGCAGCCGTAATCGGAAGGTCGTTGGGTTGGGGGTCGTTCGCCATAATTTCATCTGCCTCTGCAATATCTTCCATGAGTGTCTCGAGGCGCACCGGCAGCGGCGCGGAGAGCCCCACTGCGATTTGTGGCAGTCGTAGGTCATGCTCTGCGTCCGGCGCAGGGAGCGCCAGAGACATTTACGGACGCACGCCGTCCGTTATATACCGAGATTATCGATATTGATAATGGCCCAAGATAAAAGACATGGCTCTCTGTAGAAAATGCCCTGTCTTCGCTGGGTCGGTTCGCGTGGTCATGAGGATGTGTGTCTGTTGCCAACGGGCCGCTGCCACATTTTCCACGAGGAGGTCGACTTGGTGAGCAGCGCAGACCTGCGAGGGCTGCCGTGCGGCTGGCTGATTCAGGGCCAGTCGTACTCCTGTGCCGAGCTGCCATGTGGACACACCTTCCACGTGTCTGCGCTGGCTTTGTCGTTTCTGGCGACAGAAATGCGCTGCCCACTGTGCAGGCGGGGCGGTGGCTTCCACATGAGCCTCGAGTGCGTCCCCGAGATCTACCGGCAAGACTTTCTGCGTCGCATACTTGACATGCAGGACACTTCGGACAACGACAATGCATCTGCGACGGGGTCAGACGCTGAATCGACCGCTGCCACCGAGATGTCCGAGTACAGTGAGTGGGAGGGGGGCGGGAGTCCAGTCGACAGCACGCAGTGGGTGTATTACCGTGACTACGTGGACTGCGAGCGCCAGCTGCGCCTCCTTGTGGAGATTCAAAATTCTGCGTGTGAAATGTTTGTCTTGGAGAGTCCCGTACATTTCGCCGGCCTGCCTCGGCACGACGGCGAACTCGTTTTGGACATGGACCTGCCGACACCAATGTGCGTCTGCATGCACAAATTTTACACACAGCGGTCTTTCTGCCGCCACTTGCACAGCACAGTCAAGAGCTTGAGCGCCCACGGCACGCCTGTGTCCTTGCGCTTTGCGCTGACACACCCCTTGTTTGTGCGCCCAGTGCAAGGCGCGGTCACGTCGACACACGACCAGGTGGTGATGCAATACGAGTGTGCTGCGGACGCCCACCTGGGAGCCGACTCGGGGGCCGACTCGGGAGCCGACTCGACCGGCCCGGTGAATGTTGGCCTGCTGCGCATGAATTACGCCGAGTGCAGCCTGTCCCTCATGCTGGAGCCGCACCTGCTGGTGTCTATGTGGCGCGACGGCCTGGTGGCCCAGCTTGCCACGGCGTCGATGCACCCAGAGCACGAGACGCGGGTCCGCAGTGTATAAAACAACAAACGACAGGCACGGAATGGCAGAGGCGGTGCTGGCCTTCCAAGAAATCCGGCGCAAGATTTCCTCCGCCACGCTCGTCGAAATGAACAAGACTCTCATTTACGACGACGTGGGCATTGCTCTCATGACGCACGCCATGGAGATGTGTGCGACACACTTCAATATGGACGCCCAGAAGATCAACGCGAGCTCTTCCGTGAACTTCATCACGACTCGCCTCTCCAAGACGCATCTGGCTCCCATGCTGGACTGGAACGGCACGGGCGGCGGCTTTGTGCAGAAGCCAGACGCTGTCTTCCAGATGTTCTTTGATGCGCCAGGCGGAACGCGCCACGAGATGCTGATCTACTACGAAAGCGACGCAGGGGACAAGAACAATATGAAAGACCAGAAGCAGGCGGCGCGCAAATTGTTCCAAAGCACCTGCGGGTGTCGCGAGGTGAACAGGGATCTGCCCGCAATCTCGGTGCGCGCCAATGTTTTTTCGGGCCTGCGCCCACAGGAACTTGTCGCCTCCGACAAGTACGAGCGAACCAAGGTGCAGAGGCAGGCACAAGACGCTCTCGACTTCCTGCATCAACTCCTGGTCGCACACATGTGGATATGCTGCCAGATCTGTCTGCTCGTGAAGGGCAAGGGGAATCTTGTAAACCTGGCCACACAGCCGGGAACACGAGACCTCTTCGATCTGCACTTTTTGGTGGGCAACATCAGCTGGAACCGTGTGCCCGACAATCGAATGCGTCTGTTCAGTGACCCCGGCGTCGAGGTCCGAATCGAACACACAGAGTACAAGGTCGCCGGTGCTGCCAAAATCCAGGTGCTGAGCATTCAGCGCTGCAATACTAGCACGATTTCCAATGCCGTCTTGACCGTCTTGGGCAGGCCGGTCGCCGCGCGTGCCGCACCGGTGTTGAATGGCATGCTCACGGTGCAGGACCTGTGGCACTTGCTGCAATGTTGCGTGCAGCATGTCAATTCGCTATTCGGTGGGTTGCCAAACGCGCTCATACCTCCGCAAATTATCGCCTGGGCGTCTTCGGGAGCAAATGTGGTGGGTTTGCCTGGCGCAGGCATTGCGAGGGTGGCAGCAAGAAGCGCAGCGCTCTTCATTGTGTGTGCCTACATTAATCCATTGACTGCCATACCAACTCAAGAATGGTTAGCGGCAAGGACTGTGGTGGCCGAATATTACGATGCTTCGTGCAAGGGTTTGTACGACGCAATTTTCACGCACATGCGATGGTTACCCAATGGCGTGGAGAACAAAAATTACCTGAAGGACCTCAAGAAACTCAAGGCCGAAAGCAGGCGCGACGGCAGCGTGCTACAGTCCAGGTCGCAGGCGGCTAGTCTTCTTAGCCTGGGAATGGAAAACGGGCTCGGAATCTCCAAAGAACCCAATCACAATTTGAACTCGCTATGCATGCTGTCGCTGCTCGACACACTGCCCCGGATTGACCCGAGGCTCGAGGTGTATGTCTCCTCCTTCAACGCCCCCAACATATCTCTCTTTCTGCGCCTGGTCCGCTGCACCAATTTGCTGGCTTTTGAGCACATGGCCAAAACACACGCGACAGCGAAGTGGAGCGACCAGTTTCAACACAGTTTGGCATATTTCCCCGCGGGCACAGCAGCTGACCTCGACTTTATCATGCAATACACGCTGAGCAACGCGAATGCGGTGCACAGCTTGTACCTGGCACCGACCCCCGGCTTGTCGGCCGCACAGTCCGACAATGTCGAGCGTCCGGAGACGTACGTGTGGGTGTCCGGTCTGATCGATGAAATCATCCAGGATGCAAGAAAGCCTTTACACAGCCGACTGCGCGACTCGCCGCTTCAGCGCAAATTGTTGCTCAGTCATAAAATGGTGTATGCCCTCCTGCACTCCGTGGAAATCCGAGGTCCACGGAGCACCGCCGCGATCGTACCAGTACCAACACCCACCGACGTGCGGCAGATGCAGAAGCAAATCATTACCTCTCTGATGACGAACAAGATCATATACTACATCGACTCAGTGTTGCGTCATTCCGAAATTGTGTATACAGAGCGCCTGGAAGGCACGCGAGAGAATCCTGCCATGACGGCAACTCCCACACCTCTTCGAGCCTTCAGTCAACACCCAACCATGGTGCGAGTGGTGCAATTGCCGATACAACCCAATGTTTTACAACTAGCAACGGAGACAGACGCCGACCACGCAGCCCGCATAGCCACCACCCCCATCAAATACACTCGTCTCACGTGGCCGCTGCGCGACCTGAATGTGTACACACGGATATCGATGCCACACACAATCGCGGATCAGCAGGGGTCACGCAAGGAGTATCCGTTCAACTTTTCATACGTCGACGACGGCCAGTGGAATGAGGATGAGAAGAGCAGTTTCGACTTTCTGCGAAGCATGCAAGACCATGTCGCCGAGCAGCAGGCGGCTCGCAACCAGCAGTTAGAAGAAGACGGTGTGCCCCTAGCAAAGTCTGACATTGTGCTTCCAGACGACATATTGCGTCAGTACTGTCAAAGAGAGACTGCTGGCTTTACTCTCCTAAGACTGTGTGAAGTACCGGTGCCAAGTGATGACCATGTCTATCGTGACCCCTCTGTTGTGACAGTGCTCCGAGTTTTGAATGCATACAGGTGGAAGGCCATGTTGATACAAGCCACTCTCCTGTCTGCCCTCAATGGCATATGTTTCGAGCTGAAAAGCCTAGGAGCAAGACCACATCACATCCACAGATGCAAAATTGTCGGTCCAGAGCACAACTGGGCCTCCACCGACAAATTGATTCTGCAAAATTTTGAGTTTATGCCTCAAAACGAGGAGCCAAATTGGTATGCACTGTTGGTGGGGGTGGCACCGCCATGGGATAGACTCCGGCGCTTTGACATGCGGCACTTGTTCCGAGAGAGGCGTTTGAAAACAACACCTGACAGCCCACCTGAACTCCCTAATTTTGACCATGACCTTACCCAGTTCGTGTTCGGGATTATACAAGTCGTGGCAGGCACAAGAATCCGTCACTTATGGCGACGAGACGGCGCAGACCCCCGGACATTCACTGCAGAAGCCCACCAGGCTGCCTTTCAGGTGATGCAGGAAGTCGATTACTCCTCCCGTATCGAAAGCAGCATGCCTCTCTGGACCGGTGCAATCGGCCCAGTTGCAGCACATCCGGAGAACAGTGATTGGTATAACTACTTGTGGGTCAACGCGTGACATACTGCTTTGATGTTTTTTATATAAAAGATGCATGGTCTAGCTAGCCTCTGGTGTGTTTTCCTCGCGTTGAGTGAAGATGACCAGACATCAGATAATGTCAACCGCGGTACTCTTGTGTTCAATTGCAGCACTCTCCCATTGTGTGGCAACTCCATTTCGGACAGGATTGGTTATTGATGACAGGTTCGATGTTTGGTCGAGGCAGACAGTAACTAATGGAAGCAAGTTGGTTTCGACGATGTGGAGTGACTCGAGGTCCCTCCTAGGGCTGACGGCGCCACGGCTACTGCCGTTAGGGATAGTGTCATTCATCCCTCAGTCATTCGCAGAAGTCCCTATCGAGAAACTCTTTACAAAGACTGCGACTCTGCCAAACTCGACGGCAGCAACCGGGACTGCAGAGACTGCGACTCTTGCGAGCTCGACAGCCGACAATGCGACTGCAGACACTGCGACTCTCGCGAACTTGACAGGAGACAACGCGACTCTCGCGAACTTGACAGGAGACAACGCGACTCTCGCGAACTTGACAGGAGACAACGCGACTCTCGCGAACTTGACAGGAGACAATGCGACTCTCGCGAACTTGACAGGAGACAATGCGACTCTCGCGGACTTGAAAGCAGACAAAGCAACTCTCGCGAACTTGACAGGAGACAACGCGACTCTCGCGAACTTGAATGTAGACAATGCGACAGCAGAGACTGCGGATACGACTGTAAAGACTGCGACTTCAGCGGACCAACAAGAATCATCACATGTGGATCAACCCATTAATCAAAAGAGGTCGGCATTTTTCTATTGGCCAACGTCTATGAATATGTGGATGAATATTACAGAATACTTACCGTGGAATACTGTGAATGTTGCACTTCGATTTTCGTTCGCGCAAAACATTGACTCTGCTCAGGTAAGGACGCCAAGTGAAGTTGTGACTGAAACATCAAACGGTGAATTTGCAGCCATCAACGAAACCTCTGTCTTCGAAAGATTTGAGGTTGCACTCACAAAAGTACGCACCAAATTCAGAACCATGTATGACGTGGCCAATACACCGCAAAAGACTCCCGTAGAATAC
>Ga0209390_10008986_pt1 | contig 12146 bp, 10 predicted proteins | sample BON01_FD_187212 | JGI IMG/M metagenome (GOLD analysis project Ga0209390, IMG submission 187212) | Freshwater microbial communities from Lake Bonney liftoff mats and glacier meltwater in Antarctica - BON-01 (SPAdes) (version 2) | ecosystem: Environmental > Aquatic > Freshwater > Ice > Glacier... | reverse complement strand
GGGCAAGGGGTAAAGGGTAAGGGCTTAGATTGGTGCAGAACTTTAATCAATACCCGATCTTTAGACAAACAGCACTAGATCCTCGGAGATCGGAACAATCACTCGATCGCCCCGTCATTGACACTAAGTCCACATTGCTCGGACACGACTGCTCCCGTGGAGCATTGGTAACATGGTTCGGACTCCACAACCCCAAACCCTAAAATCGTGGAATTCAGGCTACAATTGCCTTGTGTGTGAGTAAGTATAAATAATTATCCAAAGCTATGTCTCCCAGCCCACTAACCCTAAATGCTCCCAGACATACCACCATCTCAGTTGGTGTCAACTCAGAGCACGAACAGCAAGTTGCTAAATTGACTAAAGCTCTATATCCAGTCGATCGTCAAGAAAAGTTTCTCGAACTTCAAGCGGAAGTTGAAACTCTACTCGGCCATTTACAAGCTCTTCAACGAGTACGTCGATAATTTGTCAAGCAAAACTTTCTGACTAAGTAGCTGGGCGTAATTAAATATAAGATATCGCGTAGCACTGCCCACCAGCTATGTTCCAGACATAATCTATCTGATAAATAATTGCATCTACCTACTTATCTAAAATAACAATATTTTAAATCAGCAAAAAGAGAGCGATCGAATATACTCGATCGCCCTCTTTGTAAATAGTTGACAGTTGACAGTTACCCGATCGAAACAATCTACCTCAAGGTAGGAGATTTAAACCCCTGGGCTGTGTTAGATCAAAGTTTTAGCCGATCGATCCCAATCTAACTCAGCACCCAATTCACCAAAGTTCTGACTGGATGACCCGTCGCACCGGAGTTATTCACGCCACTCTCCTTGTCGCTCCAAACTGGCCCAGCCACATCTAAATGCGCCCAGGGAGTATCCTTGACAAACTGCTTGAGGAATAGAGCCGCTGTAATCGAACCACCACCGCGAGGGCCAGTATTTTTGAGATCGGCAATGGGTGACTTAATCCCCTCGAAATATTTCTCAGCTAAAGGCATTTGCCAGAAATTTTCACCGGCTAATTCGGCCGCCGCCATAATCTCATCGGCTAGAGACTGTTTGGGACTCCACAAGCCAGAAATATCATCGCCTAGTGCGACAATACAAGCACCTGTAAGCGTTGCGAGATCGACGATCGCATCGAGTCCCAACTTATCGGTATAAACCAACGCATCAGCCAAGGTTAATCGCCCCTCAGCGTCGGTATTATTGATTTCGATCGTTTTGCCATTGGAAGCAGTGAGGATATCTCCAGGGTGCATGGCGCGACCGCTAATCATGTTTTCAGTCACCGCACTAATGAAGTGGACTTCGACATCGGGTTTGATTTGACCGATTGCTTTTGCCGCACCAAACATCGCTGCGGCACCACCCATATCCATTTTCATGGTTTCGATGCCACTTCCAGCACCCTTAATATTCAATCCACCGGAATCGAAGGTTAAACCTTTACCGACGATCGCAATTTTCCGGCGTGGTGTGCCTGCGGGTGTATAAGTAAGGTGGATGAATTTTGGCGGCATTTCCGACGCTTGTGCTACACCTAAAAATGCTCCCATTCCCAAGGCTTCACATTCAGCCTGTTCGAGAATCTTGAGCGCGAACCCATACTCTTTAGACATCTGTTCGGCAGTTTCAGCCATACTCATCGGCGTGACGATATTCGCAGGTGCGGATACCAATTCCCGCGCTAAGATCACCCCATCGGCAATCGCTTGGGCTTTACCAATCGCTGCATCATTTCCGGCGGAGTCTAGTAGATCGACTTCAGACAACTTGAGCTGATTTTTGGGTTCGACTTCTGACTTGAACCGATTGTCTTGATGTAGCGCGAGTAACAACCCTTCACTAATTACTTGAGCAGTCACAGCACTATCTTGATTCCAGACAGGTAAACTGATTCCCAGGGTTTTAGCACGTTCGCGCTTGGCTACTCTGGCGATTGTTGCACCAGCTTTACGGAAGGTATCTAGTTTTGTGCCCTCAGCCTTGCCCAAACCCACTAACATGATTTTCTGAATCGGGGTATTGATGCCGACACGAGTCGTTGCACTGCTGGTTGAGCTGCCTTTAAACTCAGTCTCGGAGATGAGGGCTGCGATCGCACCTGCTAGTTTAGTATTAAGTTCGGCAAGATCGCCACTGAGTTCGACAGCATCCTCATAGAACCCAATCGCCAATAGATCTCCAGTCCATTCTAGACGGGGTGTAGCGATCGCTTTGATATCCATATTTATGTTTATGTAAGGGTAATTTCAATAGTTTTTGGTTGCTGGAGTTTGAATCAACATCCTACTAGTGCTGACCCTACGATGCTCCAAGAGAGAGCCGCGAACAAGTACAACACGCCCTTATTGTAGCAATTCTGATGAAAATCATCGCGACCTGGCGAATCTGTAGTGAATATGTATTAACTCACTCTAAAATATCGGTGCTGAAATTATGGTTAGCATTTTCGAGCCGGTAACTTAACTATTTCACCCAAGCTCGATCCCATCCAGTACCACCCACCTCCAAACCAGCATTATTACTATTCGCTTTAATAATTTGCTGACCCTGACGAGTACGCAGATCGATCGACAATACACCTTTGAGCGTATCCCGACAACACAGTACCAATCCCTGTTCGGTCGGCGTACTTACCATCGTACCAGCAGAGTCAGTCGTACCGATTAGTTCTACCTGAAAATCGCGGTTTGTAGCTTGAATTTTCCATTCTCCCCACGGTTGAATCTGCCAACTCATCTGCGAATTCCACGGTACAAACTCATAAAACCTGTCGCGATAATGAATGCCAATCATCCCAACTTCTTCCGTCGCCCACAATACTTTGCGTCGCCCACCACCTGCGGTAATCGCTAAACCAACTGTCTCATCAAAGCTATTACAGTTTACCCAAAACCACTTTTGGGGAAAAGAGCGTCCCCAATTTTTTTCACTATATGCTGGCGCATTGATAAAATCATAGCGTTTGCCCCGCCACTCGATCCAACCTGTCGCCAAGCCATGCGCCATCAGCATCTGCCATCCTGGCTCAAAGATACTCAAGTACGATAACAAACCAGCAGTGGCTTGTTGCGTCTGCTGGGGCTGTCCCCAGCCATATACAGGGACGAGATGATAACACCAGCGACAGTCTTGTGCGGGTAATGCACCTTGATGCAAAGTAGCCGTAACTTGATAACCCTCAGTAATTTGACGATCGAATTCTGCAACCGACAATAATTGCGGAGAAATGGCTAATTTAGTTTCTCCCCAATGTCCTAAGCCCAGCTCGTCTTTTGCCGCCCAAAACTGATGAGGATCTGGAAAAGATGATATTAAATATTGCTCATCAATCCCTAACATTTGCACTGCACCACCGCTGCGATCGCTTTTGCCTAAAGGATCTTCTATTGAATACATAAAAGCGAATGATTCCCTAAGCTTAGGCAAAGTCACCCGAAAATACCACCCCTCAAAAAAATCCGGATCTACACCATTCCAATGATATCCACTATGAGGTACCCGCAAAATCTCATCTCCTAAATACTACTAATATCCAACCCCAAGACCCTAAAGCCTAAAGCTTAATTAACAAAGCAAGCGATCGGGAAGAATAGATACTCCCAGAAAAATAACTTCCAGATAAATTGATAGAACTCAGCGATCGATTCTTTTTTATCTAAATCTACGTTCCTACTATACCACCATAATAAGCCCAATAATCCAGTATGTGAAATCGCTAAAATCCAAGCATTAATAGATGATGAAATAAATATTCCCGCGCCAATTGTGCCCAAATAAGCAATAGTAATTGCCCATCGAGTCACATTAAATACCGTAGTTTTACCCAAGACTAGCGTGAAAGTCTGAATCTGATATTGACGATCGCCTTCAAGATCTGGCACATCTTTAAAAATTGCAATGGCAATTGTAAATATGATAATAAATAGGGTTAGTACCCAAATAGTTGGCGGGATGATATCCGTATCTGTCAGAACTCGATTGAAGTGGGAGAAAATACCTAAATTAACGATACCGCCCCGAACTGTCAAGATGCAAAAAGCAGCGAGTAATGGATATTGTTTAAACCTAATCGGCGGTAAAGAATAAGCCGTACCGATCGCTAAACTGAGTGCAACTGTTCCCAACAACCATTTACCTAATAATGCAGCGATCGCGATCGCTAAAATACCTGTCACACCAACGATCCACTTACCCTGACTAATTGAGAATTTACCGCTAGCTAACGGTAGATCTGGCTTATTAATCCGGTCGATCTCGACATCATACAGTTGATTTAGTCCGACAATATAGACATTGCCTGATAGACAAGCAATCCAAGTGCCTAACAGTTGGAGGATACTCATCGAAGAGATCGAACTATGCGTTGTGGCGATCGCGATCGTATAGAGTGCAAATACACTTAGAGTGGTACCAATAATCGTATGCGGACGCGAAAATTTCCAAAGCTGTGATAAATACATTAGGCGTAGCTCGGATGGGATAGAAGAATTCTGAACTTCTAAAGAAGTATGTAATCTAAGTAGGGGTATATTTCTGGAGTTTAGACTAACTAGAGAATAAAAGGTAGCTACGGCAACTCTCCAGATCGCCGGTTGAGATTGCGAGTCAGGATATCCGTAAGTGTTACCCATCATCGATCGGTAGTCAGAAATATTACAATAATATTAGTTCCAAAAGCCTCTTAAATTATTGTGTCGATCGCAATTGAGTCTACCTCAATCCCTACCAAAACAAAAATCTGGATGCCAGAGCAGGTATTGTTTACACCTGCTGCCATCCAAGAACCCTGGGGACAACAAATACTAGCCCGAATCGAGTCTTTAAATTTACCCATTGAAATCCTGTCTCAAAACCGCCTAACCGGACTGCGCGGCGAGAATGAACGCGAAACCTATCAAATCTCCAAGCGCACTTTAGCCGTCGTTACAGCTCCCCCCAGTAGTTTCAAACTCAGCCCCATTCCCCCTTCTGCTGACTGGCAATTTCACCTCGCCGAAGGTTGTCCAGCTCACTGTCAGTACTGCTACCTCGCAGGTAGTCTTCAAGGACCACCAGTAATTCGCGCCTTTGCCAATCTCCCGCAGACTTTAGCAAATCTGGGAGGTTACGAACGTGTAGGTGAAGCAACTAGTTTTGAAGTTAGTTGTTATACCGATCCGCTCGGAATCGAGCACCTCACCGGCAGTTTAGCCGAGTGTATTCGCTATTTTGGTACCCGCGAAGATGGATATTTGCGCTGGGTTTCCAAATTTGATGCCGTCGATGCCCTGTTAGATTTGCCCCACAACGGACATACCCGCTGTCGGGTGAGTCTCAATGCCGCGCCGGCTTCGATGCGTTTTGAGGGCGGTACAGCTCCCGTTGCTGCCAGGTTACAAGCGTTGCGCAAGTTGGCTTTACCGCGCACTCGCGGTGGTGGTGGCTACCCAGTTGGGGTGGTAATCGCACCGATTATGCCGATCGAAGATTGGGAGTTGCACTACACTCAGTTGCTCGACTCGATCTCTACAGCTTTAGATTTTGATTGCGATCTGACATTCGAGCTGATTACGCATCGCTTCACCCCTGGCTCCAAGCAAACTCTATTAGAGTGGTATCCTCAAACCAAACTAGAGATGGATGAGTCTACCCGCAAGGTTAAGCGCAATAAATTTGGAGGTACTAAGTACGTGTATGAGACCGTTATCATGAAACAGTTACGGAGCTTTTTTGAGCGGGAATTGTCACGCCGATTCCCCCAAGCCAAGCTCCTGTACTGGACATAACACATCCCGATTATTGATTAAGTAATGAGTAATGAGTAGGCGTAGGGTGGGCACTGCCCACCATCTAGCAGTAGGCGTAGGGTGGGCACTGCCCACCATCTAGATTGCCATTATCTATTTAATCCATATTTGCGCCCACCTACTTAATACATCCCGATTAGCATCACCACCGCGAATTGTGGATACGTTAGGCGACTGCCCTAACACATCCTACAAAAGCGCAGAGCGTCAAAGTAGTCAATCTCTCTCAGATGGATGATGGATACCTCCCTCCTTAGAATGAGCAAACTCGGCTTAAACCTCTGTAGGCTGTTTGGTAATCATTTACCGATCGGGAATTTAGCATCATGGCTAGCGAAAGACAGATTCAGGACAAACGCGAATCAACTCAAGAAGACTCGATCGAGAATGGCGCGGCACAACAGGAATCAGCCGATCGATCTAAAGACAAGAAGAAAGCCGAAAAATCTTCTAAATCGGTGACTTCAGAATCAAAAGATGAGATCGAACCCGTTCAAAAATTAGATACACTTTCAAGAGAACTACAGGGCGACCTTAGCTCGATCGATCCTAATGTCGTACTGAAAACGATCGATGAATTATACAGTTTAGTTCATCAATCTAAGCAACCCGAAGCTAAAGAAATTGCTACTGGGCTGAAAGAATTGCAGAAACAATTAAAGCGCAAGGAGCCGAGCGGACACGAGCTAGGCGAACTAATCGGTCATCTGGGCGAGCAAACTAGCGAGATCGCTACCAAAGCTGAAAAAGAACTCAAAGCCCCTCTCCAACGCCTAGGGAAGCAACTTATCAAAGTCGGTCGCTCGCTGGCTAAAGCTGAAGATCTACACCATCTCGAAGGGTTAGATGTCGTAGTGGATATATTGGAGCAAGATCCTAGCAAAAGCGATCCCAAATCCGCAGTCGGTGAGATCGATCGCTGGTACGACTTGCTACACAAATCTGAAGATGAGAGCCTCAAAGCACTTGCCACCGAACTCAAGCAGCTCAAACAGCTCCTGAAGGGAAGTAAAACAAAAGGAGCAGATCTCAGTGAGAAACTGATCGAGATCGGCGAGCATACAACCGCCGCCGCCGCCAATGCTGGTCGAGGTTTTAAAGGAATCATCCAAAAACTGGGGAAGGTGCTGATAACATTTGGCAAATCCTTGTCATAGCTTCTAGCTCGTAGCTCGGCTTTAGACCCGCAAACCTCGATCTCCTGTCCCTAAGATCGAGATTTAGCTAGCAACCTAACTGCCAATTTCACCAGTTTTTAAAAACTTTAGTCAACCCACAGATCGATCCTCCCAAAGATAGATCCTGTATCTCTATCCTTAGAGGGATGAGCTATTTTTACAGATATCTTATCTTTAATAAGGAGAGTTCATTAAAAACATAATGAACATGCACAAGCAAGGAGAACTAAGATGTCTATAACTCTTGATGATTCAAAACGTACAGCAATTGCTTGTAAGCTAGCTGGAATCAAAGAAGTCCAAAATCTACTAATTTATACTGACGAAAAACTTATTGCCGCTAGTAGCGACCAGGAAGTTCGCAATCGCCTGAGCAAAATGCTAGACGATGACAAAAAAAATCTAGGCATTTTGGATACCATTATCGTCCAGTACGGTGTTAAAGGTAAGCCAAAAGAAACTGTTACGATCATGGTTGAAGAGATTAGTAAGTTGATGGATAGCTCAGAGCTGACAATATATGAAAAAGTCGCCCAGTATGAGGCACTAAAGCACGAGCAATTCATGGCTGGATATCTGCTTCATAAAGCTGCTCAAGTCATCGGTGCAGATGTAGAAGCTGCATTAACTCCACTCAACACGGTCAACTTTGAGAACCGCGCTCATGAAGAGCAACTCAAAGGTGTCATCGAATTAGTGGGTGTTCGGGAACTAACTGGACAAGAACCAAAGCTAGGTCTGTGGGCGCGGGTGCAAGATTCAGTAGCAGCATTTTCCGGTGTGGTCGGTAGTGTTGTCACCCAAACCAGCGACAAATCTGACATGAATATTCAAGATGTGATTCGGATGGATCATCATAAAGTCAGTATGCTACTTACGGAAATTGAAAATACCAACGATCCCAAAAAGATCGAAGAATATTTCGGACAAGTATATAAAGACTTATCTGTTCATTTAGAAGCTGAAGAGCAAGTTGTTTACCCAGCAGTTCGTCCATTTTATCAAGAGAATCAAGAACTATATGATGAGCAAGCTGACCTGAAAGTCATGCTAGAAGAAATCAAATCAATGAATGCTTCTGACAGTATCTTTAAAGCTAAAGTAGAGCGGCTCAAGATTGCAGCCAAAGCACATTTTACCCAGGAAGAAAACACAATGTTTGCTGCGATCCGTAACAACTGTAGCGATGACCAGTGCGAACAATTAGCTACTCAGTTCAAGAGTGCAAAAGCTAAACTCCAAGATAAACTTGCAGTAACTACTAAATAAGTAGCTGGATCTAAAAGTTTTCACACTTAATTTAGATTTTAGTACTAGTTGGAAAATTTATTTCCCAACTAGTACTTCTTTTTTAGCTAATCCCTTACTACTCGATTCACCATCCACCATTCACCATTCACTGTCTTGATTCGCTAAACCCTCGGCTTTGCCTACATACGGCGAATCGCCATTCACCCCCTACCCTAGATCTCTGATTTGACACCGAGACGGGAGTATCTTAGGCTAGATGTCCGCATCGTCCTAGCAGTAGTAATATTCGAGTCGATTTTGGATCGAGATTGCTAGTAATTGCGGAGAAGTGTCTGCCTGAACTTCAATAATTAGAGCCTCACTGGGATCGGGTACTTCTAGAGTTGCTAGCTGACTGCACAGCATAGTAGCCTGCATAAAATGCCCCTGTCGCTGCTCCAGCCGCGCCTGAAGTAACTCTGGTGATACTTGGAGATAGACAAACCGTACAGACTGCAAATCTACTGGAGTAAGCTGCACTCGATAGGATTTTTTGAGCGCGGAGCAAGCTAAAATCATCTGCTCACCCCGAGCTATTTTTACCGCAATTAACGTCTCCAGCACATTCAGCCACGGTACGCGCTCTGCATCGCTCAATGGCTCACCGCGAGACATTTTGATAATGTTCGCTGGTGAATGATAATCATCTGCATCGACAAACAACCAGTCTGTGAGCGCACTCAAGGCTTGCCCGATCGTGGTTTTACCACTGCCACTAACGCCTATTAATACGATGACCATGTTGTTAGTCGTACCTGAATTGAGATCTACTGATTCAATCATAATCTGGCTGACAATTTTTAGTTATATATCCTTGGATCGAGAGCTAAACCGTACCAATCAACAGCAGTCTGGGCGGGGAGATGGGACTAAATCACTCCGATTTGTAAATCTTTCAAAAGATAGATGTTGGGCACAAAAATAGTTGTTAGATTACGACATAATAGTTGACTAAAAATCTAAGAATTAGTAAATTATGTCAAATCGATCGGATAGTTTTAAGGCAGGCGATAAGGTGGAATGGGAAAGTTCACAAGGGACGATCGAAGGGACTGTTGAAAAAAAATTGACTGAGCCGATCGAGATCGAAAAGCATCATGTAGATGCGTCTCCAGACGATCCACAATATTTGGTCAAAAGTGACAAAACGGGCAAGGAAGCAGCGCATCAGCCCGAATCATTGAGCGATCGGGAGGAGTAAACTGTGGCTGACGATCGCGAAACTATTAAAAATTTCCAGCAGGCAGTGAATATGAGTCCCCAACAGCGATCGAGCTGGTTGGAAACGGAGGATTCGCATCTAGTGGGGCAGAAAACGGCGGAGACGAATCAAGCGGACATCATTCTGGGCAGAGGATCGTAGCACTATTAGGTCAGCAGGAGTCTAATGATAGTGCTGAGGCTCTCGCGCACCTGCCGAAGGTCGTCAGTTATGTGCGGTGACACTTCGCACGGCCAGCGGGCGATGTCAAAAATACACGGTGGCAGTTCTCATTCTGTACTTAAATTGACAGAATGATGCCAGTAAAAATGGTGAGATCATAGGAATAAAGAGTTTAAATAAATTCCTACTCATCATGCCAACAGTACTTCGTAGAAGGAAAAAGCATAGAGGTTGGAGAACGGTTGCTAGAATGCCGATCTCAACTAATTTTGACGATTTGTTCAATAGCCTAAAAGATATTGGAAAGCTCTCTCCCACTTGGCAAGCTTGTATTGCACTGGCGATAATGCTTGTGGGACTTTTTACTGCAACTACCCATGCGGCTACCCCCCCAACACTTGAAAGTGTCGCTCAAGCAACTCAAGAATTGAAAGTCGGCATCGACACCATGTGGGTAATGGTGGCTGGGATGTTAGTTTTCTTCATGAATGCAGGTTTCTGCATGTTAGAGACAGGCTTTTGCCGCGAAAAGAATGCCGTCAACGTTCTATCTAAGAACTTGATCGTGTTTGCCCTATCCACCATTGCCTTCTGGATTATCGGTTTTGGCTTAATGTTCGGCACGACTAATGGGTTCATCGGTACCGATGGACTCTTCCTAATTTCTGGGGCTGATAACAGTCCAGCAATGGGCGATGCTTACAAAGGTGCCTATCCTGCCCTAAATTGGACTGGAGTGCCGTTGCTCGCGAAGTTCTTCTTTCAACTGGTGTTTGCCGGAACCGCTGCAACCATCGTTTCCGGTGCAGTTGCCGAGCGGATTAAATTTGTTGACTTCTTAGTTTTCAGTATGCTGCTGGTTGGATTTGTTTATCCGATTACAGGTCACTGGATCTGGGGTGGTGGCTGGTTGCAAAGCATGGGCTTTTTCGATTTTGCTGGTTCTACAGTAGTTCACTCCGTTGGCGGTTGGGCGGCATTGATGGGTGCTTTTTTCTTAGGACCTCGGATTGGTAAGTTCAATACCGACGGGTCTTCGGTCGCCATGCCAGGTCACAATATGAGCATCGCCGCGTTGGGTGCTTTAATTCTCTGGTTAGGCTGGTTTGGATTTAATCCTGGTTCGACGATGGGTGTGGGTAATGGTTCGTTAATCGCTCACATTGCGATTACCACCAATACAGCGGGTGCTTTTGGTGCAGTTGCGGCGATGATTACCGCTTGGATTGTACTAGGTAAACCCGATCTCTCGATGATTATTAACGGTCTACTGGCTGGGCTAGTCGCAGTTACGGCATCTTGTGCTTTTATTGATGTGGTTCCGGCTGCCATCATCGGCACCATTGGCGGTATTATCGTCGTCTTTGCCGTCATCTTCTTTGATAAGATCCGAATTGACGATCCAGTGGGTGCCGTCTCAGTTCACCTCATCAATGGGGTCTGGGGCACTCTAGCTGTAGGCTTATTTGCGGTTGGTCCGAGTACGGCTCCAAATGCGTTGTACGCGGCTGGGCCGGCGGCGGGACTATTCATGGGTGGGGGCATCAACCAACTCTGGATTCAGTTTTTAGGGGTGATTTCCGTCGGTGGGTTCACAGTCCTGTTGTCTTCGATTATCTGGATTGTCCTCAAAGCAACAATGGGCATTCGAGTCACGGAAGAAGAGGAGCGGATTGGGCTAGATATCAGCGAACATGGGATGGAAGCTTACAGTAATTTCTCGAATGACACTAGCAGTCTAGTTAGAAGTAAATCTTCCACTTTAAGAGATATTTCTTAAAGTAACTTTTACTGGCATCCCTGTCAGAAAATACCAGGGATGCCAGTACGCCGTAGGTGGGTTGAAAGGCGATCGTCACCGCTTAGGAATCTAGATCGATAATTCAGGGCAACCGCACATGTTTCGTAGCAATTACTAAGAGCTAGGAAGTGACTATCTTCAAAGCACTAAGCGCAGCACCAATTTCGATCGGGTTTTTGAGTTCTATTTCGGCTGGAGTTTCTATTTGTCGATCGAGCCTTGTGGCAATGATTACAGCGGCGAATCGGGGGACGATCGCCAAACAGCAGATCGGCGGAATTAAGATTGGTAATAAATAGAGAACTTCGGATTTCTAGTGAAAACTACCATTTTATTCTACTACGCACCGCTATCTCACAACGCTTCGCAGATCTAGGCGATTTCGACATCCCCGAAACAACCAGAGCACCGATGAGAACCGCCCCCGAGTTTCGATCGAGCCAAGCATGAAAATCCTCCTCGATCCCAACGTCTGATCCGAACTGATGAAGCCCCAAAGATCGATCGTTGTCAAAAATTGGGTAGCAGCACAACCTAGAGCGGACTGATGGCAGTCCCGATGGCTCAAGGATGGAATCCAGTGGGCTAAACAATAAACAAGCACTTTCCGATTCTAAGATCGCGGCTACTATCTCCGCGCAATTTTTAAGGGTGACGAAGGTCTTTGGGAATAATCCATTGACCAAG
>Ga0209390_10008980_pt1 | contig 12150 bp, 9 predicted proteins | sample BON01_FD_187212 | JGI IMG/M metagenome (GOLD analysis project Ga0209390, IMG submission 187212) | Freshwater microbial communities from Lake Bonney liftoff mats and glacier meltwater in Antarctica - BON-01 (SPAdes) (version 2) | ecosystem: Environmental > Aquatic > Freshwater > Ice > Glacier... | reverse complement strand
AATATTGATGTCTATATACGTATACATATATCTATGTCTAGATCATGCATATATTCGTTATACATCAAACACTTTCCTCGGCCCCCTGCGAATGCGGAGGCTTTCATCGGACCCAATTTAGATTTCCTACCCTCACGTTCGTAGGAGGCGCAGGTTTTTGTGTAGAGGACAAAAGACCACTATGCCAGTTGTGTCCTCTAAGCGCTTCGAGGACAACTGGCATACTGGTCTTTAGTCCGCCACAAAACATTGGCTTTGATAGTCGCTCTTTTGTAGAGGACAAACGACCACTATGCCAGTTGTCCTCGAAGCGCTTAGAGGACAACTGGCATAGTGGTCTTTTGTCCTCTACAACTTGAGCTACATCAGAGCTATGAACACCTACACCGGACCTCTTTTGGTGCCTGCTCTCCACTCTATGAGGGTAGCTTTTGTTTGTTTGTTTCAAAGAAACCGACTCGCGTGGCCGCACCGTCGCCGAGGGCTAGCCTCGGACGGCGTACGGTATGCGGGCGCACGGAGCAGCGTCGGCCGCCGGTTTCGAAGCGTTACGAAAATAAGGTTAGAATGGTATGGGGAAGTTTTCTTATTGATGCAGCAGCGCTCAAACCACCCACGAGAAATGGTTATAACGCCCAAGACGTCAACCTCACTATTGGCTCTTGCACCTTCACCAGACCTCGTTTTATTTTCGGCCCTCCCCTACACCCTACAAAGGAAGATGCATGTGCCTAGCCAATAGCCAGTCCGAGACAGGCTGTGAGCCGTGTAGAGGAAATGTGAATTACTGTACCAGTCGTGCCACTTTTCCTCTAAGCGCTTAGAGGAAAAGTGGCACGACTGGTACAGTACGTCACCTTTCCTCTACAAAACAGCGACTATCCGGGGTTTATATATATATATATATATATTTATATATATATATATATATATATATATATATATATATATATATATATATATATATATATATATATATATATAATTTATATACATCCTCGCCTGCTTCAGCTTCGCGGCAAGCGCCGACAGCGCGCGACTCCCGGTAGGCCGCAAGTGGTCGACTGGTACAGTACGTCACGTTTCTTCTACAAGCTTGCCTTAGGGCTACACGAGGTCGATCCTCGCCGGCAGCGCCCGAGCGGCTCCTTGGTTGGCCTTTACAAGATATTCTTTTATGTCAAAGCTTTTGCGCACGAATTAATACTATTCTGTGCAAACACCCCCATTGGTTGGGCACTCCACATTCTTCTTTTATCGGCAGTAAATTGTTTATCCCCGAACCCCCATTATTTCAATAAATACCGTTCAATATTGGTAATGGCAATATCGTGTCGAGGCCAACTCTTCGGTCCAAGGCAAACCAAAACTGGATGGCGGACGGCGGATGGGGAGGGTACGCACGTCGGAGGCGGAGACCCCACGCTCCCATATGCTCCAGCCAAGGAGCCAGCTCTAGGTCCGGTCAGTAGCACCTTTTCAGGGTACGTACGTATTTCTCCCGTCTGGGCGGTGGCACGTGGCACTGACTGGCGGGTGCAGAGTGCAGTGTAGAGTGACTTGTATGTGTCTGTGTCTGTGTGCTGTGTGTTCTCATGTGTCGTCGGTACGTCGGTCGAGGTGTGCTGGCCTGTGTAGTGGCTGTGCGTTTGGCCAGTGCCTGTGTATTTATTTTCTTATATATATATATACGCATATACATATCATATTATACGCGAGAATAAGAATAGGGTATAATAAGCTTAAGGATACCGGTGATACAGATATATACGGCGGATGAGGGAATGTCCCGCCATTACCATTACCAGCCAGTCAGTCAGCATATACTATACATCTAAATCTAAATATATGCATATGCACATTTTGGCGTATAATTTATAGTATAATACGAATACGTACTGTATCACTGTATCACCGCACAGCTCTATGCCTATGTACTATATGTACATAATATACTATATATATATGTGTGTATAAACAGTAACACGCGCGCGTAATACTACTGTATATATATACATATATATATATATATATCGTCGATCTATAGCTTTTTATATGTTTTTTTAATTGTAGTACCACACATACACATACTATTATCTATATCTATTATAACTAAACTTAAACTATATTTCAAGCTATACAGTACTATACATGATACACACACACTATACACTATGCATATACATAGCACGTTAACGTTAGTTATACGTGACTGAACTGTATAGTTATACTGTATATATGTGTACAATGTACAGTAACAGTAACAGTAGCTATACTGCATATCGATGAAGACCGAGACGACCCCGGGGACCGGGGACGGGCACATGATAGGGTGTAGGAAATCGAACACACGCGACCGCGCCGCGAGAAGACTGCAGGGGGCGGGCTCCCCAACCCTCGAGCCCATCGACTGCATCGAGAGGGCAAGAGCTCGCCAATCGCCAATCGCCAATCTCGGATATCCAATCGACACTCGAGGTGGTCGATGGCCGATGGGCAGCCCCGCGGCCGCGTGCGCCTTGACAGAGTAAATTGAAAGGTCGGCGCGCCATGACATCAGCACGCCGTGCCAGCACCAGCAACCGCAGCAGAGAGGGTGCACTACCGCCCACAACGTGTTCAACACGCAGCAGCACACGCGCAAGGGACCACCGCAGGGCCGAGACGGAAGGAGCAACGCGCAGGAGCCATGGGCGCCCAGACCACGGCCCCGCGCCGAAGAGTGCGCGCGCCCCGTCTCAGTTTTCGTCCAAGGGCCTGTTGAAGCCGCCGCGGCGGTTCATGTACTGGCGATACTTGCGCACTTCCTTGCGCCGCATGCCTTCGATCTTGCACCGCGGGTCGCCCGTGCCCTTGCCCTGCGTCGTATCGAAGCCCGTCGGAATTCCCATCGCTGCCATCATAGCCATCTCCTCCTCGTGGCTCGTATCCACTGCTCCCTCCTCGGGCTCCTCTTCCTCAGGCTCCTCCTTGCCGTTGCCCTCGCCGTCCATCTCCTCATCATTCACCGAGGATCCGGCTCCGTCAGGCCCGGCCACGGGAGCGCTATTCACGGGCCGGCCGGCTGGCGGTGGCAGCATGCCTGCTCGAGGCGGCGGTCCCGGCGGCGGCGGGAGGCCCGGCAGACCCGGCGGCGGCGGTAGCCCCGGCGGCGGCGGACCCGCGACTACGCTGCGGCTCCGGCTGCGGTCCTTGCTCCGGCTGCGGTCCTTGGACCGGCGGCCGCGGCTCCTGCTTCGGCTGCCCGACCGCTCCTCCTCCTCGCCGTCGAGGTCCTGGTAGCGCTGCCGATGGCCGTCGGGCTCGGCTCCCTTTTGCTCGTCGCGGCGCCTGTCGTGCCGTCCCCGGTGGCGGTCGCGCTCGCGGTCGCGGTGGCTGTGACGATCGTCGTCGCGCTCAGGTTTGTCCCGGCTGCGGCCTCGGTCGTGGTCGCGGGAGCGGTGGCGCTTCCCCTCATCTCGGTCGCGCCGCCGCTCGCGGTCGGCGTCGTCGTGGCGGTCGTCGCGCCGGCGGCCGCGCCGCTCGGGCTCTTCGTCGCTCATAGTGGCGCGCAACGTCGCGCCGAAATCTATTTGCGGACTCGGCGCCAACTTTTGGCTGTCAGACGGCGCATGGAGAGCCTGCTGAGTGCAGCCCTGGCGGAGCTCGACGCCGATGACGAGGGCGAGCAGCCGGTGGTCGTGGCCGCCAAGGCGGCCGAGCCGGTATCCGCAGCGCCAACGGGCATCGCTGCAGGCGCATTGGCCGAGCAAACCGCCAAGGCGGCTACGACCGGCACGCCGCCGGCTGGCTCGGAAGGGGACAGCGCCGACCAGCCAGGCGGCGGGCGGAGCGGCTGCACTGCCGCTGCTAGCAGCAGCAGCAGTGTGGCGGGGAGGCCCAAGGACGACGACTTTGAGGGGATGGAGGAGACCCTGGCGGCGCTCGCGCGCTCTGCCGAGACTCTGGCCTCGATGGGCGGCGAGTCCGAGGGCGACGAGAGCACGGCGATGCTGGAGATGCTCGCCAAGCAGCTGAAGGAGATCGGGATCGGCGAGGGCTTTGACGACGACATGGGCCTCGAGGGCCTGTTCGGCGGCGCTGGGGAAAATGGAGCTGAGGGCAGGAGGGCCGCCGCCGCCGGTGGCTCTGGGCAGAGCGACGGCGCGATCGACGGGCTGCTCGACGGGCTGGTCGGCCAGCTCCTCTCCAAGGAGGTGATGCTCGAGCCGATGCAGACGCTGCATGCCGAGTTCCCGCGCTTCCTCTCCGAAAAGGGCGGCTCCCTCTCCGCGGCCGACAAGTCGCGCTACGAGCGACAGCAGCTCATCGTCGCGCAGATCGTCGCAGCCTACGAGCACACGCCCAACGACACCGACAAGGTGGCGCAGCTCATGCAGGAGATGCAGGCCTGCGGCCCGCCGCCGAGCGAGCTCGCCGCGCCCGGCATGCCGGGCACGGACGCGTGCTGCATCTCGTGAGCTCATGGGTGGCTTTATTACAGTTGTCTATGGGCGTGTGATTCGGTGCAGGGTGAGGCTGCAGTGTGACGAAGAATGGCGTATCGTCGGTGGCGAGACGCGCGTGCTGCTCATGCGCATGCTCTATGTGCCCTCGCCTCGTCTCGCTCTTCGCTCTTCCTATTCCTATTATGGATTATGGATGTCTATGCCTATGTGCTACATGTGCATGGTGCCGCGTCCTATTCCTTTTCCAAGTCAACTCTCTATAGCAGTAGCACTAGGTCATATTACCTTGTGTTTCCAGCAGCAGCAGGCTCAGCAGTGCAGCAGGTTTTGCAGGTTTGGTTTGCGGGGCGGCGCATGCAGGGGGGGGCGGGAAGGTTTGGGTTTGAGGTTGAGGTTGAGTGTTGAGTGTTGGTGTTAGTGTTGAGTAGGAGTAGGTGGTAGTAGGTGACGTAGGTGGATGGAGGATGGAAGTGTAGATGGAGGGCGATGCGCGGTGCGTTCTCGCTTCTTGCCCTTGGGAGAGCAGTGAGTGAGAGAGACGTGAGATTGGGTTTGGGATGTTTGGGTGTCACGTGTCACGAGTCACGAGGCCGCCATCATCATAATCAATAATAATAATATAATAATAAGCCATCTGTATTGTAAACACGTATATTTTATTAATATAGTAATAAATGCAATAAGCCACAGCCTGACAGGCTCAGCCACACACGTTCCAAGCTCCACGATCCCGTTCCACAGCGCACAAAGCACAATCACAATAATAACAGCACAACAGCACAACTTTCAACCTCTGCTCTTCGACACTCACCAGCACAGCACCAGCACACACATACACAAACATAATGCACAGACATCAGATCAAAAATATTCACACCCCAAAAATGATGAGTAACGGATACCCAAACGCACAGCCGCACGCACACACACAAAACACTCGTCCGCATCGACCCCGACCCCCTCAAGTTTCAAGCCCTCAGACCAAGCGAACGCACTTGAAAGCCCATATCGGCCGCGACCGCGACGACGACGAAGATCAACCATCGACCACCAACAGATGACCCGCTAGAAGCTGGCTTGCGCGGCATGCCAGCCGAGAAGCCAGCAAGCCAACGGCTTTTCCAAGCAACAGAAATGCCGCGCCGCCCAGCCGACCTCGAGCATGCCGCGCAGGCCCGGCGCAACGTCATCTTCATGGACGCGGCCGTCCGCGACGTGCACCTGGATATTCACAAGCGCTCCAAGCTGTATAACTTCTCCAACATCGAGAAGGGCATCGGCGGCTTCGGCGTCGGCGGCGCCGACAACTTCGATACGGCCACCAACGGCCGCCGGGTGGCCAAGCCATTCGCTCGCCATTGCTTCGCACCGGTGCATCGGGCTTCCGGCGCCGTCTCCACCGCTTATACGCTCCATTTGTTGCTGCTCCTGCTGCGCGGGGGAGAAAGAGGAGCACCGCCGCCCCTGTCTGGCAGGCCTGGCTCGCCCGCCGCAGCGCCTGCGTGGTCGCTCATGGCGCCTGCCCTGCGTCGAGCCTCGACTTTATCCGTCCTCGTCCTCCGCAAACGAGAGGCCCCGCTTCTGCTCCTGCTCGCGCTTGAGCTTCTTGGCCTTCTTACGCTTCTCCAGCGCCACGCTCGCTGCTTGGCCTTCCTCCACATCGCGCTTCCTCTTGCTGATGGCCTCCGCCTCGAGCTCTTCGCGCTTGAGTCGAAACTGGGCGCTGGTCACCAGGCCAACCGTCTCCGCTGCCAAACGGGACTCCACCGCGCCCTCCTCCGCCTGCGAGAACCGTGCGTCACCCTCCAGCAGCGCCTGCGTCCAACCCGCAGCCGACATTGATGCTTGAGCAAGGTTCTTGACCATGGTCTTGTCAGCCTTTATGCTCTTACGTGCTTCCTTGAGCTCCACCTCCACCTCGTCGCGCTCCTTGAAGTTGGCCTGCACCTCCTCGAAGGAGCCCTTGCCCACGCCTAACCGGCGGCCCGCCTCGATGACCTGTTTCAGCTTCTCTTCGAGCTGCGCCACTTTGCCCGTGGCGCCCTTGGTCGTCGGCACGCAGGAATTCGAGTCGCGCTTGTGCGCAGCCATGGCCTCGTCCGACGCCGAACGCAGCTGCTTGCCGCATCGGTCGCAGATGCCACGACCCATGTCGTCCGTCGACGCCGCTGCAGGCGCCTCACAGCTTGCGCTCTTGCGCGGTCTCCTGCTTCCGTCGCGCGCCGGTTTTTCGACAAAACGGATTTTTTCTTCACGTGAACACTTACAGTCCCTATCTCCACATCATCATCATCATCTCTAGAGTACTGTAGAGTCACTGTAGATGCATTTGCATTTAGTCCCTATTTTGTATGTGTTGAATATGTATTCACGTATTGCGGTGGCGTCCTGAATAACGTATTCCACCTGGTGAACCCTGTATATGACATGGATACGTACCTAAACAAGGTGATATACATATATAAAACAGGCAAAAAAGGCACACATATGTACGTATATGAATATGTATAAATATATATATGTGTGTGAGCGTGTGAACAGACGTATATACACATACCACATATGTACGTGTACGTTGTTCTCGTATTCCTCGACCTCAAATATAGTATATAATATAGAGAGTTAGTTGAGCGTACGACGTACACGTAGTGTGTAGCGTAGAGCATATAGTCTAGGAAGGAGAGTAGAGCCAGGTCAACTCGTAAATAACTTATCTAGGACGATACAGTATTCAGTAGTTAGTATTCGGATTCGGCGCGACCGGCCGTCTCCACACCCATAGCCATAGCCACCCAGCTAAAGGTGAACACCACAAAAGCCAAACAAAGGTGGGCAAAGGTCCCGTTCTTCGACAACATATACACAGCTTCAACACGGCGGTCAGGAATATGCCCCGAGCGTGTGGAGGCTAGCGCAAGGGCCCCGTTCTTCGACAGAGAATGTGCACAGCTTCAACACGCGCAGTCAGGAACACGTCCCGAGCGTGTGGAGGCTGGCGCGGTGCTCCACCACAATGGCGCGGACCGCCGACCGCTGGCGCGCACCCGCCACCCTCTGCGGGCCAGCCACCACAGCGGCGTCCCACTGCTCCTCGGCGCCGACCCACCAGTCAAGCACTAGCCTCCCACTGTGCGATATTTTGGTCTCCACGCCCAGCCGAAGACCCAGGTACCCGAGCGTCCGTAGGTCCTCCTCGACCCGCACGCAGACCACGTCCCCGAAGCGGCACGGCTCGCGCGCGAACTGGCGCGCGACGTCGAGCCAGGTGTCGGGTGAGTGGCCGTCGGCGAGAAGATTGACTTCGTGCAGCCCGGGCCATTCACGCAGCAAGTCGAAGAGTGTGACAAAGTGGGCAGGGCTCGGTTCGCGCACGCCTAGCTCGTTCATGCGCCACGCGGGCGCGATGCGCATCGTGGGCAGCGAGGTCAGCCTCGGAAGCCGCTCGCGCAGGAGTGCTAGCACGTGCGCGTCGCAGGTCCAGACGCGCGCCGAGAGCCGCCCCGCGGTTGACCCGTAGAAAAAGTCGAGGTGTTCGAGCAGCGGGCAGCGCGACGCGACGCCGATTAGCTGTTCGTTGGAGCAGCCGCCACGCATCTCGAGGGACCGGAGCGCGGGCAGGCAGATCTCGTCCACCGGCAAGGAGCTGCTCGGAATGCTCGCAAGTTGTGGCGACTCGCCCGTCGTTGTGCACACCACGAGCGCCTCCAGCAGGGGCGTCCTGGCCAGCACCGTGCGAAGAGCACGCGCCATGCGGAAGGCATCCGACACCCCGGAGCCCTCGTCCTGCGCCGAGAGCTCTGGCAGGCAGCTGAGGTCCAGGGCCCGCAGCGAGCTGAGCAGCGCCGAGCCCTGTCGCTCCCACTCGCGGCAGACGCACGAGACCACCGAGAAGAGAGCCTTGATGCCGACCTGCCCGAGGATCTCAACGAGCAGCACCGTGGGCAGGTCGCCGATGGTAAGGGACATGGTGTGGAAGTGGTTGACGTAAGCTGACAGATCGCGCGCGCTTGGCCCGCAGTAGGTTCGAGTGGACCGGACCATTAGAAAGTGAACCGCTCTGTGTATTCACAGCAAAGCCACAGCAACTGTTCACAGCGCGAACTATTCGCGCCGAGTGCGACGACCAACAACGATGGCCACCGTATTGGCGCTAGCGCGGCGCGCTGCGCGGTTGCCAGTGCCACTGGCCGTGCGACCCCATCGCGCCTTGGCGAGCACATCCGGCGGCGCCGGTGCTGGCCGGCCGACGGCGTCGGCGTCGCTCGAGGCCGACCCCAACCAGAGCTGGGGCAACAACCTGCGCGGGCTCGGGCAGAACAACTACCTGGGCAAGATCCTCAACGCTCGCGTCTACGAGGCGGCCGTCGAGACTCCTCTGCAGCACGCGCCCGCCCTCTCCGCCACGACGGGCAGCCGCGTGCTGCTCAAGCGCGAGGACCTCCAGCCGGTCAACTCGTTCAAGATCCGCGGCGCATACAACATGATCTCACAGCTCTCGCACGAGCAGCGCGCGGCGGGGATCGTCGCCTGCTCCGCGGGCAACCACGCGCAGGGTGTCGCCTTCTCGGCCATCAAGCTGGGAATCGACGCCAAGATCATCATGCCCACGGGCACGCCATCCATCAAGGTTGACGCCGTGCGCAAGATGGGCGGGCAGGTGAGGACGGACCAGGCCAACCTGACGATTGCGACTATTAGTAGTATGGACCCCTTTCTAACGTAACGACTTCTTCAGAGTTAACGCAAATACCCATGTCGTCGTCTTTCAGCTGAAGACCATGCCGTTCTGGCTATTTTTGTCTCTCCCACCAGAACCCAGAACTCACGCAAACACCCCTTTCGTCTTCGACCAGGCCGGTCTGGCTATTCTGTCCCAAACTAACGCAAACACCCGTGTCGTCTTTTTCTAGGTGGTGCTGCACGGCTCCACGTACGATGAGGCGGCGGCCGAGGCGCACCGGCTGGTCAAGGTGGACGGGCGCACGCTCATCCACCCGTTTGACGACCCCTTGGTCATTGCAGGCGAGGACCGCTAGATTGGTAGGTAGGTAGGAAGTTGGTAGGAGGTAGGTGGGTAGGCAGATGGCTAGATAGGTAGGTTAGTAGCTTGATAGGTAGGTAGGTAGGTAGGTGGGTAGGTTACTAGCTTGATAGATAGGTAGGTAGGTAGGTAGGTAGGTAGCTTGATAGGTAGGTAGCTAGGTAGGTAGGTAGGTAGGTAGGCAGCAGGTAGGTAGGTAGGTAGGTAGGTAGTTTGGTAGGTAGGTAGGTAGATAGGTTGGTAGCTGGATAGGTAGGTAGAAAGGTAGGTAGATAGGTAGGTAGATAGGCAGGTAGTAGGTAGTATGTGATAGGTAAGTATGTAGGTAGGTAGTAGGTAGGTAGATAGGTAGGTAGGTAGTAGGTAGGTCGATACATAGGTACGTAGGTACGTAAGAAGTAGGTAGTTGCTAGGTAATTTGGTAGGCAGGTAGGAAGGTAGGTAGGAAGGCAGGTTGGTAGGTTGGTAGATAGGTAGGTAGGTAGGTTGACCCAAACCCCTCGGGTGAAGCCTTAACCCGATATATATGTATATATATATATATATATATATATATATATATATAGATAGATATATATATATATATATATATATATATATATATATATATATATATATATATATATAGATAGATATAGATATATATACATATACATATATATATATATATAAACATATATATATATGTATATTTGTATACATATATATATGTATATGTATATATATATATACATATATATATATATATATATATAAACATATATATATATGTATATTTGTATACATATATATATGTATATGTATATATATATATATATATATTATACATACATACATACATACATACATATATACATATTTATGGATATAAATATACATATATTCAACCCGAGGGGATTTTTACCGGGTTTGCTAGTTTCGACCGGGTTAACTCATTGGTTTTTTTTTAAACCAGGGTTGCTCTAAAACGGGCTATTATTATCATTGCATTTGGTTGCCTTTCCACACCAGATTCTCACGCCGGCGCCTTCTCTTGTTTTGTTCTTGTCGTGTGTTTGTAGAGGAGAAGTGCCGTACTTTACCAGTTGTGCCACTTTTCTTCTAAACGCTTAGAGGAAAAGTGGCGCTTAGAGGAAAAGTGGCACAACTGGTACAGTACGGCACTTCTCCTCTACGGTGTGTGTGTGTGTGTGTGTGTGTGTGTGTGACCTGTTTCTCTTCTCCCACGTGTCAGGCCAGGGCACCATCGCGATGGAGATCCTCAAGCAGACGACGGAAATATTTCTAGTATGATCATCAGTGCATTTGGTTCCCTTTCCACACCAGATTTTCACACCGGCGCCTTCTCGTCTTCGTCCTTGTCGCTTGTCTGGTTGTGACCTTGTTCGTGTCGTGTGTCTGTGTGTGTGACCTGTTTATCTTCTCACGGGGGGTTAGGTTAGGGTTAGGGTTAACCCGGAAGCTTTTTAATTTCATTATCAGTGCATTTGGTTCCCTTTTCAACCGGCGCCTTTTCACACGTGTCAGGCCAGGGCACCATCGGTATGGAGATCCTCAAGCAGACGATGGGGAAGATGTTTAGTTGTATTATCAGTGCATTTGGTTCCCTCTCCTAACCAAATTTTCTTGTCGTGTCGCGTGTTGTGTTGTTCTTGTCGTGTGTTTGTGTGTGTGACGTGTTTCTCTTCTTACACCAGATTCTCACACCGGAGCCTTCTCTGGTGTTGTTCTTGTCGTGTGTGTGTGTGCGTGTGACCTCGGGTTAACCCAAGAAGAGAAAGAGGTCACACACACAGGGTTAACTTTCAACCTTTCTTACACGTGTCAGGCCAGGGCACCATCGGGATGGAGATCCTCAAGCAGACGACGGACATATTTTGAGTACAATCCTCAGTGCATTTGGTTCCCTTTTCACAAGAAATACACAACACCCGCACACCTACACAACTATCCTAACCTATGAGTCTACTCTCGGACTACCGACCAAGCTTGTCTACTGAGTAGCCAGCTCAGACGACCGACTACCTATGCGACGGCCCCGCCTCACCAAATTCTCACACCGGAGCCTTCTAAACGTCAGGCCAGGGCACCATCGGGATGGAGATCCTCAAGCAGACGACGGGGAAGCCGCTGCACGCCATCTTTGTCTGCTGCGGAGGCGGAGGGATGTTAGCGGGAATCGCGGCGTACGTCAAGCGCGGTGAGCTGATCTATATATCTTTATCTATATCTAGATATAAATCTATCTATATCTATCAATATCTATTTATCTATATCTATATATCTATCTTTATATATCTGTATCTATCTATCTATCTATATCTATATATATATAGATATGCATCTATCTATATATATATATATATAGATATGCTTGCGGGAATCGCGGCATACGTCAAGCGCGGTGAGATACAGTTTTGTATATCTATATGTATATCTATATCTATCTAGTTATATATATATAATATATATATATATGCTAGCGGGAATCGCCGCCTACGTCAAGCGCGGTGAGCTGTAGTACATAGATACGGTTTTCTCTCTCTATATATATATATATATCTATGTGTATGTATATATATATATATATATATATATATATATATATATATATATATATATATATATATATATATATATATATATATATATATATATATA
>Ga0209390_10008976_pt1 | contig 12152 bp, 15 predicted proteins | sample BON01_FD_187212 | JGI IMG/M metagenome (GOLD analysis project Ga0209390, IMG submission 187212) | Freshwater microbial communities from Lake Bonney liftoff mats and glacier meltwater in Antarctica - BON-01 (SPAdes) (version 2) | ecosystem: Environmental > Aquatic > Freshwater > Ice > Glacier... | reverse complement strand
GGGGGGGGGGGGGGGGGGGGGGGGAGGGAGGGTGAGTCAAGAGGCTGGTGTTGTGTGTGTTGTGTGTTGTGGGGTAGGGTGGGTGCATAAAAATGTGGTGCTCGCGTAGAAGGGAGAGGGGGGAGAGTGCTCGAGAGAAGGGGTGATGGGGGTGTGTGCAGAAAGAAGGGTTGTTGGTGTCGGTTGTTGATGCATGGACTTGATCATCAAATCAGAGACCCTTCTCACCCACACACATATACACAACACCCTCACATGCATAGACAGGAAGAAAAGCCTCTCGACCTCGGGAGAAAAGGAAAAAATAGAAAGAAAATCCCAGGCCCCTTCTTCGCTTCGTCGCCTGTGATTGGGCCAATGTTTGGCGTGGCGTCACTCCATATGGGCCTAGCAGAGAAGCAACCAATCACATCACACCATTCCCCTCGCGAGAAGAAATGCCCCCTTCGATTTTTGATTCTTTCTTCCCTCCCTTCCCTCCTCCTCCTCCTCCTTCTTGTTGTGTGTCCTTCCTCTTCCTCCCTCAAGTGTCCACAGTGCATGCAGGTGAAAGTCGAGTCAATGCTCTGTGAATGTTGTCTGTTTGTTGCCCCACGCCACCAACCGACACAACTGCCCATCACCCACGCTCCACAACACCACTGCGCCATGACAAGCCCACCCCTCCTCTGCAGGGCGAGGCGGGAAAATGAGGCACACTACGCCGCTCCCACACCATCACACCACCACCACACTGCTTCACACACTCACCACTCCCTCCTCCTCCCCCTCCCCTCCCTCCTCACCACAGACCACCCCCAACCCCACTCTCAAACATGGCCAAGACGCCCTCCAAGAAGTCCGCCAAGGCCCCTAAGAAGGCCGGCAAGGGCACCAAGAAGAAGACCCGCGTGGAGAGCTACGGCTCGTACATCTACAAGGTCCTGAAGCAGGTGCACCCCGACACTGGTATCTCCAAGCGTGGCGTGTCCATCCTAAACTCCTTCATCGGCGACATCTTCGACCGCCTCGCCACCGAGGCCGGCAAGCTGGCCCGCTACACGAAGAAGTCCACCCTGTCCTCCCGCGAGATCCAGACGGCTGTCCGCCTCACCCTCCCCGGTGAGCTGGCCAAGCACGCCGTCTCCGAGGGCACCAAGGCCGTCACCAAGTACACCTCCAGCTCTTAAGTAGTTCCGGAAGTGACTCGTGGCGGAGCCCAACAAAGCAACAAGACGAGAAATACACTCAACCAGCAGAGGCCTTTTCAGGCCTCACTCACAGACTTACCCAGTCGCCACGCGCTTGCTTGCCTCTCTTGATTTTGCTTTTGGCTTTTGTTTTTGGTTTGCCTCTTCTTGCGTTCATGTTGTGGCTTGCTTTTAAAAGAGCAGCATCGGCGCCACGGCCCTTTGTCAACTCTCTTTGCTCTCTGGTACGATGATGAGGCACTCGCACACACACATGCATGCACGCATAGAGAGCGAAGGCGCTTGCCCTATCTCCAAGGCAAAGGGCTTGTCCGTCCTGGCACATCCCATTCCTTTCTGTCTCCCCACATCCCGCCTTTTTTCCTTGTCCCTCCTCTCCTCTCTCCTTGTCCGCGCCCTGCAGACGCGCAGACGCCCTGCATACGCGCAGACGGCGTCCGGCCAAGGTACTCGTGCGGTGTTTGTCGGAGGAATCAACGCCGTGAGCCCCGCCGAGTTGCCTCGTCGTCACCTGTGCATTCCCCTGCCGCCGCCGGCCCCATGCCTTGCCTTCTTTCCCGCCCTCCTTGCTAGTTGTGTGCAACAGCCCAACCTCCAAGCCGCCAGGAAGACGTGTTTATTTTAAAAGCGTGTCTTCATGCCTCTATTATTTATTTAAAGCAAGAAAAAAGCTTAACAAGGGCAAAAATCTAGGAATGCAAACGAAGGCATCAAGAGATGAGCCCACAAAAGAGATGTGGCACTTTGGTGAGACATCTGCCCGGTTGAGGAAGAAAGAGGACAGAAGGCATTTGTAGAAATGGTCAGGGGCTCCAGGCCGCAGCTACCACCACTGGCACAGGACATAAGCATTCCAAATCATACTCGCTTTAATTGCTGCTGACTGCTTTCAGTGCCTCTTCCGTCGCTTCCACGCAAACATTGGACAGGACAACCCGCCGCAAAGAAAACCTGAAAGGAGGGAGGAGTTTTTTCAAGATAAAGGAACAGCTGCTCCTTTGCGCTCTGGATTTTCACTGTAGAAAGGACTGCAACGCCACGCATAGGGAGAAGGCACATCAATTTCCGTATAACATGAAATGGTAGAGCAAAATCACGTCAGTGAGACGCACAACTTGCCGTGCAACCCAGTGCAACCCAAGGAAAAGACAGGAGGTGTGGGCACATACCGAGCGTTACTTTTTGGGCGAGCGTCCCTCCCCCCCAACCTTCATTTTACTTTACGCTAGGCAGGGGTGTCGAGAGTGCATTGTCTATTTTTTCCTCGTCCTGCAATTTGTGTGTGCTTTCTTTACCTTTTTTGCCACTTGCCCCCTGCTCCTTTTGTGTCTAGGACAAAGGCACACACGCACACACACAGCAGCTACCCCCCCACACGCTGCAGCGCACACACACGCACACGCAGCGCGCACTGCACGCCGTCCTTGCTTGCTGACTCAGGCTCGCCTTGCCCTCTCTGCCCGGCGTGCCCGTCCTGCTTCCCTCCCCCTTTGCATCCCTCCCTTCCCTCCACACACACACAGCCCACCACCAACCCCACCAAGCAACCATGGCCCGCACCAAGTAAACGGCACGCAAGTCCACCGGCGGCAAGGCGCCCCGCAAGCAGCTCGCCACCAAGGTACGTATGCCTTGGAGGGGGAGAAGGGGGTGGGCTGTTTCCACTTGTCCAGGTTTGCATAGCCCTTCGACCCTCTCAACTCACCCCTCCCCTCCCTCCCCTCCCTCCCCTCCCCTCCCAACCTCTCCCTCCCCACACAGGCCGCCCGCAAGTCCGCGCCCGCCACGGGCGGCGTGAAGAAGCCCCACCGCGTCCGCCCCGGCACGGTCGCCCTGCGTGAGATCCGCCGCTACCAGAAGAGCACGGAGCTCCTCGTCCGCAAGTTGCCCTTCCAGCGCCTGGTCCGTGAGATCGCCCAGGACTTCAAGACCGACCTGCGCTTCCAGGGCTCCGCCGTGCTCGCCTTGCACGAGGCCACCGAGTCTTACCGAGTGGGTCTCTTCGAGGATACCAACCTGGCCGCCATCCACGCCAAGCGTGTGACAATCATGCCCCGCGACGTCCAGCTCGCCCGCCGCATCCGTGGCGAGCGGTCTTAGGCGAGCTGCTGGTCCTGCTGCCCTACCCCCTCTTCTATTTTTTGCTGAGAAGGAGAGTTAAGACAACAAAAACAAAAACGAAAACACTCCAGGGAGCTATTGATACCTCCACACACACAACCCTATCTCCTTGCTCCTTGCTCCCTTGTTCTCGTTTGTGCTTGCCTTGCTCAGCTCACTCTCACTCCCCTCGCTCCCTCTTTACCTAGGAGGCAAAGCCCTTCTCCTCCGCTCCACAAAGATGGATAGAGAGTTAGATAGAGAAACAAAGAGTAGAAAAAGATCAAAAAGAAAAAAAGAAATCAATTTGTATAAAGATTCAAAAGCCATGCTCCCGCTTCTTTCCTTTAACCCATCTTGCTCTCTTTCCTCTCTCTGTACACAAAATAGTTCTTACATTTACTTGCTACTGCGTTCTCTGCTAGACTTACTCTTTACAGCCTCCTCTCTCTCATCGTCTTCGACTCCCAGCAAAAGGGTCGTAGCTTAACTCCCTCCCCCTTCCTTTGCAAAACTGACACTCCCTCCCTCCCTCCCCCTCCACCACGTGCGCATGCAAGGCCTCCAACAACCCACTCAACACATCCGACAACACGCCCGTCTGTAGCTCCTGCAAATCAACCAAAGACACACTCTCATTCTCCTCCACCTCCTCCTCCTTTTCGGCATTCGCGGCTCGTAGCAGGAAATGCGGACGGCTCTGCAGAACTGGCGCTAGCAAACGACGTGCCACCGGGCAGGCACAGGCAATTGTTGGCTGCTGCAGCGAGGACGAGGACGGGGACGAGGACGAGGACGAGAGCACGAGGAGACCAGCGCTCAGATGCTGGAGCTGCCGACGCAAATTTTGGACATATTTGATTTGCCGCTGCACTGCGCTGTTGTTGCTGCTGCTGCTGCTGCTACTGCTGGGGAAGGTGGTCATGCTTAACAGAGACGCCAAGGAGAAGACGGGCAATCGTCGGATGCTCTGAAGGAATACCAATGCCGGTAGCGCCACGCGTCGCTGCCGAAAATCCCATTTGGTGAGCACTGGCCCGGGCAACACACACATCCCGTCCTCATTCTTACTGCTCGTAAAGCTACTGCTGCTACTATTGTTGCTGCTGCTGTTCCTGCTGCTCCAGCTGCTGCTGTTCCTGCTGCTCCAGCTGCTGCTGCTGCTACTGCTGCTGCTCCCGCCGCGGCTGTCGGCACAAAACTCGGTACAGAAAAGTGCTTGCAGATAACGACAGGTCATAAAATTCTTCTTCTCCAATAGGCCGATGAGCAAGCGCTGGCCACACCCACGGCATTTGCCTCCTTGACGAGCCCAAAGCTCTTCCCGACGCGCCGAGGTCATGTCTGGCACGGGTTCTGTACGCAAACGAATGAGCAGGTCCTCCCTCCCTGCCTCCTGCTGGAAAGCAACGCGGAGGATGCGAGAGATTGCTGCTGCTGCTGCTGCTGCTCCTGCTGCTGGTGCTGTTGTTGTCGACAGCCCCTCCACCATTTCCTTCAGCGCTCGCGAGTATTCTTCCAGCAACGCCTCCCGCTGCCGTCGCTCTTGCTGCTGCTGCCGAGAGGAAGAGGCAAACAATTCACCGAAACGCAAAGAAGAAGCTTTTCCTCCTTCATTTCCTTGTCTAATCCTCTCTTCTCGACCGCGCAACGGCAACCCAAGGTCTGGCAACGAGGGCAGGGCAAGCACCGGCACTGGCACTAATTCATTAGCAGCAGCAGCAGCAGCAGCAGTAGCAGCAGTGGTCGTCGTCATCCGCTGCAGCATCTCGTGGAGCTGAGCATGTAGCTCCTCTAACCCTGCTCTGGTCTTGCGCACTACCCGAACACGATGCCGCACAAGCCGCGCCGCCGTCGTCATCGTCGTCGTCGAGCCGCCGCCTCCTCCCCCTTCCCCCCACCTCCACTCCTCCACCCAACCCACCTCCTCCGCCTCCACCCTCGTAAAGCGCACCAAGAAAATCGCATCCTCCTCCTCCTCCCCCTCCTCCCCACCACCATTACCTTCTCCCTTCTTATTTTTCTTTCGTTCCGTCCCTAGCACCTCTACGCGCGTGCTACCCAAAACTTGAGGAGTGGACTCTACCACCCCTTCCTCCTCCACTTCCTCCTTACCCCACCGGTCATTATATATATGACCCGCGGTTGCTGCTGTCGGTGATGATGATGGAGGAGGAGGAGGAGGAGGAGTCGACGCCATCGCAACGACGGGTACGGGAAGAGGCGCTTCGTCATCGTTCGGGGATGTCAGTATCATCTCCTCTAGCTCACGCTGCTGCTGCTGCTCCTCCTGCTGCTGCTGTTCCTGCTGCTGCTGCGCCCATCGCACCGCCTCCTCCAAGGAAAAGGTGACGTCCTCATCCTTCCACCCCTCCTCCTCCTCCTCCACAACAACAACACCCTCCCCCTCGAGCTGCTGCTGCTGCTGCTGCTGCTGTTGTCCCCGTTCTCGTTGCACCTGCAGCTGATTTTCCTCCTTTTCCAACCTCTCCAACTCCTCCTGGTACAGCCGCAAAAAGCGTCCTTCTAACAAAATGCTGTTACTGCTGCTGCTGCTGTCCTCCTCTACTCCCTTTTTAGCGTCATCTCCCCTTGCTTCTCCTGATGCTGCTGCTACTACTGCTGCTGCTGCTCCTTCTGCTGCTAGTGCTGCCAATGGAGGAGAAAGGTCCGAGGCAACTGATAAGTATTGTGTCGAAGGTAGAAAAGGCAACGAAGAAGAAGGAGGAGGGGGAGGTGGTGGTGCTGATGGAACGGAGTGCTCTTGCGGCTGCCGTTGGTCGGCTTTCGCATGCTTCTCCTTCCTCCCCTCCCTCTCCTCCTCCATCTCCATCTCCGCCACCACCACAACCGTCGCCTTTGCAAAAGAAAGAGGAGGGCGGGAGGGAGGACGACGACGGCGTCGGCCAGTCTTCTCCTGCTGCTCCAAATCCTTAACAGCCGCTACTGCAAACGACGCTCCCCGATGCTTGTGACTCTTTTCTCCCTTATCCAGGCTAGAAATACTGCTACTGGCTGCCTCGAACTCCTGCTGCTGCTCCTGCTGCTCCTGCTGCTGCTGCGGCTGCTGCTGCTGCTGCTGCTGTGGTGGTGGAATCAAAACCCAAGGACCAGGAAAACACCCACCAGGCAAAACAGGCCGCCATCCATTCCTAGGCGGGCAGCATCGCGCTGTTGCTGCCACTCTCCCTCCTTCCATCCCTCCTTGCCTTGTTAGTACTACTGATCCCTCTCCCTCCTCCTCTATCCTCTCCTCCAAGCGGCAACAGCAGCAGCAGCAGACGGGGGCTGGTGCCACGTAAAATACCACTCGCTTTTGCACGTCCCCAATATACCAAGCACCACCAATACCGCTGGTACCAGCAGCAGTCGTAGCAGCAGCAACAGCAGCAGCAGCAGCAGTTGTAGCAGCAGCAACAGCAGCAGCAGCCGCAGCATGAGGAGGAGGAGATGGAGAGGGATGATAAAAGAGCTGTAGCTCTGGGTGGTGGGCGTGATGAAAGGACCTTGATTTCGACGTCGTCGAAGCGTGGTAGAGGCCATCGACTGTGTTTTGTGTGTTGGAGTGGGGGAATTAGGGAGGGTGGGATCAGCAGGAAGAAAGAATGAATACAGGAATAAATAGAGAGATAGTGAAATACAGGAATGAGAAGGAACGAAACATTAGATTGGTACATTGATTAATGAGTAAAGGCATATATTTGCTTCTTCCTTTTTCTTACCATGCTCAAGACCCGCGCCGCGCACTGCAATCGTGACGAAAGCAACCACAGCTGCTGGAGCTGCTGCTACTACTACTGCTGCGGAGCCACTAGCAGCAGCAGCGATCTGTCCTTCCTGAGTGGTAGCCGAGGAGGAAAGGCAGATGGGCAGGCTTTGGTGGAGGGGAAGGTCGAGGGGCAAGCAAAAAATAGACGTGGATGCCAAGCTAGCTAGCTTGTCTAATGATTTTGGAATGTGGCGTAGAATTCTTCGTGGTTGGAGATCTATGTAGTGTTTATAGGGGTGGGAATATTGGTGAGAATCCGGGAAAATGAAGGTAAAAAGGAAAACAATCCGCCTCCCTCCCCACGCACGTCTCAGCCAAACCAACCTACCTGGACCCGTTCCTGTTAAGTCCTCCTTGTCCACTATCGCACCGAGGGCTTCAAAGCGGCCTTCCCTCTCCTCCTGACTATGAATGCTTGTGTCGGTGGCCCGCAGCAGCTCTAGGCGTAACCACGCCCGTAGCGTTGCCTGCCAAGACCCAGACGCATACACAAGCCTATCACGACCTAGCTCCTCTTCCTCCATCTCACAAACACAACGGGCAAGAAGCTCGCCCACTCTGTCTAGATCACCACCAGTGGATCTCAAGCACGCAAATAGGAAGGCATCCAATCTTGCATCGACCGCTGGCATCTCCGTCGTTACCCACCCCGCAGCAGCAGCTTGAGTGCTCGTCGCCTTGACCTCGTCCAGCAATGCCGCTGCTGCTGCTTCCACCCCAGCGTCCTCCACCTCCTCCTTCTTCTCGTCCCTGCCTCTGCTACTAGCCACCCACTCCGCGCCCGCCGCCACTTGAGACACAAGGGCTTTCATGGGAGAGCTTGATCGCAGGCTTTGTTCTACCACATCCGCAATCTCTTGGCCCCGTCTGGTGGTGTTGGCGAAGTGGTTCCCAAGCGACGAGCCCAGCGCCCGGAGCGCCTCCCCACCACCCTCTCGAAGGAGGGCCGGAGGCTGTAAACTCATCTCTAGGTGTTGTTGTTGTTGTTGACTAGAAGGAGGAGGAGGGCGTCGTCCAGGCCCATTGTGAGCAGCAGCAGGAGGTCATTGTCGTCTTGCGTTTGCCCTCCGCTTTGCCGCAATTAGCCTCGCGCGCCCCATCCCGCTGCGTGGGACTTGTTAAAGGCTCTGTGGGGGAGGTGTGGGAGCGGTGGGGTTGCGTGGAATGAGTCGTGGGCAATGAAAAGGGCATATGGCAAAGGCAGGCCTGTGATGAAGCGAAGGAAGAATAATGAAGCCACCGCGTCTCAGCCACGTCTATCCCTACACACACAAGCATACAGCGTCAGGCCATTCAGCAGCAGCAGCAGCATGTTCTTCTTTACGAGCAGCGGTAAGTGCCCTTTTTGCTTGTGTGGGGTTTGCTTGTGTCTGGCTGCCGTCGCACGCCATCGTCTCACCATAGCCACCCCACACACGGCACCTCGTCTCGTCGCCTAATTCGTCCGTTATGCAGAGGGCTATGTGCTGTACATGGGGGTAAGTCATGGGTGCGAGGCGAGGCAGGGAGTGGATGGGTGGATGTGAGGTTTTCTTCTACCGCTCCTGGCGTGTCGCACACGCATACACTCATGCGTGCCTCCTCCCTCGCCCCCCCCTCCCCCACCCACCCCTCGGGTCTCACAGAAAGACAAGTATGAAAACGAGGAGCTGATTCGTTTTGGGCTACCAGAGGACGTCTGGTTCCACGTCGATGATTTGTCCTCGGCGCACGTGTACTTGCGGCAGAAGCCGGGGGAGAAATTGGATGATATTAGCCCTGACCTGCTGCTGGAGTGCGCCTCCCTCGTCAAGGTACGTCCGGAACCCCTACACCCTCGAGGAACGAAAAGGGGTGTCTACTAGGCGGCATACTAAGGACCCATATCTCATTTGTGATTCTTCAATCCGCCGTCCCTCACCTTTTTTCTTTTTAATATAGGCCAATTCAATCGAGGGGTGCAAGATGAAGGAAGTCCAAGTGGTGTACACGAGGTGGCGGAACCTGAAGAAGACTAAGAGCATGGAAGCGGGCCAGATCGGGTTCCACGACCACAGCAAGGTAATGACTCTTTTGAAAAGTATAAATATATGAGTAAGTGGCCACCAGCTCACCAATATACACACACATATACATCTGGTTTTTGGCAGGTTCGAAAAATTAAAGTCGACAAGTGCAACTCCATCGTCAACGCCCTCAACAGGACCAAAGAGGTGAGTAAAGCTATAAAATTACTGACCTAATTTCATGTCTATTCATCGATTGCACATATATAAAAATCACGCCCTTTTTTCTTTCATAGGAGCGGTTTCCTGACCTGCAAGCGGAGCAGGAAGCCCGGGCAGCCGAGTACCGGGCTGTGCAGAAAGGCTTGAAGCGAGACCAGGAGAGAGAGGTAAGAACACAGCAGGAGTTTTATGCTACTGCTAAGGAAAGACGTCTTATTTATTTTTATTTTGATCCCACATTCAACAGGAGAGAGAAGAGAAGAAGAGGCGAGAGGAGGAGGCCAAGCTGCGGAGTTACGAGTAAGTGATAGTGGATTAGGCAGGGCAAGAGAGGGAGATGGAGGGGAATTTCTTCTTCAAAGGGCCATGATCTCACTTTCTCCACTTTTCTTTACATTACCTTCATACAAAATAATAGGAGCTTGATGAAGGACGACCGGATGGAGTCCAACAAGAAGAAGAACGTGGTGGACTTGGCGGAGCTGGAGGAAGACTTCATGTAAGAAATTGAGCAGAGACAGAAACAAAAAAGGGGGAAATAAATGAATCAAAAGTATGCGAGGCATTGATGGCAGGAATTGCAATTCTTTTTTCTTGGGCTTTGGCTTGGTTGCTTCTAAAGGGCGCGTTGTTGCATGGTACATGGCACATGGCACGGCAAGGATGGGGAGGTTGGTTCCAAAGCAACGTCATCGTGTTTGCTGGCGATCCACAGCACAAGCAACAGTGCTCGACTCTACATGCATACCCAACTCTTCTAGTCACGCGGGGCAGGACCAGGAAGAACGCATGCTTCACTTCTAGCGGAGACGCGATGCGGTGGGCTTGCGCAGTCGTGCGCGCGTCGAGTGATTCGCTAGTATCACAGAGCCCGAGCCCGAGATCTCCTCAACCGCCTTCCCCTCCCACACAACACACAGGCAGCCAGGGACGACAAAATGGTGCTCTTGGCCAGCTGGGTACGCATCTTGGGCGCGCTGTGCTGCTGTCTGGTTGCGTATGCCTGGGTCCCGCACGGCCCCCTTCGGCAGGGCAAGCGAGCGGCGGGCTCATCATTCAGGAGGGCAAGCCAGCAGCAGCAGCAGCCATTGGGCGGCTCCTATGTTAGCGGTAGCTTGCGCGCCTTATCGCGACCATCACTACGCAGCATGTCCATGAAGCCCTTGGCCAGTTCGGGGGAAAGCGGAACAGAGGCAGCGACGGAGGGAGTCACATACGACGTGGCTATCATTGGTGGGGGCCCGGCTGGCTCTGTCATGGCGGCGTTGCTAGCGCAGCAGCACAAGCTCAAGGTGGTGCTAATGGACCCCAAGCTTGACGAGCGGTGGATTCCGAATTATGGCGTGTGGTTGGAAGAATGGCAAGGTGCGTACGTGGGGAAGGGAGCGGTGGAAGGTGGTGGGGTGGGCTTAGAGATGAGTGGAGAATCAGCCAAAATCGGGTATCGCTCCTTGAGCCTTGGGTCACATATGTCTCTCCTTCTCACCTCTCTTTATCTTTCTCTCCGCATCACCCAGCTTTGGAGAGGCTCCTAGGGTTCAGCCTGAAGAAATGTCTGATGAAGGTGTGGCCTAACACGGACTTGTTCTGTGGAGGCAGCCATGGTATTCCTGCCGATAAGCGCTTGCGGGTGAAGCGGCCGTATGGGAGGGTTGATCGAGTGGTAAGTGAGAAAGGCAGGTGTTCATATTGTATGCAGGATAGATATCGTGTGCTTTGGCTTATGGTCTGTAGTTAGTCATACGAGATGAGGGCTTGTCTCCCCCTTTCTTGTCATTCTTTTCTCTGCCTCCTCCCCCTTCCTCACGCCAACCACCACACCACCACCTAGCCGAGGCCTCCTCTTTCTCACACTTTTACATATATCCCACTTCCCTTCAAACCTACAGGCTCTAAAACAAGAACTTCGATCCCGTGCCTTGGACGGGGGGGCAGTCCTGCTGCCCATGGCAGTAGACGCCTCTTCAGTCGTGCACGGCAAGGAAGGGTCACAGCTTCGTCTCTCAGATGGGAGTCAAATCAAAACTCGTTTGTTGCTTGATTGTTCGGGTTATCAGTCTACCTTAGTGAAGTTGGATGGGGTGCATAACCCGGGGGTGCAGGTATGATGGAGGGGGGGAGAGGGAGGAATGGAGGGAATTACTGGAAAGAGGCGGTTAACATAGGTTTCTGTTTGCAGAGCTTACTACTGACTGAAGCTTTCCAATCTTCAAAATCTCCTCTTTAGATCGCCTACGGCATTGAATGCGAGGTTGACGTGTGTCCCTACGAGGAAGACGCGATGACGCTGATGGACTACCGCACCAACTACGTGAGCAACCCCGGTGCCGAGGTAAGTAAGAGCAAGGATTTTGGAGGGAGGGAGGGAGGGAGGGAAGCAGGGTTGTCCACGCACATAATTTTACCTCAGTTACATCCTAAATCGAGCATTATCAACCTATTTCACACATATCTCTTCTTATCCTTCCTATCAACAACTCCCGTTTCAAAAAGGCGGAAGTTGCCCGCGAGCCCACTTTTATGTACGCCATGCCCATGGGGCCCTCCGAAGACGGCCAAAGACTAAAAGTCTTCTTCGAGGAAACCTCCCTCGTCGCCCGCCCCCCCATCAGCTTCGACGAATGCAAACGCCGGATGGAACTCCGTTTGAAACACCTGGGTGCGAAAGTATTAAGTGTGGAGGAGGAGGAATTTTGTTATATCCCCATGGGGGGGGCTATTCCTACTCGGTCTCAGAGGGTGGTGGCTTTTGGGGGAGCCCTTGGATTGGTGCACGCGTCGACGGGGTATCAAATATGTAGGGCTTTGGCGGCTGCTGGGCCGGCGGCGAAGACGATTGCGAAGGAGGTGCGTTGCGAGGGGAGGGAGGGAGGGAGGGAGGCGGGG
>Ga0209390_10008974_pt1 | contig 12153 bp, 15 predicted proteins | sample BON01_FD_187212 | JGI IMG/M metagenome (GOLD analysis project Ga0209390, IMG submission 187212) | Freshwater microbial communities from Lake Bonney liftoff mats and glacier meltwater in Antarctica - BON-01 (SPAdes) (version 2) | ecosystem: Environmental > Aquatic > Freshwater > Ice > Glacier... | reverse complement strand
GCATATCATGCCGATTCTCTCTTTTCTTTTACATACATGTGTGTGCAGAGCAGAGAGAGTCCCAAATTATAGTGCACGCGAGCGACGAACACAGGCTACAATATCCATTACAAGAAAAAAAAAAAAAAAAAAAAAAAAAAAAAAAAGGTCTAAAATAGCTAGAATTCACCATAAATGGCGTCTACATCGCGCACGCTCGTCCAAGCGCTCTCATGCGACAACCGTGTCGAGGCGCGCGATCAAAGACACCTCGAGGGCCTTCCGTTCTACCCGGAGAGGGATGAGCCGACACCAACTCAGCCCTCCGAGGCGCGCGCCGTCGGTTCAGCCCCACCGCCGCGGGTTCGGCCCCCCGCTCGCTGAGGCCCCCCACTCGAGCCGCGCCGCCGGCGCCATCGGGCTGAGCCGGCACGGATTCGTTGGCAGCGGCCTGTACGCGGGCGGCGGCGGCCTTCAGCTGCAGCGTGCGTGGCAGGCTGGGCGTTGGAAATTGATCGCGAGGTGCGGCAGTCCGTGTTGTCAGCCGCGACCCTTCGATAGGAGCTCCGGGCAGCTCGGTGTGGGCAGGTGTTCCCCGCTCGTGACGGTGCGCAGACGGCAGCCATCTAACTCAGCTACGGAAAGGTTGGTAGGAAGACCATGGAGAGCGGCCTTGGCACGCAAGCTGATTGGGCTGGGCGGTGTGCACCTCCTCGCGGTGGCGCTCAGCCGCGGTGTTTGACCTGCCCGATGCTTGGAGCGATACACACGGAGACGGACGGGCGGACGACACAGGCACTCGCTGTGGCCGTGGCGCTGCGCTGCGCGCTGGCGAGGGACTGTGGGGCTGAGCCGAAGCCTGGCGCTGACGGGTTGAGAGTTTGAGGGAGACCTACTACCCTTTTGCTCTGGCTGGCCTGGCCTGGACTCGTTTTTGTGTGCCGCGGCGCTACGTGCGTGCGCGCTCGGGAAAGGGCGTGTGTGTTTGGTCGTGGTGGATTTTGTGGATGTGGGGTATGACCGTCGCGTGACTGTGACTGACCGCGGGTTTACCCTGAACCGCGGTTCAAATCTCGTCGCTGCTCTTGCTCTTATCTTCAATCTGCCCGTGGGGGGCGAACGTGATCGGCTACCTGGTATCTGCTATATACCTATTATATACCTTGTATAGGCGTATCGTCATAGTATAGTGTATATAGTGTTGTACAGTCACGGCCACCTGGTCCTGGTGTCTGTGTCCGGTGTCGGTATGCCGGTGTCGTTGTGATTTTTGCTGTCGTCGTTATCGTTATATCGTTATATATATTTTGTTTTATATTATTAATTATAATTACAAAAAGACTCCTCTACCACTACCAAATCATATAAATATATAACAATAATACAGACATATTATTATTATTATTATTTTGTTATTAATAATACTAAGGCTTATAACTTATATATAATTATGATATATATGTATATATGTGAATAATATAGTGATATATATGTATAAATATTGTTTGGTATTGTTATTATTGTTTGTATATATATGTAATAATATAGGTATATATATATATATATATAATGTATATAATGTATATAATGTACATAATATGTATACATATATATAAATATAAATATAATATTATTATAAAATATTTTAATTTTAATTAATTATGTCAATAAATGTATGAATATAAATACAAAATAAATATAATTATATAGTAATAATATAGTATATATAATTAAATTATATTATTATTAATTTATATGTTTTTATATGCAGTATGCAGTATATATCATTTATGTCATAATTTAATTATTACGTATAAGCCCACACCCACACCAACACTCTCAACACGAGACCACAAAAGACAAAAGCAAGAGCAACGCCCCCAATAAAATCAAAATCTTCATTATAATAACGCAGCATCAGTATCAGTATCAGTATTATTATCAGTATAAGTATGTATAACGTATTGCCCTCCCCTGGCCCCTGGCGTGTATTTTTGGGATGTCCCGCCTGTATTTCACCTATATGCCGCCTGTATCTCACCGTATCCTTGGTTTCCCGTGTCCGTGTATCCCTGTCACGATTCTATATCTATATCTATCCATTTTGCATTTTGCAGCAGATCCACTGCATCCCGCTGTATCCCACTGTATCCAGCTGTATCCGTACGTATGTGTTTGTAGCTGTATCTAGATCTAGCTGTATCCCGCTGTATGCTGTATCTCACCGTGTCCCACCGCCTCGAAAACGGGATATAACCAAAAATACACTCCAGGGGAGGGCTACCGTATATACGTATAATACCGTATCCGTATTATAGTATATACAGATACAGATACAGATACAAGATACGGATACAACAGACCTGAGTCAGATATATATATATATAGATACTAGATATCTGCTTTGGGGAACTGGAATCTGCTAGATGTTGAACTCAGAGATCTAGTCGCAGAGCACGAGATCTCAATCTCATGACCGTAGTCTTTGGCCAGAGCCAGAGATCACCACGTATGCCCCCCCCCCGCCATCTCTCTATTACGCTCTACTCTCTCGTCTCTCTCCTCTCCATTCGAGTTCGAGCGCTCGAGCTGCGCGCCATGAAACGCCCTCCAGTCCTCCAGAGCCCCACACCATCGCGCACACCCTCGCACACGGCAGGGCCATCGACAGCCAACAGTCCCCGGCCATGCACACAGCCACCCACCACGACACGCCCCCCGCGGCCGCAGACGTCTCAGGACTTGACTCAACTCAAAACACTCGCCACGCTTCACGTCCACATGTGCAGCTTGTGCGTGGCTTGATTGTACGCCTCCACGTTGGCCGACTGGCGGATCATCTCCCAGACCTTGGCCACCCCGCGCAGCCAGTCGCGCTCTGTCATCCCCGGTCGCGCAAACGGGCGGCGGCGCAGGCTGAGGATCTGGTCGCGCAGCATCTCGGCCTCATGAGTGAAGCCACCTGGGCGCGTGGGGCGGGTGTGAAGGCAGGCAGGTAGGTAGGTGGGTGGGTGGGTAGGTAGGCAGGTAGGCACGCAGGTAGGTAGGTAGGTGGATGGGTGGCTAGGTACAGTAGGCAGGCATGCAGGTAGGTAAATAGAGGTAGGCAGGTAGGTAGACACGTAGGTAGGTACGTGGATGGGTGGGTAGGTACAGAGGCGAGGGCGCACGCGCCGAGGGCTCGCGGTTAAATCCTGGGACCTTTATGAATGTGGATCTACTTTGCTGCCGAGCGGCGCATCGGACTCACCATGGAGGGAGGTGGGGCCCAACTCGCTGCTGCAGGGAAGAGCAAACACGAGGGGCGGCGCCGCGGAGCCGGCGAGGCCGAGCGCTTCGGTCGCGAAGAGGCGGCCCACAGTCTCGCGCACGGCCGAGCGGCGCGCTACGTCGCCGAGCCGACCCATGGCCAGCCGAGTCAGCACAAAGGCAAGCGTGGGCTGGTAGCCGTTGGAGCCGTCGGGAGCAGCGCCAGCTGGCCCACCGCTGGCCGGGCCGAAGGGTGCTCCACGCGCACTCGCACCGCCGCCACCAGCACCGCACCCGCCGCCGGATGTCGAGCCACCGCCGGCCGCTGCAGACGAGGCCAGCGCCGCGGTGGACACGTCCGGGATGCCGTGACGCAACATCTGCGCCGTGCGCAGCGTTCGCCACCACCGAACGTCCGTCGTCCCGTCCTGCGGGCGCGGCGGCGGAGCGGTTGGGGCGCGGCGGGGGGGGGGTTGTGGGTCGAACCCCGTGGGGTCCGTACCGCACCTGTACGAGCACGACCACGTGGCAGACCGAGAGCACCAGCATGGCGAGTTGAAGCGCCTGCACCTCGTGCAGGTTTTCGTGGGACTGCGCGTTTGGCGGGAGCGCCGAGCCCTGCATCGCGAGCAGCACCGAAGCGGAGAGCAGCGGCTGCGTGTCGAGCAGGATGAGCCGCTCGGGCGTCACCGCTACGTCGATGCCCACAGTCCCGTGCTCGGCGCGCAGCCGCGCGTCCAGGGAGGCTGATAGAAACGGTGCGTCCGCCAGGCCGCACTGGACGGCGCACGCGGCCGTGCCCGCCTCGCCGCCAACCGCATACGCCGGGGTGTACGAGCCGCCAGCAGGCGCAGCAGACGCGGGCTCCTCGTGCCACGCAGCGCCCGCGAGCAGCGACATAATGGTGGACTTGCCCACGCCTTGCGAGCCAAGTACGCCGACGACTGTAAAGTCGGCGGTGTCGCCCAGCATAGCGCGCAACTCGTCGGTCGCCAGCTCCAGCTGCGGACTCATCAGCTTGGTCGTCTGCCATGCCGATGCGCCCGCACCCGCGCTCGCGGCGCTGCCACCATCAGCCGGCGCGCGCATCACGCGCATCGTGTCCACCGCGCTGCAGCCTCGGCCGGCGGTGCAGGGTGACAGCGTGTAAGCCCTATTCACAAGCACAGCCTACGTGTATTCACAGCGGCCTAGCTAGGCAGAAAAATGTCGCATTCCGCACGTTGGCGGCCGAGCAGGAACACAGCCGGCTCGAATTCGTCGAGTTTGTGGTCGAGCGCCAGGCCTTGATGGAGAGACGGCGCAGCGGGCTTCCTCCGGACGAGTGGACGTCCGACCAGGTGTTGCGCCGGGGCAAGTTTTGCTGCATCGACCGCCGCGACGACTTCGTCACGCGCGAACTGGCCGCGGCGGTGGCTGCGCGGCCGGAGTGGTGCCAGGAGCGGATGCTGCTGCTCTGCGCAACGCTGCGCTTCACCAGCAGCCGGCGCGGGGAGGTGAAAAAAATTGCGGCGCTCATCGACGAGGGTTGGGATGCGGGCGCCAGGTGCCTGCCACTCCAGCAGGCTCTGCGCTGCAGCGCAATCCGATGTGGGGTAGCGTATCAGATGTGCCTCAACCGCGGACAGGTCGCGTCGCGCCTGTGTGCCCTGGCCACCAGCGTCACTGGCCACGTCGAGACGAAGGGGGGGTTCGGCTCGGTCGCCGAAGCGGCGGACTTCATCGCGACCGAGATGACCGTCGACAAGAAGCGGCCTCAGTTCTCATCCAACGAGACGGCAAAGGACCTCAACTACTTTGGGTTTGTTTCTGCCGAAGGAGGCGGAGCGTGCCACCTGGAACCCGGCGCGCGCAAGGGCCTGGCCATCGTGCGCGCGAGGATGGGCCCTGAGCAGGGGAGAGAGGGGCCGTGGAAGAGGGCGAGAGGGGAGGCACGAGCTGGGCGGCAGAGCGTGGGCGCGGTGGGCTCAGACTTGACCTGGGCGCTGCGTTCCGAGCTGCGCGGCGCGCCGGGGCTGGGCTGGGTCAGCCGCATCGACGTCGAGCAGGCGCTGTGCGAGTACATGAAGTACGTCACCTACTGCGAAGAGGGCATCTCGGCGGGCAAGATGTACGCGCTTTCTGGTTCCGGCGAGCTACGGGAGCGCTTGGAATTGCCAGAGGGGCGCAAGGAAGGTGCAAGTGCCAGCGCCTCTCTTGATGTGGGAACTTGCGGCGGCCGGCCGTCAGCGTGTCAGAAACGTGTCCTAGGTGTGAGCCTGAGGGGAGTCGGGGGCGAGCTAGTGTAGCGAGCTAGGCAAATGAAAGTGAACGCCGCCGTGCGCAGTGCGCGGTAGACGATTCACTTGGGCGTAGAAGAAGTAGCAGTAGGGCCTCGGACGACTGGCCGCGGGCAGATGGGTAGACCAGTACATGCGTGCTGCTAGCTGCTAGACGCCGACACCCACTGGCCACTGGCACCACTAACAGCTAACAGCTGGGACAGCAGTGGCCACTGAGCACTGAGCGCAACAGGCAGAGGGGCCTAGGCCTGGCAGGGGGGGGAGCAGCTAGCAACCAGAGACCAGAGAGAGGCCGAGGCGGGAAAGGGAAAGAGGCCCCGTGCCCACCTCTCGAGGCCCAAGCCTCCACTCGAGCCTCCCCGCTCCCGCTACCACTACCAACCGTGGTGGCAACAAAGACCGTGAAAGTGAAAGTGAAAGTGCCACCTGACACCTGAACCTGACGCCTGATACCTTAACCTTAACCTGATGACCTGATGAAGTTGAAGTCCGAAGTCCAAGGCTGGGTGGTCACGAAACGATGCACGATGCCCGTTACCGTTACCGTCGGACGTCTGCTCGAAGCACAGACTCCGATTCTGGAGTTGTAAGAGAATTCTTACGAATGTTTGCCTCTGAGGCCAAACAACCACGAAACGACAATCAAGATTCATCAAGGACTGTCCTCAATGAATCTCGGCACAGGAAACACAACATACACAATGGGCGCGGGCGCCCGGCGGGCGCCCGCAACGTGTTGAACGGGATGTGCAAGTCGTTCGAAGGAATGTGGCCGAAGAGCATACTTAGGAATGTCGGCGGGCATCCTCCAGGATACCGCAGGGGGCACTAACTACTGCAGGCAAATACGGTAGTAGGTACATCTATCTTGGACAGCCCCCCGTTCGAAGCAGAAAGGTTCGAATGAAGGGGAATCTACTGAACCAAGATGGATATGCGCCGTATTCTAAGTCGAGCAGCGAATAAAGTTGTTATTCGCAAGGGGAGGGGGGGGTTGGGGATCACGCTGTGATAGACTGTGCATTGGCTATATCTTAGACGGAATAGCTGTTGCAATGATGTCTATGTTACGAATTAAGAAGACATTTGCAGGGCTGGGGGGAGGGGCAGACTCTCAGAATAGGTTGTGTCTCGAGTCGTGAGCGAGTCATCCTAAACGGGTCTCATGTTACGAAATAATAATATATTCCGTAGGGCAGGGGGAAGATGTCGCGTGCGCGGAGGCGGCGACAGACGCTCAATAGACGAGGACCGTACTGTTCAAGTGGAGTCCCGTCGGATTGGGTCTCATGTTACGAAATATTTATATATTCCTTCCGTAGGGCAGGGGGAAAGGGTGCGCGCGCGAAGGCGGCGGCAGACGCTCAATAGACGAGGACCTCACTGTTCAAGTGGGGTCCTCGGGTTAACCCCTCTGTTGATGCGATGTGTCGTTGGGGCTGGCAGGAGGTTGGTCGTCGGCGTTGGGGAAGGGGAGGGGCTGGGGTAGATTGATGATGCGAACAAACGGGCAGTAGTGGTCCCAGTGCCATCCGGAGCAGGTAGCGCAGCTGCGTCGGTTGGAGGGAAGAGGACCGTGGATGAGTTCGCAGTCGGTGTCAAGGTGGCGTCCCGCGCAGAGGGAACAGTTGCGGCGGTGGGCTGGGAACGGCGGAAGTGGAAGCGCAGTTTCGGCTGTGTCCGGGGCCGCATCGACGGCGTGGGCGTTGGCGACGTGGAAGCCGTCTGAAAATATGCGCTCGAGCAGTTCGCCCTGTGTGAGCGGTTCTGTAGCGTGTAGACTAGCTGCGTGTGACAGAAGGACGCCGAGGCCGGGGGCAAGTTGCTCGGGGGGGCGGCGAGGCTGACTGGCGCGGCGAGTAGGAGGAGGACGATGGCGAGCGGCGTTGGTATTGTGCAGCGCCCTGGCCCGGTTCCTGCCGGCAAACGCATAGAAGAGAGGGTCGTCATCGATGGCGGCAGGACGGTGAGGTGGCGGAGTCGTGCCGTTGCCGTGGATAGAGTGCTGCAGCCTGTTCCACGCCGCGTGTGAGATGTGCCACATAGACGAGATGAACCCAGCGGCGGCGACAGCGGGCCACGTGAGGGTGGCGAGGGCAGCGGATAACTTGATACCCAACTGCCGAGGTGGGGCGCCGTTAGCAAATCCAATCTCGGGGTCGAGATACCCTGGAGAAGGACGGGTCTCGAGAGGTGTTGGCGAGAGAGGGAGGTCGCGTATGGCGCCGCCCCGGACGGCGGCCGTGTGCGGGGTGTCGGCGGTGTGGACGGTGGCGGAGGCGGCGGCGGTGGGATGGACGGTGGCGGCAGTTGTTTGGACGGCGGTGGCGATGGCGGCCACTGGGTGGGCGGCGGCGTTGGCCGGGTGGGCGGCGGGGGGGGCGGAGTCATGGCCGGAGGAGCGGGCCGTGATTTGGACTACGCGAGCGGGAGTGGCTGCCGAGGAGCGCGCGGCCCGGAAGAGGGGGATGGCGTGGAGGCGTGAGGGAGGTGTTGTCCCCGTACGGCAGCTGCGCTGTGGCGGCGCTCACGCGTGGGTCAGGTGCGGCGGCCTTAGCGAGGCGACCGCGTGTTCCTGAGCAGACGCTGAGGGGAATTTCCTTGAAAATCGCAAACATGAAGGAAATTCCCCTTGTCCCCCGAAGGCGGTGGCCGGGAGCGCGGAGCCAGAGGTGGAGCGGATTGACGGCGAGATGACGCGGCGGCGGGCGGACCGCCGGGAGGAGAGGGCGGAGGGGAGGGGCCGAGGGTGTAGCCTGTTGAGGAAGTATCGCGAGCGGGGGGATCCGGGGTGACGCTGGAACGAACCATGCTAGGCTAGCAGGATGGGGAGGGAGGCGGTGTGGGGGGCGGAGGGGTATCCTGAGGTTGCGAAAGATCGGGGGGCGACGTGGTGTTGGGGCTGGGGACAGCGCCGGCGCAGGAGGTGGGGGAGGGGACAGGCGGAGGAGGCTGAAGGAGATGAGGGCGCCCGTGGTTCGGGCAGGCAGGGCCGCAGGAGGGCGTGTCCTCGGTCGAAGATGGAACATCGGGTGTGGCGTCGCCCCCAGGTAGCCACGGGAGGCCGCGGTGCGAGAGGCCAAGAGGGTGGGCGTGCGGCTCCGCGATCGAGGGCCAGACGTGGTTGGCGGGCGGGGCGTCGGAGGGGCGTGCGAGGTCCTGTGGCACGGGAATGGTGGCGTTGAGGGACGGCATAAGTGCGGCGTGAGCGGCTGCTGGGGCGGCGCCTGGTGACTGGTGACGTAGGAGGGAGGGAGAGTGAGTTGGCCTCGCGAGAGGCGCCGGTGTCAAAGTGCATTGGGGACCAGTCGGGCCCGTTGGGGTCGGAGGACTCCGTGGGGGAGTAGGCGGTGGGACGCCGGGCTTTGCGAGGATGGAGCTGAGGAGAGGTGGGGCGTTTGAGGTGGCTTGGCATGGGTGGGGACGGGGGAGGGGAGGCCAGGAGGAGGGGGGTGTTTGACGTTTCCGGGGCGTGGTCGAGCATCCTGCAGAGCATGCAGAGCACGGCGGCACCAATGCGAGTAGCACAGAAGAACAGAGCCGTGCAGAATTGCATGAAGGCCGTTGCGAGGGCGACCAGGGAGGTGGAGCAGCGGATTGGCCAGACGGAGGTGAGGGTGGTTCCGGACACGGCGGCATGCAGGCGGGCCAACTGGCGCGTTTGGAGCTGCTTGGAGTCCGTGGATGGCGGGAGTGGGGGAATGTCGACGTGGAGGTGGTGTTGTGTGTGAGCGGCTGCCAACGATAGCGCGGGGAGGAAGGCGGCCGACGAGAAGCGCCCCGAGAAGAGCGCCGGCGCACAGTTGAGTCCCCCGGAGGCGGGGCCCAGGGATTGAGCAGCCGCAGGGTCGGGGAGTGATCCCGCCGGGGGTTTGCGGAGCGATCCCGCGGAGGGGCGCGAAGTGGAAGAGGCCAGACAAACACGGCGAAAAGTGACGCGGCGGGCAGTGAGCGCTGGTGATTTTGCGTCGGGCGTAGGGCTGGACGCGGGAGGTGCCACGGTATGGGGTGGAGCGACGGCGGTGGGGGCGACCGGGGCGGATGCGGCGGGGGGTCCGAGGTCACGAGGTGGCGTGGGAGGTGAGGATGTGGGATGCCCACCTGAGGCTGGTGACGCGGAGGCGCGAGGGTGGGACGCGCAGTCTCTGTCCAGGTGCCGTCCGTCGCAGTGTGCGCAGTTGCGCATTCTGGGTCCGATGTCCTTGGCCCGCGCTATCGCTCGCTTTGGTGCCGTTGTGGAGGCCACTGCCAGTGCGCGCGCCGTGGAGCGCGGCGATGGCACGGGGGCCGCCGGGTTGGCTGGCGCGGGGGCCGCCGATGGACGCTTGGAGGAGGACGTTGCAGGGGCATGCCGCGTCGCGAGTCGCTCCTGCAGGACCGTCAACTGTCGTTGTAGGTCGGCGAGCTGCGTGGCCTGCGCGGGCGTGGAGGCGAGGTCGGTGATCGAGGTGCTGATTCGGAGCTCTTTGTCTTTGCGGCGAACGGACCGGTCGTGCTCCTTGAGCGCCCGTGCGAGGTCGGACTGTAGGAGCAGGCGGCGCGGCGTGCTAGAGGCGCTGTTGTCGTCAGAGTCGGCGGCGTTGCCCGACTCGCGATTCGATTTGTACATCTGGATCTGGAAGCGCAGCCCGGAGCCGAACTTCTCCGGTAGTTGGTCGAGGAAACTGCCGAGAGTGATGGCGAGGTCTGCATCGCTGCACAGCACTGGGCAGAGCCGGGAGACTTCGAGGTACTTGGAGACGGCCTCGAGAAACGCGTGGGCGCAGTTGGACGAGGCAGGGTCTATGAGCGCGTGGATGACTTGCGACCTCGCAAAATTGGCTGTGAGCGTGGCCTGCATGCCGGTCATGTGCGCGCCGACGAAGTCCTGGATGAGGACATGAGGACGAGCATGGTGGGGCCCCGGCCGTCGGCGGCATCGTAGAGCTTGTCGGCGAGGGTGCTATCCGCGATGATCCGGCGGAGTGCGAGTGCGAGCTCCCGTTGAATCTGGAGAAGAATCCATCCCTTGTATTTGTACGGGTTGATGGCGGGGAGGGCACCAGCAGCTGTGGGGAAGCGGCCCATGGCGGGTCCCGGGCGGACGGATGTGGTATCGCGATCTGAGCCGGAGCGGAGCGGGCCGCGAGCATCGGCAGCGGGCGGGGCGGGTCCGGTCGTCGCCGCCGTGGGTGCGATGGCGGCCGGGGGGGAGGAATAGAGCGTGCCGTCGGCCGGCGGACCGAAGGCGAGCATGTCGGGGTCGAGTGTGTCGTTGCGCGTGGCGGTTTGGAACTCGGCGAAGGCGATGGCGGCGAACGGGTCAGGGGCGCCGGGAAAGCGGTGTGAGGTGGCGAGGGCGGCGGCGTCGGCAGGCGCGCCGGGGTCCGAAAGCACGATGCCGGGTACATCTGCGTCGAACAGATATGAGCCTGCGAGCCCGGAGCCGGAGGCGTCGGCGGGGGTCGAGAGCGTGATGTCGGGGGGGTCCGTGTCGAGCAGGGAGGGGCCGGCGAGCCCGGAGCCAGAGGCGTCGGCGAGGGGCAGGTCGGCGGAATGCAGAAGTATGTTGTCGTGTGACGAGAGGCTGCTGGCAGGCGTGGAGTCGACCGTGGAGAAGACGGGGCCGGCCAGAGGCGTTGGCCTGCCGGCAGCGGCTGCGAGAGCGAGGCGGCGTGCGACGATTTCGTGAGGCATGTAGATCAGCTTCCCGGCTTGGTCGCGTGACGGCGTGGGGACGTTGCGCATGGCGTGGTCGATTGCCGCATCGGCGGGAGACGCTGCGTAGATGCGAGCGCCGGCGGGAATGATGGTGCCGTGGGACGCGAAGAACGCCATGAGGATGGTGTCATCTTTGGCCGCCGCGGAGATGGTGATGAGGAGCTAGACGAAGGATTGGACGCTGCCGTCGATGGACATGTCGGTGGGAAAAAGCTTCTTCCAGTCGATCGAGTCGGCGGCGTGCGTGTCGGCGCGCTCCTCCTCGAGTAAGTCCGGCATCGCGGACGTGATGGTGACGCTGACGAGCGTGTAGCGGTGCTAAAAAAACGTCGGACGTCTGCTCGAAGCAGACTCCGATTCTGGAGTTGTAAGAGAATTCTTACGAATGTTTGCCTCTGAGGCCAAACAACCACGAAACGACAATCGAGATTCATCAAGGACTATCCTCGCAATGAATCTCGGCACAGGAAACACAACATACACAATGGGCGGGCGCCCGGAGGGCGCCTGCAACGTGTTGAACGGGATGTGCAAGTCGTTCGAAGGAATGTGGCCGAAGAGCGTACTTAGGAATGTCGGCGGGCATCCTCCAGGATACCGCAGGGGGCACTAATTACTGCATGCAAATACGGTAGTAGGTACATCTATCTTGGACAGTTACCCTTACCCTTTTTTTTACTTACACTTACACTTCAATTACACTTGACACTTGCACTTACTTCTTACTTACACAACTACAACTACGACTACGACGACACTTCACTTATTATATGGGGCCAGGGCCAGGGCTGGTGGCACATGTCTTGTGGCGGTATTGCATGCGGCTAGCGTCATCGGGTGTTGGGGGCGTGCGGCGGGTGCGGCTAGCGTTATTGTATGTTGGTAGCTGTGTCGGTGTCTTGTGGATGATGTTCTGGATGCGGCTAGCATCATCAGGTGTGTG
>Ga0209390_10008973_pt1 | contig 12153 bp, 12 predicted proteins | sample BON01_FD_187212 | JGI IMG/M metagenome (GOLD analysis project Ga0209390, IMG submission 187212) | Freshwater microbial communities from Lake Bonney liftoff mats and glacier meltwater in Antarctica - BON-01 (SPAdes) (version 2) | ecosystem: Environmental > Aquatic > Freshwater > Ice > Glacier... | reverse complement strand
GCGATTGAAAATTTTGATGCCATAGTTACAGACATGGGCAGCAGCTTCACGGTTACGATGCAGGCGTTGAGGAGGGATGGAAGAGCAAGGGTTCTTACTTCTTCGGGGACCAGTTCGATGGGCTTTGGCTTGCCTGGAGCCCTGGGAATCGCCTTGGCCGACGCAGACAAAAAAATATTATGTATAGCCGGCGACGGTGGTTTGCAAATGAACCTTCAAGAACTACACACCATGGCAACGAAAACCTCAAATTTAAAACTTATCGTACTTAACTCCAATGGATATTTGGCCATCTCCTTGATGCAAGATAACATTTTTCAAGGCAGACATTTCGGGTCCACGCCCGACTCTGGCGTGTCGTCGCCTGACTTCCCTAAGGTTCTGAGGAGTTTCCAAATAGAGACCTTAGAAGCTTCGTCTACTTCTCATTTTTTGACAGTATTTGCCGACTTCGTCAATAATCCAGAGCTCAGAGCTCTTGTTGTTAATCTCCCTCGGAATCAGGTGATGAGGCCGCGCGTGCAGACTCAGAAACTACCGGATGGCACGTTGGTTTCGCCTTCGCTCGATTCAATGTTGCCCGCTATTGAAACTTGGAAAAGTTAGCAAAAAAAACTCCCCCCTGAGCAGTGGGATCACCCATAAATCCGACCTTCCGTAATCGCCTTGCCCACTGTAACAAATCGCCCGCTACCAGCTTCAGCCCCACACCTCGGTCTTGTCACGCCTCGAGAGCCTCCAACACAAGCTAAAGTCGCGCTTTTAGTCTGGAAACCCAGCTCATTAGAGTTTAGCGAGGTCGATAAAAGTATCTCGTGGGACTAGAGGTGTCAGAACTGGGTTATTCACACTGTTCGTACGCGTCAATGCCGCGTTGACTGGCGACGAAACATTGCATGGCTGCTATCACGTCATGAGAACAATGCCGTACTTATGAAGAGCTACGCTTGAAATTAAGAATCTTGATTGAAATTCTTGCGGACAAAGGTGTCACCTATTACTCCAGGTTTCAGTGCGAGGTAAGATACTCGCTCTTAGGCTTGAGGAAGGGGCTGAATGATTCAAAAGAAAGTTCTAGTGGTGTGCATGCTGGATAGCATCCACTCTGCACGTTGGCTGACGCAGTTTAGGGAACAGGACATTGACTTCTTGCTCTTCCCAAGTTCACCTCATAGAAGAGTTCACCCCGAACTTGAGAGATTGCGGTCTAGTTCTGAGGCAGCAAGCTTCCGACTAGCCCCACTGGCCCGCTACTTCGCTCTTCCTCTTTGGGTCTTAGACAAGTTCGCCAATAAATTTTTTTCGTGGGTCGCTTTTGAAAGCGGCGATTAGAAGTTTCCAGCCAAGCCTTGTTCATTCTCTGGAGCTTCAGAACGCGGGTTATGTGACCCTCAGGGCTCTATCTAAGGGAAAACCAAAAGATCTTAAGTTGCTGGTCACGAATTGGGGTAGCGACATTTTTTGGTTCCAACGGTTCCCAAAACACAAAACAAAACTTCAAAAGCTTTTGCAGCTTGCCGATGTTTATTCTGCAGAGTGCGAAAGAGATGTCGTGCTTGCAAGGAACCTGGGTTTCACTGGACAAGCAATGCCAGTCATACCGAACTCAGGTGGCTTCTCTGAACCTGACTTCGCGATTCCACGACTCGTCCCCAGTGAACGCAAAACAATTGCTCTCAAGGGCTATCAAGGTTGGGTGGGTAGGGCAAAAGTATCCCTCGAGGCAGTCAGAGAAATGTCAGAAGAACTGCAGGGCTACAAGATCATCGTCTATTCGGCCAACAGGTCTGTGTTGAAGCTAGCAAGACAAGTCGCCAAGAAAACGGGGCTCGAGATAAAGGCATTCGGTAAAGGAACCATGAGCCACAAACAGGTTCTTGAGATGTTTGCAAAATCAAAGATATATGTTGGCCTATCTGAGAGTGACGGAATTAGCACCTCTATGTTAGAAGCCATGGCAATGGGTGCTATCCCGGTGCAAACCTCAACGGCTTGTTGCGACGAATGGTTTGGCGACAGCGGAGTTGCCGTGCACCAGATTAAGGTCCCGGTGGTCAAGAATGCGATTAAATAAGGCCAGCGCAGAGGTGTTGAAGTTGCGCAGATAAAGCTCTGCTTCTAACACTGCTTTTCGAGCCGTGATTCGGAAGCTGGGTCACGAGTCAGCGACTCCGCGAGTCCGGGAAAAATAGTGAGCATTGGCATCTTGGGCTGCTGACCATTTATCCGATAGCATCATTTCTATGGCGTCAAAGCAAAGCGCACCCAACAGGGTGCTAGCAATTGGCATGGTGGACAGTATCCACTTTGCTCGCTGGCTGGACTCTGTAAACGGCATGAATGCTAAGATTACGATTTTTCCATCGGGACCGAATCGAAGAGTTCATCAATTAATAGTTGATTTGCTATCGACGAATTCACGGTGTTTCACCCTGAGCAAATCGATGACGAGATTATCTCTTCCAATTTGGCTCATGGACAGGGTCCTCGGAGGAAAACTGAGGGCCTTGATCCTTCGTTCACTCTTAAAGCTAAGGCCATTCGAAATCGTCCATTTTCACGAAATGCAGTCTGGTGGATACCCTCTCACTCGACTTCCAGCTGACTTGTTATCTAGGTCAAAAGTGTTCTACACCCCCTACGGAAGCGACTTATTTTGGTTTCAGAACGATGCTAAACATCTAGCTAAAATTCGTCAGACACTGCGTCTTGTCGACGGCATCTTTCCTGAGTGCGAGAGAGACGGCAAGCTCGCCCGCCAATACGGCTTTCAGGGCGAGCTGCTGAGACACATGCCTGCCGCCGGTTCTCTACAATTCGATGTTCGGGAACCACCCCCCATCGCTGGTCGCTCAAAGATAACCGTGAAAGGCTATGGGGGAACTTGGGGTAGGGCGGTCACTGTCTTGAAGGCGCTAGAGGGCATTCAGGACCATCTTCTAGATTACGAAATCCACCTAACTTCAGTAACAAAAGACGTCGCCAGGGAGATCAAAAAGCTGCAGTCTTCTTCACTTCACCTTGTTTCCCACCCAAAGTTTTCATTGACTTCCGAAGAGATAAAAACCCTATTAACTCATTCCAAGTACCACGTTGCTCTTTCCGTCTCGGATGGTTTTCCGGCAAGTCTTGTTGAGGCTCTCCTTTGCGGTGCTATTCCCATCCAATCCAACACCGCCTGCCTACCAGATTCGCTCATTAAAATTTCCCCCGACAACTTCGTAGCAACCAAAAACTGGAATCAGATTGGAGAGCTATTGCTTAGCCTCGAGTCAAACCCAAAGAGGCTCCAAAAGCTTTCGACGAACTTCTCAGAATGGGCAACCGCCCAACGCATCGAACCACACGAATTCCGAACCACTCTCTCAAGCGCTTACGGGTTAGCGGACAGCTAAACCTAGGACATTCAGGGTCCAAGCTGAATTTCTGATCTACAAGAGTCAAGTAATCACCTCCAATGCCGTCACTTAGATTAAGCAGAATTCTTCACTCCTACAGCTTGCAAATGGGTTTTCCTAAATCGGTCATGATATTAGTCCGGGGGGCAAGTCCTGAAAACCCATAAGCCACAACATGTTGATTGCAAGCGGGCGCCCTAATCGAGGCCGACCTGGGCGCCGAAAATCGACTCTGTGATCCTTTGTACAAGCGATAATGTATTTTTGTTGGGTTCGGCGAGGCATGGGCATGCATCACAAAGACGACGGAGCGAAGCAAATGAATTTGAAGATAGCTGGGTATCGAGTGTTTCCGACATTTGTCGGACTAATTTTGCCGCTGGTGCTTCTCGCTTTAATCGGAAACAATGGAAGGCTCGTAGCAGATGGTTACTGCAATTGTGCTGCGCTAATTCAGGGTGGCAACAATCCCCTGAGGCTCATGTCTGCACTTTACGAAACATGGAGTGGTGAAGCCTATTCTCAGCTTATTCAGGCCGCTTTCGCGTGGTGGCCTGCAATCAATCTGGGCCAAGGTTGGGGCGTTGCTATTTCTCTCTGTACGGTCTTTCTTGTCATGTCCTTCGTAATCAAAGAGCTCGTAGTGCTGTTCAGCAAAGACCTATCGCCCCGAACGGTTCGATTAACGTCAAACATTTTGGCATTCAGCCTCGTTGTGTCACTGATTGCTCCGGCGGCCTTACCAATTTGGGAGGGGTACGAATTCCTTACGCAGCAATCTTTTGTTGCCCAAGTTTTTATGAGATACCCGGGACTAGTTGCCCTCGCTGCTGGTAACTGGCTTTTGGTGGGGCTGTCGTTAGCAATTTTCAGACGATTCGACACAAAAGGTCTGGCGTACAACCTGACATTGGCGCTGCTGGCATTTCTGGCCGGATTGTCTAATTATTCATTCACAGGTTTTTTTGGATTTCTGATCATCGGGCTAGCTCTTGCAGCAAGGTCGGGCAATCAAAACGATCGAGTCAAGACTTTGCTTAGGAGAGCGGCTGTTCCTCTTACCGGACTGATAATCGGATTCTTGATCTCTTACTTCTCCCCTGGGGCTGCCATTCGAAAAAGCGTTATTTTTGATGGAACGCGAGAACGAACCGTTCTGGACTGGATTAGAAATGGTTCAGCAGACGCGGTTTGGGCTTTCGCTACCCCTTTTACGTTCTCAGGACTAGCTATGTTCGGTATAGCTATCTCCTTGGGTTACATCTTGATTCGCAATAATCCAAACGCGAGTTTTAGGTTCTTTCCTAAGCCGGCCATATGGCTGGGTGGAATTTGCGCCCTGGCCTTGGTAACGGCACTGCCGAGTCTCATCTCTTACTCGGCTGCATGGCACACTGTGTTTCCAAGATCGGCAATCTTGCTCGCAATAACCCTCTGGGGTCTGCAAGTCGGCTCTTTCTTGCACTGGAGAACCAAATTCTCCGGGCGTAGTCCATTGACCTCTATCCACAAGGTGCTCAGCCTGGCCATGGTCTCAGGACTCGTAGCTATGTCAGTCGGCTGGACCAGCTCGCTTCCAGCGGAATGGGGCGCAGGCGATTTGCCAATACAACCAGTCAAAAGCGGCTGGGGTAAAAGCATCTACATGAGCGACACTGAAGTCCCAGAATGGAAAGATTGCTACATGTTGATCGAGAAGAACTTGCGGGAAAAAAAGGTAGGGCCAGGTTTCTAATCCTTCGCTATGCGTTTTTTCTACTAAGAAAATCACTCCGACCCACTCTGAGTTGACCTAAATCCTCGATTTGCCAAAAGCGTGGAGGAACCTGTGGGCTTTCGAAGCTGGCCTGATGTCTCCAGAGAGTTGAAATTGCCTTTGCTCTTCGGCACTCTCAATGGAAATGTGATGAATTTGGTCAAGTTAAATGGAGTAAAGTTTTGACATAGACCCCATGAGGGTCCGACTAATCTTCTTGGATTTAAGGCCGCTCTACTAGGGAAGTCAGGTGATAGCTTGCAAGTTCCATTGTTTCGATCGGACCTCTCCGATGATTTAGTAAGAGAGGAGTTGAGTGACGCCTTCCAGCAGGTACTCGCTTCGGGAAATTTAGTTCTAGGCGACAAGGTGGTGGCCTTTGAAGAAGCGTTCGCTGAGTACTTGGGGGTTGATTTCTGTGTTGGAGTTGCGAATGGCACCGATGCAATAGAACTTGGACTTAGATCTCTCGGGGTCGGCCCTGGGTCTAAGGTTGCGACAGTTTCTAACGCGGGCTTCTACACTTCGACTGCTGCTATTGCAATTGGAGCTAAACCTGTATTCATGGACATCTCACTGGATGACGGATTACTTACTCTTGCCGAGGCTGAGGCTGTCCTTGTTCGAGAGCGGCCGTCGGTTATTGTGCTCACCCACTTGTATGGTCAGATGGTCCCCGACTCAGGAGTTATTTCAGATTTGGCGAGATCCCTCGGTGTGAAGGTACTGGAGGATTGCGCGCAAGCCCACGGGGCAATTTTGGAAGGTAGGATGGCGGGGAGTTTTGGCGATGTTTCCTCCTTCTCCTTTTACCCGACTAAAAACCTTGGTGGCCTGGGTGACGGAGGTGCCGTTGTAACATCAAGTCCCGAAATAAATCAAAGTCTTCGGCAGCTGAGGCAGTATGGTTGGGAAACAAAATATAACGTGGTGATAGCTGGCCGAAATTCTCGTTTGGACGAGTTGCAAGCGGCCTTCTTGCTTGCACGACTCCCGAAGCTGGACCTCCATAACAAAAGGAGAGTGCAGGTTGCCAAGATGTATAAACTGGGAATTACTGAAAGGCCCGGGAGGATGACGCACGTTAAAAGGGACTGGAGCGGATCCTTTGTCGGTCATCTTTTTGTTATGAAAGTGAAGCATGAATTAAGAGATGATCTGAGGGGCTACTTGTCCGAAGCTGGAGTTGCAAGCACAATTCACTACCCAGTACCTGACCATCTTCAACCTTTTATGCAAGAATGGGATTATCCGGCTCTCGCTAGGACAGAAGAATGGAGTGACACTATTCTGTCACTTCCACTATTTCCCTCGATGTCCGATGAGGAAGCGGAATACGTCATCCGTGCGGTGAATTCTTGGAAGCCATGAATCAGAGCCTCAGCATTTTAGTTCCTGTATACAACAATGCCGACACAATTCCACTGCTCGTGAGTCGACTTGCTTCCTTTGAGAAAGAGGTTGACGGCCACTATGAAGTGATTTTCGTGATTGACGGCGCAACCGACGGGTCAATGCTGACACTGGAAAGTGAGCTAGGCAAAAGCCACTTTAAGTCGACTATCCTTGTGCATTCCAGAAATTTTGGCTCATTTCAGGCCATAAGGTCAGGGCTTTTGGCTTCCACAGGAGACCTAGTTTTAGTCATGTCCGCCGACTTGCAAGAACCAGTAGATCTTTTTGTCGCCATGCTGAGGGGGCTTGCCTCTGGAGACTGTGATGTTGCTATTGCGACGCGAGCCTCCAGGGAGGACCCAATTTTGAGTCGCTGGTCCTCTTCAGCCTTCTGGGCGGTTTATCGGGCTTTTGTGAATAGCGAAATGCCCAGAAAAGGAATGGACGTCTTTGGATGCACCAAGGCCTTTTCTGAGGCTTTGGTTTCACTGCCTGAATCTAGGTCATCTCTGGTGGGGCTCATTTATTGGCTTGGCTACAGCAGAAAAGAGTACCCCTATGACCGATTGGAGAGGGCCGGTAGTGGAAAATCAGCGTGGTCTTTTGGAAAAAAACTTCAGTATCTCGGCGACTCCGTTTTTAGTTTTACAAACCTCCCTGTTCGCGCATTGCTTTTTTTAGGTGCAGCTCTACTGTTTGGCTCAGTACTCTTCGGGTCGTTCATCGTTGTTGAGCGTTTGACTGGAGGCATCAGCGAACCGGGATATGCGAGCGTGGTTTTGCTGGTCCTGATCACAAATGCGCTAAATATGACTGGGCTTGGAATCGTCGGCGCTTACGCTTGGAGGGCGTACGAAAATACTAAGCAAAGACCTTTATCAATAGTTAAGGAACAAAAGGAGTTCTAATTAGAAATTTTTTTGCCCATGCTTCCGCTGATGTTCAAAGCTCAGTCATAGGAGAGGGGACTAGTATTTGGCAGAATTGCGTTATTTTAGCCGGCTCCGTAATCGGCCGAGACTGCAACATCTGCGCCAACTCGTTCGTAGAAGGAGGCGCTGTGATTGGTAATCGAGTAACAATAAAAAATGGCGTGCATGTTTGGGACGGAGTCTCGATTGGAGACGATGTCTTCGTTGGACCAAACGTCAGTTTCACAAATGACAGACACCCGCGAAGCAAGCAGCACGTTGTCGCATCGACCACTGAAGTGCAGGATAATTCTTCCATCGGTGCTGGGGCAGTAATACTCCCTGGCATAGTGATTGGAAGGGGAGCAATTGTTGGTGCCGGTGCTGTGGTCACTAAAAGCGTTCCTCCCAACGGTGTGGTTGTCGGGAACCCGGCTCGGCTCATAGGACATGCTGGAAGCAAGTCAGTCAATCAGGGCGCAACTCCAAGCCTGGACTCGAAAACCGACTTGGTCCCGATCTCGACCGTGAGACTAATCGCTCTAGCTTCTCTGGTTGACGAAAGAGGAAAGCTGGCCGTGGGCGAGTTTCCCTCGAGCCTTCCTTTTGAGCCCAAAAGATTTTTCATGATCTCCGAAGTGCCGGAAGATGTTGTTCGTGGGCAGCACGCTCACATCCAATGTTCCCAGTTTTTAGTTGCAACTGCGGGAAGCCTGAAAATAATGATTGAGGCCGACGGTGTTAGAGAAGAGTTTCTGCTCAATAATCCTGAAGTTGGACTTTTAATACCCCCCATGAATTGGGCGGTACAGTTTTCATATTCGGAGGACTGCGTTTTGTTAGTACTCGCTTCTCACACATACGAAGAGGAGGACTACGTTAGGGACTACGACACCTTCCTTGCCCTCGAGGTCGCGAAATAGTCTTGCGATCGAAAATTTTTAGGCATCTAGTCGCAGGTGTAATAAACACATCTTTCACCTACTTAATTTATCTTTCACTACTGAATTTCGTGCCAAGAAGTATCGCGTACACGGTAGCCTTTGGACTTGGGGTTTTGATTTCGTACTTCGCCAACAGAAGGTTTGTCTTCGATGTTGGAGGCTCTGGATCAAGATTCATCATTTTCGCTTCCGTCCCGCTTATGCAATTTGCTCTTACGCTAAGTCTTCTAGAGCTGCTGGTTTTTTGTGGCGTTGACCAAAGAATTTCCTTGGGAATATCGATTTTGGCTATTTACCCCTTTGTTTTTCTAGCTTCGAGATTTGTATTCGAAATAATAAAGTTACCGAAGGGGCGAGAGTTCACATCAAGGATCCGAGGTGCAAAAAAGAAAGGCGGGGGGATCGTAAGATCCTAGTCCTCCAATGTGGACGCTGCCAGACTCGACGGTGAGAGCTCCCTTTTGACGGCTCGCTGCATGTCAATTGAGTCCACCGGTTGAAGTTGTAGGAAAAGGGCAGAAGGCCATTCAGGATTGGCATTTCATTCTTGCAAGGATGGGGGATGACCCCGGGAGAAAACAGGAAGTCTCGGAAACTTACGGAATAAGTTGTTCAGTATTTGCTAATTAGTCTAATCGAGCCCTATTTTTCAACCACCAAGTCCTCTTACCCGTCTAGTGCAGACCTTTGCTTCGGTTCATTTTTTAGGATCTTCACTAGATAAGCACTGTAGTCGCCGGTCCCGTAGCTCGCGGCCAAGACCCCGAGCTCCTTGTCACTTAAATAACCGAGTTTCCATGCTATTTCCTCCGGACATCCGATCATAAGCCCTTGACGTGATTCAACCACTTTCACGAATTCTGAGGCCTGAGCGAGTGACTCGACTGTTCCTGTATCGAGCCAGGCTGTGCCTCTGGGCAGGCGGTAGACATTCAGGCTCCCGGACTTTAGGTAAGAGAGATTTAGATCAGTCACCTCCAATTCACCCCTACTTGATGGTGTTAGGGTTCTTACTCTGCTAAACGCACTGTTGTCAAAGAAATAGAGTCCGGTTACTGCCAAGTCAGTTTTGGGTTTCATCGGTTTTTCTTCTAGCGCAATTGGATTTCCGGAGTCATCGACCTCGATTACTCCATACCGCGATGGATCTGTCACTTTTTGAGCGAAAACAGTCGCCCCGGTTTTTGCGGCGTAACTCTTCAGAGAGATTCCAACTCCCGCGCCATAAAAAATGTTGTCGCCGAGGATTAGGGCAACGTTGTCTCCATCAGCGAAGTCCTCTCCCAGAAGCAGGGCATGGGCGATGCCCTTGGGCTCATCCTGAATCACGTATTCGATTTTTAAGCCTAAATGCTCACCGCTGCCAAGAAGATCGATGAACTGATGTTGGTCACGGGCTGTGGTGACTATAAGTATTTCTCGAATTCCCGAGAGCATGAGAGTGCTCAAGGGGTAGTAAATCATTGGCTTGTTATAAACTGGAAGAAGTTGCTTCGATATAGCTTTGGTCAACGGATGCAACCTGGAACCGGTTCCACCTGCGAGTAAAATACCCTTCATATTGTCGATTCTAACCTGAGATGGAAGGCCAAATGAAAATTCTAGTCACGGGAGGAGCGGGCTTCATTGGATCAAACTTCGTAACGAGGACTCTGGAAACTAAATCCCAGGTTGAAATAACCGTTCTGGACTCCCTTACGTATGCGGGGTCCCTCTCCAACTTGAAGCCCTTTTCCAGTGATAGCAACTTTGTTATGGGCGACATAAGGAACGCGGATTTAGTGGATACTTTGATTGCGAGCTCAGACTTGGTAGTACATTTCGCGGCGGAGTCGCACAACGACAACTCCTTGAAAAATCCAAAACTTTTCTTCGACACAAACGTGATGGGTACCCTAAACATTGCAAACTCTTGCCTAGCCCATGACGTGAGGCTTCACCACATCTCTACGGACGAAGTGTTCGGAGACTTGCCATTGGACAGCAATGACATGTTCAACTTAGAAACTGCATATAGCCCTTCAAGCCCGTACTCGGCTTCCAAGGCAGCCGGAGACCACATGATTCGATCTTGGGTGCGTTCATTTGGGCTGCGCGCAACAATCTCTAACTGCTCAAACAACTACGGGCCACGACAACACTGGGAGAAGCTGATTCCTAACACCGTAAAGGCCCTAACTGAAGGAGGCAAAGTGGGAGTTTACGGTTCGGGCCTCAATGTTCGAGACTGGATTCACGTCAATGATCATGTAGACGGTATTTGGCTTGCCATAGAAAAAGGTTTAATTGGGTCCACTTACCTTTTCGGCGCGATGGACACTCAATCCAACCTAGAGATTGTCAGGGGCATACTAGAAGTTTTGGGTCTTGGCGAGGATTCTATTGATTTCGTAAAAGACCGCCCCGGACACGACTTGAAATATGCAATCAACCCCTCGGCCGCAGTGAAAGAGTTGAACTGGGCCCCCGAGCACTCTTCTATTTTGAACAGCATGCCAGAAACAATATCTTGGTACGTAAACAAGCTGCGAGAGTAATTTAATGTCATCAATCTCAGCGATATCTGGATCAGCCAGAGTCGAAAATCATCCGAGTCCAGTTACCAAGACACTGAGTCGCACTTGTCTCCAGCTCCAAGCCACCCTTCGGCTCTTAGGGCTCATGAGGCGCTGTTTACGGCGTCGCAAAACGAATGCTCCGAAACTTGGCACGGCAATTGAAAAAGCGGTGGCCGGCGAACCCACTGCAATCGCCGCAGATCCGAACTTGGAAAAGAATCCAGATTTGCGGTTATTAAATTCTTATGGTGTCTGTGATTGATTCGGCGCGTTTGATTCGTTTTCTTGCTTGGACACTTGAAACTCTTTTTGTTAGTTCAGAGTCCACCACCAGAACCTGAAAATTCAATTAGGCCCGTGTTAGAAAGTTCTCATTTGTTGAGAAAGGGTGTTTGTAGAAAAGTAATCGTTAGTAACAAGGAAATGATGCGCGGGTGATTCTGTTGTGATTGAGATACCCGAGCAAGCATCCCTACCTGTCAGGTTGAGTTGAGGCCTCAATCATGTGCGCCGCCTCCTCATTCTTGATGCGGCCGACGAAGCGGATGGTTCCTGTGCAAGCCGCAGGCAATGAGGAGCGGACCTCGAATTATGCTCCAGTGCCCAAGGAGTTCAATCTTCCACTCGGGAACTTGTGTTGTAGAAATGGCCATGACAGGACGACAGCATGCTACTTAGCGGGGTCTATGGAATATGCCGTTCGTGTTATAAATAGAGCAGATTCCAGCGACCGGTTCGAGTCAATCTCCCGATACGCGGATTGCCCGAAGCATCACCTCCTACGTCGTGTCGTAAGGCGCCGTTATCGTTGGGTCAAGCTTTGATGACAATTAGCGCACGCTCGAGAGTGTGGAGGAGACGACGCCCACCATGATCTACAAGCAGAGAACTGCAGCACATCGAACCCGGACGCCGCGCACCGAAGGTGGTGGCGTGGTAGCGGCTCTCAAGAAGTCGGACCTCTATAGCTCACTCTGGAAGGGCTCATATGAGCTCCGCGGGGGCATGGATGCCTCGCAGTACAAGGACTATGTCCTGACCCTGCTCTTTGTGAAGCACGTCACGGACAAGTCCAAGTCTGACAAGTCCAAGTCTGACAAGAACAGCCTGACCGATCTTCCTTTCTGGCGGGTCCTTTGACGATCTAGTGACCTTCAAGGGTGACAAAGAGATCGGCGACAAGACCAACAA
>Ga0209390_10008971_pt1 | contig 12156 bp, 6 predicted proteins | sample BON01_FD_187212 | JGI IMG/M metagenome (GOLD analysis project Ga0209390, IMG submission 187212) | Freshwater microbial communities from Lake Bonney liftoff mats and glacier meltwater in Antarctica - BON-01 (SPAdes) (version 2) | ecosystem: Environmental > Aquatic > Freshwater > Ice > Glacier... | reverse complement strand
CACGGGCTTCGACGGCCCGGGTGGCAGCGGAGGTCTGGGCGGTAGTGGGGGAAGCGGTGGGAACAGCGGCCGCAGCACCCCACGGGGCGACATGGAGCCCCTGGCGTTCGGACGGCAGAGCAGTCGGGACCGGCGCGGCGGCGGGAAGGCGGGCGGAGGAGGGCGAGGGGGAGGGGGTGGCGGGGGCAGCTACCGCAAGGCGTCGCCGCCGCTGGAGGAGGACGGGTACGGGATGAAGCGGATCGAGGAGGAGCGGCGGTGGCGGCCCGAGTCGATCGCGCTGCGGCGGGCGGGGGGCGTGAACCCGGAGGACCCGGAGAAGAAGATCAAGCGGGCGCGGGCGCTGCTGAACAAGCTGTCCATGGAGAAGTTCGACAAGCTGAGCGCCGAGTTCGTGAATGTGGGCTTCACCTCGGACGCCCTGCTCTGGCGCGCCATCGACATCATCGTGGCCAAGGCGCAGGAAGAAGTCCACTTCTCCTCCATGTACGCCGAGCTCTGCCTGCGCCTGTCCCGCACGCCGCTGGAGGGCCTGGGCGAGACGGACAAGGGCAAGCTCTTCCGCAAGATCTTGCTGCACCGGTGCCAGGAGGAGTTCTACGAGGACCTGCCCACGCGCATGGCCAAGGTGGACACGGAGCCCGAGACGGCGGGGCTGGGGCCGGAGGAGCGCGCCGAGAAGAAGCGTATGGCCAAGTTCCGGTACCTGGGCCACATGCGCTTCATCGGCGAGCTGTTCCTGAAGGAGCTGCTGAAGGAGGAGCACGTGCACGACTGCATCAAGGAGCTGTTCGGCGAGGAGGACAACCCGGACGAGGAGAAGCTGACCTGCCTGTGCAAGCTGCTCAGCACCACGGGCAAGAAGCTGGAGCTGCTGGCCGAGGTGAACGCCGAGACGTCCAAGAAGCAGCGCCGGCTGCTCAACAAGTACTTCGAGGAGGTCAAGACGCTCTCGCAAGCCGCCGACCTGCTCAATCTCCGCACCCGCTGCCTGCTCAAGGACCTGTACGATCTGCGCCAGAATAGCTACGTGCCGCGTCGCGCCGTCGAGACCGCCAAGACGCTTTCCCAGGTCCACGAGGAGGTCGCGCGTGAGGCGCTGGCCAAGGGCGGCTCGGCGTCGGGCTCCAAGGGTGGGGGGGGAGGGAAGGCGGCAAGCAGCGGCGGAGGGGGAAGCCGTGGGGGCGGGGGGGGTGGCTCGCAAGACGCGCGCAAGGAGCGGGCGCTGGGCGAGGCCAGCCGGCAGTCGTCGTCGACGTCCTTGGCGTCGTCGTCGGCTGGGGACGATGACGGATGGGAGACGGTTGTTTCCAAGAAGGCCATATCCAAGTCGAGCAGCAAGCAAAGCCTGGGCCGGTCCACTTCCAACAACAGCCTGGGCAGCGGCAGCGGGGGCATGAAGAAGACGGGCAGCAACGCCAGCTTCGGGGCCTTCTCGGTGCTGCAGGAGGAGAAGCCGAAGAAGAAGGAGCACAAGGATAAGAAGGACAAGGAACACAAGAAGGAGAAGAAAGCGGCCAGTGCGGGAGCAGGCCCTCCGAAGCGGGAGGGCAGCAAAGTGGACCTATGTAAGGCTGGAGAGGAGGAGCACGAGCAGGAGGACGGGGAGGAAGAAGAGCTGAGCCCGTGCCCGTCGCCGGCAGCAGGGGACTCCTCCAAGGCCGCGCAGGCATCGGGCGAGGAGGTGGAGTTCAAGCGCAAGGGCAAGAGTATCTTGGCCGACTACTTGGAGACGCAGGACGAAGCGGACGCGGTGGAGTCTATGGGCAACCTGAAGCTTGAGGACCCGGAGAGAATAGGCAAGCTGGTGGGCATCTGGGTGGATGACATCTTGGCTCGCAGCGCCTGCAAGGAGGAGCACCGCGCCCACCTCGCGAACCTGATGGTCCTCCTGCACAAGGCGGACCTCCTGCCCACGCCCCCGGTGGCACAAGGCCTGAACAGCACCTTGGAGTTCCTGGCGGACATGAAGGTGGACATCCCCAAGGTGGAAGGCTGGATGGCCAAGATTGTCTGCCGGCTGCTGGAGGGGGGCGTCCTGTCCCTCGCCTTCTTGCAGGCTTTGCCTGAGCAGATGATTCAGGATGGGGCGGCCGCGCCTTTCGCCCTAGCGGTGGTGAAGGAGGTCAAGGCGTGCATGGGGGAGGCGAAAGCCAAGGAAATGGTGGCGGCGGCAAAGCTAGATTTGGGTCCCTTGGTAGGGCCCGATAGGGACGCAGCGGAGGCGCAGCGTTTGCTCGAGGCCTTGTCTTTGTAAGGAAATGGGTAAGAGAGAAGCATGAAAATTTAGTAGATTGGAAGTGAGAATGAGCGAGTGGGTAATGAGGGGGGCTGCTTTGGTCGCCGCTCCCCGCATTCAGGGAGGAAGGAACCCTCCCCGGAGCTCTTGCATTTAGAACGAGCACAACACATCAGCCATTAGACGACAGGATGGAGAAAGAGACAATACAAACCAAGGAAGGCGCGTAGTCAGAAGATGTGCATCATCCCCCGAAAAATCACGGGCGAGAGGTCGCAGAAGCGCCACGCACACTCATCAATCCACCAAATATTCTGTTTTTGCGCAAGTGCGGCGTGGCTGCCTTGAGGGAAGAATGGGAAGAAGTTAGAAGACGATAAGAAGAGAAGCAATGACTGTGAACCCGCGCGCCTGCCTCCCCCACGAGGACTTGCTCTGTCTCCGTCGTTCTATTATTTGCTTTCTTAGAGGCTTGGTATCACTCATCCTCTCATGTGTCGGTCATCCATTTTGCACGACGTCGATTCACTTCTAGTAATTTACTTTCCTCTCTCTTACTTCATGACCCCTCTCTTTACTCTCCCTTTTATCGTCTCGGCCTTGTCGTTTGCACACCGCACAGTCTCCAGCCAGTCTTGCCTTAGATACACCAGTCGTCGTCCTCGTCCTGCGCGCCCTTGCCCTTGCCCCCCCCTTTAGTCAGGGTGGCCTCAACCAAGGCTTGGCTGCGGTAGGCCTCTGCGATCTGCTCCGCACTGGTCGCGTCCTCTGGGGCCTTGTCGGCTCGGTCGCGGATGAAGCGCGGGAAGCGGAGGGCGATCCCCTTGCCCTTTTCTACCTTGTCGAGCGCGCCCTTGTGCGCGGGCGACACGCTCAGGTCCGCGGCCCGCACCTCCCAGACGGTCTTGGGCTCGAACCAGACGTCGCACTCCAGGCTCGTGTTGTAGTAGCCCGGCTTGCCCCCGGGCAGGATGAGGGCGTCCAGCTGGGGCTTGACGGCGGCCAGGAACTCCTCCGAGAAACCGGTGCCGATCTTGCAGACCGACTGGTACTCCTCCGTCTCGGGGTCGTAGCAGGCCAGCAGGAAGGCCCCGTACCAGCCCACGCGCTTGCCCTGCCCGTGGTTGCCGCCCAGCACCACCAGGTCCAGCGAGTCGGCCGGCCCCCGCCCCCCACCCCCCGCCCCGCCGGAGAGGTAGTCCTTCTTGAGCTTGAGCCAGTTCAGGGAGCGCTTGGTGGGCTCGTAGGTGGCGTTCTGCTCCAGCGTCTTGATCATGAGCCCCTCGCAGTTGCCGGCAACGGCCTCGTCCAGGAAGGCCTCGATGGGCGACGTGTCCCCGTTCTCGTGGTGGTCCAGCGAGATGGCGAAGTCAAACTTGCCGGGCACAGAGGCGAAGGCGTCGCGAAGGAGGGCGCGGCGGCGCAGCAGGGGCTCCTTGAGGACGGGCCGGTCGTTGAGGTAGAGGATGTCGAAGGCGTAGAGCACGACCTGCACCTTCACGTCCTCCACCTTCTCGTTCTTACGCTTGCGCGTGCTCAGGATCTGGAAGGGCAGCAGCTTGCCCGACTCGGGGTCTATGGCCACGGCCTCGGCGTCGATGACGAAGGAGGTGGTGCCGGGCCGCAGGGCCTGGGGCAGCACGGCGAGCAGGTCGGGGTACTTGGTGGTGGTGTCCTCGGAGTTGCGGGAGAAGATCTTGAAGGAGCCGTCGGGCAGCAGGTGGACCTGGGCCCGCTCCCCGTCGTACTTGTACTCCATGGTGAAGTGCAGGCCCTGCATGCGCCGCAGCACCTCCTTGAACGAGTCCTGGGCCTTGGCCAGCATGGGCTTCACGGGCACGCCGGGCGCCAGTCGGCAGGTCTGCAGAACGTGGGGCAGCGGCGCCGAGAGCAGCGCGGCCACCAGCCGGTCGTAGTTGGGGCATTCGCTGTAAGCCTGCTTCACCACCGCCTCGGCTGCCTCCCACTTTTCCGCCCGGCCCGCCTTGGGGTCGCGCAGCACTGCCACCTCGTGCGCCAACGCCGCCTCCTCCACGACCGCGCCCTCCTTGTCCTCCTTGGAAGTCTCCAGCACGGGGGAAGCCTGCACGAAGGCCTGCGAGAGCGCCGTGAGCACGGTGGGCTCGGCCAGGCGGCAGCGGAGCTTGGTCTGCAGGCCGCGCACCAGGAACTTGACCTCGGCCCCGTCCTTGGCGCAGCGCATGAGGAGCTTGCGGATGATTTCGATCTTCTGGGTCATGGACTTGCCGCCCGCGCAGGCCGCCACGTCCCGGAAGCCCTGGAGCACCTGCTGGCTGCTCAGCGGGTTGGGCTTGGCGCCGAAGTTGAGCGTGCGCTGGCTGCCCTTGGCCTTCTGCGCGGCCGTGCCCAGGTCCCCGTCCGCGCCCTCCCCCTTCTGGTTCAGCGATGCCGCGGAGCAGCCCAGGCCCTTGACCAGGGCGTCCACGATGTTCTTGTCCCCGATGCCGAGCTCCACGGCCTCGTAGGCCGGCCCGATCTTGCCGCACAGCAGGTACAGGAGCACGGGCAGGTCGATGGGGCAGCATTCGATGGTTTTGGCGAGCAGCTCCCGCACAATGTCGGTGATCTCCAGCCGCCCGGTCACGGCCTCCACCGCCTCCAGCACGTTGGTCAGCGTCTGGTAGGGTAGGCTGGGATAGCCGGGCGTCAGCTTCCGGATCTCCTCGATGATGCTTTTGGTGGTGGTGGCCGCCGCCTTTGCCTTGCTGGCGCCCTTGGTCGGCTTCTTGGCCTTGGCCACGGGCCGGCTGCTCACCAGCGACACGGTCTTGCTGGGCGACTTTCCTTCCTCCTCCTCCTCCAAGTCCTCGTTCTCCTCATCTTCTTCTTCTTCTTCGTCTTCTTCTTGTCCCTGCTCCTCCTCGTTCTCTTCGTCCATCTCCTCCGCCTTGCCCTCTTCCTCCTCGCCGTCGAGCCCCCTCTTCTTTCTTCCTTCCTCCTTCTTCGCGACACTAGACACGGTCTTGAGCTTCTTCGTCTTCTCAGCGGCCGGCGCGGCGGTGGTGGAAGCAGTGGCCGTGGTGGTAGTGGTGGTGGCGGCCAGTACGTCGTCGTCGGGGTCCTCGTCGTCGTCCTTGACCACCCGGCGCAGGCGCTTACAGGCTTTGTTGTTGCTGCTGCCGTCGGTGCTGTCGCTGGGTCCCTCAATGGTCGCCTCGATGCCGACAGCAGCCTTCGCCATCGTGCTCGTCGCAGGCACAGGCAGAGGCACAGACACAGGCACAGCCGCTGCCGCCACATTCTTGTCCTCAGCCTTCTTGCTCCGCCGCTCGCTCTTGGCTGTGGTCGCTGCTGCCACCGCTGTCAGCACGGGCTCGGCCACGATCGCGTTCTCTTCTTCTTTACCCGCGGCGTTGGAGCTTGAGACGTCCATACGGACCTTCACCTCGACTTCTTCCATCTTTTCCTCCTTGTCTTTCGGGCTGGTGTTGGCCTCCTTTGCGTCTGTCTTGGAAGGGACAGGCGGGCTCGCTTTGTCGCCGCCGCTCTTCTTGAAAAAATTCCTGGGGTGGTTAGATGTGCAAGAAGGGGGAACAGCAGAGGATGGGAAGAATTTTGAATTAGTCCGGGCGTTCCGTTCAGGGCACAAAAGATAGATGGGAAGAATTTTGAACTAGTCCGGGCGTTCCGTTCAGGGCACAAAAGATAGATCGGCTAGAGAAAGAGATAAAGGAAGCAGGGGCTAGCATCAAAGCAAGGGAGTTTCAATACAAGCTCTGCATCACCTGCGTGCCAACCTTGGCATTGTACGCCAACATAATGGCGCTGAGGAAGCAAGCACTTTGAAAAGCCTTAACAATCATACTTAAAGTAATAATGCCCACCTTGCATGACGAGGGCCAGTGCAGACATTTCGCCATAGCTGCTGTGCTGCTCATGCGGGCTTGCTCTTACCTCGCCAATCTCGACGCCCCCGTAGTCAAGCACGAAAGGACGGGCAACACGACGCGCCTGTCCCCTCTGCCAGACAGACACAGACACCACCACACACTACTAATATAATATATCACTTACATGATAGAGCCCTTCTTCGCCGAAGCTGCCGCGCCGCTGCTCATGTTCTCAGTGGTTTTCTGCGGGGCGAAAGGGAGAGTTTGTTGCCCCGTGGTCGGCGCCATGCCCTGTCAAACGTGTAGGTGGGGGTGAGGGTGCACGGTTGTGTCGGGAATGAGTGTTGTACATAAGAGGTAAAATTGAATGAGCGAAGGAAAAAGAGAGAAGACACAGCGCGGGAAGCACTCACGATGACGCTTTGAATTTCGCAACGGCTGCCACAGGCCCATTCTCCAAATCAACACGCAAGCTCTTGTGTGTGAGCTCCTTTGTCCCCCGATCCTTGACGCCTCTTCCCATCCACAACCCACACACAGGCACCCGCAGTGAGAGAGACGGGGGGAGGAGGGGGAGCGCCTCATCGTATTGCTACAGGAGCAGAATCTGCGCAAGCCATACACACGACAAGCAAGAGGCAGGGCGAAGCCAGGAAATAAGGACCAGCCACGTGACCAAGGCGAGAAGCAAGGCAGTGCGAGGGGGACCAAGAGCGAGAGAAATGGCAACAAGGCGACGGTCTTCCGTGTCCTTCCAGCTGCACGAGAACCAATTCCTCTTGCATCTGCCTCAGACCGCCACGACCCATGGCCCCCAGGTGGGGACTGCGGCTTCTCGCATCCGTCGGGCGCTCCCGCTGCCCTTGCTTGCCTTTGGACTGGGCATGGCAGCCATGGTAAGTCAGGGGGACAAGGCAGGGTCGACCGCGTCCAGGTGGAGTTCTACACCTGGACACGAAAAGATGCACAGCTTACTTACACTTGCTCATCTCATTCTTTCTCTTCGTCCATGCACAGGGAGGATGGGTGTGGGCGGCGCCTGCCTTTGTGTACGCCGGGCTCGAGCTCTACAAGGGCAGCAAAGCTAATAAAGGTGCGCGCCAGGAAGGGAGGGAAAAGTAGGAAAGGAAGAATTGTGAAGGGGGTAGCAAGATCGAGGGTTCTTGACCGTATGCCTCTCCCAGCTGTACTATAGAAGGTAGGCGGGAGACTGCGCCTTCATCGACCGGTGTGAACGAGACCTAAAGTCTAAACCAAATCCAGCAAGAGCAGCTTGGTTTGTTACTGTCCTTCTTACCAACCTCACTCCCACACATACACGCACCCCTTGCTAGGTCATGCACGTCGTTTGAGTGCATCGGGCCGAGCTCGCCGTGCGTCGTCAGGGAACGTTGCAGACCTATTGGGTCGAGTCCGAGGGCGCACCCTTTCCTCCAAGCTTTGCTGCATCTGCCTGGACGCCATTCCCGACGACGAACCATGCTCCAACCTGTTCGACTGTAAGTACAAGGGGGCGAAGAGGTCGTCTCGGTTGTGTCGTCTTGTGTGCACTCATCGTGCCGTTTCAATTACAATCCCGCTTTTGATTGCTTGCCTTGAATTTTCTAACAATTGGTCTGTATGATAAATATCTTCCACCTCGTAGGCAAGCATGACGCTCAGACGCACAAGGCCTGCATCGACAAGTGGCTAGAAAAGCACGAGACTTGCCCCCTCTGCCGGCGCGACGCGAAGGACCCCGTCATGGGGGAGATGAAGAAGTATCCCCTCGACGTGGCGGCCCAGATCCGGGGTTGCCGCTTTATCGTCTTCAAGGGCTGGCAGAACGAGGAGTACCTCCGGCACTTCCTCGAGGTCGGGGCCACCGAGCTAATCGCTGCCGCGCTTGAAGCCCACGCCACCAATCCGAAGGTGGTGGCGGCGTGTTTCGCGGCAATTTTTGTGATCGCGTTCTCCAGCAAGGAGACTCAGGGGCGCTTGTCGTCCTTGGGGGTGTGCGAGAGGGTGGTCCAGGCCATGGGCACGCACACGGAGGACCTCGAGGTCCAGGCGCGTGGCTGCGGTGCCATTTACGCCTTGTCGCTCTCGAACAAGCAGACGCAGCTCCAGCTCTGTCAAGCCAAGGCGCCGGCCGCCTGTTTGAATGCCTTGCACCGGTACATGGACGATCCGTCGACGGCCTTATCTGCTGCCGACGCCTTTATGTCAATGTCCTGCGATAATAAGCTCGGCCAGGACCTGCTGGGCAGCGGGGATGGGGCTGGGGCCGAGCTAAACGGCAAGGGTGCATGCGAGCTGCTGGCGGACCTGGTGGATCGGTACGAAAACGACCGCGACGTCATGTATGCTGGCTTGGACGCTGTCATGAAACTTGCTATTGATAACCCGGAAAATAGGCTGCGATTCGGCGCGGCGGGAATGTGTCGTAAAGTAATGAATGCTTTTGAACTGTACCAGGACGACGAGATATTCTTGCTGGTACGTACAGGGGAGGTGGTGAAGGAGAAAAGGACATGTAACACCCACTTTGAATCAATTTTGACGGAGGGGGAGACAAAGGGAGTTGGCACGTCGCCCAGCATCATGCTCGTTTCCCCTCTTCTATGTATGCCTCATTTTAGAAGTGTCTCCTTTCTCGATCTATACCTCTTCTTCTGACCCTCGCTCTTTTCCCATCACACTATTCCCTCCCCCCTCATCAGGTCGCGCTCACCGCCGTCTACACCATGGCCGAGAACCAGAAAGAGAACCAGGCCCGCTTGCTAGAAGGGAATAGGGCACAGACCTTGATGTCGACTCTCCGCCGCCACGAAGGATGTCGGGACGTGGTCTCGGTAGGACTGGATGTGCTTTTCGCGTTGACGTACGACGCCGTAGAAGGACCTAATACGGTCAGTCACCCGGCGTTGCGCGGGGCGGGGGCCTGTCAATACATTTTGAAGATGTTGCAGGCGTATCCCCGTTGCCCGGAGATCTACGGGCCGGGCCTCAAGGCAACAGCCTGTCTCTTGACCTCGGTGGAGACACAAACGTTCATCACGGGGCCGGAGTGGTGCCAAGTGCTCTGCGACAGTATGAGGCAGAGCATTGAGGTGCAAGACATGCCAGTCATTGAGATCTGTTGTCGTGTCCTAGGCAACCTCGCCCTCCACTCGGATACCAACCAAGCCTCCTTGAGAGAAGCCGGCGCGTGTCGGATGGTCTGTGACTGCCTAAGGAAAGGATTTTGCCGTTATCAAGCCCTAGAAGCTATCGCGGACCTAGCATATAACAGCCCTGATAATCGCCAAGAGCTGGGAAGGTGTGACGCGGTGAACCTCGTGGTTTTATCTATCGAGACGGACTTGATGGATTTGGTCGCTTTTGACATTGCCGTTATGGCTCTTACGAACCTCGTCCAAGACAACGCTCTTGCCGCCCGCTTGCAAACGCATAAGATCCGCTTCCAGGAGGGAGGCAAGGAATGCAAGCTCTCCGTGTACGCCTTGCTGAGCCACCGTCTGAGGACCGACAGCCTGGATTTCGGAGAACGCGCCTGCATCCTAATGATGTCCCTCTCCGCGCTATGCATTTACGACCCCAAAGCCCAGTCGGAAATTGGGAACGCCAATGGCTGCTGGTCCGTGGTGGAGGGGTTGCGGAAGTCTGCGCAGAAGTGCCTCGGGTCCGATGCGGCAGTGGCGCGTCAAGGACTCCAATTGATTTCGGATCTGGCTACAAAGCACTCTGCCAACCAGGACCGACTGCGAGAGGCAGGGGCCATCGAATTGCTATGGCGGTTGCTTCCAGAATTCTCCCGCGACCCTCTCGACGCGGCGCGCTGGCTTTTGGCGTCGTCCGTGCTTGCGGAAGAAAATCCCACCAATCAACAGCGCTTCGTGAAGCTCGGGGTGCCCGCAAAGGCAATGGGGCTCCACCAGCAGTTCCCCGAGGACGAAAAAGTCTTGGACTCCGCGTTAGGCTGTCTTACTGCGCTTGCCGCCAACAATCGAAGCCTTCAAGACCACATCGGGTCTCTCGGCGCCTGCGAGATGGTTTGTCAGGTGGCCATGCGAGCAGTGGAGAATCCGCACCTCTTAACTCGCTGCTGTTCGTTCGTTTTGGCACTCTCCGAATTGCAAAAGTTCGACACGGAAGGTCGACCGCTGCACATCTGGAGGTAAGTATTACGCTCCTCTCAAGGCGAAGGAGAGAGTGAACAGATTTCCTTTCTCATGATGAAAAAGGAAAGGATTTCGTTTATACATGTATAATGTGAAAGGCAGCGTCAAGGCCTTGGAGGCTATGGTCAAGGGTCACAAGAAGACACATAGACACATAAGGTGTGTTGTTTACTCATCAAGTCTGCTTTCACACAACAGGGACAATACATATTCTAACAAGAACCGGCTACGGGAGAGCGGGGCAATCGCAAGCTTTAGCAAGGCCCTTACATGGAACATCTCGCACGGTGCAGACCCGGTCATGCTTGGCAGTCTTATCCTCAGCCTGGCTCTGGTTGCCGAAGACGATGTGCCTACCTTCACGCGATTGCGGAACGAAGGCATCTTCCAACTGGTGGTGGATTTGACTAGGCAGTATCCGGACCATGACACGGTCTGGATGGCCACCACCGGGCTAGTCGCCACCTGCTCCGTGGTGTTCAACGACGACTGGACGGATTGGAGCCGGTTCGAGACGCCCGTCAAGGAAAATCAAGACCTTTTTATCGCTGGCGGTGCCATCCCTTACATTCTCGACGCCATGAGAAGCACGCCGCTGGTGAAGAGTACCATCGTTATGAGTTTCATCTCCCTGGGTGCATTAATTTGGCAAAACGCACAGGGCATTGAGTTGCTCGTAGATGCCGTCGAATTCATCGATGAAGTGTTGGCCAGTGCTGCCTGCAAGGGGCCCGACAGCTTGTTCTACGGTCTGCTCGTGCTCGGCTCTATGGTTAGCTTTCCGGATCCTGACGTAAAGGTGTTGGCTCGGTGTTGCCCCGTCATCTACCGGTGGGAGAAGGTTGCTCGCGAGGCCTACCCCGAAAACACCTGCTTAGTTCGACTACGGGTTATCCTCATCTCTCACATTCACAAGGCAGCAGCGGCGCACCCGTTTGGACTGGATGCTGCATGAGGTGCTGCTCTAGTTTGGCTTCTTGAGTGGTTTGCGTATGTATATTGCATGTATCGGTCAGATTCGAGTATTTAAAAATACAGCTAACTTGCGTCGAATGTTGGCAAATCTGTCTGTCTTGTTGTTCTTTGCTTTGCTTTTGTAGTTGGCTTTCTGGCTGGGGGATGTACAGAATAAACAAGCACACACACACATGAATGTAGCGACGTCCACACCTACACTCACACTCACACGCTTCTCTTCCTCCTTCGTCTTTTTTGTTTTGCTTTCTTCGTTTACAATGTTCACCTTCGACGGGCTGCCGGCTTGGGTGAGGCGGCTCTCTTGGCTCCGATCGCTTTTTTCTTGGGCTTCAAGACAACATTTGTAGCCTTCCCCATTCCTGTCTCCTCCGTCCCTGCCTGTGCTGCATGACGACGACTGGCACGGGCTGGCGTGTCCTTGCCACCCCGAACGGTCGTCATCAGCGTCTCCACGGCCCCCGTTCCTGTCATGCACTCATCAAGCTCACCCCCGTTCGGCACCGAGGCCGCCGTGCTCGACGTGATCCCTGATCCTGGCGTGGGCGCGATGGGTGTCCTCTCGGCGGCGTCCCGTTGTCGGGCAGCAGCAGCGGCGGCCCGGACGAGGGTGTAGGTGCTCAGGCCCACGGCCGCCACGGCCAGAAGTTTGCTGGTGAGAGAGAGGCCGCCTGGCTTGCCAAAGGGCCAGGCCAAGCCCCAGAGGCCCCGCCCTCCGCGCCCCCCTCCCGGCAAGGTGCTGCATAGAGGCCGGGTGTCGGGGGAATCGTCCGCAGGCAAGGGCGCCAGGGTGATGGGCTCGAGGCGGCCAAAGAAGGCGCGGAGATTAAGGCCGGGATTCGTGTGGCAACGCTTGTCGATGGCTTCCAGCAGGTGGCTGCGAATGCCGCCATCCACCAGCGCCCGGCGGGGAGGGTCTTGTTCGAAC
>Ga0209390_10008965_pt1 | contig 12164 bp, 10 predicted proteins | sample BON01_FD_187212 | JGI IMG/M metagenome (GOLD analysis project Ga0209390, IMG submission 187212) | Freshwater microbial communities from Lake Bonney liftoff mats and glacier meltwater in Antarctica - BON-01 (SPAdes) (version 2) | ecosystem: Environmental > Aquatic > Freshwater > Ice > Glacier... | reverse complement strand
TAGCCGGCAGGACAGAGACGTAATAGTCTTCGAAAACGAGTTCCAGCAAGCCACCATGCTTCCCGGTCAGGTTAGGCGAGATGAAGTGGCTGTAGTGGCTAATGTTCAGGGTTCGGAGAGGGTGGTCAACCTAGTTGAGGACTGGGGAATCTACCAGATTGACCTAATTTCTTCTTCCAGTACTGGTTTGGAAGATCCCGTGGTGATTACAAGCTCTGCGACTTTCGTCGTGTTTCCGACCCGCGCTGCAATAGCCGTAATTATTCTTCTACTTCTTCTTAGCATTGCCCTATTCCAAGGGGCGAAGAAAAAGATTCGCAAACCGAGAGCCAGTGGCAAAAGAAGATCTAAGGGTAGACATTCATAATGATTTGACTGCTGACAGTGCTTTACGGCCGCTCGAATCAGCGTTGCAGACTGCGATGGTCAGCATGAAGATCATCTAACAGTTCTATCTCCGATCTCAGAGACACATGGGTGATTCAAGGGCCACTGTCTGAAACTCAGATAAACATTGAATGGGGTGTGTGAATTTCGCATAGGGATTGGAATCTTCTCAAACAGGCCGCAAAGCAGCGATTGCTTGGTCGCTCCGTTCGGAAGCCCTTGAATACTTCCGAGGCCCGCTGCTTGGAAGGCTTCGGTTTGTTTATAAAAGGATTGAGGCAGCCAAAAACCCAGCACGGAATCCCAAATAGCTCAACTTAATAAAGTTTGACCGTGTCGCAATGAAATCCCTCGGAGAGCTTTCTGGGATGTCGAATAACGTGCTTTCAGAATTAGAGTACTAACGAGTCCTGAGCTAAAATTAGGAAACGTTTTCTTAAGAAGATTTATTTCTGGAGGTTGAATATGTCCACTCTTAGTGGAATTCGAGTTGTTGATGCCTCCACGTTGTTTGCCGGCCCCCTTGCTGCGATGCATCTTGGCGACTTGGGCGCTGCGGTAATAAAAATCGAGCACCCTAAGAAACCAGATCCGTCACGGGGTCACGGTCCAGAAAAAAATGGATCCAATCTTTGGTGGAAAACTCTAGGTAGGAATAAGCGAAACATAGCTGTGGATCTGTCTTCGGACCGCGGAGCGGAGTTATTTCTTAGGCTCATGCAGAACACCGACATTTTGATAGAGAATTTTCGCCCTGGAGTGTTGGAAAAGTGGGGAATTGGACCAGAGGTTTTGCTCTCCGCCAACCCCAAGTTGGTTATAGTTCGCATCACGGCGTTTGGTCAAGTCGGCCCATATGCCTCGCGCCCAGGTTTTGGAACCCTGGCCGAGGCTATGAGTGGTTTTGCGGCGGTTACTGGGGAACCGAACGGACCGCCCACTCTGCCGCCTTTTGGTTTAGCGGATGGAATAGCTGCAATAGCCGCAGCCTTTGCAGCCCTTGCGGCGATCATCGGTCGAAATTCCAGTGGTGTTGGGGGTGTGGTGGATTTGGCAATCTACGAGCCAATGATGATGATGATGGGTGCGCAAATTACTGCATTTGATCAATTGGGTTTCGTGCAGCCCAGGACTGGGAATCGCTCAAATAATAACGCCCCGAGGAATATATATCTGACACTCGACAAAAAATGGGTTGCAGTCTCAACTAGCTCTCAATCCATCGCAGAACGCGTATTAGAGCTGGTAGGTTCGGGCCACTTGGTGGCGGAACCTTGGTTTAGTTCTGGCAAGGGTAGGGCTGAGCATGCAGAAATTCTCGATGAAGCAGTTAGTGAGTGGATAGGTAACAGGCCACTGAAAATAGTGCTTGAAGAATTTGAGCGAGCCCAAGCTGCGGTGGCGGTGGTCTATGACATACGAGACATTTTTGCCGATGATCACATCAGGGCGAGAGGGACGATCGAGGAGATTGATGACGATGAATTCGGAAGGATAAAAATGCAGGCCCCTTTGTTTCAAATCGACGCGAAGAGAGCAAGGACATCTTGGACCGGAAGAGCGCACGGCGCTGACACGGACTCTGTATTGGTCGAGCTTGGCTACGAATTAGAGCAGATTGAAACCATGCGAACAAATGGGGAAATTAAGTGAGATCTTCGAGGGTGGCGCTTTATTGCCCTGGCCACAAGAGGGAAATGTTTGAAAAAGCGTTGTCATCTGATGCAGACGAGGTGATTCTGGATCTGCAAGACAGCGTGCCAAGCGATCAAAAAGAGCAGGCTCTTGAAAACGTAATGCGTTTTCTAGCCGAATATGACTTCACACAAAAGCCTATTCAGGTTCGCCCGAACCCCGAGCGAGATAAAGATGTCGAGGCACTTGCTGCTTTTGGTTCCAAAATCACTCTCAGGGTTCCTCAAGCCGAGCATCCTTTGGGCTCCCTTTTTGAATTAGGTTTTCAAAGAATCATTCCCCTCATAGAGACAGCAAAAGGGGTCGTTAACATGCAGCAGATAGCAGAGTCACCGGGCACGGTGATGTTGGCAATGGGAGAAGCTGATTTGGTAGGCGACTTGTCAAGTTCAAGTCACCTGATGATCAATCACATCCGTGCCGCTTTGATTATTGGATCTCGAGCCGCCGAGTTGCCAAGACCGATGATGTCAGCCTGGACCAAGTTGAGCGACCAGGAGGGTTTGTTGGCAGATTGCCGAGCAGGCCTTGCTATGGGCTTTTATGGGAGGACCGCCATCCACCCCAAACAGATACCAGTAATAATCGCTGGGTTCGCTGCTAGTGCACTGGAACAACAATTCAGCGCTTCCATGGAGACCCTGGGGCCAAATGGTGGTGTTGGGTTGGATGTTGATGGAAACATGATTGACACGGCTTGGCTTAGACGCCGGAACCTAAACGAATAGCTTTTTTTATTACGCTTCGGTAACAAGATTGAGAATCGGTATACCAGTCATTTATTTACGTGAGAGCCTTGCAGGAATCTGATTTAGGAAACGTTTCCCAAAGGTGGAAAATGTCTCATCGAACGAGCAGGGCAACGATTAAAGACGTTGCGCGCGAGGCTGGTGTCTCGATTTCATCTGTCTCGCGAGCTCTAAATGGGCTAACCGCAAATCAAGAACTTATTCAGCGAGTCAAAATTGCAGTAGAGCTTGTGGAATACGTGCCGAGCCAGTTGGGGCAGTCACTTCAATCACAGCGAACCGGACAAATAGCGATTGCAGTTCCGGATATCGCGAACGCTTCCTATCTAGCCATGCTCAAGGCCGCACAGCAAATATTCTCGGAGGCTGGATACCGAACAACCCTTATAAATACCGGGGGCATCCCTAACGATGATTTGGAAATTATCAAAGGGCTGCGCCAAAAATACGTTGACGGTTTAATCATTACTTCGATTAGGCCCAGCACGGAACTTATTGAGGAGATAGAAGCTTCGGAAGTCCCCATAGTTGTGGTCGGGACAATTGCGGAGGCCGTTTCCTTTGATGTCGTATCTGCCGATTCTCGAGAGGCAGCCCGGTTGGCAGTTGAACATCTGGTGAGTCAGGGCTGCAAAAAAATCGGTTTGATTGGCGGACCGCTTGATACCGTTCCGGGCCGAGCTCGCTACGAAGGTTTCGTCGAAGCGGCTTCAAAGCTAGGAGTCTTTGATGAGAACAGTGTCGTAATCCTTAAGGATTTCCAATTCGATTTAGGGCTCGTGGCAGCTAAGCAACTTATTGAATATGGAATTGATGGATTTTTGGGTGGCACTGACATATTGGCGCTTTCTATTCTGCACGCTGCGCGCGACGCAGGGCTTTCAGTTCCTCTAAACATTCGAGTGGTTGGCATTGACAATAGTGAGGCTGCCCGGCTAGCTATCCCAAGGCTCACCAGCATCGATCTTGGCGCAATCGAACGAGGTAGGCTCGCGGCAGAATTTTTAGTGTCAAGACTCAGTGGATTCGATTCCGCCCCGAAAGTTGCGATTGTAAGGCCCCGCATCGTTGTCCGGGAAAGCAGCTTATGAAAAATAAGAATGGAGCTAGGAACGCCCAGGTGCTTTTACTGCTGCCGACAATACTTCCCGTATTAGTTCTAAGCATCGCTCCAATTGGTTATGGGCTGTTTTTGGCTTTCACTAATGCAAGAGCCGGAAATAATCTGCAATTTGAATTTACGGGTATAGAAAATTTTGTAAGACTCGCCACGGATATAGCATTCATAGAGTCGTTAGTTGTCGGGCTCATTTGGGCCACCGCGGTGACACTGATTGGACTAGTTGTCTCATTATTTTTCGCGATTTTGCTAAATGGAAATTTCCCTGGCCGCTCAATTTTTAGAAGCCTCGCAATCATCCCATGGGCGGTTCCCCCTGTGGTGATTGCGTTGATGTGGCTATTGGTTTACGAGCCAAACTCGGGTCTGCTGAACGCGGTACTTAAGGATTCGGGAGTCATAGACAGAAACATTAGCTGGTTGATTCAGCCTGGCTTCGCGCTTCCCGCCGCGATTGTGGTCGGGGTTTGGGCCGCAATTCCGCAAACCACCCTCGTTATTCTCGCCGCCCTTCAGGGCGTTCCAAAAGAACTTGAGGAAGCCGCCGAAGTTGATCGGGCCAATGTCGTGGGAGTATTCAGGGTTGCCACCTGGCCGAGTATTCGAAGGATTGTGTTTGCAATTGCAACTTTGGATTTTATTTCGGCTTTCAATAATTTCAGTCTGGTGTTTGTCCTGACCGAGGGCTCTCCGGGGGGTGCTGTCCGACTTCCAGCGATCTTCGCCTATCAGCAAGCGTTCCAATTCGGTGATTTTGGGTATGCGTCGGCTGTCGGACTGGCAATGATCTTTGTGATGTCAGTCCTGATCGCCATTGCCTTCAGGGTTATAGCTCGCGGGGGTTCTGATGCCACTAACTAGGCGGCAAAAAAAGAGACTTTTTCTAGCATTGCGATATTTTCTCCTGATTCTGCTGCTGATTTTCGTCCTGAGCCCGGCGTTGTGGCTTTTTTCAATTGCCTTTAAGGGTCAGCCTGAAATTCTAAAGGGAGCCCCCAGCTTCATCCCCTTGGATCCCACTTTTGATAATTTCATAACCGCTTTCGCGGAGCAATCGATTTTTCGATCGGCTCGAAACAGCCTTTTTGTCTCATTATCTGCTGCCGTGATTACGGTCTTTATCTCAGTCCCAGCCGCCTATGTTTTGGCGAGATTCAGGGGCGTTGCGAGCAAAATAGTTCTGGGTTGGGCGATTTTGGCTCAGATGGTTCCGTTTATCTTGATCATAATTCCGCTCTACTTAATAGTCATCCGAGCGGGATTTTACGACAACCTTCTGGGGCTGATTTTGGTTTACACCGTCTGGAGCCTCCCTTACGCACTGTGGATGCTCAGGAACTTCATAATGGCAATTCCAATTGAGTTGGAGGAGTCCGCCGCAATTGACGGGGCATCCAGGATTCAGGTGATTCGCAACATCATCGCGCCACTTTTGGTTCCCGGTCTGGTTGTGACCACTGCCTTCGCTTTCATAAATTCTTGGAATGAATTCTTTTTTGCCCTGGTGCTAATTCGAAGCCCTGAAATTACACCGTTATCACTTCTCATTGTCCGCTTCATCGGGGCCAATGAGGGGGTGCGACTAGGCCCGCTGGCAGCGGCGGCCCTAGTCGCAACCATACCAAGCATTATCGTGTTTGCGTTTCTTCAAAAGCGCCTCTCGGGCGCCTTGATCGGGGGAGCAGTAAAGGGATGATGTCAAGAATGTGCAGCACCTGAAACGCAAATCTAAACAATAAATAAAGGAGAAACAGTGAAACTGAATAAAACAACAAAGTTACTGGCAGCATCGTCGCTGCTATTACTCGTTGCTGGCTGCGCAACTGCCAGCACTCCTGAGAGCACAGGAAACGATTCCGGAGCCGATTCCGGAGACGGAACCGTTGCAGTAATGGATCCGGTAGAGATTGAGTTCTACTCGCTTGCTTGGCAAGAAGGCGCGATTGCTTCCCACAAGGAAATTATCGAAGCGTTTAACGCTCAGAGCGATTACATCACCGTGAATCTCGTGCAAGGTGACTGGGATTCCATCGACCCACTGCTGACAACCTGCTTTGAGGCGAATAACTGCCCGGACGTCTTTCACTTTGAGGACGGCCCGTTGCGTCAATATGCTGAGCGAGGAAATCTGGCGGATTTGGGAGCTCTTATGAGCGATGAGTTCCGTAGTTCGATTCCCGAGTCAGCGTGGGCTACTACTCAATTTGGTGACCTAGCCGGAATCTACGGCGCTCCATTTTTGATGGAAAGCCGTTTGATCCTGGCAAATAAAGACATGATGGATGCTGCTGGTGTCGCGCCGGCTACGGTCGCGGATCCTTGGACCTGGGCCGAGTTCCGGTCAGCGGCGGACAGAATGACTACCGATTCGGTTAAGGGTGCTGCTCTGGCACTTAAGGGCGGCGGCGGAGTCAATGGCATTATTCGTCTATCTGCAAGTGTTGGTGGGGATTATTTTGATCGTTCATCGGGAACTTGGAAAACTGTCATGGGTGCAAATGAGCTTGAGCTTCCAAAGCTTTTCCACGACATGATTCACACAGACGGTTCGATGTCCGCAGATCTTCTGGGCTTGAGTGGCTCTGGTGTAAACACGCTGTTCTTGCAAGGTGAAGTGGCCATGCAGATCTCGGGTGACTACATGAGGAGTCAGATTGTTGCCGGAGCTCCAGAGTTTGAATGGATTTCGATGCCCGCTCCGGTCGGAATCTCAGCCAAGCAGGCTAACAACTCTCAGACCATGTCAATTGCGGGCTCTTCGGCTCACCCTGAGGCCGCCATGGAGTTCATCGAGTTTGCACTCAATGCACAGAACCAGGTCAAGCTAGCTCTGGGTGACTGGTTGATTCCAACAGCTACCGCCGCAGTTGAAAGCACAGAGCTTTCGGCGGCGGGTAATTTCTGGGATGTCTCTTTGGCTGTCGCCAAAAACCTGGATTTTGCCGCTTGGCAGGATCTCTCGACATATTCAGACTGGCGCAGCGAGACTGCACCAGCCTGGTTCGATTACCTAAATGGTGATTCCACACTGGCGGAATTTGCCAGTCGCGTTCAACAGCTGGGTGACCCAGCACTAGCAAGAGCAAACTAATAGAGGAGCCTTGGGCTCGAAAGAAAGAAAATGATGCAACTATCTGCTAAAAATCGAGCCCAAGGTTCTATTGCGGGACTCTCTATTGGTGACGCACTTGGAAGGCCAGTGGAGGGGCTTTCGCCAAGGGAAATTCAGGAAAAATGGGGAAGGGTTGAAGGTTACGTATCCAGCGACCCGTTGGGCAGTGACGACACGGAATATGCCCTACTTACAGCTTTGGCTCTGATTACATACCCGAAGAGCTTCAACGCTGAGAATATTGCTCAACTTTGGGTGGAAAAGGTTTGTAACCAAAAGGGCGGCTTTGGAGGGGGTGGCTTCAGCGAGATGCTCGCCATCCGGAACCTTTCTAGGGGGCTTAAGCCCCCTAGAAGCGGTCAACACTCACATGCCTGGAGTGATGGTTTGGCGATGCGCGTGGCTCCGATTGGAGTGGTGGCCGCAGGGGATCCGAAACATGCTGCAGCCCTGACTCTCCAGGACGGCTTAGTTAGCCACTCCGAAGAGGGCATTTACGCGGGGCAGGCCATAGCCGCTGCCGTAGCCAGTGCAATGGGCGGGAACTCTATCGACAAGATTTTTAGTGATGCGCTTTCTGTAGTGGAGCCGGATTCCTGGACGGCAAGGCTCATGAAAAAAGCCGACCACCTAGTCTCAACAAGCAACAACTGGGCCGATCTGGCTGTTAGAGCGGGTGATGAGCTCACTTGTCTGGATTACTACTGGGCTGACCTGGCTCCGGAAGCAGTATCGCTGAGCTTCGTCGCATTTCTCGGGGGGGAAGGAAATTTTTCCACGAGCGTTCTAAACGCGGTCAATCTGGGTCGAGACGCGGACACAATTGCGGCCATGACGGCCGGAATCGTGGGTGCTATGACCGGGCTTGATGGAATACCAGAAGAGTGGTTGCCGGCCGTGGCAGAGGCGCCAGGTATATGTTTGCAAGCCACAAAAGGAATGAACCCGCTTGACGTAGCGGAGTCGCTAGCGGAACTAGCAAGTAATGGAGTGTCAATCTAATGGATCAGAACTTTAAAGCCGTTCAGGGACTACGAGGATTAGTTCGCGGGGACTCAATGAACTGGGCCGCAGCTCGCCAAAGGTTAAACTTAGTCCCTCCTAAACGAAGAATGCGGATGCGATATCTCGACAGTTTTGCCGAGGAGCGCTCGCAGTCCACGCTGCCGGTCCCATACCTGCATTCGACGCACGAATCAGTGCTTGACCCCTTGGGTCCGGCGGATGTGACCGAGTGGTTCACTGCCTCATTGCTAAGTGCGGCCGGAATGAATCTGAGTCTAGAGACTGCGGGTAAACACGAGCTCTGGAAGGAGCTAACGGCTATTCGGGCTCTCAACCCTTGGGAGGTTAGGGGGAGACTCGGCACAACGCTCGCCCTAACTACTCTTGCGAACAACGGATTTGATGGAACAAGCGGCAAAGACAATCCGCACTATTTTGATGATCTGGCTCTCGTGCGGGCGGTGGCGGTGGCTTTCTGTTGCGATGACAAGGCTGAGCTCAGCAAACAAATTATCGAAGAGGTCAGTCTGACCGCTAGCGGAGACGGCCTTACCGGCGCTGTGGTTTTCGGGCACCTGTTTTTCGACATCTTGAGCGGGATTGCCGTGGATGAAGCGTTAGATAATCTGGTTGCTGGGTTAGCAAAGGACACTTGGTCTCGCGGGGTCCTCGAGCAAGCTCTCAATCTTGTAGCCGGGGTGGATTCAGTAGATGAGCTGGCCTTTGCTTTGGAGAGGGACATTGCTGATCACGTTTACAGCTTCCAAGTTTCGGTTCCAGAGACTTTGGCAATGGTTTGTGCTCACTTGAAATTTGCAAGCAGCCGAGATCAGCTATTAGCCGCCGGGATTCTTCATTCTTCTAGGGCTGAAATTATGGCCCCTCTTATCTGGTCGCTTGCTGGGCTGATATTTGGTGGGTTTAAAGACAAATCGCACGATCTGCAAGGCCTCTCCATTAGGGCCATGAAGGGAAAAAATCCAGAGGAAATTCTGGAAGACGTAATCACGAGAAACGGAGTAAAAATTTCATGACAACAGATCTAAGTCAGACTAAGAACATGTCTGCACTGCCAACAATTGAGAGCCGAATCATCGGTTCAGTCGTTTGCGCTGCGATAGGAGATGCCATCGGAGGGGCAACTGAGGGTTGGTCCCATGAGGCAGTCATGGAACACTGGGGAGGCTTTGTGACGGGGCCTGCCCCAATGCGCAAGCAAGTAACCATCTCCCCGCAATTGGAGAGAGGAAACGGTAGGTTTACTGACGACACCTTGATGACGCATCTGATGATTGAGACAATCGCAGAACTGGGCCGCCATATTGACGCATTTGATTTGGCCGATGTGTTCGTGCCAAAAATGGCTTTTGACATCAAATGGATACCTGAACTTCAGGTGGAGAGCAATGTGCTGACTCGAGTATTCCTTGCGGAAAAATACTTGGTCTTGAAATTGTGGTCAGTAAAAAATGATCCTAGAGAGGCTGGTGTGGGCAACATAGTGAATTGTGGGGCTGCTATGTACGCATCACCGGTGGGGCTAATAAACGCGGGTAGGCCAGAGCGCGCCTACGATGAGGCAATTAGCGTGTTCGGCGCACATCAGTCTTCTTATGGTAGAGAATCCGCAGGAGTATTGGCCGCTTGCGTGGCTGAGGCGGCCAGCCCACAGGGCAGTTCTGTGGAAAAGGTGTTGCAGGTAGCTCAAGACCTAGCTAAGGACGGAACTAGGGATGCGATATTCTCGGTTTTAGAAGCTGCTAACGATTTCGAGGACTGGCGAGAAGCGGTCACTTCTGGGAAAATTCGTCAGGCGATAGCTCCATTTGACACTGTTGGAGAAAAGTACCGGGACCCTGAAATGGGAGCGAAAATGCCGAGTCGAACTAAGTCAATCGAGGAACTACCTGTGGCTCTTGCCATGCTGAGCATTTCGGGTGGAAACCCCAGAGAGACAATTTTAGGTGGAACAAACTACGGTCGGGATGCGGATTCGATTGCATCGATGGGCGGTGCCATCGCAGGCGCCCTGGGCGGTATTGACTCAATTCCGATGGATTGGGCGGATTTTGTTGAAGAGGCGAGTCAAACCAGCATTTTTGAGCCGGGGAGAAAATTGGCGGAAGCCACGGTCAGAATTGCCCAAGGCGACTTGGCAAAACTGAGAAGCGAGCTGGACTCAATTACCGGAGTGCTGTCATCGAATGGCTAAAAATCCGCCAATTTGGATCATCGGCAGTGCGAACTGCGATTATTCGATCTTCGCGGCAACTTTGCCCAATATCGGCGAAACCGTTTTTGGCACATCGGTTATCAAGGCTCCAGGTGGAAAAGGTTTAAATCAGGCCGTCGCGGTAATGCGTGCCGGGGGCCAGGTGCAATTTTATTTCGCTCGGGGTCAAGACGATGATGGTGAATTTATCTCCAATTCTCTATCTGAGCTGAACTTGCCATATTCGGCAGTTTTAGATGACAAGCTAAATACCGGTTGCGCATATATCTTGGTTGATAACAAAGGGGAGAATCAGATTGTTGTAGTCCCTGGAGCCAATTTTTCCACCAAATTATCTGAACATAATTTTGCCGACCCAGCTGGGTGGCTAGTTCTTCAACTTGAAATTGGCCAACTAAATAACGCGGCTCTTGTAGCCAAAGCTAAGCAGGCTGGTTGGAAAATCGTCTTGACCCCTGCTCCAGCATCGGAGTTCGATCGAGAGTTGCTCGCGAGTGTTGATGTGCTCACGCTGAATCAGTCGGAGTCTGCACAGATATCGGGTATGGATAATCTGGAAGATGCGGGGATATCGCTTTCCTCCCAGGTAGAAACGGTCTTTATCACCCAGGGTGCCTCGGGTGTAACAGTATTTCAATCAGGCCAGCTGATGGGTCATATATCAGCACTGAGGGTAAATGCGACTGACGCAACCGGTGCCGGGGACACTTTCTGCGGCTATGTCGTTACATCCCTCGCTCAAGGGTTTGATTCTCTTTCGGCCGCAAGGTTAGCCACTGCAGCGGCCGGTATGTCAGTTCAGCACCCAGGTGCCGTGGGTTCGATTCCAATTCGTGCTGAGGTTGAAGCTTTGATGGGATCCCAAACGGATTAGCTAAGAGTGCGCCGCCATCTATTCGGGAGCGGACTTTCAGGCCGCGTCATGTCTTCGGATGTTTTTCCGCACTGAGTGCTTTGAGAGCAGGGTGTTGGTTTCAAGGACTGTGAAAAAAACATGACTATCTGGAGTATGAGTCTTGAGTTGGCTAGCGCCATTTGAGCGAAGACCGAAATGGCTTTTAGATAAGGTGCGTTTTTTCGAAACCACCGCAGAATCTTTGGCAAGACCTGGATTCTCCTACGGTTCTCTCCACCTTGAAGGTGCCGACAGACATCGCAGAGAATGACGGGACAGCTAGCCGGTAATCACTTAGAGTCAGTCGCCTGCAGGACAAATAGCCGAGGTCACTGACTTTTTCACAGACACTAAAGTCCCTGCGGTTTTTCGCGAATCCATAGTTTCGGTTTTTTCCATGAAGAAGGCGATGGCTACGACCGTTGCGATGTTTGGTGGTGTCTTTTTGCTTACTCCCTCTTACTACCCGATAATTCCGCACCGAAATCCGAACTGTCTGGAAGCGCTTCGCTGTATCTCTTGGGATACAGGTCAATGGCTAATCGGGGTTTCTCAATGAGTGGGTCGGTAATCTCTGGCTAGGAATCAGGCCTCTCCTTTGGAGTGCGATCTCGGTATTCGTTAACTTGTAATCTGCTGCAAAAGTCTTCCTGCAATTAGCACTGGTGCACACGGCGAAAGGCACTATTGGACTGGCGGTCGCCTCAGGCAACAGCAATCCATTGATGGCGCAATGGGAAGACCGAAAGTCTTCTTGTATCTTGGTCGAAGGGTTGATTTTTCCTGAAGCGGCCAATTATTCGGGAAGTTAGCCAACTTTTCATAAACCCTAGTCACTTACCGCGAACGCTGCCTTGAGCGCTGACCCGGAGCCGCAGGCCTTTGGCCATTGCCTGTTGGTCTGGCTGTGCGAGCTGTATTCGATACTGGCCTAGCTGCACGCTCACCAACTGGCTTGGCGGCACTGT
>Ga0209390_10008964_pt1 | contig 12166 bp, 13 predicted proteins | sample BON01_FD_187212 | JGI IMG/M metagenome (GOLD analysis project Ga0209390, IMG submission 187212) | Freshwater microbial communities from Lake Bonney liftoff mats and glacier meltwater in Antarctica - BON-01 (SPAdes) (version 2) | ecosystem: Environmental > Aquatic > Freshwater > Ice > Glacier... | reverse complement strand
GACGGTGCTTCGGAAGACAAGTAGGGCGGGCGTCACAGGTCGCTCCGGGCTTGTTCAACCATGGGTGCAGTCGGAGACTTCGTTCCTCAGCCTCCGCTGCACCCTTTATTGTTCAGCATCTTCCGAACTACCAACCGACTCCGATAAAATGATAAAACGACCGCTAGACCCTCAGTTCTCCGCCGCAGTAAAAGAAGGCCGGAAATTCACCACTATCCGCAATAATCCGTGGCCTGTCGGAGTCCCGATAATGCTCTACAACTGGAGCGGAGCCGCCTACCGATCAAAGCACGTCGATGTCGCTCCCGTGATCGTGTCAGGATTCTGGACGATCCGAATCGCGCGGCTGGAAGACGGCCGGATGCGGTACGAATACGGAATGAAAAACGCCACGCCGATCCATGAAACGGAAGGCTTCGAGAACCGTAAAGCGATGGATGACTGGTTCCGCCCGCTCGTCAAACCCGGTCAAACCGTCGAGAAGACGATGATGCGATTTTCTTTGCTGAACGTCGAAGCAAACGTGCGCGACGATGAAGCCTAAATTTAATCAGAGAGCTGTATCGCGTCACGTTCTGCGACTTGTTCGGCCTCTTACGAATCACCAATAAACACCGATAAAATATGAATGCTAAAAAAGAACTGCTAGATCACATCAAAGACCGCGAAGTGAAATACGTCCGCGTCATCCGTGAAATTTCCTACGACGATAAAATGACGATTGAAGGATCTCTTGATGCGGTGCTTCTGCTCTTAGACTTCGATTATGATAGCGGCTATGGCGGCCAAGGACTGGAGGGAACCGTGTGGTATTCTGATGGAACTTGGTCTGACCGTGGGGAATACGACGGCTCTGAAAGGTGGGAACATCGGGAGTGTCCTTCTCTGCCGAACAGATTAGTTTACGCGCCAGCATATCAAGAATTGAATTCCGACGACGTGATCGTGGGAGGAGTAATTAGGTCGCAAACCCCTACGCGTCAATGATTTTCGGTGCTCAGTTTTCTGGCGTGAAGGCTGGTAATTCGTTCAGTGATATTGAATATTTGAATGCATGTGGCATCTCGATATGCTTGTTACGGATTTCCAATACATCTACCTATCCGTAATAAATCATTAAAATAAACAAAAAATACTTGGCAAGCAACTGTTCGCCTGTTTAGTAGCACGTATGAACACAATGACCAAAGATTCCTGCGGATTGTATGCCTGGTCCAAAGACTTGGAGGCTTCCTCTGACGTTCTACTGCGCGAGCGGCAGGGTTTTTCAATGTTACTGGGGTGGTTGGACAAGTTTGCCTGTGGCAACAACCTTCGCCCCGGGCGTGAGTCGTGCGAGCGTTTCTGGAAAGAGCAGGTGAAGACGAGATCCAGGGAGGCGTGGCAGATAGAGCAGTGGGGCGCGGCGATTCGGTGGTATTTGAGGTGGCTGGACCATCAGCAGGCCAAGGGCGGTGAGGTGCGCGGGCTAGCAGAGCGGGTGCGGGACGCGGTTTACCGGGCGGGTGCGAGGCGAGGTCAGGCTCCCCGGACGCGAGAGGCGTATAGCCGCTGGGTTTGCGCATTCGCTGGGTGGGCGGGCGACGGACGGGCGATGATGAAGCCGCAGATGGGCCGGGATTTCCTTGTCTGGCAAGTGGACGAAAGGAAGGTGTCTTATGCCACGCAGAAGCAGGCCTCAACGCTCTGGTGTTTTTCTACGAGGCGGTCTGTGGGATGGAGGAGGTGGACCTAGAGGTGCGGTTTCGCAAGACGGAGCAGCGTATCCCGGTGGTGATGGATGTTGGGGAGGTGCTCAAAGTGTTGGACAAGATTGATGCGAAATACGGTTTGATGGCGCGTATCCAATACGGGAGTTGCGCCCGCTTGATGGAATTGACACGGCTGCGCGTCAAAGATGTGGATGAAACCCAGGGGATTATCACGGTGCGTTGCGGCAAGGGAGATAAGGATTGTCCTCGTCTCCGAAGACGACCTGCAAAATGCATTGTCGCTCCTCCGCGACCATGGAGCAGTGATGCGCCATGGCGCCGGGGCAGTGAACCACGGTGCTACCGGAATCGCTGAAAGCGGAAGTTTCAGAGAAGAAACTGAAATTGCGAGAGCTGTATGAGCAGGACCGTGCAAGTGGGCTGGCAGGCACGTGGTTGTCTGAGGCCCTGGCACGAAAGCATCCGCGCGGTGGTGAAAAATGGCCGTGGCAGTATTTTTTCCCATCGGCAAAGCCTTCGGTGGATCCGAATAGTGGGCTGGTGAGACGACACCACATCGGGGAGGACGCGTATGCCAGTGCGGTGCGCCGTGCTGTGGAGGATTCAATGATTGATAAGAATGCGACGACGCATGCGTTCAGGCATGCTTTCGCAACCCATTTGCTGGAGGGAGGAACGGACATACGCAAAATCCAGACTTTGCTGGGGCATGCGGACGTGAAAACGACGGAAATTTACACGCACGTGGCGAAAGGAGTGGGAGCGATGGGCGTGAAAAGTCCGCTGGATGCGCTGAATCTTGTTGCGATCGCGTAAAGGGCTTTGCCTCACGCGATCGGGCCGTAGGTCTGAAGGTCTGAAGGTCTGAAGGTCTGAAGGTCTGAAGGTCTGAAAGTCGAAAGTCGAAAGTCGAAGGTCGAAGGTCGAAGGTCGAAGGTCGAAGGTCGAAGGTCGAAGGTCGAAAGTCGAAGGTCGAAGGTCGCACTGCGCTTCCTGCGCGGTTCGGATACTGGGGTTATAAAGGCGCTCGGCGAGACGCCTCTCCTTGCTCGCCGCTCCCTGCTCCTTGGTCCTTGGTCCCTGGTCCCTGGTCTCTTGTCTCTTGTCTCTTGTCTCTTGTCTCTTGTCTCTTGTCTCTTGTCTCTTGTCTCTTGTCTCTTGTCTCTCTGACTCGTCTGGAGACGCTGCCGCCCTTGGTCGAATCGGGAGCGGGTTCCGAAAACCTATACGGAGGTTTCATGAGTTGGTTTTAGTAGATCAGCTCTGAACGAATAGGTCACGATACAAAAAGCGGTATTTGTATGGGGCGATGAAGCTAGGGAATACCAAGAAGATTGAACCACAGATTTCACAGATTTTCACAGATGAAGACTCACAAAACCGACTGGAGAATGTTTCACTTCAAGAAAAAATCCTCATCGGAACCGAAAAACCCCGACGTCACTCTCTCTTAGCCGGGTTCATCTGTGAAATTTCCCGGTCGTTCGCCTGTTGGTGAAATATTTCCAAAGAGCGGCGGCGGGAGGATGCTTCTCCGCTAGTGCTAGGCCGTGATGATTCAGGGGGCGGGGGCAGGAGGGTGGAGGCGGGGGAGGCGGGGAAGGCGGGGGAGGAGGCAGGTGAGTGGGAAGTTGAAAATTTTTTGGTTTGGGCTGCGCTTGGTTTTGTGACCGTGAGCTGGTCGCGCGCGCTCCCTGCCTCCTCCTCCCTGATCCCTGCTGGGCTGAAAGCTCTGTGCGCTTGTGATCAGGCTTCTTCTTCGGTCGCTTTTTTGAGGGCAGCTGCGACGAATCCGGAAAACAGCGGATGCGGATGGTTCGGCTTGGATAGGAACTCGGGATGGAACTGTGCGCCGACGTAGAAGCGATGCTCGGCAAGCTCAACAATTTCGACGAGGCCTTCATTGGCGGAAACTGAGGAAATAATCAGGCCTCCTTCTTGGAGCCTGTCCTGATAGTCGGAGTTTACTTCGTAGCGGTGGCGATGGCGCTCTTTGATGCGCTCAACGTTGCCGTAGAGATCGGAGGCTATGGTTCCGGCAAAGAGAATGGATTCCGAGGAGCCGAGACGCATGGTGGCCCCCATGTCCTCGATGCCTTTCTGCTCCTCTTGGAGGCAGATGACGGGATGCGGACTGGACTTATCGAACTCGGTTGAGTTCGCACCTTTGAGTCCGCACATGTTACGGGCATATTCGATGGTAGCGATCTGCATTCCCAAGCAGATACCGAAGTATGGGATATTGTTTTCGCGAGCGTATTGCGCGGCGAGGATTTTGCCTTCGATTCCGCGATCACCAAAACCGCCGGGGACGAGAATGCCATCGACTTCCCCGATTACTGCTTCAGCTCCGTGGTCTTCGATGGCTTCCGCTTCGATACGGACGATCTGCACTTTGGTATCGTGGTGCGCTCCGGCGTGGATGAGGGATTCGTAGATGGATTTGTAGGCGTCCTGCAGTTCGATGTATTTTCCTGCGACCGCGATGGTGACCTTGTGCTTGGGATGGATGACGCGTTGTACAAAGGTCTCCCATTCATCTAGGTTAGGCGAGGGCGTGTGGCCCAGCCCGATCTTGTCTACAACGAGGCGGTCGATCTTGTCGCGGCGGAGGTCGAGCGGGCATTCGTAGATCGTGTGGGCGACATCGCGGAAGGCGACGACGTTCTTTTTTTCGACGTTACAGAACATTGCGATCTTGCGGCGGTTGTCTTCGTCGAGATCGGTTTCGGTGCGGCAGATGATGATGTCCGGCTGGATGCCGAGTTCGCGAAGTTTCGCGACAGATTGCTGGGTGGGTTTGGTTTTCGCTTCGCCAGCAGCCTTGATGTAGGGGAGGAGGGTGACGTGGATGAAACAGACGTTTTCTTTTCCGACCTCGAGTGCGAATTGGCGGAGGGCCTCGATGAAAAGCAGCCCCTCCATGTCGCCAACGGTACCGCCGATTTCAGTGATGAGGACATCGACTTCAGAATTGTTGTCCGTGACCGAATGCATGCGTTGCTTGATTTCGTTAGTGACGTGAGGAATGAACTGGACGGTTTTGCCGAGATATTCGCCGCGTCTTTCTTTTTTAATCACGGAATCGAACACCTGACCGGATGTCAGGTTGTTCATTTTTGAGAGGATGCCGGATGTGAAGCGCTCGTAGTGGCCGAGGTCGAGATCGGTTTCGGCTCCGTCGTCGAGCACGTAAACCTCGCCGTGCTGGAAGGGTGACATGGTCCCCGGATCGACGTTGAGATATGGATCGAATTTTTGCATCAGGGTTTTAAGGCCCCGTGCTTCGAGTAGGGTTCCGATAGAGGCTGCTGCGAGACCTTTTCCGAGAGAGGAAACGACGCCGCCGGTTACAAAGATGTATTTCATAAAATTCTAAATCCTAAATTTTAAACTGAAGCGAGGATGCGTTCGATTTCGGTGGCTTGTTCCGGGGTATCGACCCCGGGTGAGGTGTCCTCGGTGAGGATGACGCGGATGTTCCCGCCGTTTTCGAGGGCGCGGAGCTGTTCGAGCGACTCCGCCTGTTCGAGAGGTGAGGGAGGCCAGGTGACGAAAGTTTCGAGGAAATCGCGGCGGTAACCGTAGATGCCTTTGTGACGAAGAACCGGGAGTCCGTCGACAATTGTCCGGAAATAGGGTAGGGGGGACCGGGAGAAATAGAGGGCATGGCCGTTCATTTTGAGGACTACCTTGACGACGTTCGGATCGGCGACCGCGGGGTCGGTTGGTGAAAGTGGATTGGCGGCAGTGACCATGTGCAGGGCGGGATCGTCGAGCAGGGCCTGGGCGAGTTGATCGATTAATGCGGGATCAATTAAAGGTTCGTCGCCTTGGATATTGAGGACATGAGTCGCGTTGGGGAAATTTTTGATGGCTTCCGCGAGGCGGTCTGTGCCGGTCGGGTGGTTCGGCGAGGTCATGACTGCTTTACCACCGAAGTCAGCGACGGCGTTTGCGATGCGTTGGTCATCGGTGGCGACGAGGACTTGGGAAAGGAGTTGGGCCGACTTGCAGCGCTCCCAGACATGCTGGATCAAAGGTTTTCCGGCGATGAGGTGGAGGGGTTTTCCGGGGAAGCGCGTGGAGCCCCAGCGAGCTGGGAGGATGCCGATGATGTGCTGTAAAGAGGCTGTTTCTGACACGCAATGGAATAGGTTGCGCTATCCTAAGGACGAGCGCGTGGAGACCGCAAGAACGGTTTGGAAAAATCTGGAGAAACGTAGGGCGGGTGCCAAGAGATCGATAAGCCGGTGGGAAGTGCTGGGTATGTCGATTTAAAAAGGAAGAAGGGAAGATTGGGAATTTGGGAATTTGGGAATTTTGACCGCAATGGGAGTGCCTTGGACATGGGGGAACTGTATTTCTGAGGAAAGAATGAAGGCACCACGAATCTGACGAATCTACCGAATCTGAGGTGGGAAGATGAGAACCACGGAATACACGGAAAGGATTTGGGATTTGTGGGGCCTTCAATCTTGGTCCAGGAAGGAAAATAGAACCACAATGGGAGCGATGGCGGACATAGAGGAACTGACTGTTTCAATCCCTTCGTTAAATGACATAGATAATGAATGAGTTACGAGATTTGTAGTGTTCACCTAGAGGGTGATTTGCACCTCTTTTATAACTCTCTTTAAATCCGTGTGTTCCGTGAAATTAGACGGAGAGATTTGATCTTTCAGTCCGTCCATTTCCGCTTTGCTAGGATTGGTTAGCGGCGAGACGCCGCTGCTCGCTGGGAAGTCGCGACTCTGGGTCACTTCGCGGGGGCATCGGAATCTGCTAGGATGCGGTCGAGGATGGCGATCATCGCGGCGGTTTTTCCGGGTTTCTCTTTGCTGAGATCCTTGCTTTCTGAGGGATCATCGGGGAGGAAGTGGAGAGAGTAGGGACCGTCGAATATAGGCATGGGTTTATTGGAAACGACGGCTCCCCATGTTTTGAAAGGCTTGCGGCGCATGAGTTTCCAATCGCCGACCCGGAGGCCGAAATCGCCGTTGATTCCTTGATTTCCGTTGTCCTGTTGGACGAGGTTTTCGCGGCCTCTCGCATCTTTTAAGCCGAGCAGGGCTGGGAGGATGTTTTCGCTGTCGCGGCAGGCTCCATCGGGAATTTCGGTTCCTGTCAGGGCGGCGAAGGATGCGGCGAGGTCGATGGTGCAAACGATTTTATCGGAGACTCCGTTTGGAATTTTTCCGGGCCAGCGGGTGATGAAAGGGGTGCGCGTTCCGCCCTCTAAGACTGTGTATTTTCCGCCGCTGAAGGGGCCGGAGGGGTTGTGTTTACCGAGATCGGTGACGGCGCCGTCCGCGTAGCCGTCGTCTAGCACAGGGCCGTTGTCCGAGCAGAAAATGACGAGAGTATTTTCGGTGAGGCCGTTTTCTTCAAGCGAGGCCATCAGTTCGCCGACGCACCAGTCGAGCGCCAAGATAGAATCTCCGCGGTAGCCGGTTCCACTTTTTCCCTGGAAACGCTCGTGGGGCATGCGTGGGACGTGGATGTCGTGGGATGCGAAAAACAGGAAGAACGGCCGCTCCTTGTTTTCCTTGATGAAGATTTTGGATTGTTCGACCCATTTATCGCCGAGATCCTCGTCGCGGAAGCGGGCCGCGTTGCCTCCGGTGTAGAATCCGATGCGGGAGATGCCGTTGTGGATGGTGCCGTTGTGGCCGTGGGTCCAGTCCATTTTAAGTTCGTTGCGGTGGGTCTTGCCGGTCGGGTGATCGGGGGAAGGCTTCTTGTCACCGACCCAAAGGGGATCGGCGGGATCGAGATTGAGGACGCGGTGATCTTTTACGTAGACTTGAGGAACACGGTCGTTGGTCGTGGGGAGAAGGAACGATTGATCGAAGCCGATTTCGAGGGGGCCGGGTTTGAGGTCGCCATTCCAATTAGGGTGGGGATCGCCGAGGCCGAGGTGCCATTTGCCGATGACCGCGGTGCGGTAGCCGGCTTTTTTCATGAGTGATGGCAGGGTGAAGGTTGCCGGATCGATGATCAGCGGTCCGTTGGGTGGGGCGATACCAGTTCCTTTTTGGCGGAATGCGTAGAGACCGGTCAGAAGGGAAAAACGGCTGGGAGTACAGGTTGAGGCAGAGCAGTAACCACTGGTGAAGCGCTGACCTTCGGAGGCGAGCTTGTCGATGTTTGGAGTTTTGAAAACCGTTGCCCCATAGCAGGAGAGATCGCCGTATCCGAGATCGTCAGCCATGATGACGATGATGTTGGGCTTTTCTGCGGCAGGTGCTGAGAGGGGCAGGAGTGCTGCGATGGCAAGGAGGAACAGGTTTTTCATTTGGTCTTTTTGGCACAGGATTTCGATGGCTATGCAAGTCTATATGCCGCCCGGATGCATTTCTACCGCCGCGCATCAGGATTTGTGATTTGCGGATGGATCTCCGAAGACAGCAGGCGGGACGCCCGGCTTTCGAAACAGCCGGGGCGACCATCCCACCTCCCACAAATCTTGATGCGCGGCCGCGTAATGGCAAGCGGGTTGGGGATGGAGCCGGGACGCGCGCTCTCAGTCGCCCAAGCAGATGCCGACAGCTTTTGCAGCTTGCACAACTTCACCATCGGGTTCGACAAGGCGGAGCTTGTTTACGGCATCCTCGATTGGGACGGAGTCGACGTGATAGGCCTGATAGGAAACCATGCGTCCGAAGGCACCTTCTTTTGCGAGTTTCACGGCCATCACGCCGAACCGCATGGCGAGTATGCGGTCGAGGGCAGTCGGGGAGCCACCGCGCTGGAGGTGGCCGAGGGTTGTGGAGCGGGTTTCCTTTCCGGTGAGCTCTTGGATGCGCCTTGCGACTTGCTCGCCGATTCCGCCGAGGCGGACTTCTCCGGCAAAATTTGGATCGATGGTGACCAGTTCGCCACCCGGCATTTTTGCGCCTTCGGCGACGACGACGAGGGTCGCGTGGCGGCCTTTGGCGTCGCGTTCTTTGATGAAAGCGGCGATCTTTTCGGGGCTGAATGGAATTTCTGGGAGCAGAATGACGTTAGCGCCGCCAGCGATGCCGCCCCAGAGGGCGATCCAGCCCGCGTGTCTGCCCATGACCTCGAGGACCATGACGCGCTTGTGGGATTCGGCGGTGGTATTGAGCCGGTCGAGGCCGTCGACGACGGTGGTTACGGCGCTGTCGAAGCCGAATGTCATGGCGGTGGCGGAGAGGTCGTTATCAATGGTTTTCGGGACTCCGATGATAGGCCATCCGGCGCGGAAGAGTTGGAGCCCTGTAGTCAGCGAGCCGTCGCCGCCGACGATGATTAGGGCTCGGATTTTCATTTTATCGATGGTGCGGCGGGCACGATCGACGATTTCTTTGGGGACTTCTGCGACGTCGCCAGCACCTATCTTTGCGGCGAAGTGGCCTTTGTTTGTGGAGCCGAGGATGGTTCCTCCGAGCTTGAGGATGCCAATTGTGTCCTCTGGTTTGAGGACTCTGAAGTCGCCGGGAGGAAGTAGGCCTTCGAAGCCGTCTTTAAAGCCAATGACTTCCCAGCCTAGCTGGTGGGCTGCTCCGACGACCCCGTGGATCACGGCGTTGAGTCCGGGGCAGTCGCCGCCGCTGTTGAGTATTCCTATGCGCATGCGCTGCTTGTAAGCTATTTCGGTGCCGGAGTGGAAAGGATTTCTCGTTTTGGATCTTTCACAGGTGCCCCAACGGCGAGCCATGAATCGTAGAAGGCCCAGCTATCGCTGAGAAGCTTGCGGGTACGGCCGAAACGGTCCTCGCTATTGAGAACGACGACGATGAGGCGGCGCGGGGTGACGCCTTTGCTGCCGTCGGGTTTGGTGCGGACGACAGGATCGCGGTCCATGCAGGTGGCGAGGCAAGGCCCGGCGGCGTTGGTGGTGCCGGTCTTGATGCCGAGAATGCCGGGCTCGCCAATTAGTTCGTTAGTGTTCGTGATCGTGATCTCGCGTCCGCTGATTTTGATTTTCCGTGATTCCTGACGGGTGATGAAAGTGATTGGGTTGCGACGCATCGCGTGGATGGAAAGGCGGGCCATATCGGCGGCGTTGGAGTAGCCGGCCTTGTCGCCGCGTTCCAAGCCGTGAGCTGTTACGAAGCGGGTGTCTTTCGCGTGGATCGCTTTGGCGAGTTTGTTCATCTCGGAAACAAAGGTGAGGACGGGATCACCCGTTTTTCCGCGGCGTTCAAGAATTCTTACTCCGACATGATTTGCGATGCTGAGTGCAGCAACGTTGTCTGAAGAAAGCATTGCTGCGTAGAGTGCGTCGCGGAGCGTCAAGCTGTCGCCGATGCGTAGGCCGAGGGGGCTGGAGTTGCCAAGTAGGCTTGCGATTTCAGGAACCCGGATGATTTCTTTACCAAGATCGGTCTGGGTTGCTGCGGCCCAATCTACCGCTACGATTGCGGTCGCCATTTTCGTCAGGGACGCAACCGGGCGTCTGATGGTCGACCCAGAGGCGGAGAGGACTTTTCCGGAGTAAGCCTCAACGACCATATGAGTTTCCTGAGCGTGAAGCAGGGAAGCGAGGGAGAAGATGATAACGATGAGCTTGTGCATATGAGAGAGACTAAGAATCCGGCTGCGGTATTCAAGCGTGCATCGCGACGATTCCGCGTTTTTCAGCTTTTCAGGTTTCCGATTTTCAGTGTTTACTATAAGCGCCGTCTCCCGGACGGTCGCAATGAGGACGCAAGTCTTTGTTGAGGAAAGTCCGGACACCGTAGGGCAACCCGCCTTGTGAAAGCAGGGGACGCGTTTCGCAAGACACGTGGATGGAAAGTGCAGCAGAAAATGAACCGCCGATGGCCCGCAAGGGCACAGGTAAGGTTGAAAAGGTGGGGTAAGAGCCCACCGCGCCGAGGGTAACCGGAGCGGCAGTGCAAACCCCGGGTGGTGCAAGACATAACAGGGAAAGGACTGCCCGTCCGTCAAACTCCCGGGTATTAGTCGCACTCCGCGCAAGCGGGGCGTCCGGCGCAAGCCGGGTCGAGAGAAATGACCGTCCAGCTCCGGGTAAAACCGGGGTGGACAGAATCCGGCTTACAGGGAGGCGGCACCCTCTTTTTGTGAGGACATGGCGATGCGGTGGGTGGGCATGGCTTTTTGGCTTCCCGTTTCGCCGCGTTTCGGTCAATTTTCATGGCATGAGTAATAATTTGAAGCGACCTGCGCTGCCTGCTATCGGAATCGTGGAGGGAATGGACGATGACGACCGGGCTTTGCTGGGGAACTATGGTGATTTTTTGCCAGTGCAAGCAGGCCAGAGAATCATCACTGCGGGCGAGGCACAGGATTTCCTTTATCTGGTGATTTCCGGGCTGCTTCACGTCACGATTAACATCGAGGGGCGGGAGAAGTTGGTCGCCCGGGTGGAGAAGGGAGAGACGCTGGGTGAGGTCAATGTTTTCGATCCCGCGACGGCAAGCGCGACCGTCACGGCGCAGGAATTTACGCAAATCTGGAAAGCGAACCGCGCGGATATCGACGAGTTTGTGAAAGCCTATCCTGAAGCGGGAGCGAGCCTACTGACCGGGATAATCTCGGTGATGTGCCGCCGCGTCCGAAACATGAACGAAAAGTTGGCTGATTCCGAGAGTGCCGATATACTCGGAAAATTCTGGTAGATCAAACTCTGAGGCAAAGCTCAAACCTATGTTGACAGAATTCGCAGGTGGCCTGGTTGCGACCGGAGGGATAGAGGGGCTAGTGCTTCTGACTTTCGCGTTGTTCATCGGGCACGCTCTCGGAGACTATCCGCTGCAGGGTGCGTTTCTGGCTGCTAGCAAGAACCGCAATTCGGATTCAGATATATCTTTCGGAAATTCCGAGGTTCCGAAAGGGCTTTGGATCCATGCGCTAAGCGCGCATTCGTTAATTCAAGGGGGGATTGTGTGGATGATCACTGGTTCAGCTTTATTAGGGATGGTGGAGTTCGTGATTCACTGGCTTACTGATTTTGTGCGTTGCGAGAACTGGATCAGTTTCACCAGTGACCAACTAATTCATCTCGCCTGCAAGGTGGCTTTCGCCATTATCCTCTGCGTAGGGGTGGCAATGCCGTTTTGAAATTGGAAAAAACGATCAATCGGTGAACCGCAGCAGAGGGAATATTTGAAATATTATGAAATTGATTCGATTTGGTGAAGAAGGAAGGGAGGAGCCCGGAGTCATATTGAACGATGGCCGGAGGATAGACGCGAGCGGGGAGTTTCTCGATTACGATGAGGCGTTTTTCGCAATGGGAGGGCTGGAGGGTTTGGCCGAATGGATCGCTGAGGGTTGCCCCGGGGGAGCAGAGATCGACCGAGGAACGCGGCTGGGGCCGCCGATCGCAAGGCCGTCGAAGATTGTCTGCATCGGCCAGAACTATTTGGAACACGTCCTTGAGATGGGCGGGGATATCCCAACCGAGCCGGTGCTTTTTATGAAAGCCAGCACTGCGTGGAGTGGCCCGCACGACGATGTGC
>Ga0209390_10008960_pt1 | contig 12170 bp, 12 predicted proteins | sample BON01_FD_187212 | JGI IMG/M metagenome (GOLD analysis project Ga0209390, IMG submission 187212) | Freshwater microbial communities from Lake Bonney liftoff mats and glacier meltwater in Antarctica - BON-01 (SPAdes) (version 2) | ecosystem: Environmental > Aquatic > Freshwater > Ice > Glacier... | reverse complement strand
CAGCCACTGAAGCTGATCAACAACCGCATCTGAGGAAACAAACAGAGAACTCATCACGCGCTGAGTAACGAATCCCCCAAATCCTCGCCAGACCAATCACACATTCACCACTTCAGCGATTGTTTACATTGACGTCAGATCGGAACTGTTACCATGGCCTTTCGTCGTAACTTCTTTACGTTAAGCTACTTGACTGCGATTCCCCAAGAAGACTTGGCGCTGTCCAGCTAAGCAGTTCAAAAACTGATTCGCAGTGTCCAATGAGGTGGTTTTGGGTGGATCGACCGAGGGGAAATCTGTCCGCTACTTCACGACTTCTGCTTTGAGTTCGTTGTCGGATTTTTCGAACTCGGCTGCGGTGACTGGTAGCCAGAAGTGATTGACTGCTTTGAAATTTGATTGAGTCTTTAGTACAGCCATTTCGGCGTTCGGTATTTGATTTCTGCTTTGCAGGATACCGTTTAGATCGCACCAGGAGTCTGCAGTGGGATAAAGCAAATCAATCGTCCAGCAGTGTTGGTTGACAGCACATTGCCGCCGTGTGTCAGGGCTGCAATGTTCAAGTCATTCTACGCCAATGGAAGATCATCATTTGCTCGGCAGGCCGTGTCGTGGAGTTGGCAGGTTGATTTTGCTTCGGAACAAACCGCGTGAATTGCGCCGATGGCTTTTACGAATCGACAGGCGGAAAACTGAGTTGCAGCGTTCTCGTATTTCGAAACCCATCTGCTGCGCAGTGGTTGTAGTGACTCGGCGATCGGCCAGACTCCTTGGCTGAGACTGACATCTGATTTAAATCCCATCCTCCATGGTTTGCCGGTTAGCCGAGCTCGAAAGCAATTCTGCTTCTGGCACATGGCGGCGTATATTCTGTCGACTGCCAGTTGGCGAAAGGCGTCAGCAACTTCCTGCGATCGAGGATCGAAAATTTGATGCATCGCCAATAACCGAAATCCATTTTGAGTCTGATAGATTCGGAGATGCCATTCGGGATGGCGAGCAGAAAACTTTTTAATTCGTGCTCCGATAATCTGGTCCGCTCCATCCCGAAGATTCTGCGACACCTGATAACTTATGTCGACCAGAAAAGGGAATGACATTGCCGCGAAAATGAAAGTGAGTGTGCCGGAAGCGAGTGCGATGCCTTCGTTTTCGATTTTGAAGAGCATTGAAGTCGCCGCGATGATTCCAAAGGCACGATAGAACAGTTTCCTGCAATTGAAGCTGGTGGACAGTCAATGTCCGCAAAGAAAACACCTGGTGTGTTGAGGCATCTGGCTCCTTAGGAATTTCTTGTTACAACAATATCGTCGAGCCTATCGACAATTTCTTCTCGAATCGGAACTCCATCTGCCCCGTTGTTTCGCACCTTGTTTTCTCGGTGAGTCAGTTTTTCTCCACGAGCAAGTTTCTCAAATGCTTCTTGGACGCGTTCTTCAGCGCGCCGCTGAGCATCTTTCTGGCTGCTATCGGACCAGCCGAATCGACGGGCCGTGATTTGGCGATCACCCACTTTTGTTGTATTTGAGCTTCAGCCCAAAATAGGGGAATAATCATTTTCGAGGCCCGATCCGGTTAACAGTTTCTTCGCCAAGCCAGCCGATTGTAATTCCGGATGCATAGCACAGCAGGTCGCTCCAGAGAAAGCTGTAGCCGAAGATCAGTCTCATGCCCGGCAGGTTGCGAATCGTTTCAAGCCAGTCTGGCCGAAAAAACTGTGAGACTTCGATACTTGTGGCGAAGGCCATGGCGATCAAAGCAATGTGGCTTGGCCCGCGTTTGGGCAAAACTGCGGCAATCAGCAGATAAACCATCAGTGCCCCCAGAACGTCGCCGGAATAATCTTGAACGACTTCCGGCAGGGTTTCGGCAGCAGATGATCGCGAGGCCAGCCCTAACAGCATGACGACCAGAAGCAGCGAGGTAAACAGGATTCTGCTACGAGCGCGAGCTGACTTGCTGTGTGATGCTGGTGTCATGGTGTGACGTTGTCTGACAGGCAATTACGCTGAGTGGTGGTCGCGAAAATTGCTAATCCGCGTACTTGCATGTTTCCCGCGCGCCTGAACGGTTGACGTGTTCGTGAACGGCGTTATTCCAGCACCAGGCGTTCGGCTTTGAAGACGGGACCTTCTACACACGTTCGCCGATAGTCCCAGCTGCCGTCTTCTTCCAGAACTTTTGTAACGCAGCTAAAGCAGGCTCCGAAGCCGCAGGCCATCGGAGTTTCCAAAGATAACCAGCATGGCACCGATTCTGTTGCGCAGATTTTGGCGACGGCTTTCATCATGGGTTCAGGGCCGCAGCAGTAAACCTGAGTATCCTGCTTATTGGTGTTCAATCGGTTTTGCAGCAGTTCCGTCACGAAGCCATGATGCCCGAAACTGCCATCGTCTGTGGCGACTTCAACCGTCAGACCAGGCTGCTGAAAGTCGTCCATTCCGGCTAGATAGTTCTGTGAACGAACTCCGTAACACAACGTGACGCTTTCCGGCGTCTGCTGAATTCCGCGACACGGCGAGCCGTATTTTTGAAGTCCGAGGGCTTCCCGGGCAACTGCTAGAAATGGCGTCTGACCAATACCGCCGGCGACGCAGATCAGATGTTTGGCCGTAGGAACGGGAAAGCCATTTCCAAGCGGTCCCCACAGTTCGACGGTGTCGCCGGCTTTCCAATCGCGCATGAGCGACGTCAGTTTACCGACCACGACAAACCCAAATTCGATTCCGACTGGGTTTCCGTGTTCGTCGTAATATGTGTCGTACAGGGCGAACGGGCGGCCGAGCAACGGATCGCTGCCGCTGGCCGGCCGAATCATAAAGAACTGCCCGGGTGTGATTAGTGCTGCCAGTTCCGGCTGACGAAGACGCACGGCCCACGTATCGTTGGCCATCAGCCGCACTCGATCAACGATGGCTGTATGTTGCCCGGCAGAAAACACCATTCCGGGAAGGCAGGTTGAGGCAGATTCGGTCATCGGTGTAATGTCTCACACAGTGGCTGAATTATTCACGAGGTAAACGCAGCTACAGAATGTTAGCAGGGCGCCAGACAAACTTCAGGTCGAATTGGACTGACCAGCCACGAAATTGCTGCCGTTACTGAAACGAAGCCTGTCATACGTGAGCGGCAGGGTGACTGTTTATTTCTTACGAATTCGTCCGCCAGTTTTTCCTGCACCTTTGGGTTTACCTGTACCCTTTGGTCGTCCGGATCCTTTGGTTTTACCCGAAGGTCTGCCTTTGACGCTCGTTTTCTTACCTCGAGTGGAAGGACGTGGTGCGGGAGCGTTTCTTGCGGCGCCTCGTCGGCCCACTTCCGTGGGTTCTCGCGTGCTGGCTCGACGCGGTGTCTTCTTTTTTGTTCCGGTGACACGTGGCTTCGTGGGCCTTCTTCGTCCGACTTCCTTGGCCGCTCTTTCGTGAGGCGTGCTTTCAATAAACGAATAGAGTTCTTTTAGTTCGCTTGGCTTCAGTTCGCGGCTTCTGCCGATTTCCAGATCGCCGACTCGCAGTGGTCCGAATGCGATTCGTTCCAGATGAATAACTTTGTGGCCGGCTCGAGCCAGCAGGCGGCGGATTTCGCGATTCTTGCCCTCACGAAGTTCCAGTTCCAAAAAGACACTGCGGCCTTTTCGTTTCAACAGTTTCACGTTCTGAAAGCGGAAGAAACCGTCCGAGAAGTACATCCCCTGTTTCAGTTCACCAAGAGTTTCCAGCGTGGGGATGCCTGCCACCTGAACTCGATAACGTCTTGCTACTTCGTAGCGAGGATGAGCCAGATGTTCGGCAAGAGCTCCATCGTTAGTAACCAGCAACAGGCCCTGCGTGTTTTCGTCAAGTCGGCCAACTGTGAAGAGGCGTTTTTCGCCGCCGGGAATCAGATCTATTGCACGCGGCCTTCCGGCGGGATCATTGTTGGTGCAGACAACGCCCTTGGGTTTGTTCAGTAGAAAGTATTTAAAGCGCGGCAGTCGCAGACGTTCGCCGTCCAGACGCACATCGTGCTGCTCGGAATTAACGGCGAATGCCGGGTCTTTGACCACTTCGCCATCCACGGTGACTCGCCCGGTGCGAACGAATTCTTCGCAATTTCGCCGCGAATCGACACCGGCTGAAGCCAGAAATTTCTGCAACCGGCTGGCTTCATCGCCGTCCGAAAGAAACGAAGGTCGCGCGACGGACGATCTTGCAGCAGCACCTCGGCGCGGAGGTGCCGGAGTCTTGGCGGGGACGTTTGTTTTGGAAGAACGGGGGGGCATGTTTACGGTCTGTAACTTCAGTGAACGGGTTCAGAGCCCCGCATTGTATAAGCAGAAGCCGCAAAGTCGTCCGGAAATCGCTTAATAGAGTCTTTTAGAAAAACTTCCTCTCAAACGGCACGCAACTTTTCACCGCGGACCCGAAGCGTTTGCAGGCGGCGGCTCGAATTTGGCTATGGCAACGCCGCCTAAAGTCGTGTTTGGCCAGTTGTCCGCGAATTACGGATGGGGTCTGAGCGGGAACCTCTGCTCAATCTGGCGATGTTCCCTAGTTGGGATATTTGCCAGATTAAGGTCGTGTCCTTCAAAGCGAATAGCCCTCAAGGTCAGTTGACAGATCTGCGGTCTGCACCGTCTGAGACGGTTTGTTATGCCGCTCGTTGTTGCAGTTGTGAGCTTTCCCCGGATTTATCCACCGATGGATTGCGATAATTATTCTGTTGAGTGAGCGACTTTAGTATTAGAATGATCGCGTTGCTTGAGTCTGTTGCGGGAAAATCGTCTGCCGATTTCTGTTTCCTCACCGACGTGTTGTGTCTTTAATTTCCGTTTCATTGAAGAAGCCCGTTTTTTGCTGCCGAGTTCGTGAGAATTTGGAAGCAGAGGGAATGCTGACGAATTCCGCTCAGGGAAAATTCAATGACTATTTGAGATAGCACGCCGGCGGGTTACCCGAATGAGGAAACTTGGGCGGTTAACGAACTGCCGCAATTTCGAGATTGGCTGCAGCTGTTTGATGCAATTCTCCAAGGATGAACTCATATGCGTGCTTCTAGAATTCTTCCGTTTTGCACGGCCGCTGCGTTTTTGCTGACGGCTCAGATATCGTTCGGACAGGTTGGTCAGCTTGGCGGTGCAACCGGCGGCACAACGGGTGGTGGTGGTGGAGCAACGGCAGGTGGCGGCACAGGCGGTGGCGGAGCCGGAGCGGGTGCGACGGCGGGCGGCACAACTCAAGGCACAGGTGGCCTCACAACTCAGGGAATTGGCGCTGGGGGCGCAGACGGAGGAGTCGCTGGCGGAAACCTTGCTGAATTCTTTGTCGGCGGCAACAACGCGGAAGGTTTTGTCGGGGCAGGATTGACGACTCAACGTAACAACAATCGGCAGTTTCAGATCATCACAGAACCAAGTCTCACAACGGGTGGAACTCGCGAAGTGAATGGTACTCCACGACGTATTCCCACCTCGCTGCGAGTTGCCTTCAGCCATCCTGAGGCCAATGCATCTTCTTTGTTGGTTGGGCCTCAGGGATCTGCTCTTCGCCAGGTCGCCAACTCGAAGCCTGAACTTCGTCAGGTAAGCGTGCAGCTTGGTTCCGACGGAATCGCTGTTCTTACAGGCGTTGCACCGGACGCGGGATCTCGCCGCCTGGCAGCAAATCTGGTTCGACTTCGACCGGGCGTTCGTAAGGTCGACAACCAAATTGCGGTTGCCGATCAGTAGAGTTATCGATATTTTTCAACTTTGTTTGATGGCATCCACTGCTGTGAACCTGCCCTTTAGTGCGGCTTCGGCATCGCAGCTAAGCCACCGCGTAAGCACGGCCGCATATATCTGACGGAAGTCGGTATGGTGCTGAACGTCGCCATCTTTCAGATTGTTCAGATTGGGGTGTTCACCGATTAGTCCGGGATTCACTTGAGTCCCTGCCAAAAACATCGGGCCAGCCGTTCCGTGATCTGTGCCTTCGCTGGCATTTTCCTCAACACGGCGACCAAATTCGCTGAAGCACAGACACAGAACTCGGTCTCCGTGGCCATGTGCAACCATATCGCCAATGAATGCGCTAACGGAATCGCTGACCTGTCGTAGTAAAGAAGTGTGAGCTCCGGCTTGCTGAGCGTGCGTGTCGAAGCCGTTGATCTGCACATAATAAACGGGCGTCTTCAGGCCTGAACTGATCAGTTTGGCGACAGTCTCCAGCTTTTTTGACAGGCCATTCTGCGGATATGGTTTTGAAGGTTGATACTTCATTCCTGCCGCTTCGATGCGTTCGCTGGCAACGATGGCAGAACTGGTGCTGGACTGCACAAAGCCCAGCAGATCGTTGCCGCTTTCTCGGCGAGCATCCGAAAGTTCTTTCACGACCTGCCTGAATTGCTTGCTGTCGTTGCCTTCCAGGCGAAACTGGTCCAGCGATCGGATAGAAGAGACTCGAATATCGCGTGACATCAAAGCAAATGGCTGTTGGTCTTCACCGATATGGAGGGCCGCCGGATCTGAGAAATCGGTTGCAGTGGTTTCCGCCAGATAGCGTCCCAGCCAGCCATCGATACGGTTATCTTCTTTTCGCTGACAGGTGTGCCAGATGTCCATTGATTCAAAGTGTGAACGATTCGGGTTTGGATAACCTACGCCCTGAACAATGGTCAGACGTCCGTCCTGCAGCAGGTCGGCGAAGCCTGAGAGAGCAGGATTCAGGCCGAGTCCATCTTTGATTGTCAGTACGTCCGACTTCGGTATGGCCAGCTTGGGCCGTGCTTTTCGGTAGGCATCGTTATCGTACGGGACAACGGTGTTCAGGCCATCGTTGCCTCCCGCCATTTCCACGACAACCAGAATGCGACCATCGTCACGACCTTCCGCCGCCGCCTGCCGTAGAAACGCGGGCACTGTTCCGCCGAAAGTCATCACAGAAGATGCCGCCGCTGTGGTTAGAAACTGCCGACGTGTTGAAGGGTTGATTAGCACAGCTGAAACTCCGGTAGCGTACACAACGCATGAACGGCTTCGTTTAATTGACGTGGATCCTGCTGATTACCCGCCAGTTGTCGAATGCGATCTTTGGCCGCCGATGGAACAGGCACGGCAAACAGGCAATCTTCAAACAGCTCGATTATTTCATCGATAGATCTGGCATTGGCGGATGATAGGAATTCGGGCAGTGACGTCCTGCCGAATCGCGTCTTGTTATTGTTCAGCAAATGCTGAATCAGGTTTGATCGGCCCAGCAGCGTGGACGAATTAATCCACGTGCGTCCTCCGTCCCAGCCTTTGACACTGGGCGGATACAACAGACCCTGTCCCAGAGTTTCCATCGTTTCCGATAACTCAAAGGTGTTTGTCGAACCCTCAAGTGTTCTAAGAAATCCAATTGCAAATTCGACTGGTGAACGCACTTTACGGCCGACTGCGTGAGGCGAATAAAACAGATTGCTGGTCATAATGCGGCGAACAACGGGCGCGATTTGCATTTCGTTTTCACGAAGTTCTTTCGCCAGTGGAGCAACCAGTTCGGATGTCGGCCACGGTTCGTCCATCACGAAGAAATTCACCAGCTTGGTCACAATGAACTCGGCCGCCGAATCCTGGCTGACAACAATCTGCACGCCTTCTTCGCCGCCGAAGTCTCCGGATTTGCCAAGAATAGTTTTCGACGTTGTGTCGTGTTGGTATCGATTAAAGCGAAACCTGTGGCGCTTCACTTCCCAGCCCGTGAAGCAGCGAGCAAGTTCTCGAATATCCTGTTCTGTATAATTGCCTTCGCCCAGGCAAAACAGTTCCATAATTTCGCGAGCGAAATTTTCGTTGGGATGGGCTTTACGGTTGGTGGCCGAATCCAGATAGATCAGCATTGCCGGATCGCGTGAGATTTCCTGCAACAGACCGGCGAAATTTCCTAGAGCGAACTTTCTCAGAAGGTTATTCTGAGCAAGCATTAGTTCAATATCCTGCACTTTTTCAGCGCTGGTTGCGAAATGACCGTGCCAGAACAGAGTCGTTTTTTCCAGCAACTGAGCGGGCGTCGACAGCATGCGATAAGCCCACCATGCTGACAACTGTTTCGGGTTGCCTGTCGCCAGTCCGGAATTGGCCAGTGACGCCATTTCTACCAGGTAATCAGCGGGTTCCTGAGTTTCGTTCAGAATCACTTCCGCAGTCGCAATCGGGCCCGCTTCGACGGCCGTAGTAAGCTGAGGTTTTGTGGCACCGAAGCCCGCCCGCCGATAAAGATGAGCAGCCGTTCGGATATTCCACGGTGTCGCGTCTGACGGCTGAAATTCAGACCACGCCCATGCCGGATCGATGTGACTATTCACGAACACCTCGTTGTTGACCATGTGGCCTCGGTACAAACTCGCCACCTGCATTTACATGGCCAGACATGACCACGATCCGGGATTTGCGACGCCCGCTCGCTGGATTATTCGCTCTTGATCTGAACTTTGATCTGCAAGGACAGTGCGTCATGTTGAGTATCCAGTTTTACGCTTGCGTCTTCGAAGTATCCAACAAGTTCGAGCAGCAGATTGATGGCATTCTCGGCTTCATCTCGACTGTGTCCTTCTTCCAGCATGTTCTGTGATATCAGCTGTTCGCGGTTGTCGCTCAGAATGTCCTTCAATACATCAGCCTTCAGTTGAGCGGCCGTGTTTAGCGGATTTTGGTCTGTTCGTACAGTGCCGCTTTCAACAAGTTCGCGCGCCAGTCGGTCGGTGCTTGCGACAACAAAGCGTTCTTTTGCAAAGCCTACTGAAGGTGAGAAATTAAACAGCAATGGTGCCGACGTCGATTTAGCTTCGCCATCTTCCGGGATATACGTTGATGTGATCAGTTCTGCACCGCTGTCCAGTTTATCAATGTCCATTTCAAGTTGAGGTCGTCCAGCCATTGCACCGATGACGTTGAAGAAACCAATCATGCTTTGGAATGTGCGTCGCAGTTCGCGAGTCATTGTTTCCGGTTCTTTGAGTTCCAGAACCAAAGCAAACTGGGGCAGCTTGATGGTGGGGACAGGCAACACGCTGTCGAAGTTTTGCTTTGACGCAATGAGGCCAATTTGAGGTGTCAGCGATCCCAGAATGTCTTCGCCGAAATCCTTGCCGGAAAAGAAAGTCGTGAGGTTAGCGTCTGCTTCAGCGAAGCCATCATTAATTCGTTCGTCGAATAAGTCGCCGGCCCTCAGCCACATTTCTGACATGTCGCGGTACGTGCTGAGCGTAAATAAGGTGTTGTCAACCGCGGGCAGAGCAGGCCCACGTCCGGTGCCGTCTAAGCCGAAATAGTATTCGCGTTCTTCGGTGATCCAATCGACTGAATGCGGTACGGAAAGCTCGAACCCGAATTCCGTGTGTGTTGCCGTCAGCCGCAATGTGGCGAAGGGCGTATGTTGCAGAGTGCTGAGAATTCCACCGGCAAGAAGTTCGATTACTGGATTGTCCGATTTTCCTCCGTACAGTTTTTTGGCGATGCCGGCATCGCGAAGCGTCTTCAGGTCCGCGAAGCCCCATCCGGTTGATTTACGTGGCTGCGTCTGACGCGCTTGTTGAAACGTTTCATTGTCTGCCAACGATTCGCCAATGGGCGGACCATCGATAAATCGATCCAGAAAAGCCTTTCCTGTTTCGGGCTTATTTGTGATCAGCAGCCAGTCGTCGACAATCGCCAACTTTGTTTTGTTGATTTCGTACGCGGAAATTCCACGGTACTCGCCCTCTTTGATCTGATCAGGATTCTTTCCCATCTTGGAAATTTCCAGCAGTTTGCTGCGAAATAGTTCCAACGACGGTGCGTCCTTTGCCCTGATCAGCACGGCGACTCCCTGAGTGGCACCGTCAACTCCAACATACACTCCCTTGGCTAATACGGTTTCCAAGGCTTCCCGCCATTCCATGCCGAGTTGAATTTCGACAAACTTGCGTCCCGTTAGGAAAGCTCGATATGCATCCGATCGGACGGCTTGTTTGTAAGGTTCCAGGGCTTCAAGTTTTGCTCGAAGGGGATGGTCAAAGATCGCCGAAATCAGAGCGGACGGGTTTGGGATTTCGGCATACAGCACCATCGTTTTCGGAAACAACTGCTCGGCAACACGGTCCGCCGCCCGAGCTGGAAGAACGCAGCTGGCGGATGCAAGTAATAAAGTCAGGCAGGTTCGAAACATGGTGGACCATCGTTAAAGGGAGGGATTTAGTTCGTTGGTTCGCATGCCGGGCTGCCTTCCTGGTTGAAAAATCAGGAAATGCTATCGTTTTCTTAGCAATGTCCAGCCGATACCTTCTCAGAATGAGCTTTCCGAGCGGAAACCGCAAGTAGCGAGTTTCGCGATTGAGAGCTCTGAAGGTCGAGTGAAGCTTTCACCTCAGTTTTTTTTGAACCTCGCGGTTGTTTGATTTGTCCGGCAACAGTAGTATCCGCGACTCGAAGTTTCTGAGGGAAGATTTCTCTTGCGATTCTTCACCACCAGCCCTGGTGGCGGAATTGGCAGACGCGCATGATTCAGGTTCATGTGTCCGTTAAGGACGTGGAGGTTCGACTCCTCTCCAGGGCATTTTGACTTTCCCGCAGGGAGACGAAATCAGACGAAACCCCGTGAAAACATTGCGTTTTTGCGGGGTTTCTTTTTTTGCCGTTTCCTTCCGTTCTGCCCACTTCGGGGGTCTTCTGCGCCAAATGTGCGCCAAAATTTGCCACGCGATTATTGAAGGCAGAGAAATGGTGTTCATCAACCTGGGCATAGTGATCGGTTTGCACGCGAACGGTGTGCCCGATCCAGCATGCAACGACGTGAGCCGGGAACCCAGCATCCAGCCATTCGGTTTCGCATGACGATCTCAGGTTCTGAAACAGTTTAGGCCAGACAACCAATCCAGCCCGTTCAAGAATCTGTTCAAACGGCTTGGCAAGGTTGCTGTTTGCTTCGGAATATCGCGTGATGATCCGTTCTGAACCTTCTGCGGCTTCATCAAAGGCGGCTTCCAAATAAGGCAGGATTGCGCCAATCGGAACGTAGCGAGTTCCCCGGCCTGCATGGTGTGAAGTCTTTGGGGCCGTCACAAGCAGCTTGCCCTTGTCCCACAATACGTGATTCCATCGCAGCTCGAAGATTTCCATTTTTCGCAGGCCAGCGAATCGCCACAACGCAAACATCAGTTTCCACTGCGTGTCAGGGCAGGCGTCTACAATCGTCGTTGCCATATCGGGCGTGATGCAGAAGTCTCGATCGCGGTTTGCTCCGGTCGTCGAAACTTCGTGCCGAAACGGGTCGCGTTCAATGTGTTCAAACCTAACTGCTGCCCCGAAGAACACTTTGGTGGTGGCGATAACCTTGCGGTGTGCGTTCAGTGACATAGGGTCACCTTTGCGATTGGTTTTCGTGCAACGAACTCGGCACTTCTGGAGATACTGCCGAAACTCTTTGGCATCAGTCGGGGTGATGCTGTCCAGTGTTCGGGAACCTTCGAAGAATGCCGCCAGATGCTTTCTGGCTGTTCGCCAGTTGTTATAGTCGATTCGGACGCTGGCTTTCCATGAGACGTTGTCGCGTCTGCAATGAACTGTTCAGTCCAATCGTGCAAAGTGATCTGTGGAGTGTCATCAACTGGTTCGACGGGCGCCAGTGGTTCGACCAGCCCCAGTTGCTCAAGTTTCGATCGTAGTTTGCCGCCGATCTCTGGCAACCACAATGCCGTCTGACGTGGCATAACGCCACCGCTTGCCGCAACTCCCACCAACGCATCAATGTGCCACCCAAGCTGTTCAGCAGTTGCTTTGTTGGTGCCTTTGCCGGGTCGCAGTTGCTTACGATCGCCGTGTTGATCGACGAACAGAATCCGCCAACCTGATTTGTCTTTGCATACACTTGCCATCGATCATGCCTTTCTGATCTGCCTAATGAAAAGCCACGGGAAGCAAACCAGGCTTGTTCGCTTGTCGGCCTGCAGAGCCTATCCCGTGGGAACAATTCTAATGTGTTCGCGTCTGTGCGTCCCGTGGGGTGCGCTCATAGACGATTGCGCGAATAGAGAAGATGGGTTACTGTGGTGTCTTCGTATTTTTTTGCCATGGAGTCCTCCCGATGAATTTTGAAGAATTGAGTCGCGCCGAACGGCTGATTGCAGAACAAGCTGTGCTGAATTTGCGGACACTGAACAACGCCTGCGACATGGCGATGGACGGCACCGTGTTG
>Ga0209390_10008958_pt1 | contig 12171 bp, 12 predicted proteins | sample BON01_FD_187212 | JGI IMG/M metagenome (GOLD analysis project Ga0209390, IMG submission 187212) | Freshwater microbial communities from Lake Bonney liftoff mats and glacier meltwater in Antarctica - BON-01 (SPAdes) (version 2) | ecosystem: Environmental > Aquatic > Freshwater > Ice > Glacier... | reverse complement strand
GCTTTTGCGCGCCGCTTTCTATGGTCGCCACAACCATGGAGCCATCACCCCGACAAGGACCCAAGGTCTTAAGGCCACGAAATTTTATTTTGCCTTCCCAACGAATTGTTTCCTCACCCACCTCACGGCCAACAAATTGGTACACGCTTTTTTTTATTTGACTCAACACGAACGTCAATTTTTTCACCGCCGCGCACCAATTCAATATTGCAAACAGTGTCGGCTTCAACAGGAATTTCAATTGCGACTGTCTTACCTTTTTCAACTGTTATTTGTGCTTGTGCATGTTGAGACGCGCCAAACGCAAGTCCTACCAAAAGTGTTGCTGTCAAATGTCTCAAAACTTTTACCCTCTGTTGAATTGTCTTGGACATACCTTATTAAAAAAGAAAATAATTGTCAACCCGGTTAGTCAAGCAGAACGCTGCCAAACCATAGTGAATAAGAGCTGGCTGTCGTGTGCCCAATGACTGACGCGCTGCTGCCAATCTGTTTGACAAGCGTGTGAATGTCAGTATGTGCCCTTAACAGTTCCAATGTGGCGCAGGCTCGTCTTAGTGATTACAGCGTTCTGTTTTGCGCATGTGCATCTTGTAGCAACCAACCAAGCCCATCTTGGTTGCTGACCTTAACAAACCAGAGCGTGTCTCAGTCATGAACGCTATTGACTAGTGCGACTTTCATGGCGGGTACGCATACACCTCCAACAACAAGAACACCTTCACAGCAATTTTGAACGTCGTGCTGATGCTGGCGAAATCAAGCTCAGATAGTCATGCTTACCTTGGCGAATGCGTGGTGACAAACATGGCGTAAGCCACGACACGCTTAGACTGGCAGTCCGTAGCAAGGGTTAATGCTGCCGTCTTATAATTTTTCTGGATATTTACAGTAGGTGCACCTCTCCACAATTACCAGCAGATCAGACTGAATGACTACCTCTATGTTTGAAAAGTACGGCGGTGTACCGAGTGTCAAAGTTGTGGTGAACGACTTTTACGCACAGATGCTATCTAAGCCGAATTTGAAACGCTATTTCGCCGATACAGACATGGATAGGCTGGCGATGCACCAAATAGAGTTCATTGCATTCGCATTAGGAAAACCCAAGGCTTTTTACGAAGACCAGAGATTACTAGACGCTCACAGGCATCTTCAGATAACCGACAGCAGCTTCAATCAGACAGTGGAAATACTGAAAGCTGTTCTGGAAAAGGCTGGCTTTGAACCTGACGACTTACAAGCAGTCTTACGAGTTGTAGAAACCAAAAGGCATCTGATAGTTAAACGGTAGAGGCAAAATCCGTATTGGGCGCGGAATCTCTGGGCAACCTCGGTGGTCACAACAGCTTGCTAGTACGACCCTACTAGTGAGCACCGAGGCTTCGATATAGGTATGTTGATTAGCAACTTGTAGCAAGCCACTGCCTCGCATCAAACGCTTGGGTGCTACGACCAACCCGCCGCAGAGCGTCATTGGGATCGTTTAATCCCCCCGTACTGTAAAAAGCTGGGCTAGGCTCACTCAACGGTATATAAGCGCACCACCCAATGCCCTTCTAACGGACTGGCACAATCAGTACACAATCAATTCAATACCGTTTTATGACGCTAACTACACCCGCCCCCAGGAAACACCGCCACACCCGAACGGTTCATGCCGAAGGCTTCTTAAGAGAAGATGGTCTTTGGGACATAGAGGCCCGCATGATCGACTCGAAAACCTACGTGTACACCGAGCCCTATCGTGGTGACCGTGAGCCCGGCAGCGCCGTACATGACATGGCGATTAGGCTCACCATGGACAGCCAACTGACCATCACAGCGATTGAGGTCAGTATGGCCGCCACACCCTATCCCACCTGCACCCAAGTGGCTCCTAACTTTCAGGGACTCGTGGGTACCACCATCGGTGGTGGCTGGCGCCGTGTGGTCAACGAATGCGTGGGCGCAACCCTTGGCTGTACCCATGTGCGGGAGTTGCTGTTCCCCATCGCAACCGTGGCCTTCCAAACCATTAAAGGCTGGCCTGAGGGCGCGGCCACTGTCACCAAGGTCGCCATGCCCGTTGAGATGGCGCAGTCAACCTTCGTCAATGGTTGCTATGCATGGGCGGCAGACGGAGAGGTCGTCGCCGAGATGTACCCCACCCTATCGACGCGAACTGTCGCGCCATAAGACGTGGGTCAGGCTTTGCCTTCGTTCAGCACGAAGTCAAAGTTGAGTAGCGTATCGCCATCTGGCTGCTCAACCCAGTCGGCTATCAGCGACTCGCGTACGCCAAATACCGCATCCGATTCGAGGTACTGATCGCCGTTTCGGAAGACGTGGGTGGTGAGGGTCTCAAAACCGGGTGCCTTGATCATGAAGTGCAGGTGGGCGGGCCGCCATGGGTGGCGCCCCGTCGCGCGCAACAGATCGCCCACGGGTCCATCAGTGGGAATGGGATAGGCCTGCGCCACAATGGTCTTGAAATGAAAGCGCCCGTCACCGTCCGCCTGCAATGACCCTCGGGCTTGCGACGCAGACAAGTCCGGGCGTTGCACATCATAAAAGCCCTCTTCGTCCGCCTGCCACACCTCGATCTGGGCATGCCCAACCGGCTGCCCTTGGGTGCCTACAATGCGCCCCGATACCGTGCAAGGCTTGCCCGGCGCACCCTGCGCCACATCCCCTCCCAACGCCACCTTAGGTGCGTCTTCCACAAAGAAGGGGCCAAATACCGTGGCCTCGGTGCAGCCTGCTGGCTTTTGATTGTTCATCGCAACCGTGAGCATAGACAGCCCTAAGACATCGCTCAACAGAATGAACTCCTGGCGCTTGTCATCACAGGTTTGCCCCGTGCGCGTCAGGAATTGAATCGCCTGCATCCACTCCTTTTCACTGAGCGCCACGTCGCGGGCAAAGTCGTGCAGGTGTTGCACCAGACTGGTCATGATGGTTTTCAGGCGGGCATCGGGCATCTGGCCCATGCGCTCCAAAACCGCTTGCGTAATGGTGTTTTGATCGACGTTTTTCATAGTTCAAATGGTCTAGGTTCGTTATAAAAGTGCATCAAACAGGCCGGTCGCCCCGCAACGTGATAGGTACTTCGCATTCCCCCAAACCTGTAGGCACTTTTTATAGTGTGGTTTGACGCTGCCGCTCTCAGCCGTTAAGGCATGCCCAATCAACCCTACTTTGTATCTGGGTAGGTACAACAGTATCCGAGTGACTAACAACCCTACCCCCGCGCCCTATTTGTAGTGGCCATGGTTTTTGACCTGCAAGAGTTTTCAAACACCGGTCTACTTACTCGCTCTTTGTCAACGCACAGCACCAATCAGCAAGTAACCAAAACAACGTAACCTGTAGCCTGTGCGTAGTCTGAAAAGAAAAAAGCCCCCAATTTTGACACTAGAGGCTTGTAAGCTGTTGAATTAAATGGTGGGACGTCACGGACTTGAACCCTGGACCAAAGGATTATGAGAAGAATAGGGTAAATTTACATCAATAAAATCAATGACTTACATGCACAAATACAAAATGTAGAAGCGAGTGTAGAAGCTGTTATAGATTTATTGGTTGGAGTATAGGCGTTTGTTTTATGCTTTTGAACTGTATTTTGAACAAAACTCAGAAGGCTTATTTCACTATTTTTTAGTTTAGACGCAGCCGCTCTGCACGGGTGAAATTTCGCAAATTGCGATATTTTTGAATAACTTGTGAAACCATTTTTGCTATCTCTCTCGTCCGTTTGCCATGGGTTTTTGAATACATTTTATATCCGCCGAAACCCCGCTCAAACGGGTCGAAATCAAGGTTTCAACGGCCCTAGAAACAGCAAACCCGCCAAGGGCGAGTTCTGATTAAGATGACTCTTCTTGATGGTCAGCACTTGAATCCATTTGGGTTCATGCTCTGCCAGCGCCATGCATCTTGCATGATTTGATCCAATCCTCGGCGTGCTTTCCAACCTAGTTCGCGTTCAGCTTTCGTTGAATCTGTAGCCACACTGGGCGGCGGTGCGTTTGGCGACGCACAGTGCAAGCGGCGCGACCTTTGACTACGCATCGACAGCCGCGCAATTGCTCGCGGGCACAGTGTCTGGCGCTGGTGCTGTGTTGAAGTCTGGTGCTGGCACGTTATCGCTCCTTGGTAACAACACGTTTTCGGGTGGTTTGACTCTGAGCACGGGCACATTGGGCATTTACACCAATACGGGTGCGGGCACTGGCGACATCACGCTTGACGCAGGTACTTCATTGCTGTTGGGGCGTGCTGTCACAACTATCGCCAACAACATCACCTTGGCCGGCAACGCCACCATCGGTTTGGACACCTCGGTGGAATACCTCGTGGTGGGCAGCGGCGGCGGCTGCGTGTTGCGCAGTTCTGCCAATTTGGTCGACAGCAGCTACAGCGTTGTGGTGGGCGACGGTGGCGTTGGCGGCACAACGACCTCCTACGGGGTCGTAAGCCAGGCACCTTCGAATGGCGGCGCGTCGTTGTTAGGCAACATAGAGGCGTACGGCGGCGGCGCTGGGGCCATTGGGTCTATGTCGAACCCAATGCGGGCAGCGCGCTTGGTGGTTCTGGCGGTGGCTCTGGTGATGGCGGTGTGGGCTGCCCTGGGCTTAGGTCAAGGCGGCTACGTGGGTGCCCGCGACGACTACATCACCCGCTATCGCGAATTCAAGTATCAGGAGACCTTGTTCGAGTTCTTCGCACGCCAATTCGAGATGGCCAAGCTTGACGAGTCCCGTGAGGGCGCGACCATCCAGGTGATTGACACAGCCACTGCGCCGGAGTTCAAAAGCAAGCCCAAGAAGGCGATGATCGCCGTGCTTGCCACACTCGCCACCGGCTTCCTGCTGCTGTTATGGGTCTTTGTGAGCCAGTCGCTTAAGAACGCCTCGCAAGACGAGGCATCAACCCAGAAGTTGGCTGGTATTCGTAGTGCTTTGCGGCGGGCGTTCGGACTATCCTGATGCGCAGCCGACTGCGCTAGCGGTTATATGGGCGGAAACTGGTATCTCGCTTGCCGCGTGCCGTCGTTGCGCCGTAAAGCTGAAAACTGCGGTTGAGGCGGGCTCCCCCGTCACGGGTGAGGGGCTGATACACGAGGTTGGCCCAATCGCCGGTGCGGCTGGTCATCAGGACATCAAAGGGTATCTTCAGATACAGCCCCTTGTCGAAGCTGCCCTCACCGAACTGCGCCGATGAGATGTTGGTTTTGGTGGCCCAAGCGCCAACGGAGACACCGTTATTAAAGGTTCGCGAGAGCTCGAGGGTGACCCCGCGATCGCGTGCAAGGTATTGTCCGGCTGCAATGTTTGCTTGAACGTCTTTCCAGCCGGTATCCCAGTAGACCGTCGCGTGGCCGGTTGATACCCTGTAGCCCGTCTGAGCCCCAGCCGAGCCAAAGCCAAAGAACTGGTTGAAGCTGCGTTGCTTCACGTGGTTCACGTCTACGCCGACCGCCACTGGGCTGTGCCAGGGCCGGTACAGCCACTCTGCACCCACTCCCGCAAAGCTACTCTCTAGATAGCCACCGTAGAGGCTGTAAAAATTGTTTGCGCTCGCCTGCCCAAAGTGCGTCAGCTGCAGGTTTGGCAGGTTGATGCGTGACTCGGTCATGTACTCGCGCGCATAGGTCCTAACCCGTGGCAGGTTACTTGGCGCGGTGTAGGTAAAGTTATCGTAGTTATCCACTAGGTTCAGGTTGAGCGCACCAGTTACATTCCAGTCCTCGGCCAACCGCCACTGCACGGGCACTGCAAGACCTGCCCTAAAGAGCACAAATGCATCAGGACCGCCGACACTCTGTTGCCAGCTGGGCGTCAGGGCGTAGCCGAACGTGCTGGGAGTCCGCTCCCACAGCGATGTCCGATCCCCGGAATCAAGCTCGGGAGGCAGGGCTATCACGGTCGCTGTCTGACGCGAGGGGGGCAGCAGCCGCGTGTTGGCGACCACCCACTTACCCCTGTCCACGTAGCGCCGACTAAGGGGAACGCCATGCGAGAGAAAGACGAGATCAAACACATTGATCTCCGCCGGTGCGTCACCGTGCAGTACCGCCACAATCCGGTCGATCCGCTCATCCCAGTGTGCGCCTGAAAGGTTATCGAGTTCCACTTTTAGCACGTCGCCCTGCGCTGTGATTTCCTTTACGCCCCAGCCACTCATCGACGTGATGCCAACCGCTGTGGACAGCCACACAGGAGGCTGTGCCCGACGCTCGTACACCACCGCAGGCCTCACGGGGTCAGCAAGCTTGGGCGTGTTGATGCGTGACATCGGCGCGTGCAGGGATAGACCCAATATGAGTGCGCGCCCGCGCTCGACACCCAGCGTCCAGTCCAGTGACTGCGTCTGCCGGTAGACCACCCCAAAGTTTATGGGGGACGACTGCGGCGCCCCCTCACCCTGGTAGTTGTTGCCCTCGTACTCAGCCTTGAGGATCCAATTATCCGCCGGTAGGTGGTACTGGACCCCCCCAAACAGCGCCGCCGGGCCCCTGAAGAAACTACCGAAGCTTGGCTTGCCACCAAGACCAACAGGCGTCGATCGGGTGTTGAAGGCAGGATAAATTTTACCCAGCGGGTTACCCAGGTTATTGCTCGCTCCCGGGTAGCCCCAGCCGATACCAAGGCTCCAGTCAAAATCTCCGGTCCGCTTGTTTGCGACCAGGTACTCACCCGAGAAAAGGCCTGTCCCGCCAAGGTCGGTAACCCCGACCGCCAGCTGCGGGCGCATGTCGTCCTCCTCTAAGAGCCTGAGCTTGAAGTCGATGCTCTTGTCGGTCAAGGTTCGCGTGCCCGTCTTGTCCGCTGAGCCGTACAACTTGTTCGTGATATCGCTGTAACGAAACCCAACGCTTAGGCCATCAAACGGCTGCACAAAAACGTTGTACCGCCGGTAGGGCCCAACCAGGCTGTAGCTGAAACGAAATTCGCCCTCGCGCGCCATGCGCGCTGTGGGCGTCTGTAGCAGGCCAATGACGCCCCAATCGTTTGCGGTGACGGGTAAATCTCGCTGTACCGTGAACGAGGGTCGCTTCGCTACCTGCGGCAGCACCGCACCGCCGCTAGCCCTGATTAGGCCGTCAACGGTCTGCGTAGCCAAGAACGCCGCCAGGTGCTCGGACATGGCGTGACTGAACCCCGCGTCGCGCGCGGGCGCCCATATGATGGCGCCGGGCGAGAGCTCACTCAGTGGTGAGGCGTTCCAGCTCGCAATTTTTTGTAATTGCACTCTACCGTCCGCCTGCACCAGCCACGCGTGGTCAATCTGTCCCATGAGCGAGTGGTCACACGCTCGCAGGTAGTCCTGCACCACGGCGCCGTAGCGATGCCCCATGGCGCACACGCTACCGTCACCGCGAAGGAGCACGACACGCGTTGAGCGCTCATGGCGCTCGATAGACTCGCCATCCTCAATCACCGGGTCAAGTGCGCTATTCGCCTGAAGCCAACGTGCGCTTGTGGACGGCAGTGGGACACGCCCAGTTATGGGTAGTGCATTGATGAGGGCACCCAGCTGTTTGGTGTTGGTGGTTTGGCCGATGCGCGCTAGCTCGTCAAATATTTTATTCCTAAGGGCCTGCTGCGCCTCAGCCTCAGCCGGCACCCGCCAGCGCAAGCCCATCGCGAGCTCATTTGGCGCAAGCGGGCTGCGCAGCAACCAGTCGCTCAGACGCTCGCCGGGCATCGGTCCGCCCGCATCAGGCGTTTTACTGAGCTGATTGGTGCCCTGCGCAAGCACACGGGATGGCTGCGCGAGCGCGAGCGCGAGAGCCACCAGCAGACCGCAGGCAACTGTAGGGCGTATTGTTATAAGGCTCATGGCTTGGCGGGCCACGTCTGCCAGGCCATGCAAAACTGTGCACTTAGGCACTGCTCGCCGTATACGACTGACAAGCGCCCATCGCGCTCTAAAAGCCCATAACGGGCGGAGGGCGTCCGCCTGAGCGCCCCGTCTGTCGTCTCCTCGAACCACAGCAGCCGTGCGGGGTCTATGCCCGATAGCCGCGCGTCAGCCGGCGGCGCGATTGCACGCAGTGTGACCGCATCAAACACGCCAATTCGGTAGCCCGGCATCTCATCCCGGTACCGAACGAACCGCACGCGAGGCCGGCGCGTGGCATCATCCCAGCTGGGCAGGTACTGATAGCGAACTGAAGTCCAGTCGACGGGGAACCCCTTGGTCGCGTGCAACCGCCCATCACGCAGCTGCAGCACCTGCCCCGCCTGGCTGTACCAGGTCTGAACAGGCCCGTCGGGTAGCGTATCTTCGTAGCCCAGCACCAGCAGCAGTGCCCGCTCTGGTGTGGATACCCGCAGGTAGGCGTAGTTGGGGTTGAGGTTAAGGCCATCGAGATCGGTCGTCCACCCAAACGCGTCGCCCAGCGTGCGCGTAAGCGGTGTTTGTCCACAGCCTGCAACGCTGACAGCCAGAAGGGCAGTGATAAGGTGTTTGAACAAGGGCTTCAGACGGTCTTAGGCAAAAGAAAAACCGAGGCAAGCCTCGGTTTTCTGGAAGAAAACTGACGAATTAGCTATCGTATCAGCTTGTGGTTCCCGTCGTACCCGTCGTACCCGTCGTACCCGTTGACGTCGTTAGGGTCGTGCCAGTGCCTGCGTAGGCGGTGTTGTAGGATGTGATGGCAGAATTGGCGGCGGTTTGGGACTCCAAAGCCGCGGCGTAAGCGGTGGTAATGCCGGCATCCACCGTTGCGAGGGCGGCTGTGGCCTCCGTCGCATAAGTAGGATTACTTGCGAGCGTGGCAAGCGCGGTCCGCAGCGCACGAAGTTTTGTCACGGCATTGAGCGCCGCCTCGGCAGCTGTCTTGGACGTTGTCGCAGCAGTATATGTGAGGGTGGCGATTTCTGCGCTTGTGCACGAAGTGGTCGCCGCACATATGGACGAGGCGACGGAAGTAACGCCTACGACAGGAAGGCTCGTTGCGCTGGAAAGATTGGTCGCCGCCGTAGTCGCAGCTGTGTTAGCCGTGTTCAGGGCAGTGACAGCATCGCTCGCTGCGGTCGTCGCGGAGGCGACGTTGGCGTCGTTATTCGTGAGGTTGGCCGACACGGCAGCAACCGCTGTGTTAGCTGCGGTAGCTGCTGCGGTGGCTTGGGTAGCTGCGGTAGCCGCTGCGGCAGCTGTCGTGGTGGCCGTTGAGGCTATGGCTGAGCTGCCACCACCGCCCGCGGCTACAGCCACTACCAGCACTGTTGCGGCGATAGCCCCAGCACTGACTGTACCAACCGCTGCCGCCTGGGCGCCTGAGGCGCCGGCCGCCTTGGTAGCTGTTTGCGCATACGCGTAAGGTGCTGCCGCAATCGTGAACGCGGCGATGGCCGCAAGTGTTTTGTTTGTGTTCATGTCTGTATTTTCCTTGAGCCCAAGGGGCGCTTTCGTCTGGCGGGGGGGGGGGTATATCAGAAACTATTAGTTATGATAATTTAAATGTTCATGAATATCTTAATCGCTTCTGTAAAAATAATCAACCCCATAATTTATTTAGAGCAACGCGCGGGCAAGGATGCAGCCTCTCGCCCTAGAAACGCAGCTTGATGCTCAGGCCCAGCTCGACCGTGTTGTTCTTGGGCTCAAATACGGCCGGCGTCCCCCCGATGTCAGAGGAGCCAACGCGCCAGTAGGTGAGTGTTGGTCCGATTGACCAGGTCGGGAACTGGCGAATCACCTTGAGCCGCAGGGCGCTACCGCTAGGCTGGTTGAGCCTGACATCCTGCCGGCTAGCACCGATGTCGCTTAGCAACACATCCTGCTTGCCGCTCAGCAGGTGCACGTACTCGAACGTCGTGAGCAGCTGTGACTGCTCGGCCGCGCGCGTGCGCACCGTAACACCCAGAGGCATTGAGAGATAACGGCTCTCGCGCCGGTAGCCGTTGGCTAGGCTCCTCAGGTCGTTGTATAGGTAGCGATAGCCGAGGCCCGCGTAGGGCGATAGCACGTACCCGTCCATTTCGACATCCATGCCGTAAAGCGCCCGCGCCTCCCAGTACCAGTCATCTAGCCCGCTGGCCCTTGTGGCCGAGTTGTTCGTGTACTGAGCCTGCCCAGTCGCGAACCGGAGCTCCCCGGTGAGAAAAGAGGTCTCGCCCGCCTTCGGCCAAGCGCCGGCAAACGTGCGCGTAACCGCGTAATCAACGCCCAGTTTAGTCGCTTTAAGGTCCATGTAGCCGGGCTCGTCGTAGGTGTAGGTGCTGACCGATAACCCCACCTCCTCGCCCGCCTGTGTGCCAAGCCCGCGCGTTTGTGCTTGCGCAAGGGGCGCCGTCAGCGCGCCTAAGGCTAGGGCAATAAGGGCTGCGTTTAGTGCTGGTCTTGTCGTGGGTGTTGTGCGTTTCATGGTGCCTTTTTTTTCTGATAAACAAAAGTATAGCGAACGAACGTACAGTCTGCCAACCGGGCGTCAAATAACTTATCAAAACTGCCGAGTGGTGATGGCGCGCACCCCACATCACACCCACGCACTTTAGGCCCTAGCAGTCGGCTGCCGAGTCAGCAAAATACCTATCAGGCAAAGGCTTACTGTAACAACCCACGTGAGCCCCCAACTGCCATGCGCGGAGGCTAGTGCTGCGGCAATCGGTAGCATAGAGAACTGGCCAAGTAGGGACATTTGCGTGGTCCAACCCAACGCGGTTGACGCCGTTTCCTCGGTGGGTGCCGCCCTGACGGCCAGCGAGAACAACGGCCCTGGGATCATGCCGCCAACACCTGAGAACATCAAAACAGCCGCGAGTCTGACGATGAACGGGGTATCACTCGGCGTACCACATACGACAAAGGCCCCTGCGGCCAGGGTGGCAAAGGCGATGCCCAATACGCGCTGAGAGGGGACGCCTTTTTGCAGCAGACGGGCACCTGCAATATTACCCACAATGTTCACCGCACTGGCGATGGCGGCGATGGTGCCCGCGAAGCCGGCCGACATGCCGCCGGTTTGCAATAGGGTGGGCAAGAGCCCAATAATGATTAGCCACTGACCGCTATAGCAGGCAAATGCCAAGGCCACGCGCCAGACCAACCGTAGCCGTTGCAAGTTTGCGGCTTGCGCGCGGGCACCTGCGACTCGTGGAAACCCCATGTTGAATAGCAAAGCCATGAGCAAGGCGATGGCGCCAAGCGTTTCCCACCAAGTTGCCCAGCCGAAGTGGGCCATTAGCAAAGGGCCCAGCAACATGGCGGTGGCAGTGCCTGTGGGCATAAAGGTACCCCGATAACCCATAGCAGTGCTCAGGCGGTCTGGGGCAACCAAGCTGCGCACCAAGGCGGACGCGGGGACGACGATCATCAAGATAGCGGCGCCCTCGATGGCACGCTTGACGCCTTTGACGATGGTAGATACAGGCGAGCCATCGTTTTCAAACTGCTCGGCCACATAGGCCACCGTGATGCCTTTTCGTTTACAGATGTATTCGTAATAGGCTGACTCATCAGCGTCCTGAAACCGCCCCCAGCGACTGACGTCATAGACCAGGATGATGTTGAAGTCGGTGTTGCCACATTCCACGTCCGCAATCAGCTTTTGCAGCGAGGCACGTCCACCGATGGACAGGACACTTTTGCCTTTATCGGCGTAGGTGCGCACGACTTGAATGCCACGGCGGTCGGCGTACTCTTGGATCCTATCCGCTTGGTTGTGGCTTGTGGGTTGTGGGTTGAGTGCTGCTGATGCTCAGTGGACATGCGCACGTACTGCGCGGCACGGAACTGAGGGGTAGTGCCGGCATTGCTGGCTTGATTGCTGGCGTGTTTGCTTCCCTCACTGCCAACTTGACTGACTTCGTGGCTCATGCGAATTTCCTTAACTGCGCCGTGGCAATCTGCACCTGCACGGGTCGGTTCAGCAGCTTAAGCAAAATCATTGACCGCTCTCCACCCGTTTGCGCTTGGTAGATGGTTTCAAGCCCAGCCAACTGTCCATCAACCACCCGCACACAGTCACCTGCTTGAAACGGCTCACTGGGACTGCTGTGCTGTGCTTGCTCATGGTCAAAGTGGACCTAGACAAATTAATAGACAGTCGAGTCCTCTAAAGACTGGTAGTGTAAACGCTCAAACGCTGCTGGGCTAAGCCAGCCGTTGGTTGAGTGTCTGCGAATGCGATTGTAGTAAACCTCGATGTATTCAAAGATGACCTGTCTGGCTTGCCGG
>Ga0209390_10008957_pt1 | contig 12171 bp, 16 predicted proteins | sample BON01_FD_187212 | JGI IMG/M metagenome (GOLD analysis project Ga0209390, IMG submission 187212) | Freshwater microbial communities from Lake Bonney liftoff mats and glacier meltwater in Antarctica - BON-01 (SPAdes) (version 2) | ecosystem: Environmental > Aquatic > Freshwater > Ice > Glacier... | reverse complement strand
TGATACAGTGGCGCGCCTTAAATATCGGTGTGTGGCGCAGCCTGGTAGCGCACTTCGTTCGGGACGAAGGGGTCGGAGGTTCGAATCCTCTCACACCGACCATATAACCCTCCAGTAACAACCTATAATGTCCTCGAAGCCCTGTAAATCAAGGATTTTTTGTATATACTTCGTCCGTAGCCGTTCGGGTGTGTTCGGCAACATACCGCCAAAAAGGCGGTATATACGGCGGTATATTCGGTGCCGCCAAAGTTGATACCGCCAAACTGACCACTTGAGGGGGTGGGCCATGGGTAAGCTAACCGCTACGGCAGTAAAGCAAGCGAAGGGTCAAGCCAAACCGGTGAAGCTACCGGATGGTGGCGGTATGTACTTGCTCGTTAACCCCAGCGGGAGCAAATACTGGCGGTATAACTACCGCTTTGCTGGAAAGCGCAAAACCCTAGCGTTGGGGGTATACCCTGATACCAGTCTGGCGGCGGCTCGTAAGCTACACCAGACGGCGCGGGAGACGTTGGCAAAGGACGTAGACCCCAGTGAAGCTAAACGGATCGAACGGATAACCCGCCACCTTGCCAGCGCTGACAGCTTCGAGGCAGTGGCTACTGAATGGTACGAATCGAAGCTACACGACAAATCGGATAGCTACCGGGACCGCACCAGTCGATTACTCAAAAACGATCTCTACCCTTCCTTGGGCACTCGCCCCATAAGCCAGATAACGTCCGCTGAGTTGTTAATGGTGCTGCGTAAGGTCGAGGCCCGAGGAGCGGTCAATATGGCTCACAGGGCCAAGCAAACGGCAGGGCAGGTGTTCCGGTATGCCGTGGCCACGGGCAGGGCAGAGCGTGACCCTAGTGGCGATCTGCGCGGTGCGCTCAAGACCAAAGCCAAAAAGCACTACTCTGCGATTACCGACCCGGTGCAAGTAGGCAAGTTGATGCTGGCGATTGATGCCTTTCAGGGCACCCCCGCTGTAAAAACAGCCCTGCAATTATCTGCCCTGCTATTTCAGCGTCCCGGTGAAATACGGGGTATGGAGTGGGAGGAGATCAACTGGGAGGAGGAGCGCTGGGAGATACCCGCAGACAAAATGAAGATGAGTCAGCGGCATATTGTCCCGTTTAGCAGCCAGGCGCTGGAGCATCTAAGGGAGCTGCACCCCCTTACCGGTCGGGGGCGCTACGTTTTTCCAAGTGCGCGTGGAGCGAGCCGGCCACTTAGCGAAAATGCGGTCCGAGTGGCCTTGCGCACCATGGGCTATGACAACGACACAATGACGCCTCATGGCTTCCGAGCCATGGCTCGGACGATCATGGATGAAGTCCTGAATTATCGGGTGGAGTGGATAGAACACCAACTAGCCCATGCGGTGAAGGATGCGAATGGTAGGGCATATAATCGAACCGCCCACCTACCTCAACGAAAGGAGATGATGCAGGGCTGGGCCAATTACTTGGACAATTTGAGAGTGCAGGCTAGGGCGGGTAACGTTATCACTGCCAATTTCGGAGAGTGACAAGTTCAATAAACCGTCATCGAGCGCCCATCATGTATTCCGATCAAGGGCTGACTAACAAGTAGTAATCCAGGCTCGAATTGCAGCGCCTAGCATGGCCCGCGAAAAGCCGTTCCCTTAACGGCCTGGCGCTGCATCTATTTTAGGGGTCGTACTTTAGGGAGTACATTATCGTGCAACGGGAACAATTCCTGACTATACAGCGCGCCGTCGAGCAACTGGCCGAGGCAGGGCGGCCATATTCCATAGATCGCATTCGTGGCCTGATAGATAGCGGAGAATTGCTCTGCGCGGTCTACTGGCAAACGCGTGATTGCTGGATGTACGTTAACCCATGCGAGGCCGTTCACCACGAAATGAACGGGTGGCCCCGCTGGGCTGTCAACCAGCCGGAAGAGCTTTTACCCCAAACGGATAACCTCAATCACGACGCTGTCTGGTTCACCGACAAGGAAGACGACCCACTGCTGTACAAAAATCTACTCATAAATCGAATTGAGCAGGGAGGAGGTGCTATCGGCGTATCGTTCCAACTTGCGAAGTTCCGCCCAGGCCTGTTCGTTCCGGCAGTTTCTATCGAGACGCTAGCGTCGGAGAATGAGCACGGAGACACTCTGCCAGAAAAAGCACGGTGGTACCTGTGTCCGGAGCCAAAAAAATTGCCGGGATACCGGCAGGCGCTTTACGATTATCTGGCGAATGCCAAGAAGTTGGGACGTTCGCTGCCCTCTGCTGCAGAAATATTGCGTGATTGGCGAGATGATCCACCCATCGGGTTTGGCGTTGAAGTTGAGCCCAAGTTACGAGAGTTCACATACCACACGACAGGTGTGCAACCAATAAAGTCCGTGTCAGCCAGATCTCTGGGAAGAGCCATTACAAGACTTACCAAAGCACCCGACAAGGCCCATCAGGACACCCAATAGGCCCAATAGGCCCAACAAAGTAATTGGGCGAGAAAGCCGGATTAAGCTCTGCCGTGAAGTCCTCAACGACCCAAAAGGTACGGAGACATGGCAGATCAACCGGCAACACAATATCGACTTATAAAACTACCCGAGGTGGAACGCATCACGGGTAAAGGCCGCACCAGCATATACACCGACCCCTCATTCCCTCGCCCCCTGAAAATCGGCACCCGCGCATCTGCATGGGTGGAGTCCGAGGTAATCGCATGGATTGAATTCCAAATTGCCAAACGTGGAGCGGCATGGGAGGTGCAACCATGAGCCGACTCAAAGCGATCAATGAAAAATGCCGGGAGTGTATTTACGACTCGAGCTGTCCAGGTAACTGGCGACAGCAAATAGCCGCTTGTACGAGCCCTAAATGCTCGCTTTTCCCTTACAGGCCCCAGAGTGAGGGGTGCTCCGCTAAACGCGCTAATTCGAGCGATTCCAGCGGGAAATTGACGCCGCAATCGAGCGAACAGCCTATATCTCCGGTCCTATAAATACGAAACCCCAGCGATCTGTCGAGGACGCGCCGGGGTTTCAGTGTTGCAAGGAGCAACGATGACAATCCTAACGCATTTGTGGGCTTTGTAATAATGGGCAAAGCCAAACAAAAATTAGAGTGGGGGGCTAAGGGCGCATGGGTATTACCCAAGGCGTTAATGGAGCACCCAGACTTCCGCGAATTGACACCGTCAGCCAACAAAGTGCTGATGGTGCTTGGCTACCAGTACAATGGTAGGAACAACGGCGATTTGGCTGCTACCAAATCAATGCTGAAGTCCTGGGGCGGAATGGCAGACGGAACGCTAGCGAAGGCACTTCGCCAACTCAAAGAACGCAATTTAGTTCTTTGCACCCGACACAGCTACCGCCGCCGAGATGGTCAAAAGTGCGCCTTGTACTCCCTTACTTGGTTGCCTATTGATCCATGTCCCGGCAAAGGGCTGGAGGTCAAAGACTCATCAACTGCAAGACGGCGCTTGTGATAAATTCGATTTCTCTTGCTGCAAAAATTGAAGCGTTCCTCGATGAATGCGTCAAAAAATGCAGCGTTTCGTTCCTGTATTCAGAATTACCTCTCGGAACGCTGCAAAAATTGGCGTGTTCAGGCCGTTTTTCGGCTGAGCCGGACTCCAATAATTGCAGACCTTACTAACTTACCATGGGGTTAGGGGGTTTTTGGAGTTAACGTCAGGCTACATTATTTGCGGGTGCCGCTCTTGAGCAATTCCTCAACTCCCCTGCAAGCGTGGGTCGATGTATGTGACTGGACAGATGGGAACTGGACGATCGGAGGGTAAACGAGGAGCGGAATTAGCACCGTCGAAAAGCCCAATCCTACGCCATGCTTGGGCTGCGGGCGGTTTCCAGCTCCAACATCGCCGACCAAATCCTCTTATACCGTCCAGGTCGCGTAAAAACGTCCACGGAGTCTCCGGTGAAGAGGACAGAAGACTAGGGCGGCCCCGAAAAACTGCCGGATAAATGATGCCATGTGGCACAGCCGTGACAGGGCTAAAGCCGATCTGCGCCTGCCATCGAAACTGAGGGCATCAACAACTACCCGTTTATCGACCAGAAAGAGTTGAACCACGCAAATAAACCGATCGGGCTGGTGAGGCTGGAAAAAATGCTGACGATAATGGTAAATGCTGATGTTAGAAACCAGTGGTGAGAATGGGAGGAGAATTATGACGCCAGGACAGTACAGCGCAAAAGGCAACACCATCAAGATAGAGGCAGGTGATTACTACGCCGCGCACGTTTTTGACCTGCCCGACGGTATAGCATTCATTGACCGCGGCTGGGCTAACAACTACCCAGGATCAGGGCAGCCGTGCCACAAAGTAACCGGCACCTTCGAAGAGCACGACATCCAAGGCGGCGGCTGGATAGCCCTCGACGCGGAGAGCGGCGACTTCATGCTATTCAAGCACCATGGGCAGCCAGCGCCGGACGGAACCAGGATCGAAGCGAGGCGCGTCCTGGAGCTAAGTCTGCAGATAAAAATACCCCGAGATACCATCGAGAGACAGGAATGACGGCAGGACAAGCCAACCGAGCGGCAAAAGTTTTCATCATCGACCATCCTATACTGACACCTGGCGACTGTTACGAGAGCTATATTGTGCGCTCCGGGAGCAGAGTCGGCGGCAAATGGAGCGAGCTCCAGAGGTATTTGCAGTTGTCAATTTGCTTATGTGGCAGTACATTTGCAGTGCAATTCTAATGGCTGGTGAAGCTATGGCGAGAACAAAAAACGAAGTGCTCACCATCCGGACCACTTCCGAGGTTAAGGACCTACTGAAGCTGGCCGCGGAGCGGGAGCGTCGCTCTGCCGCGTCGATGGTCGAAATCCTGGTGCTGGAGTATGCGGAGGCACACGGTCTCGCCGCTCCGGAATCTGGTCCCCTGCGCAAGGGTGATGGAAAATAGTTTCACAATCGAGAACATCCAATGAAACAGCACGCCTCACGGAACATCGAGCAGATCAAAGCCAGTCACCGCAAGGCCGCCGATCAGCTTTGCAGAAACTCCAGGCTGGCTTATGTCAGTAGCCGCTTTTGAGTCTAGTTAAATCAAAACAGCGTGTTGCCGACCATGGGGAAGTATTTACTCCCGAGTGGATGGTCGAAGCCATGCTCGACCTCGTCAAGGGCGAAACCGAGCGCATTGACTCGCGCTTCCTGGAGCCGGCATGCGGGAGCGGCAATTTCCTCGTACCTATCCTGCACCGCAAGCTCGCTGCGGTCGAACTCAAGTATGGCAAGTCGGAATTCGAGCGGCGGCACTATGCACTGCTCGCGCTGATGTCCATCTACGGCATCGAACTGCTGACGGACAACATCGCGGAGTGCCGCGACAACGTACTGGATGTATTTGCCGAATACCTCAGCATTGATGACACGGACAATCTCTACCGGGCTGCGTTCTATGTGCTGTCGCAGAACCTTGTGCACGGCGACGCACTGACCATGCGCGATCAAGTCGGACACCCCATCACTTTTGCCGAATGGGGCTACCTGGGCAAGGGCAAGTTCCAGCGGCGCGACTTCCGCTTTGACGTTCTCACCGGTTCGTCTGCCTTCGGCGCGAAGGGACCGCAAGACTCGCTCTTCGCCCATCTTGGCAAGCATGAGATTTTCACGCCGACCAAGACCTACCCGCCGATTACGGTGAGTGAGTTGGCCGCAGTTTCGCAGGAGGCAAACCCATGATCGACCAAGCCAGCTTCACCCTGCGCAACCGCAACCCGGACGTGCTGACGTGCATCGCCAACCTCTCCAGCGACGAGGTGTTCACACCGCCTGAGTTCGCCAACAGGATGTTGGACACGCTGACCGAGACGTGGGCGGCCAACAACAAGGGCGCGAACCTCTGGGCCGACAAGACGGTGAAGTTCCTGGACCCCTGCACGAAATCCGGCGTGTTTCTCCGCGAGATCACCAGCCGCCTCACCCAGGGATTGGAGCAGGAGATTCCGAACCTGGAGAAGCGCGTGAATCATATCCTGACCAAGCAGGTGTTCGGCATCGGCATCACGCAAATCACCAGCCTGCTGGCGCGCCGGAGCGTCTATTGCTCGAAGCACGCCAAAGGCGAGCACTCCATTGCCAAAGGCTTCGCCACCGACGACGGGAACATCTGGTTCAAACGCATGGAGCACACGTGGGCCGGGGAAAAGTGCAAGTTCTGCGGCGCGGGAAAATCAGTTTTTGATCGTGCGGTAGGCCTGGAAACCCACGCCTACGCGTTCATTCACACAGACAACATCAAAGCTCGGCTGGCCGAGTTATTTGGAGGCAATATGCAATTCGACGTAATCATCGGGAACCCACCTTATCAACTCGATGACGGGGGGTTCGGCGCGAGCGCGGTTCCCATTTACAACAAGTTTGTTGAGCAGGCCAAGGCTCTTGAGCCTCGTCTCCTAACGATGGTCATCCCCTCCCGATGGTTCTTTGGGGGTCGAGGGCTTGATGACTTCCGTAAGTCAATGTTGAGTGATGGCCGGATACGCAGGCTCGTCGACTACCCTGACAGCCGTGATGTGTTTCAGGGCGTGGATGTGGCAGGCGGGATCTGCTACTTCATCTGGGAGCGCGACAACCCAGGCGAATGCTCTGTCGTTGCCTATGAGCACGGTCAGCAGCCTGATGAAGTGGTCAGGCCTCTAATGGAGGTGGGGGCGGAGGTCTTCATCCGAAGCAATAAGGCCCTACCGATCTTGAAGAAAGTAATGGCTGTTGAGAATGGCGATACATCTGGACGGCTTGAGCTTCCAGCGGATAAGCGCTTCGACGCGCAAGTGAGCTCGCAAAAGCCTTTCGGCCTGAGAACTTTCTTTCGGGGAACCGAACAGAAGTCCGCTGAAGATGATGTTCTCGTTCTCCAGAGCCGGGGGCGGGCTTGGACTTCGCGCAGCGAGATTGCCTCCGGTCAAGAGCTAATCGACAAGTGGAAGGTATTCACGTCAAAGTCTTCATCTGAGCACGCGGGGCAGGTGGACAAGAATGGACAACGCCGCGTTCTTTCACTTTCAGGCGTAATCCCGCCTGGGTCAGTTGTCACTGAGACCTATATCCTCCTGGGTGCTTTCGACACAGAGGACAAAGCGCGCAACTGCTTCTCGTATGCAGTGACGAAGTTCTTCCGCTTCTTGATTGGGGTTCGCTCATCAGCGCAAGACCTTGCTCGCTCTGCATACTCGTTCGTGCCGATGCAAGATTTCTCGAAGGCATGGACTGACGATGAACTCTTCGCAAAATACGGTCTGACAGAAGACGAGATTGCTTACATTGCGCGCCTCATCAGGCCTATGGATGCCAATGATGAATAAGACCATCGACGAAATCCTCGTGCTCAAGCCCTAGACGTGGAGACGCCCATGCCTAAAAAGAAATCACCCAACAGCGTGCGTATCCGCAACAGCACGGCGGAGTTTCTCACCTTTGCCTACCAGACGGGTGGCGACGGCGTGGAGGTGCGGGTGCAGGACGGCGCGATCTGGCTTTCTCAAAAAAACATCGGCCAGCTCTTTGAGACGACGCCGGAAAACGTGCTGATGCACTTGAAGAACATCTACGCCGAGAACGAGCTGTCTGAGACGGCAACTGCTAAGGAATTCTTAGCAGTTCAAACCGAAGGGAAGCGCCAGGTGCAGCGCAGCATCCTGCATTACCATCTGGATGCGATCATTGCGGTGGGTTACCGCGTGAATTCCAAGCGGGCCACGGCCTTCCGGCAATGGGCCACGGGAGTGCTGCGGGACTACACGCTGCGGGGCTATGTGATGGACCGGAAGCGCATGGAGAACGGCGCGTTCCTGGACGAGGATTACTTCGAGCGCTTGCTGGAGGAGATCCGGGAGATCCGCCTGTCCGAGCGGCGCTTTTACCAAAAGATCGCCGACATCTATGCCTCAGCGATGGATTACGACCGGGACGCGCCGATCACCCAGGCGTTCTTTGCCAAAGTGCAGAATAAGATGCACTACGCCGTCCACGGCCACACCGCTGCGGAGCTGATCGTCAAGCGCGCGGACCACGTAAAGGAACGCATGGGACTGACAAACTGGGTCAAGGCCCCCGCCGGCAAGATCCTAAAAAGCGATGTGGTGGTGGCCAAAAATTACCTGACAGAGACGGAACTCGCTGACCTGGGGCGTATCGTGAACGCCTACCTCGAACTGGCGGAAGGCCGCGCCAAACGCCGCGTGGCGATGACGATGGAAGACTGGGCCAAGCGGCTGGACATCTTCCTCTCGGCGGATGAGCGTGAAGTGCTGCAAGACGCTGGGCGCATCAGCGCAGAAATCGCCAAAGAGCACGCTGAGGGCGAGTTTGAAAAATACCGCGTGATTCAGGACAGGCTTTTCCAAAGTGATTTCGACAGCTTCGTGGCCTTGGAGAAAGGGGAGGATGGCAAAGACAATGAATAAGACCATCGAACAAATCCTTGTGCTCAAGCCGGAAGCCCGGCCGCGCATCTACGCTTACTCCATCGCGGACAAGGCGCACGCGGGTCTGCTCAAGGTGGGGCAGACTATGCGCAATGTGAAGCAGCGCGTCGCCGAACAGCTCAAGACTGCCGCGATCAAGAACTACACCATAGCACTAGACGAGTCCGCCGAGCGCGACGACGGCACGATCTTCACCGACCACGACGTGCGTGCAGCGCTGGTCAAGAAGGGCGTCAAGAACACGGAACTGGAGTGGATGCGCTGCACGCTCAAGGACGTGAACACCGTGCTCACCGAGCTGCGCACCGGGCAGAAGTTCACCGGCACGCACTCGCAGAACTTCGCCATGCGGAAGGAACAGGCCGTAGCGGTGGACAAGACCTACGACTACTTCCACTCGATCTGGGCGGAGGACAAAAAAGCCGCCCCGCGCTTCCTGTGGAACGCCAAGATGCGCTTTGGCAAAACCTTCACCAGCTACCAGCTCGCAAAAAAACTCGATATCAAGGGGTCGGTCATTCATATTGACACATTTTTGGAAAGCGCATTCGCCAACCTGCTACAAAATGCGGTCGATTTTTCGCCGATGGAAAAATCGATCTGGATCCGCGCTCGCGAAGAAAGTGCCCGCGTTACCATCGAAATCGAAGATGAAGGCCCGGGAATTCCCGACTATGCTGCAGCGCGTGTTTTTGAGCGGTTTTATTCGCTTCCCCGTCCGGCGACTGGTTAAAAAAGCACCGGTTTGGGCCTCTGTTTCGTGCGCGAAACGGTGCTCCTGCACGGCGGGCTCCATTGAGCTCCGATCAGGCCGGCATGGGGGCACTCTGGCCCGGGTAGAACTCCCGGCGATCAAGTGAGAATCATGATCCGCAGTTGATTCCCGCGGTCTCATCGCATTATCCTTCCGGGATCAAATGAATATTCAACGTCATGGCAATGTGCTGGGGCTCCGGGCCGAGAAGCTCGAAGAATACAAACAATTGCATCGCGAGGTCTGGCCGGGGGTGCTCGATACCATTCGGACCAACAACATTCGCAACTATTCGATCTTTCTCCGCCGACTTCCCGACGGAGAATATTATCTATTCAGTTATTTTGAATATGTTGGCGAAGACTTTGCGGGGGATATGGCGGCGATTGCAGCCGATCCTGTGACGCTTCAATGGTGGGCTGTCTGCAAACCTTGTCAAAAGCCGTTGCCTGATGTTTCAGTCGATGAGTGGTGGGCAGAAATGGAACCCGTCTTTCACTGCGATTGATTAGAGCAGCAGCAAGGTTGCCAGTCCCAGAAATGCTCCCATGCTGACGACGTCCGTCGCGGTCGTTAGGAAGATGCTCGATGCCGTGGCCGGGTCCGCTCCAAATCGCTTCAACGTCGTAGGGACGATCACTCCAGCCACACCGCTGACGCAGTCAATGGGTCGGTCATTCATATTGACACATTTTTGGAAAGCGCATTCGCAAGGGATCTCCAATTCCCACCGGGCAGCCGAGAGGCAACCTCTTTGGGCGTCACTGTCGCTTCGTTTCCGAGTTTGCGTGCAATCCGCGTCTCGCAAACGAACTGTTTTCAGCCATTCGGGGCGCTTTTTCGGTATCTTCAAGGATTCAGCGCAACTGCTCCACGCATACGATTCCAGTTTCTTCTCTCCTCCAATCAACGTCGCCCTCGCCAGATTTGGATGCATGGGGTCGCAGACGCTCCCTAGATGAAAAACCATCCATGCAATCCCCGCAACCAGCGTCGGCATCGGAGTTTCAATCACCAGATGGAAATGATTGTTTATCAAACAATACGCACTCACCTACCAGCGGCTCTTCCCTCACGCTTCTTCCAGCGTCTTAGAAAACAACAACCGATCTTCGTCCCCGAAAAAAATATCCTCCCGCCGGTCTCCTCGATTCATCACATGGTAAAGCGCTCCCTCATATTCGATTCTCAAGCCTCTCGGCATTTATTCACCATCCCTTCCATTACCACAAATGTGTCAATATGAATGATCGACCCCTTCGCTCAACCTTATCCGCTGCCTCATGCAGAAGGCCGCCCTCACCCACGACGTCGATCTGCGCCGCGTCTCCTTCAAGAGAGCCCTGGACACCTTGCGCCAATTTGCCAACGCCATCGCCGGGGCTAATGACAAACCCAGGATCGTCTCCGCTCTCGTCGATGAAATGCTCTTGGCCATCGCCCGCGATCTTGTCCCCCTTCGCCCTGATCGAATCGAACCCCGCGCCAAAAAACGCCGCCCAAAAAACTACCGTCTTCTCACAAAACCCCGTCGCGAAATGGGGCTTTTGCCACACCGGAAAATCGGCCTCGAAAATGCTCCCAAATCTCCCTTATCTTAATGCCATTCCTGGCCGACCTCACAAAAGCCGCTTTCCACCACCCGCAAACCGGAGCCCGAATGGTCCATAAATTGACCTGATTTTATCGAAACTATGCCGGACAGTCGTTACGGGCGAGATCAGGAAGTCTGATATTACGAATTTTCCATCACATACACGTTCACGTCAAAATCCTTGCCCCGATTCGGATGTGATTAAATCGATACGGGGTGGCCGGTCGACGCGGAATCGTAGGCGGCAAGAATCAGGCGCACCGCATTGCGAGCTTCGTTGGCAGGAATAAGCGGCGGACGATGCTCGCGGATGGCTGCGACGAGGTCTGCCACGAGCAAACGATGTCCCTCGATTCCGATTGCTGCGGGATCGCTTTTCCCGCCGATGATTCCGGAGGATTGGGCCGAGCGCAGGGCGTCGTCTTCAGGTGATTCCCGGTCGAATTTCCAAGAGGTGAGAAGATCGTCTTCCCAAACAGCCGAGCCGCGGTCGCCGCAGATTTCGATGCGCATGGCGGAGCCCGGGTTCGAGGCAGTGGTGGCTTCAATCGTTCCGATAGCCCCATGTGGAAAACGAAGGCAAACAGCGATGGTGTCTTCCACTTCGATCCGCTTGTGGGCGAGACGCCCGGCAAAGGCAAAAACCTCCGAAGGCATTCCCACGAGCCACTGGAGCAAATCGACGGCGTGGATGCCTTGATTCATCAACGCACCGCCACCGTCGAACTCCCGCGTGCCCCGCCACGCGACCGAGTCGTAGTATTCCTGTCCGCGCCACCACTTGACGTAGGCACTGCAAAGAGTCAACTTCCCGAAGCGGCCTTGCTCGACCGCCTTTTTGAGAGCTTGTGCAGCTGCGCCGAAGCGGAGTTGAAGCACAGCGGCAAGAGGTGCCCGGTGGGTCTGGGCGAGTGCCAGGAGTGTGTCGATTTTTTCCAGAGTCACGTCAATCGGTTTTTCACACAGCACTGCTTTCCCGGCGCGGAGAAAGGGAGCGCAACTTTGAGAGTGCGAACCGCTCGGAGTCGCGATGGTAGCTGCTTGAACGTCGTCTCTGGCGGCGAGGGTCTCGAGGCAATCGACGAAGTCGGCTCCGTGCTCCGCCGCAAAGTCACGTCCGCGACCTTCGTCTCTTCCCCAGACCGCGACCAGCTTGGCGTCGGGAACGGCGGCGATGGCTTGAGCATGGCGGCGGGCAATACTGCCCGTTCCGACGATAGCAAAGCGAATGGGGGTGGCGCTCATGGAAGGCGGTGGTCGGCGTGGCTCTGGAGGTCGAGTGCCCATCGCATGGCGGTGAGGACGCGATCGGTGTCGAGCCCGTGAGGGCGTGGTGCGCCTTCGACATCTGCGAGGAAATCTTCGAGCCATCCGCCAGGTCTGGAT
>Ga0209390_10008955_pt1 | contig 12175 bp, 16 predicted proteins | sample BON01_FD_187212 | JGI IMG/M metagenome (GOLD analysis project Ga0209390, IMG submission 187212) | Freshwater microbial communities from Lake Bonney liftoff mats and glacier meltwater in Antarctica - BON-01 (SPAdes) (version 2) | ecosystem: Environmental > Aquatic > Freshwater > Ice > Glacier... | reverse complement strand
GCGCACGAGACGTCGACGACGCCGTCGGTCTCGTCGTTATCCTCGTAGATGCTGGGGTTGGCCCGAGGAACAAAATTGACCTCGAAGTTGTCGGAGCAGACAGCGGAGTTGGCCTGCAGGTACCGCTTCTGCTCAAGCTCGAACTCGGCAATGTTGATCTCCTCCTCGGAGCGCGACTCGCCAGCGCGGGCCGTGAGCGGGTGCTTGATCCGCCAGCGGTCGAGCAGGCCCTGGAAGATGACGTCCGGGAGCCTGCCGCCGAGCGCGTTCGTGATCTTGTGCGCCACGGGGCGCCGCGCTGGCATTGACGGCGCAGGGGGCGCGGGGCGTGCCCGGCTTGGCGGCGGGGCAGAACTTGAAGGCGCACTCGGAGCACGTCTCGATGCAATCGCGAGCGGAGTGGGCGGTAGCAGCGCAGATCCAGCAGCCGCGCGGCGTGAACGCCGCATTGACGACGGGCGCAAACGGGGCGTCGGGCACGAGCATGAGGGCGGGAAATTGCGCGCACCGAGGTGGGCAATAGACACTCAAAATAGATTATGTCTCGAGACATAGGCGAGTCATCTTATATTGGGTCTCATGTTACGAATATGTATATAATATTGCAGGGCGGGGGGCGGGGGGGTTGCGCGCGCACTAAGGTGTGCAATTGCAATATGTGTCGCACAGGGCTAAATACCAGTACTAGATAGCTTCCCATGCGGGACCTCAGTCGACGTAGCGGATGGAGTCGATTGATGAGCGATCGTTGCCGCCAAGCGTGCCGCCGTATACGGTGCACGCGATGGTGAAGCCAAGCAAGGCGTTGGCGGCGGCGGGAGGACAATTGAACTGCATCTAAGGCGGTGGCGGTTTGTGCGTTGGCGGCGCGTGTTGTGGTGACGGAGGCGAGGGTGGCGGCGGTGCATGCGGCGGCGGCGTGTGCTGTGTTGCTGATGGCGGGAGGGCTTATGAGCGTTGGCGGTGGCAGGGCAAGCGGCGGCAAGGGCGGGATGGGCGGCGGCGGTGGCGGCGGCTGAGCAGGCCGCGGCGAGGGCGGGGTGGGTGGCGCCGACGTCGGCTGTGAGGCTGGCGGCGACGGCGGAGAGGGCGGGGGCGGCGACGTTGGCTGTGAGGCTGGCGGCGGCGGTGGCGGCGGCTGGGCAGGCGGTGGCAAGCGCGTTGAGTACGTGGCCGTTGGGTACGGTCGGCGGGAAGGCGGAGGGGGCTGCGGTGACGGGCGGAGGGGCGGCCGGTACGGAATGGGGCGCGGTTGGTAGTCTGGGAACGGCTGCGTCGTTTGGTACGTGGTTGGGCGCGGTCGGTGGGTCTGTGGAGGGGGGTGCGGCAATGGACGGAGGGGCGGCCGGCAAGAAGCGGGGCGCGGCTGACGGTTGGGCAGGTGGGGCGGCCGGTACGGAACGGAGCGCGGTTGGTATGATCGGGAACGGCTGCGGCGTTTGGTACGTGGTTGGGCGTGGTCGGCGGGTCGGCGGAGGGGGCTGCGGCAACAGACGGATGGGCGGCCGGCAAGAAGCGGGGCGCGGCTGACGGTTGGGCAGGTGGGGCGGCCGGTACAGGACGGGGCGCGGTTGGTTGGTCGTGAACGAACGGCTGCGGCGTTTGGTACGTGTTTGGGCGCGGTCGGTGGGTCGGTGGAGGGGGCTGCGGCAACGGTCGACGGAGGCACGCCGAGAGCGCTGCCGAGCTGCAAAGGCGGTTCGGGCGGCGCAGGTGGCGGCGGAGCACGCGGTGGTGCAGACGGCGGTGGTGGTGCGTGTGTTGTCTACGGAGGCCCGCCGAGAGCGCTGCTGGGCTGCCACAAAGGTGGCGGCGGTGCAGGCGGCGGCGGCGCGTGTTGCGGCGACGGAGGCGTACCGGGAGGGCTGTTGAGCTGCTGCGAAGGCGGTTCGGGAGGCGCAGGAGCAGGAGGCGGCGGTGTGCGCGGTGGCGCAGACGGCGGCGGTGCGTGTGTTGTCGACGGATGCACGCCGAGAGCGCTGCCGAGCTGCAAAGGCGGTCGGGCGGCGCAGGTGGCGGCGGAGCACGCGGTGGTGCAGACGGCGGCGGTGGTGCGTGTGTTGTTGACGGAGGCCCGCCGAGAGTGCTGCCGGGCTGCCATGAAGGCGGTGGCGGTGCAGACGGCGGCGGCGCGTGTTGTGGTGACAGAGGCGTACAGGGAGGGCTGTTGAGCTGCAACGAAGGCGTTTTGGGCGGCGCAGGAGGTGGCGGTGCGCGCGGTGGTGCAAACGGCGGTGGTGCGTGATGGGTGGTGGCGGCGCTGGCAGCGCAGGTGGCGGCGGCGACGGCGGAGGCGGCTGTGGCTGTGGCAACGGGTGGCGGGTCGCCGGAGGCGGCGGGAGGGCTGTCGAGCTGCTGCGAAGGCGGTTTGGGAGGCGCAGGAGGCGGCGGTGTGCGCAGTGGCGCAGACGGCGGCGGTGCGTGTGTTGTCGACGGAGGCACGCCGAGAGCGAGCGCTGCCGAGCTGCCACAAAGGCGGCGGCGGAGCAGGTGGCGGCGGCGCGTGTTGCGGCGACAGAGGCGTACCGGGAGGGCTGTTGAGCTGCTGCGAAGGCGGTTCGGGAGGCGCAGGAGGCGGCGGTGTGAGCAGTGGCAGTGGCGCAGACGGCGGCGGTGCATGTGTTGTTGACAGAGGCACGCCGAGAGCGCTGCCGAGCTGCAAAGGCGGTTCGGGCGGCGCAGGTGGCGGCGGAGCACGCGGTGGTGCAGACGGCGGTGGTGGTGCGTGTGTTGTCAACGGAGGCCCGCTGAGAGCGCTGCCGGGCTGCCACAAAGGCGGCGGCGGAGCAGGCGGCGGCGGCGCGTGTTGCGGCGACGGAGGCGTACCGGGAGGGCTGTTGACTGTTGAGCTGCTGCGAAGGCGGTTCGGGAGGCGCAGGAGGTGGCGGTGTGCGCAGTGGCGCAGACGGCGGCGGTGCGTGTGTTGTCGACGGAGGCACGCCGAGAGCGCTGCCGAGCTGCAAAGGCGGTTCGGGCGGCGCAGGTGGCGGCGGAGCACGCGGTGGTGCAGACGGCGGTGGTGGTGCGTGTGTTGTTAACGGAGGCCCGCTGAGAGCGCTGCCGGGCTGCCACAAAGACAAAGGTGGCGGCGGAGCAGGCGGCGGCGGCGCGTGTTGCGGCGACGGAGGCGTACCGGGAGGGCTGTTGAGCTGCTGCGAAGGCGGTTCGGGAGGCGCAGGAGGCGGCGGTGTGCGCGGTGGCGCAGACGGCGGCGGTGCGTGTGTTGTCGACGGAGGCACGCCGAGAGCGCTGCCGAGCTGCAAAGGCGGTTTGGGCGGCGCAGGTGCAGGTGGCGGCGGAGCACGCGGTGGAGCAGACGGCGGCGGTGGTGCGTGTGTTGTCGACGGAGGTCCGCCGAAAGTGCTGCCGGGCTGCCACGAAGGCGGTGGCGGTGCAGACGGCGGCGGCGCGTGTTGTGGCGACAGAGGCGTACAGGGAGGGCTGTTGAGCTGCAACGAAGGTGTTTTGGGCGGCGCAGGAAGCGGCGGGGGGGGCGGCGGAGTGGCAGGGCAATGGGCGGGTCCGGCCTCCGTCGAAGCTGCAGGGCATTGGGCGGGCATGGCTTCGGCGGATGTATCATTGCAGAGCGGTGGTGTCGTGTCCGGGCTCTGCTGAGATTCCTTGGGGGGCGCGGCGGGAAAGAGTAGGCAGAGAAGACGCATGGCGAGGGATGCCAGAGAGCCGCCGAGCATGCTTCCGCGAGAGATGGGAGCGGCCGATGTATCGTGCGGGGGTTGGGCGAGGTTTCTCTCAGCGAACATGGAGTAAGTTGGGCCGGAGAGTTTGCTGGATGCCCGCGCCTCGCAGAAAGTGCAGGCCTGGAGTAGCTTGCCCCCGGGGCCCAGAGGCCGCTGGGAGCGTCAGTGTTGCCCACCTCGTGTGGCGACGTCCATCCGTTTTCGGTGTGTTCGATGCCGAAGCGGAGAGCGGAGAGCGCTGACGCGGGGGTGCACACGGGAGCGAAGCGCCGAGTGGTGAGCGCCGGGGCGGGCTTCTCGCTCGCCGGTACGGGGATGGGTGGCGGCGGTGCCGCCGCAGTGGCAGGTAACTCGGGGGCTGTTGCCCGCGGGACGACGGCGGCCGGTCGCGGTGGGCGCTGCTTGGGAGGGTCCGCGGTGCCAGCACCGGCCGCGGTGGCCAGGGCGCGTACTGGCTCGGGTGGCGGTCGGTTGGGGCAGTTGCGGTCCAGATGGCGCTCGTTGCAGTTGGAGCAGTTGCGCATGGCTGGCGTGAGTACGAAGTCGTCTCTGTAGTTGGCTAACGCGTTCTTAGGGCGGGGCTTGGCTGCGTAGCGTGGCGGTGCAGGTTGCTCGGGTGCTCTGCAGCAAGGGCTCGCACCGGCGTTCCCGCTGGGGACGGGGCTGGAGGAGCTTGTAGCTGGGCCTTGAGAGATGCGATCTGCTTGATCAGCTTGTCCATTTCCGAGGGAGTCGCCTTCTTCTCGAGGCTAGCGGAAGAGAGGCGGAGGAGGGCCTCCGCGGTGGTGACATTGCGCGCGGCCTTGTCCTTGACGCGCAGGGCGCTGTGGATGTCGTGGCAGAGGTAGTCGAGGAGCTGCTCAGCGGAGCAAGAAGTTTCCTCGTCGTCCAAGCTGAGGTCGCAGTCGCCCGTCCGTGATTTACAGTTGGACTTGTAGATCTTCATCTGCTGCGTGATGTCGGACTTGTGCTTGTCCGGGAAGCGTAACACGAACTCGGTGAGAGTGTGGTGGAGGTCGGCGGACTCGGTGGCGTGGGGGACAAGGCTGGCGATCTCCTTGAAGTCGCGAAGCCACTCCTTGAAGGTGTGGTCGCCGTTGGGAGACGCGATCGGAAAGGTTTTCCCGAGGAGTTGGAGGCGAGCAAAGTTGCAGGTCAGGATGGCTTGGCTGCTGTGCATGTTGTTGCGGATGTGAGCCTCGATGAGGACGAGCATAGCGATGCCGTTGCTGTTGGCGGCCGTCTCGTAGAGCTTGTCGCCGAGAGACTGGTCGAGGATGAGGGCGTGCAGGGCGAGGCCGAGATCTTGTTGGATTCATTGAAGAATCCAGGTGACAACCCTGTATGGAGAGCTCGTGGGTAGGATGGGTGGGTGCCACCGAAGGGCGGCGTGCGGACGCGTCGCCGGCTAAGGGCGCCGTGTCGACTTCGTCGAAGTCGCGGCCGGAGGCGTCAGCGTTGAGTTCGGCGGTGGAGTAGGATGGTGCGTGGGCATTGGCGAAGAGCCCCCGGTCGGCGCCATCGGTGTGCGGTGGGCGGGGAGCGTGGTGGTCACTGGGATTGCGTTCCTGTGCTCGCTGACGAGGCTGGGTAGGAAGACGATGCGGCCCGCCACGTGCTTGGTCGGTGTCCGTTGGTTGCGCAATGCTTCGTCGATGAGCGCATCCCTGGTCGAACTGGCGTACATGGTGACGCCGGACGTGATGACCGTGCCCTCCGACGCGAGGAAGGCGGAAAGCACAGGGTCCAGCTTGCACAGCGTGCAGATGCGCATGAAGAATTCAATGAAGGATTGGGCTGACCCGTCGATGGGGTGCTTTGCATCATGCAGGATGTTCCACTTGATTGCGGTCACGGCTTTGGATGCGGAGCGCTCCGCGGCATGGTCGAGTAAGTCGGCCATTGCGGAGGCGGTGGTAATGCTGAGGTGCGTGTAGCTCTTGTAAAAAACGTCGGACGTCTGCTCTGAGCAGATGTGCAATTCTGGATTGTAAGAGAATTCTTACGAATGTTTGCCTCTGAGGCCAAACCCAAACAAAACAACACTCGAGATTCACTGAGGACACACCTTGGAGTGAATCTCGGCACAGGACACAAGACATTTGAAAGCGCGGGCTTTCCGCAACATGTGTGGCGTGATGTGCAAGTCGTTCGTAGAATGGGGCCGAAGAGTGTCCGCCGGTATCCCGGCGGGTATTATCCTTGGAGATACCGCGTGGGGTACCAACTACTGCAGGCAAATACGGTAGTAGGTACATCTATATATCTTGGACAGGGGTCCAGCAGCTGGTGGTTTAGTCTTTCTTGGTCTTGGCGCATTTTGCACCAACAACGTGCGGCGCAGCCTAGCTGGGACCGTATAGGAGCGCGGCATTGCTCCTGAAGAGCTGGGCAGTGGCAGCACCACCCAGGACCATCATCTGGATGAGCTCAGTGTGATGCTCACGGCTATACACCGACCGCAACATGGGTTGCTATCACACCTTGGCTCGCTAACAAGCACTCAATACGGCCGGTGCTGAGTTTGAGGTCTCTGTTCAGTTGTAAAGCTGTGTCAGAGGCACTTGAGCTGCTGTGTCAGCCTGTAGGGGTACTGGGGGGTCCCTTTCCTCCACTGAGCCCAGGTCTGAAGAGCTACGTGGCCCATGTAACGGCCGATTCAAAATTCGTGGCTCAGTAACAGGCTAATGCCTCTACCCATCACCGTTACAACAACGGCCTGAAGTCCGCCGTGGCCTTGGTTTTGGTTTCCACTTTTCCACATCATGGGATCTGGCCTGCCGCGTGTCAGCGCAGCAGGCCAGCTCCCCGAGGGGGCTGGCCTGCTGCGCGCCTGCGCTGAGCGCGGGTGTGCTTTCACTCCGATGTTGTGTTGATGATGAGTAGGTTAAAACAAAAAAAAAACTCACAGTCCTCGGGTTAACCCTAACGCTCAAAACAGAGGTGCAGGCCACCACCACCATGCTCGACCGATGCGAATGCGCGCGCGAGATGGGGGTGGGCGAGGCAACAGCACACCGACCAGTAGCATCGGGCGACGGTCTAGCCTGGGGCGGCGGGCATGGAGCGTGACGTGGGCTGGCCTGCGTGCCGGCCAGCGTCTCTGCTGGAGTGGTGCTAGTGCGTGCAGCTGCGGCGCGCCCGCGTCGGCCAGACTGCTGCCAGCCCAAGTCTGGCGTGCCGACGCCCGAAGGCTCAACAGGAGGACGCATGAAAGCAAAGCTACGAACGCGTCAGAAGACCGCAGGTGGGCACAGCCCCCGCACACCGCGGGGGGAAACACCACAAGGGGGGAAACAACACACGGGGAAACCCACCCGCCAACACACACCCCGCCGCGAGTCCTCCAAAAGAGGGCCGCGGCGAAACGTGGCAGTGAAAAGATCCTCGGACTCCCGCGTGAAAAAACACCGGAGGAGCGTCGTTCGCAGGGACAATACGCGATCCACCCCCCACTGCAAGCCCCCTAGAAGGCTCCACAGAAGGGGTAGAGCTAATACTCTACCCACCCCCCACTGCAAGCCCCTGAAAAGGCTCCACAAAAGGGCAATACGCTATCCGTTGGCTTCGAGCACCATGGGCACGGCACGCGCGAGCGAGAGCTCGTGCGAAGGCGCGTGCCAGATGGCAACGGATTCCAGCATTGCGTTCTTGCATGACCACGGCATCACGCCCTGGGACTCGTCCTGCAGGGCCTTCCGGATGAACTCCATCTTGTCCGGCCGCGAGTCGGGGAGCTTGTCGAGCAGAAGCTGGAGCTGGGCCTGAAGCAGCCCGATGCCCGCGCGCGAGGGCATGCCCGCGGTGAAGGGGATGATGTCGCGCAGCACCCGCTCTGTCTGCGCGAGGCCAGTGACGACGTTGAATCTTGTCCTTGAAGAAGTGAGCGAGGAGAGCGCGGCCGCTGCCGCAGAGCGCCCGGTCCGCGCTGTACTTGCCGTAGAAGTTCTTGACGTTGTCGGAGTCCTTGTCCAGGGAGGCGTGGAACCCGTTGGCGACCTCGAGGTCGGTGGCCTGGAGCCACTCCGCAAGCGCGCCCTTCTCGGCCAGCAGCGTGGTGCGCACCTCGGGTGACATGTCCAGGTAGAACGGAATGTTGGTGTCGTGCGTGCGTAGGAGGTTGATCAGCGCCTGCAGGTCCGTGTCCATGGTGATGGGGTCGAGGCTGACCTTTAGCTCCTTGGCAATGACGAGGGGCTTGATTGCCGGCCAGCGGCGCTCTGCCGCCGTGGCGTCGCAGAAGTCCGGCCCGTTGAGCTCGTAGAGGGGCGCGGCGCCAGGCGGCGTCGGCGTCGGCTGGGCCGCCGGCGTAGGTGGCGGCGGATCCGCTGGCGTGGGCGGCGGTGATGGTGCAGGCGTCGGTGGTACAGGCGGTGCAGCGGGTGAGGCTGGCGGCGTCGCAGCGGTCCACGGCGCAGGTGGCGGCGGAGCCGCTGGCGTGGGCGGCGGCGGTGGTGCAGGCATCGGTGGTCCAGGCGGTGCAGCGGGTGCGGCTGGCGACGTCGCAGCGGTCCACGGCGGCGAAGGCCGCGGGCTTGGGGTGCGTACCTCTGCCGCCAAGGCGCGCTGGCCCGCCATCATCGCAGCCTGGCCCGCCATCATCGCAGCAGTCATCATCGCAGCAGTTTCTGCCGCCGAGGCGCGCTGGCCCGCCGTCGTCGCAGCAGTCAGCGCGGCGATCAGCGCCGCCAGGGCGGTCAGCTGCTCCTGCAGCTGGTTGTTGTACGAGTCGTATTGCGCTTGTTGCGTGGGAAGTCCGCTTTGCGCTGAGCTGGTCGAGACGACCGTGCGGCTACCATGACGTGGGCTGGCCTGCGTGCCGGCCAGCGTCTCTGCTGGAGTGGTGCTAGTGCGTGCAGCTGCGGCGCGCCCGCGTCGGCCAGACTGCTGCCAGCCCAAGTCTGGCGTGCCGACGCCCGAAGGCTCAACAGGAGGACGCATGAAAGCAAAGCTACGAACGCGTCAGAAGACCGCAGGGGGGCACAGCCCCCGCACACCGCGGGGGGAAACACCACAAGGGGGGAAACAGCACACGGGGAAACCCACCCGCCAACAGAGCGGTCGAGGCCTCCATCATCGGTGGGCGCGCGGGGCGCTTTTGCTCGCCGGCCATGAAAAAGACGGCAAAAAAATGGTCGCTCGGGAAAGTGGTTATTTTTGTTTCGCAGGGTGACTACCTACGGATCTTCATGCTACCCCGCTCATCATCCTACCGGCCTGCCAGCCAATCTCCATCCGATGTGCGACATGGGGGATGGGGGGGAGGATCTGACGACTGACGAGCCTTCCAAACTCGCCTCGACGTTCCTTAGCACGGCACCCCACTACCCAAACCTGCTCCTACTCTGCATTAAATCCGCCCAAACTACCTGGCTTCGTAAGGCCACACCCATTTACATTCTATCAGTAAAAACAGTTAAGGAAGCACTGACATCCCGTCAATGGCAACCCCCCCGCACAATGGCAATGGCGCCCGCGGGGATTTTGTTTGAGGAGATAGCTCCTAACTCCTCCTCCCCTGCTTTCCGCGCGTCGCAAATCAGACGGGTGTTCACTGCTACAAAACTACCGCTTTCCTCCCCGCAACACTTCGCAAATTGTGGTACCGAGTCTTCGTATCTGGCTTTGTTGTCATGGGCGAGAACAAAGCGAAAGGTGATGCCCGTTACTGCGGACACTGTGAACAAACTTACCTCACCAGCAGCGACTGCCACTTTGAGAGCATCACGCACATTTTTGCTCTCTGCCCCCTGGCTTCGTCCGTCTGGGCTCTTGTTCTCTCCTGGTGGTACCGACGTACAGGGGAGATTCTGGTGTCTTCACCATCAAATTTGGTCCGGGGGTGGGCGTCCTCGGTTTCCGAGACCCGGCGTCTCCACCTCCACCTACTCCGGGCTCCGTCTTTGCAAACCAGACTTCTTTTGCTCATCTCCAGGAGCCCTGGGATTTCCTCCGGTGCTGCGTATTGCGAATTGTTGGCGGGTGGGTTTCCCCTGTGCTGTTTCCCCCCCTTGGTGTTTCCCCTTGCGGCTGTGTGGGGGCTGGGCCCCCTCCGGTTCTTTGTCGCGCGTAGCTGCTAGCTTTCATGGGATCACACGCTGCGCCTTCTGGCGGCAGTGCATCAGACGACTGAACCAAGCCTGGTCGCACGCGCAGCAAGGCGCGCAGCAGCACTCAAGCAGACGCTCCGGCAGACTCTGCCCTACGACATGGTAGCGGGGACGCCACGGATCACGTTCCAGAGCTCGGGGCGCAGGCTGCAGCGCCACCTGGCAACGACGAGTTCACGGCTCTGGCGGAGCAGCTCGCCATCATGAAGGCCGAGTCGGACGCCGCGCAGGCCCACTCGTACGCGCAGATCACCAATCTGGCGGCTGAGAACAAACAGATGCTCTCTATGTTTGAGCTCATCATCTCGCGTCTCCCCGAGCGGCCCGGCGACGCGCCGGCGGCGACGCCGCCGCCACCAGCGACACCAGCGGCGACGCCAACGCCGCACCAGCAGAATATCGCGCACGCCAAGCAGCGTTTCGACGAGCAGGCCACCTTCGACGCGGCCGTCGACGCGGCCGTCGCGCGGAGCAACGCCAACGCTGCCCACGCAGCGCGCGGCGCGGCGACATCAACGCCGCCACCGCCGCGTGCAGCCAGCTACTCGTCCGCAGCGGCGCCACGGGCACCGGCGGGTTACCGGGTGCCGGCTCCGCCGCCGCCACCGCCGCCGCCGCCGCCGCCCGCGTTTTCCTACGCGAACGGCCCAATATCTTCGACCGACCGTCCGGCGCCCGTCAAGAGCTTCACCTTGCTGATGGTCAAGTGCCTCAAGATCGACCTCATCCCCGCCGGCATGGAGACGCAGACGTGCGCCATCATCAGCTTCATGCACGCGCACAACACCCGCCTGGAAGACTTCCTGAAGATGGATGACTCGACCTTCGACGAGCGGCGCCGTCTGGGGGGCAACAAAGCGGAGTGGCTCGTGGCGACCGACGCCACGATCGCCAATGCAATCCAGGGCTCCTTTGAGCGTAGCTCAACGCACGTCCAGAACTTTATCAGCGAGTTCAGTCTCGTCGCGGAGCTCGTCACAAGCGGCCGCGCGCTTCTCAAGCACTTCATGCGGCTGTACAACGCCGAGTCGGGCTTCGAGGAGTACCAGGCGGAGGAAGACCTCAAAGCGTTCCCCCACTTCACCATGGGCGCAAACCAAGCCGACTCCGTCAAGCACGGGTACGGATTGGTCGGCTGCTTTGGGCGGCTTCCCACCACGCGTCTGCTTGAGCCGCCCGGCAAGCTGAAGGGCCAGACGCGGCTCCTGCTCAATAAGCTCCCCGACGCGCTGCCGGGCAAGCAGGCCGCCCTCAAGAAGTTCTTTCAGGACGGCCTGGACGGCGTGACGCGGTGGGCGACCATCCACGCCGTAATCAAGTCCATCGCCTTCATGCTTGGGCCCGATGTCTCGTTTGCGCCCGTCGGCAACGCCGCGTTCGCGCCGCGCGGCTGCTGGATTTGCGCATCCCCCACCCCCATCCACTCCGCTCGCAATTGCACCGAGAAGTGCCCCGAGTGCAGCTTCAAGTTCTGCCCCGCCGCCAAGCCGGGCACGCCCCGCGCCCCCTGCGCTGTTAACGCCAGCACGGCGCCCGAGGCGCACAAGGTCACGAACGCGCTCGGCGGCAGGCTCCCGGACGCCATCTTCCAAGGCCTGCTCGAGCGCTGCTGGTGGATCAAGCACCCGTCCTGTTGGCGGGTGGGGTTCCCCCGCGGGCTGTTTCCCCCCTTGGGGTGTTTCCCCCCGCGGTGTTTGGGGGCTGTTGCCCCTCCGGTTCCTTTGTCGCGCGTTGCAGCTAGCTATCATGGATGTGTCACACACTGCGCCTTCTGGCGGCAGTGCACCAGACGACTTTATCACGCAGGGTCGCGCCTCGCGCAGCAAGCGCGGCGGCAGCGCTCCGGCAGGCGCCGCCCTTCTACATGGTAGCGCGGACACCACGGTTCACGTTCCAGAGCTCGGGGCGCAGGCTGCGGCGCCGCCTGGCAGCGATAAGCTCACGGCTCTGGCGGAGCAGATCGCCAACATGAAGGCCGAGGCGGACGCCACGCAGGCCAACACCTTCAGGCAGCTCGAGCAGATGAACGCCATGTTTCACCGCATCGTCTCGCGTCTCGCAGCTCCCGGCGCCAGCGGTGACGCCCGTGCCGGCGGCAGAGCCACCAGCGGCACCAGCGGCGACGTCGACGCTGCACCAGCAGGAGATCGCGCACGCAAAGCAGTGCTTCGACGAGAAGGCCACCTTCGACGCGGCCGTCGCGGCGGCCGTCGAGCAGGTCGTCGCGGTGAGCGACGCGGCGGCATCGCCACCGCTGCGTGCGGCCAGCTACTTGTCCACAGCGGCGCCACGGGCACCGGCAGGTTTTCGGGTGCCGGCTCCGCCGCCGCCTCCGCCGCCGACGCCGCCCCCCCCCCCCCCCCCCCC
>Ga0209390_10008949_pt1 | contig 12181 bp, 13 predicted proteins | sample BON01_FD_187212 | JGI IMG/M metagenome (GOLD analysis project Ga0209390, IMG submission 187212) | Freshwater microbial communities from Lake Bonney liftoff mats and glacier meltwater in Antarctica - BON-01 (SPAdes) (version 2) | ecosystem: Environmental > Aquatic > Freshwater > Ice > Glacier... | reverse complement strand
CTGGGTGAATACACATTAAAACTCCCGCTTTTTCTGCAGTCGGAATAATTTCTGATAAAAATGAAAACAAATTAGCTTTTAATTCTTTTGACCCAACAGTAGTATAAGTTGCTAAAATACTATTGAATTCTTTTAAAGAATAACCTTCTTCTGCACCTGGCAAACCAGCAATAATATTTCTAATTAGTTTTTTCTGTTCTTCTTCGGATGCATTTTTCAGAAACTCTTTAGCTTTTTCTTTTTGAGTATCAGAATAATCGTTCTCTGCTCCTGGCCTTTTTAATAAATACAATTCAAAAGCAGCAAAAGCAGCAGCTTCAAAACGTAAAGCTTTTGATGTATCAGAAACTTCGAAATCTAAATTTGTTCTTGTCCAATCTAAAACTGGCATAAAATTATAACAAACAATATCGATTCCACAAGCGCCTAAATTTAGTAAAGTCTGTTTATAATTTTCGTAATACTTCTTATAATTACCAGATTTTGTTTTTATGTTTTCATGAATTGGCACAGATTCTACAACAGACCAGGTCAATCCAGCATTTTCAATGATCTCTTTTCTTTTAATGATTTCTTCAACAGTCCAAACTTCTCCATTTGGAATATGATGCAACGCAGAAACAACGCCAGTTGCGCCAGATTGTTTTACATCTAACAAGGAAACTGGATCTTTTGGTCCATACCAACGCCAAGTTTGTTCTAAATTTGCTCTCATTTTTATTCTTTTTTAAACACCACTATACGCTGCAAAACCACCATCAATAGGCACAACAACTCCGGTTACAAATTTTGCTCCATCACCACACAACCATAAAGTGGTACCCACCAAATCTTCGGCTTCACCATAACGTCCCATAGGAGTTTGATCAATAATTTGTTGTCCTCTTTGGGTTAAACTTCCATCAGCATTTGTTAATAAACTTCTATTTTGATCGGTCAAGAAAAAGCCAGGTGCTAATGCGTTTACACGAATTCCTACTTTAGAAAAGTGAACGGCTAACCATTGTGTAAAGTTAGATACTGCTGCTTTTGCACCACTATAAGCAGGTATTTTTGTTAAAGGTGTAAATGCGTTCATTGATGAAATATTTAGAATACTACACCCTTCTCTGGCCACCATATCTGTTGCAAAAACTTGAGTCGGTAATAAAGTTCCAATAAAATTTAAGTTGAATGTAAACTGAATTCCATTAACATCTAAATCAAAAAATGTTTTAAAACCCTCCGTTTTATTTGCTAAATCTGCAGCATCTAAATACGGGTTTGAAGTGGTACCTAAAGGATGATTTCCTCCAGCTCCATTAACTAAAACATCAACTTTGCCGTACATATCATTTATTACTTTTTTAGCTGCACATAACGAGTCTTTTTCTAAAACATTTGCAGCAACACCTATTGCTTGCCCACCCGCTTTATTAATTGCATCAGCAACTCTATCTGCGGCATCTTTTCTTAAATCCAATACTGCAACTTTGTTTCCTTGTTTTGCAAATGCCATCGCTAAAGTGCTACATAAAACTCCCCCAGCCCCAGTTAATACGATTGTTTTATTCATAATTATAATGAGTGTATTATTAATTTCGTGTACGCCAACGTAAATATATAAATAAAAATAGTGTCCGCACACTATTTTTATTTATTTTTATTGTTTTCAAGTAAACTAGATAAATATAATGCTAAGAATAAAAGATATTGCCTTAGAAGCAAATGTATCCGAAGGAACTGTTGATAGAGTGCTTCATAATAGAGGTGGTGTTTCCAAAAAAACAGAAGAAAAAATTAAAAAAATTTTAGAAGGAAGAAATTTTATTCAAAACCCTGTTGCAAGTGCATTGGCTATGCAAAATAGTTTTAGTATTGGAGTTTTAATACCTGAATTTACTGATGATGACATATTCTGGAAGTCTCCATACTTTGGGGTTTTAAAAGCAAGTAATGAAGTTAAGAATACTGGAATACGTGTAGATTGTTTTTCGTTTAACCCATCCAAACCAAGTTCTTATATTGATGCTTTTAATGAATTAATTAACGGAAAGCCAAGCGCCGTTTTACTAGTTCCTTTTTTCATAGAAAATACAAAAAAAATCCTATACCAACTAAAAAACCTAAATATTGAATGTTATTTTTTAAATATTGAACCTTTAGGTTTTGATGATGTTTGTTTTATTGGACAAGATGCCTATAAATCGGGGTTAATAGCAGGAAAACTAATGAGTTTAAGCATTCAAGAAAAGACCTCAATATTAATAATTAAAGCTAAAAATCAGGTAAAAAACCAAACAATATCCTCTAGAATTAAAGGTTGTTTAGATTATTTTAAGGAAAATAATTTAAACAATTCTATCACAAAATTAATTATAGATAATTTTACTGATGTAGCTTCCAATAAAAAAACAATCGAAACTTTTTTAGAAAAAAACAAATCTATAAAAGGTATTTTTATACCATCAAGTAGAATTTCGTTAATTGTAAAATGTTTATCCGAAGAAAGATTAAAAGATTTAAAATTAATTGGTTTTGATAATACTGAGAAAAATGTTGAATTTCTAAAAGAGGATTCTATTGCCTTTTTAATTTCTCAAAAACCTTTTGAACAAGGCTACGAAGCAATTCGTTTAATAGCAAATCAACTAAAAATTAAAAAAATCATATCAAATAAAATTTACCTTCCTATTGATATTCTCATAAAAGAAAATGTAATCTATCATGATTTAAATCAAAAATTATTTGAAAACGAAAATTACCTAAAAAAATAGAAAATAGACTATGGTAGACTTATTGAGAACGATAAGTATTTTATTTATACTCCACAAGGATCTTTAATTCTAATTATTGGAACTAAAAGGAAACCACATTAAAAAGTCTGAAAAGAAGTTTAATAAGCATACTCTGGAAGCATATTTAAAAATTAAAGAATATTCTTTCAAAATTCATAGGATAGAAATTAGAAGAATATTCAAGCGTTTCGTTAGTTTTAGTACTACGGATGAAATCACTATTAGTCCCGAAATATTCAAAAGGTTCATCAAAGTTTATTTAATATGTTTTAATTAATGACATGTATCATCTAGTAATATCCAGTCACAATAAACAATTATATATTATATTAATAGTGATTATTGGCTAGAAAAAATATAAGGCTAGCTTAAAGAAAAAACTATCTTAATATCCCCACAACCCAATACCCAGTTTAAAGCAAAAACATTAAGCTTCTGTCTTTTGTGTTGTGAGTTTATCCTACTTAAAACCAAAGAGCATGCCACTAAATAGTTGGTTTTATGTCATAATAGTGGTAGCCAACGCTATAATGGCACATTGCTTATTTTATTTAAAAAACATAATTTAAAGATAATTGATAAAATAAAAAAGCAAAGAGCCATTTCCAGAGCCTGTCGTAAGGCTCAAACAACTATTCACCATAAAACCAACCCTAAGCTAAGTTATATAACGGGCTGTTATACTGCTCTTTCGTAAAAACTCCAAGCACTATAACGCCATTATGTAAAATAGCGCCTCCCCAATGCTCAAACCCAAACTATAAAATATATTTGCCGCTATTTGTGAACTCCCGTAAAATAAAAAAGTTGTGAACTAAATAGCCGCTCATCCAATGCTTACCTAGGAAATTAGTAATAACGTTTAGAAATAGTAAGAACATCTAGGAACTGTTGCATTGTTTTTATAAGTGTTTTTACGTTTTCAATTCAAACAGTTGAAAGGTTATGTAAGCAATCGTTTAAAAGTATATTTATAGAACACCTATAAAATCAAAAAAAGCTAATAAGACTATAACTATTTATTTGTCAAGGAAATAGTAGAGAATTGGTTTCACTAAAAGTAAATGCTATTAAGATCTTTTATAAGTTAGGTTATAATAACTAAAACAAAGGAGATAAATATATGTATCGAAGCATTCACTTTTAACGAAACCAATCAAAAATGGAGAACAACACAAATAAATAGTTAGACACTTATCTCCGCGGCTGCCAACGCACTAGGTATTTGTTTATTATTTTATTCCTTATCTCATTCAAGCTGCACAAAACCATAGGTAAGCCTCTGCCAAACTTGATTCATCATCCTAAGTTTACCTCACTAATTACCCCCACCTACGCGCTTTTCCCCAAAAGGAAAATAGTTAATGGTTAGTCGAATCTTGCATACCTATTTTCTAAAATAATTTTGTAGAATGTTTTCATTTCATCAGATAAAAAAGAAGCATCAATCAATTGTATAGCTTTCGGTTTGTTTTTTTTCATCCGTTTAAAAACTCCTCTAATTTGCTTTCCTGTCAATCCTAAATCACTCGCTAATTTTTCAAAGTGGGCTATTTTTAATTTTCTTTTTTTTCCTTCTATGGAAAGGGCTAATTCTTCTGTATCTTCTGGTAAAACAATGCTAACGTTTAATAAGTCGTATGCAAGGGCAAGTATCCAACCAGAAGTGCTTTCAATCATAGAGAAATTCTTAAGATGCATATCATTATTACCTGTTAAAAAACTAAATAAGGTCAATTCAAAAAAGAAAATTTTATCTAATAAGGTATTACTAGAATAGTGTCCAATGGCTTTTCCTACTTTTTCCATAGAACTTTTATACTTATCAAAGGCTTCTGTAATTTGAAAGAGATCCAACATATGTATTTTTTCTCCTTCAGTTGTTCTATCAATTCTTTTGGTGATATAAGCAAGTTCTCCTGATGCAAGTCGTATCAAGCTAGAAGGCACAACACCCAATCCAAAGGCTGCTGCAATGCGCATGGTCAAATGCTCATTTTCTGGCATTTCTCTAAATTGTGTGGTTGGTGGTTTAAAAATATAATGACCTCCCAAAGTACCAACTACAGTGAGTCTAGGTGTTTCGTTTGTGGTTGCATTCGTAACCAAAGACATCGAAAGTTTAGGTTGCACTCCTGGTACTGCAATACTTCTTTCCACAACATTTTTTGCCAAGGATCCCATGTCTTCAAGGCTATAGGGTATCTCTGGAGCTTCTTTTGTTCCAAAGAATCCCAAGGCGCATTTTTCATGAAAATCCGTTTCAGTGGTTAATGCTTTGTAACAGTACAAACAATTCTTTTTATACTTCATCTTGTTCAGTTATAGGTACAACACTAACTGCTCCTATGCAGTTTTGACAACATGCTAATAATAATCCCATGCGATCGTTCGATTTTATTTTCCAATTTTTAGTGGCGATATCTAATAACCATCCTTCAGGGATTAAGCCTTCAAAAAAAGGAAATAATCGGTTGTCTTTATAGGGTGCTATTCTAACAGGCATGCTAAAAGTTATAAATTGTGTAGGATGCATTTTGGTGTAAATTTCATCATACTGAAAAATAAAATCTCCGTCTGATGTTTCTGTAATTTTACCTGCAATGGTATCTTTATAATATACATTACCTTGTCTCATAATCTACTTTTTTTCTTTCTACGGGTGCTAATTCATGTCCAAATAGGGCTAAAACTAAATTCACTTTTTCTAGATTCAAATTGGTTTTACCTTGTTCTATTTTCCGTACGACGGTTAATGCAACACCTGCACGTTCTGCAAACTCCTCTTGGGTAAGGTTTACTTCTTTTCTGCGATTTTTAACAAATTCTGATAATAGTTTCATTATATGCTTTTAAATATAAATATAAGCAAATATATTGTTTTATATCTAATTACATATAATTTATTCATTAATATTAATTTTATATGCATTTAAGTATAATTAAAAAAGATATAAGATAGAAAAGAAAAAGAAAAAAAAGACAGCTTAACAAATGCTTCCTCTTGTATTGTGCTTGTTTCAGCATCTTTATATCCTAATAAAGAGTGTAACAATATTAAAATCTTGTTTCTTTAACTCCATCGCTTTTAGCCTATAAAGGTCAAGCTCTTCGGGTTTTGAAAAAAATCTCCACCAACTAATAATTCAACACGATAGTTGTTGGTAGTATTTTTCTCAAAAACGTTGATAGTCTAACCTCACCATTTAAAAACAGCTTTCTTTTTGTTGTTTTCCTTTCCAAAATTTTATGGGCAAAAAAAATAGCAAAAGAATCTGAACCTTAAAATGGATACTTATGCAAATTTTTGAAATCAAGACTCACCAGATTGGACGCACATACACAGCTCCACATTTTTTTATTTTAAGCAAAGGGCTAAATAGCGGAAAACCACTAGACGAACCTTGTCCAAATTGCTTTGTAATTACTACCACATCAAAAGTAAAAAGAGAATCCTTGTATTACCTATGTTTATCCTTAAAAGTATGGCAATTCTTTGCACACTATTTAAAAGGTAGTGTCATTCCATTTATTGGAATTTCAGACGCTAAAAAAGTAATCAATACAGCTTTACAAAATTACGAAGCACAACAATGGAAAAATGAAAGTTGAAAAACTCAAAAAAATAACTGCTTTTGAAGAAAACATGGAGCAACAACTTTCAATCATTTCAAAACTAAAAATCGCTTTACTAAGATCATCCTGAACTTGCCTGTGCTGAACTTGATTCAGTATTTCAGGATTTACAACGAAAAACCAAAACATGAAAGTAATAATAGCCAGAAGTAGAAACTTCACCAATTACCAAATATTAAAAAAAGAATGCGCCCAGTTTCTCCAGAAGCAAAAAAGCATCAAAATTATATCTGGAGGGCACTACAAAGGAGCTGATAAATTAGGCGAACAATACGCAAAAGAAAAAGAGCTAATACTAGCAAGGTTTCCAGCAGAATGGGATAAATACGGAAAAGCAGCAGGACCAAAAAGAAATAAAGAAATGGCAATATATGCAAATGCCTTAATTGTTTTTTGGGATGGAAAAAGTAGAGGCACAAAAAACATGATTCAACACGCAAAACAAAATGGATTAATACTAATTTAAATTATAAATGTCGCTATATAAGCGTTTAAATAGTGGTGGTTTGATGTTATTGATTGAATTGTTTCAGCTTTCATTTCGCAAACCATATTGTGCAACCATTTTTTTAACTCTTCCATAGTTTCCAAGCGCCTGTTCTTAAATCGATTCTTGATATATTGCCATACCTGTTCACATGGATTCAATTCTGGATTGTAGGGCGGAATTCTTAGTAGCCAGATATTGTCAGGTATCTCAATATTCTTTGTGGAATGAAATCCCGCATTGTCAATGACCACAATTTTATATTCTTTAGGATTGTACAAAGAGAATTCATGGAGATAGGCCTCGAAGATTTGGGTGCTTACACCGTTAATTTCCCAAACAAAGCTATCACCATTAATTGGTGAGTAGCTTCCATAGAGATATGTTGTTTTGTAAACGTGCTGGTAGTTTGCTATAGGTTTTACCCTTGAGGCGGTTAGGTAAGAGCCCAAATGGTTCATCATTCCAAATCTGGCTTCATCTTGAAAATATAAATTGACAGACTCGAACTTATCTTTATTTAGACTTAATCTAATGTTGTCTAGCTCATTAGCGAGTTTTTAAAAAAGCTTTTTCAGCTTCCAAATCTTTTTTGTAATGGGACTTTCGAGGAGATTTAAGCTTTGTCTTAAAATGTTGTATCAAGTAATGGCGCAGTAAATGGTATTTAACTTCCACGCCATATTGCTTAAACACCCAAGACTGAGCTTCCCAATACCCTAGAAAAGGTTCTGTGCTAGAATTGACATGCTCACTCAATCCTTGATGAATTTCTTGGGTTATGATTCTTGACTTGAGGTTCTTAGGCTCATCTATCAACAAACCCTCAATACCATGACCGACATATTGTTTGGTCCAACGCTGTTGGGTTCTTGGACTAATGTTCAAATAGTCTGCAAGTTCCTTTCTAGTTTTGAAACGTTTGCTAAGGATAGATTCTAACCAGATCACTCTTTTCTCAAACCGATAGCTCGACTGCTTTTTTCGAAGTAATTTCAGTTCGAATACACTTTCTTTTATCGGAAATATAGGAGGTTTTTCAGTATTTAAGGATAAACAAAAAGAGCGATATTAACTATTTAAATTGGCATAAAATAATGACCTTAAAAATGTGTTTACTTTTAAAGAAATTGAAGGAGAAGAAATGCTCCATATTTCAGGTGAAATTTATGTGGCGCTAACGTCAAAAAAAGAATACGAAAACTATCATTTAAAACTGAAATTTAAATGGGGTGAAAAAGTTTAGGAGACACGTTTATCAAGAGAACGGGATAGTGGCATCTTATGTCATTGCTAGAGGCCAAACAATAGTTTTTGTAATGTCTGGATGTCTTCTCAAGAATTTCAGATTCCAGAAGGCGATTTGGCCGATTATTATGGCTTATCAGGAACTTTAATTGAAATTCCTTCAAAAAAAAGAAGGATAAAATGAATTTGATTATATAAAAGGTGCTTCAATAAATCCTTTTTCTAGTTTACAACAGTTTCCTCCCAATTACTGCAATAAAGAATTCAATAATGAAAATCCACATGGTGGCTGGAACACATTAGAGCTTATTTGTGTAGGAGGTACAAGCTTGCATATTGTAAATGGGAAAGGAGTAATGGCTTTGTATAATTCTCAGTATAAAAATTCACAGGGAAAAATTGTTCGTTTGACTAAGGGTCGTATACACATTCAATCTGAGGCGGCTGAGGTTTTTTATAAAGATATACAGATGAAATCTATCAATTCAATACCCAAAAAATATCAAAAACAATTATAAGGCAAATAAGCATTTATTTAAATCAATTCTCTTTAGTGAATTATTTTTATAATAAATTTAAGTATACAGCATAGCACAGGATGGTATATTATTTCTCAACCATTATATTTGATAAGTAAGTAAAATTGATTAAAATAATTAAGTTGATTAATTGATATCATGCTTTAATTAAAAAGATAAGATTTATCCAAAGTTTTGAGTTAGTTTGTTAAAATGTTGAGGCAGAATTTCTGATTCAACATTTTTTAATATTTAGATAGATTTTATTGATTTATATTTGGCATTATGAGCATAAATAGATAAAAAAACAGCAGCGATTGACCTATTAAGTTGTATTAGTAATTGTAGTTTTCTTAGATTCAAGTAATAAATTCAACGGCTTGCTGTTGTGAAAAAAGCCGAGACCCTAGTTTTGGCCCTAGGGCCAAAACTAGGGTCTCGGCGGCGAAAAAAAATCTTCATACTTTAGGGTTGCAAAACTCAAAAAAATATATTGTATTTAACTTTGTCCCAAAGGTATGAGATTTCTATTCTCAATAAGCAGAAGCTCTCTAAGTCAATTATAGCAGAAAGGATTGGTAAGGATAAATCAACAATTTATAGAGAATTAAAAAGAAATTCAGATGGTCGTGGCGGACAATATAAGACGGAACTAGCTCAAAGAAAGTGTGAGTTTCGACATATTGAGAAAAATAAGAAAGAAGTCTTTACAAGCAGTATAAAAGCTTTTGTAATAGATTATTTAGAACAAGATTACAGCCCAGAGCAAATAGTTGGTTATGCAAAGAGATTAAGCAAACCATGTGTGTCAGTGGAACGCATATATCAGTTTGTCTGGAAAGATAAAAAGAAAGGAGGTTTACTCTACAAACACTTAAGAACAAAGGGCAAGAAGTATAAAAAAAGAGATAACTTAAATAGTGGAAGAGGTCAAATAATAGGTAGCGTAGATATTACCCAAAGACCCAAAATAGTTGACAAAAAGGAACGTTTCGGTAATTTGGAAATAGATCTTGTAATTGGTGCCAATCATAAAGGAGCACTCTTAACAATAAATGATAGGGCAACAGGGATGCTTAAAATGAGATATTTAGAAAACAAAGAGTCTGAAGTTATAGAGAAAAATACTGTTGAGTTACTGGAAGAATGGATGCCGTTTATCCATACCATTACAAGCGATAACGGAAAGGAATTTGCAAATCATAAAGAAATCTCCGAAGAGCTAAATATTGATTTTTTCTTTGCAAAACCATATCATAGCTGGGAAAGAGGAGCTAATGAAAATTTAAATGGATTAGTCAGACAGTACTTTCCAAAAAAAACTAACTTTGATCTAATTCAAAATGAACAAGTCAAAAAAATAAAAGAAATACTAAACGATAGACACAGAAAGAGGTATGGCTATTTATCACCAAATGAAGTATTTGTTAACGCAATCAACAATAACGGACTTGTCGCATTTATAACTTGAATCCACCTAAAATTAAATTATCATAACTTAAAATAATGAGTCAAAAAATATTTGCATTAACTGGAGCTGGTGCCGTTTTGTGCAGTACATTGGTAGAAGCCTTAGCCAAACAAGGGCATAAAATTGCGGTAATAGATTTAAAAAAGGAAGCTGCTGATAAAGTGGCTGATAAAATTAATGCCAATGGAGGTATTGCCATAGGTGTTGTCGCTAACGTTTTAGAAAAAGAATCCTTAGAAGCAGCTAAAAAAGAAGTATATGAAAAGTTAGGCTTCTGTGATATTTTAATCAATGGGGCAGGAGGTAACCATCCACTAGGAACCACCAGTAATCCTTATTTTGAATTAGAAGATTTAAAAAACACAGCAGAAGGTTTTAAAACTTTTTTTGATTTAGATACCGCTGGAATACAATTTACCTTTAACCTTAATTTTATTGGTACACTGTTGCCAACTCAAGTATTTGCTAAGGATATGGTAGGTAGGCAAGGTTGCAGTATTTTAAATATTTCATCTATGAATGCGTTTACGCCATTGACTAAAATTCCTGCTTACAATGGCGCAAAAGCAGCGGTTTCAAACTTTACACAATGGTTGGCAGTACATTTTTCAAAGGTTGGAATTCGGGTAAATGCCTTAGCACCAGGTTTCTTTTTAACAGATCAAAACAGAGCTTTATTAACTGAGGCTGACGGTTCGTTAACTCCAAGAGGTAATACCATTATTGGTCAAACTCCTATGGGACGTTTTGGAGAACCCGAAGATTTGGTGGGAACAACGCTCTGGTTATGTAGCGAAGGCGTATCCTTTGTTACGGGAGTTGTTGTGCCAATTGATGGTGATTTTAGTGCTTTTAGTGGGGTGTAAAGGCCTCACCCGAAAATAATATAATTTGAGTATAACAGAAAATAATAACTTTTTAGAATACTAATGAGTTTCCCCTTTGGAGGATTTAAGGGAGAATCTTTTGACGAAATGCCAATAAATGTGGCATTATCTTCCAAATAAGGGATAAAAAATAACAAAATATAAATTTTAGCTTTTTTAAAATAATGAATTTAGAAAATACATGGCGTTGGTATGGGCCAAATGACCCAGTATCCTTATCAGATATAAAACAAGCAGGAGCAACAGGAATTGTTACGGCTCTACATCACATACCCAATGGTCAAGTATGGCTCGTTGAAGAAATCAAAAAAAGAAAAGATGAGCTAGAAGCAGTCGGACTCACTTGGTCTGTTGTAGAAAGTGTTCCTATTCATGAAGCAATTAAAACGCAACGAGGTAATTACCTGAGATACATCGAAAACTACAAACAAACCATTACTAATTTGGGTGCTTGTGGTATTGATATTGTTTGCTATAATTTTATGCCTGTTTTAGATTGGACGAGAACCAATTTAGAATATGAATTTGAAGACACGTCAACCGCTTTACGCTTTGAGGCAGTCGCTTTTGCGGCTTTTGAATTATACTTATTAAAACGTCCAAGCGCAGAAGATACTTATACCCAAGCGCAAAAAGATAAAGCAAAAAAATATTTCGATGCGCTTAGCGAAGCAGCTAAAGAGAAGCTTACCACTACCATTATTGCTGGTTTGCCAGGTGCAGAGGAAGGCTATTCTTTACAAGATTTCAATAAAATTTTAATAACTTATGATGGAATAGGACCTAAGCAACTTAAAAAGCATTTGTTTGAGTTTTTGAGTCATATTATACCTGTCGCTGAAAAAGCTGGAGTATTTATGTGTATTCATCCTGATGATCCTCCATATCCTATTTTAGGATTGCCTAGAGTGGTCAGTACCGAGCAAGATATTCTAGATTTGTATCAAGCTGTGGATAGTCACCATAACGGACTAACTTTTTGTACAGGCTCTTTTGGAGTGCGTGCAGATAATGATTTGCCGGGAATGGTGCAGCGTTTAGGACATCGTATTCATTTTATTCATTTAAGAAGTACGCAAAGAGATGCCGAAGGTAATTTCCATGAAGCCAATCATTTAGAAGGTGATGTTGACATGTACGGCGTAATGAAAGCCTTA
>Ga0209390_10008947_pt1 | contig 12184 bp, 3 predicted proteins | sample BON01_FD_187212 | JGI IMG/M metagenome (GOLD analysis project Ga0209390, IMG submission 187212) | Freshwater microbial communities from Lake Bonney liftoff mats and glacier meltwater in Antarctica - BON-01 (SPAdes) (version 2) | ecosystem: Environmental > Aquatic > Freshwater > Ice > Glacier... | reverse complement strand
CCACCTCAAAAACAACCCTGGGCATCCAAAAAGCAGATCCCCGTCTCAACAGCGACCATGGGAATCAAAGAGGGATCCCCCTTCTCACAAAAAACCTGACATCAAAGTACATTCTCCCGTCGCAAAAACGACCCTGTGCATTCAAAAGGCACTTCTGCTGTCAACAAAAAAACCCTCGGACATCCAAGACCGAGGAGGGCCATTTTGGATGCCCAGGGTCGTTTTTTGAACGGGGGATGTGTTTTTGGGATGCCCATGGTCGTTTTTGGAACGGGGATGAGCTTTTTGGATGCCCATGGTCGTTTTTGGAACGGGGATTATACCTTTTGGATGCCCAGGGTCGTGTTTGGACAGGGGATGTGTTTTTGGGGGAAGGGGGGGGGTAGAGGCTTCACGTGGACCCTCAATACGACCCTATAAGTGGGCCGTACAGGGTCCTGTGTGTGTGTGTGTGTGTGTGTGTATGTGTGTGTGTGTGTATGTGGTGTATTTCTTCTCACGCAGTGTGCGCTCTGCAGGTCCAAATGTCAACAGCAAATCGACTTTTTCTACGCCTCAAAGTATAACATCGCGAAACCGGATGTGGCCGCCATCCGAGGACCCCTGATGGCGTTTGTACCGGCATGGACCTCGGACATAGTGGGCTTACAAAGTCCGTTCGAAATCATCGCGGTACAGGATTACGGTGTGCGCGACGGGTGTGATCGGTATATTGTGGTAATCGGACGGCCGTTGTGGGCCAGTTCGAGCCCGGGCACGTTGTGGTCCATGTATTTTTTCTGTTATTACAGCGTGACAGCCTCGATCGAGCTCACGTCAAGCGTCGAGTTGCCCGGAACCGGAGACCTTCGTTTTAGTCAGACGTATGGAGAAAGTATGTCTGGCTCGGAGCACACGGAACTTCTGCTGAATGAAATTTTCCTGCCTCCACTCGATTCGGACAACAACCTTGGGACGTTGGTGCTGGTGTACTGGGAAGAAAACACGGCGGTGCGTGACCAACAGGGTAACACGCCGGAGAGCGCAAGTGTTCGCGCACAACTCGCGAAAACCAACACTATCCTGGAACTGTATGTGGATACGTTCGCGACGGTGCACACGACTGTATTAATGCGCAGCAACATGGTGACCAGCGACGAGACTTGTGGCTATCTATCATTCTCGATCAAAACAATGTGCAATCTGCCAGACAATTCGTTTGTCTATGTCGACGACAGACAGGGCAGGCGCCCGTACATCAAGAAGATCGCAATCTTGCCCAAGCAGCAGCCGGCGGCAGACGAGTTCGGACAACATGGCGTAGTGTACACTATTATCGGGGTGTTGACGCTGCATATTGACAACTATGCGTCCTCGTCGCAAGACATTGCCAGTGACACAACGGGACAGTGTGAAGCGCAGGTGGAGTTTGTGATTGCGCGCACGCACAAGAATGGCGTGTTGGCACACAGGTGCGACATAACACCATGGGTGAGGGACAACCCACAGCACATCAGTGTGTATCAGCTGTTGCTGCGCGAAATCAGCAACGACAAGCAAATATTGCTAACCACCAGCGCCAATGATGTGATGCTGGTTTCCACTCTCAACGAAAATTCTCCGCAGACGGTGAAACGACTGGTGGCATCACGATTGTCCGGTGATGGCGACCCTGTTGTGTTTACCATACACAACGAATACAACATAGAACTGCAAGCCGAGTTTGTCCGACACAGCCGGTTTCGCCAAAGTGTGTACTCGTGGCACTCCACATACATCCCACCCACGTTCCTCGGCACAATTCTGCGAGTCAACACTGAGATCCAGGATGAGACCGCGGGGTCGGTTGGCGTGCACGAGCTGGTAATGTTTACGATGATGCAGAGCAATCTCAGGTTCACGTCAGAATCCAACAACTTTATCCGTGAGTACGCTGTCACGCTGCAAGACACTGCTGCCGTGCAGGCGTATTACAACGTGTCTGCTGGCACCGGCGGACTGGTGCAGTTCAAAATGGCGGTGGGCTCGGGCATCACGCAGATCTTGCAGGTGAAGATCGAAGAAAAATGCGACTACATGAACTGCAAAGGGTGTCGATCCCGCAGCCTCAAAAGCGCGTGTCAGGCTGCACAGACGTGCGCCACCGTGAATTGCGTGGGTACTGTGATCAATCCCAACAACATCCTATGCGTCATGGGCTCGCTGATGAAGGAAACATCGGAATTGTACACTTCAAACGCAGACGCAGCATGGTTCGCCGTGGTGGAGCTCACCATGTCTGTGATGCGCCTCGCCAAAGTGACAGGGCAGAAGGACGTTGTATACGTCGAGAGCATTTCGAATTTCATCCAAACCGGATTCTGTGAGACCAAGGATATCTTGGCAATTTTTTCCGCCGTCATGCCCTCGCTAATTTTCTCCATCTACGTGGCGGCCAGCGGGGATTCGAACAACGAGGCATCCAACTTCGACATCAAGTACCCCATGCAGTCGAAAATCAAGGAGATTTTCTCCCCCGGAGTGCAGCTGAAAAACGCCGCGCTTGTGTCTTCCATTACGACAGTGCTGTACCAGATCGCGCTGATTGCACTGCACATCATCTCCGCCAACAGCAAACTCGTTTTGTGCGGGGTCGACAAGCTGGCAGAGTTTTCGGGCGGGTATATCGACGTGGTCGACCACGACGTGGACCGCGAGGGGATCGATTTCTGCAGCTCCGGCAGCAACATCCCCGACAGCATTGCTCCCAGATCAGACCGCCAGATTATTCTCGATCGCATTGCGATTGGGGCGGTCGACGACAGCACAGTGGACGTCAGGATAGGCCGGCAGAGTATCAGTCCTGGAAGCTTCGTGTTGGATCGTGCCAGGGCGATTGTGTGGGTGCGGAATTACAGGTACGTGACTATGTTCATCTGGATCAACGCAGCCTTCGACTCGGTCTTGGGCATCCTGTACGGCCTATCGCGGTTACTCAGTGTGTTTGAAGAAGACAATTGCAAGCCGAAACCGGTGCGTTTTAGCAGTGTACTGAATTGCGTGTGTGGGGATTCTCCTTTCATTGTGCATCCGAAACGCCGAGCACAAGACAGGTCTGATGGGGCCTTATGGTGCACTGGTTTACTGAAAATGATCAACAGCAATGGCGACATTGTGTATGTCGACAACAATTTCCCCTTGCAGGAGTTGGCGGCTGACCTGCATCTTGCTGGCCAGAGCTACATTGACTGTATTGCCACCAAGAATACAGCACAGTGTACAGAGGAGCACAAGCTGGTATACCCGTCCAAGTACGCCAAAATCAGCCGACAGAATGTGTCCCCCCTGGCCGTGCTGACTCGCTGTCGTGAGAATTACAATTCCAAAACATGGGACGAAGGAATCTATGGCGTGTACAATCCAGCGCTGCGCGACGCCATTGTCGAAAACTTCCAGGTGTCCAGATCGGATCTCGACTCCATGGCGTCTGAGATTGACAAATTCATTGCAGAGGACTCAAAGTCCTCGTCGGTCCATGCGTGTCTGATCGCTGGTCCCAACCAGGGCAGAATCCAGGCTTGCATGAATCTGGCATTCTCGCATCTCAACAAGCTGCAGTTAGACGCGGTGCCCCCCCGCCCCCCCCCCCTCCGCCCCTCCGTCCTCCTCCAAGTCTTGTTTTTGATTTTTGCTCTCTTGTACAGTCATGGCACTGGCACTGACAATGCAGTTCCCCAACAAACACAGATGCTGTTGGATCCCAGCATAATTCCAGACGATTTTTCAGTGGGCGCGTATTTTGTGTACAGCGAGACCACCAGTTCAAGTGCTCTTGCACTCACGCCGGACGCCTGCGAATTCCTATCTTCCGAGCTGTTTGATGGCAACCCTGAGGTTGCAAAGTGTGCCAATACCAACAGTCCAGACGTGTGTGGGGCGGCAGGGTCCGACGGGTCGGGTACCTGTCGAATCGCGCAAAGCACATTTTCGTACGAACAGTCCATACAAACAAATATCATCGACGAATTCGAGACCACTGGGATCACCATTATGACGCCACAGCAACGCGAACAAGCTATTGCGGATGTGGACGCGCAGGTTGTGCTCAAGTACAGCGAAATCAAGACCTGCACAGGTGAGGCCCCCCGTCGGGCCCCCCTGAGACCCTTTTCGGGATTTCCTTTTTGTCTTTTGTTTGTTGTATTTTGCTACTGCACGAGTTTCTTAAGGCAATATATCTATGTGTGCGTGCGTGATTGCATGATGCATCCAATGACGCGGTTAGACCCCTTTGGGATTTTCTGTTTGTCTTTTGTTTGTTGTATTTTGCTACTGCACGAGTTTCTTAAGGCAATATATCTATGTGTGCGTGCTTGATTGCTTGATGCATCCAATGACACGGTTGCACACGAAACAGAGGCATACATTGCAGATGTGATGACAGACATTGTGCCCAACATTGCTTCCATTGTGAAGGAACTCGATTTGACGCTTGTGACTGGGGAAGGGGATTTGTTGCACCAATTTGTGGATTGCATGTTTTTGGGTGCGCTCAACAGCACACTGCTCGCCCCAGCAGATACGGCGGGGGTTATGGAAAATCTCATGTATTCCCGCAGTGCCAATGCCACAGACCGCAACTTCGAATTGCCATGCCAGGGTAGTCTCGTATACGACCGGACACTATCGGGAAATGCACCATTCACGCAGAAAACCTGCGGCAGTGACACAAGAATATCGGTTATGGCTTACGTAACTCAGGAAATATTATACAAGGATGATGGTGGTTTGCATACCATTCTCATAGACCTCATCCGAACCAAAATTGCGGCAATCTCAGACAGCATTACCGACTCGGCGAACTATGGGTGTCTGGGCCAAAAATCATTTGCTTCGTGGAAACACTGTTGTCTAGAGGTCCGAAATTGCCTACCGTACGAAAACACATTCGAGCCGAATCTTCCCGATGTGGATTATGAAATTTCCATTCCAGAGCTCCTGCAGGCACTGCAGGACAGTATCGGCGATATTGGAAAAAAGGCCATTGTCGATTCTGAGGTGTGTGGGATACGTGCAAACCCTAAAGCCACCACCCCAAAGACCCATAACGCCTCTGACGTGCATGCTGCTAGTGAGTCTAAATTGTTTACCGGTCAAAAACAGGCTATTGACGTGTGTGTTTCTCAAACCAATATATCTGTGCAAACCCTAAAGCCACCACCCCAAAGGCCCATAACGCCTCTGACGTGCATGCTACTAGTGAGTCTGAGTTGTTTACCGGTCAGAAACAGGCTATTGACGTGTGTGTTTCTCAAACCAATATATCTGTGCAAACCCTAAAGCCACCACCCCAAAGGCCCATAACGCCTCTGACGTGCATGCTGCTAGTGAGTCTGCGTTGTTTACCGTTCAGAAACAGGCTATTGACGTGTGTGTTTCTCAAACCAATATATCTGTGCAAACCCCCAAGCCACCACCCCAAAGGCCCATAACGCCTCTGACGTGCATGCTGCTAGTGAGTCTGCGTTGTTTACCGGTCAGAAACAGGCTATTGAAGTGTGTGTTTCTTCAACCAATATATCTATGCGTTCACAGAGGCCATGACTGTACTGAAACTGTGCTGTGAGCAGGTTTTGATGCGCTACACCACGAACAAAACAGATGCTGGCATCCGAGAGTATAACACACTGGGTAATATAGCCCGAGACGAAGATGTGGCGTATGCTGTGTATGGCGAAATGTTAACGGACAATGCCGACATTTTCAAGTTTCCCATGAATCGAGACGTCGATGCTCTACCAATTATCGAGCAATGCCATTCTATGCTTCGCACCCGTTTTTGGACGCAAAACATCAACTCAAGGAGCAGCGATGCGGATGATGCGGAGGCTGGCGTGCCGCCGCGTGAAAACACAGAGCCAGACCGCAAATTGATCACGTTGGAGGCGATTATGGACTACCTAAAACACGGTGTCGAATGGAAGCCACTGAGTGTGGATCGGAACAGAAGTGATAGCAACCATGTATCAAGGCAGGAAATCGTGCGAGTACTGAAAGATTTCAGTTCCGACATGCCCCTAAACATTTTGCACGACGCCAGATTCGTCTCCATCGACTCAAACTTTTGTCCTGCCCTGCAGGCCGAGCCTAGTATAGCCAAACAGAAAATTGACAGTGATGAAGCAAATTCCTACATCCAATTTGACAAGCTGTTGGAAACCGAAAACGAAAAAGCCGAGTCGAACAGGGTACCAGGGTTGTTTGCTTATTCCATGTCTGGGCGCACCGTCGGCAATATCGACAGTCTGTGTCCCTGTGAGATACAGGATACCAATGATATTCGCAGCGGGCACTGCAAGATCTGTTCTTCGATTTGTTCGATTCGGAACCTTGCTACACTTGCCAGCAGCCAGGCGGAGGCAGAGTTTGATGATTTTTTCCCATTGTGTGCGTCATATATTGCAGTGGACACAGAGCTCGCTACAACACAATCGTATCCTAAGCACAATATCACATATGTCCGTGGCCTTTTGAGAAATCATGGAGAGCTGCTCAAGAGCCACGGATTGGTTTGTCCAACCTATTTTCCGTCGGATCTGTGGGGCATCAAGCCTTCGCACTTCTCAAACCAGGAGTATCTCAACGCAAGCTACTCACACGATACTATTCATCTAAGTTCTCTCCACGCGTTGATGCATCCAAAATCCGGTGTTTCGGCCCTGAACTATCAAACAGTCACACAGCACATCAACACGGTTCTGGGTGAAGATGACCGCGAGGTACGTAAGGCTCAAATGCCTCTAGGCCACCAAACAAATGTCTGTAGCGGCTTGGCACAGCACCGCCAGATGCCTCTAGGGTGTAGGTCTACAACCCAACAAATGCCTCTAGGGGGTGGGCCCAAAAACCAACAAATCCCTCTAGGGGGTGGGCCCCTAACTCTCCCATTCCTCTAGGGGGTGGATCAAAAAAACCCAAAACGCCTGTAGGTAGGTCTAAAAAACAAACAGTGGGTGGGCCTGTCAGAGGGCATTGTAGGGGTTTATAGATGCACATGGGCTTGTTTATATGAAATCGGGGTTTAGGGTTTAGGCCTCATAGGACGCTGCAACTGACTTTGGACAGCACGTGGAATTTGATTTTAGTTGCTTTTACTACTGGAAGCAGTAGTTTGGAACCCTTGATGGAGGGTCTATATGCTCAAATCCATGTGAATCTGATTGGTGTACAGGTATTTTTCACCCGACCCGTGCGGACTAGAGAAACCCCCTCCAACGTAGCCGAGGACGAGAATGAAGTGCTACCCACAACGGCAAATAATCCGCTTTGTGACAACGGCAAAAATGTCTTGTGGGAAAAAAACGTGTCTGAACTGGGGTTCCCGGTGCTTTCAATGTTGAGCGAGTCTCCTGCGCTGGCAAACTGCGTGAGGTATGTACTGGAGGTTACATGGGGTGACATATTGGAGGAGTTCATGCCCTTCGACGACGCCGTGACCGCAGGGGATGATGCCATTTTGAAATTGCATGCCGATACTGCGGCACAGATGAGTGTGTGGCAGACACGATGTGAGGTGAAAATCGCGAAATTAAAAGCATGCCAGGGACAAGCCGCATTTTCGTATAACTATTCGAAACAAGTCGAAACCCGAGGGCTTTTGCAATACAGGGAGTCGTGCGCCTTCCTACTCGACGCTGACATGGACAAGCTCGCAGTGATATTATACAATCCGTGTTTGGTGAGCATGAACAATTATGGCCATACGACCATGTACGATGGCAACCTGCAACACTATCTGTTCGATCCACATCTTCTGGTGTTACCGAAAGACTCGAGGGGCGCTGATGCAAAGAGGGAAGCCGGTACCTCTACTGCGCTTCGCATGCTGTCCATAGCCGACTTTGGGTGTAGTATACCCTTGCAACCAGACAAATGCACACAGGTCCAAGCGCGGGTCTTTCACGCTATGGATATGCTGGCATTTCGCGACAACCAGGACATGGGCGTGGGAGTGACGGATCTACCCGACCTCAGCCTGAACTTTGTCATGTCGTTGGTGGCAGAAAACGAAGTGGATGCGACACCTAGCACCAACAGCGTGCTGTCGAAAAATAGCAGCCATGTGCGCAGATCAGGTCTGTTTGCCACTCGGCATGGCTTCGACTTTTTGTTCCCGTCCGGTGCTTACACGGACAATGTCAGACACACCAACAACACTCGGGCCGAGGAACATGAGCAGGAGCAAGATGATACCGTTGCAAGCAACGTTGCGAGTTCGCAGTGTTTCGAGGCTGTCCCGTACTGGCCGACACACTGGCAGGCTCCATTTGGCGAGATACTCCACGAGACATACGACAATGTGGCAGGATACGGCAATTACATGGCGCTGTTGACGCCGGTGGAGGGCGAGACCTGCAGTCCGACGTCGGCAGCATCCCCTGACGATGACGGCGCATGCGTGAGTCAGATGGTTGTGCTGCCAGACCATTTGCGCACAGAAAACATGACGACAGCATTATTTGGCACTGGTGGCCTGTGCCGCGAACACTCGTTCGGGATGCCATTGATGGCAACCAATACTATGGCGATATGTACGTCGACATTGGGATACGATCAGAACGACGACAATATGGAAGTCGACAAGATCGATTGCCAGGACAACACCAACAACAACTGCGCCTGTTCCGACGGCGCACGGGTGGGCATGGGTGGGGGGTTGGGCGACACGCTGGGACATCTGTGGCCGCTGTTCCGGATGTTTCTGGACGAGAATCCTGCCGAACGTCAGGGGGGATTCGGCTATGCTTTTAACAACACGTTTTTCGACGAGGGGGATGAGCACATTATGGCGAAGCTGCTGGAACATGTGGGCGTGGATGCTCTGAGCATACTGGTGGATCCCAAGGACGAGCTGGAGTCTTTCGACGATATAGTGCGCACCCGGTGCTACGCCCCGGAACGGTACAGCGTCCGCGAGAAGCTGGACGACCGTGGGGTGTCTGCGCCATGTACTGCACAGGCGCAGCACGCGCCATTGTCGCCGGACCCGGTGTGCTGTCATTACAATGAACAGTGCAATGCTACATCTCAGGTGTGCACGGCGTCGGGCATGTGCGAGGATATGGACATCGACATTGAAAACATGCTGCCCGAGAATATAGAGGTGGGCGTCACGTGCGCCGCGTGCGGTGCGGTCGACCAGGGTCAGTTTTCGGGGGCCAGCCCTTGGCGCCGAATGGGTGACATTCTCGAACAGCACGGTATGTGTTCGCATCTCAACCGAGTGACCTATGAGCGCATGGACGACCTGTTGTCCGAGCGCCACGAGGCTCTTGGGTGCACGCATGAAACTGTGGCTGGAGAGGACCCTAGGGGCCCGCTGCTGCACTACTGGGTGTGCCCCCGCGAGGCGATCAATTGGACATGGGTACGCGAGCGCCCTGGCTTCATTTATGGCGAAAACGAACGCACTGCGAGTCTGACGCTGGATACTCGGCAAAACCAGATCGAGACCAGTGTGTTGACAGATGGTCTGTTTGACTTGCATCCTCACCTCTGTGACGCAGAGTACATGCACTCGCACACGCTGTCGTGGTGTCCGCTGGAACATCGCGGCGACACAACCTCTGCTGCAGCGTCGGAGTCGTCTGGAGAGTACGGCCGGTGGATGCGAACGGCGCACCAACACAAGGACTTTTCGACGCTGCGACCCATACAGCCTGATATACGCGACAAGCATAACGCGCCCTTTGAAAAAATGCGCTTCATGGGCATGAACGATGGCATGTTGAAAAAACAGGCTGAAAATAGTGGCATACGAGAGGTGATTGCTGTGCAACAATGTGGCGCACTGGGGGTTTGTCAAACAGAGGCATTCACGTTTGCCGGGATTCACTGTGTGCGAAAACGGCACGTGCTTGCGGCTGCCAATCGTGGCCCCTTGTTGCCATCCTCTGGTGACCCAAAGACGTCGACGACCATGGACGCCAACGATATGATACGGTGTGGTCCGATGGGGTATATTGATCCAGCAGAGTCTGGCATGTGTGTGTTAGATCCGCTGGTTGTCCCCATGGCGTATGTGCTCGAGAGCATGGCCTCCCCTGGCACCGACAACGCGTGCCACGCGATATTCAAACAGCCCAGCCGTGTTTCAGGGCCAAATGGCTACACCATCGACCGCGACCGAGGGCTTATTCGGTACAACGCCGGGAAGCTAGATTTCGAGCCGTTCAAGCTCTTGCTGAACAGCTATATGCTGGCGGACGCGTCGGTACTGAAGAATGGAGTGGCAGACACAGAAGATGACCGGCGGAATTTGAATGCCGACATTATTTTATGTAGCGAGGTGCTGCACTCGTTCATCGACACAAACACGCAAGGGGAAGAGCTGTATGGGCGACATCATGTGCAGGGGCTGTACGTCTTTCTGGATTGGGGTAGTTACGAGATTCCTATTTTCTGGTGGTTGAAACTGGTAATTTCGAAATGGGTCTATCGTATGAGAGACAGCCAGCAGATACAGCTCGCCGACCTCGAATCGGACATACCCATTGTCCTGGCCGCATTCGACGGGCGTATTGGAATTATGACCGCGCAGCAGCCTCTTGAGCTGGACGACGAAATGCGAATTCAAGACTTTTGGTCACGCGTAAATGCCAACGAGCTCGAGATTTTTGAGCAAACACAACAACAACTGGCACTGACGTTGTCAAAAAAAATAACACTGACCCTGGCGACGGAGCTCACAGGGGGTTGTATTGAAAAGTTTACCGTGGACGACCACAAGCTGCGGCTGCTGCGTATTATAGCGGACCAAAAAAACCAGCAACAACGCATCCGCGACAAGAAATTTCGAATCGAAGACATGATGCACGCCGTGTTTATGCCTGCGGGCGGCAGTGGTGGCGGCGGCAGCGCTGCGGATAGCACGCCCCAGAACCTGTGGCACGACGGAGGTGGCTCGATGGAGGTAAGCAAAAAGGCGCTGCAAGCATACGCCCAGTACAAGCAGGAGAAGCTGCTGAACAGTAACAACGGGTTGGATTCCCTGCTGAAATTCGATTCGGGCGAGTACCTCGACTTTGCCAGTATTATTGGCAGTGGCAATTTGCAAACAGGGTTTTTGCACTATGTACTTACCAGTATGCTGACCAACACCGGAACCCTCGATCAGTACAGCCCTCTACACTTGCAAAGTGCCTCCAACAAAATCGAAGTGGGCAGTGCCAACGGCAAAATGGGCATCAAGATCCTCGATTTCGACGTTCAAGCAGTGCTCGACCAACTCAGCACGGGGTCCTCGGAAGCGCTCAATCTGGACTCGCTCATCGAGGACTATCTGGCCGCTTTTGACCGCGTGTACGAAGCACAGCCCGTGAACCAGCCTGCCGACACAGACCCTCTCGCTGTGTTTCAGGTGGAAGAGACGGGAGGAGCGGGCGATAGTGGCAACACCAATTCGCATTGCATTGCAGACAAGCACGACCTGGCGTCGTTGACAAGGCAATCTGTCTTTGAAAAGACTGGCATTGGTCCGCACGTAGAACTGACAGTCAATGGCAAGACACTCATTCGCAAAATGTGCACGCAGACCCCAAACGTTCAGTTCTTTGGCCACACCCACCCCCTGGCCGACGGGCGGAGGCGAAGCAGCGCACCTGGCGGTGGTAGATGCACATTGCTTGATTTGCGCATTCATGGGCCGCACGAGCCCTTCAGTACAGCAAAGAACACCAAGCCGAATACGGAGAAAATACTCTTCTCCTCTGACAATGGCATGGTGCAGAACAAGCAATGCTTCCAACGCCAAGACAGCACGCCCCCTCGCGCATACCCTCCTGTGCTGGACACGTCACATGGCAACACGGTCGTCTACACCGGGTCACAGTATATGGCAGGGGAGGACCCAGAAACGTCGCACGAGGACAATGGCCTGTGCATCCGCATTGACTCGGGTTGTGTCACGGAATTTGAAAAGGAAACAACCAAGTCTTTGTTCGGCTTCGACAGAACCCTGCCAAACCCGCATCCCGTGCACCTCAAGTACCGAGCGTTAGAAAGCAATGCGTACAACCAAGTGAATGGCCATATGTGGAAGAACCTGAATTCAATACAGAAAGAAACGTTCCGGGCGCGTCATGGACTAACAAAAACGGCGCTGCCAGACGATCTGTACGACCAGAATTTGGACATGTGGGATATGCTTCGGAGCGCACCACAAGAC
>Ga0209390_10008944_pt1 | contig 12188 bp, 10 predicted proteins | sample BON01_FD_187212 | JGI IMG/M metagenome (GOLD analysis project Ga0209390, IMG submission 187212) | Freshwater microbial communities from Lake Bonney liftoff mats and glacier meltwater in Antarctica - BON-01 (SPAdes) (version 2) | ecosystem: Environmental > Aquatic > Freshwater > Ice > Glacier... | reverse complement strand
GCCCGCCAGCTCGAGTGCCCCTGCGGCTCCCATGCAGTGGCCAATGTAGCCCTTGGTGTTGTTGATCGACGTATCCGGGCAGTTTTCGCCAAATAGCGCGCGGATCGCTTCGCATTCCTGAATATCACCGAGCGGCGATATTCAGGAATGCGAAGCGATCCGCGCGGTATTTGGCGAAAACTGCCCGGATACGTCGATCAACAACACCAAGGGCTACATTGGCCACTGCATGGGAGCCGCAGGGGCACTCGAGCTGGCGGGCAACCTACCGTCGTTTGACGACCGCATTGTGCACCCCACAATCAATGTCGATAATCTCGATCCAAAGTGCGATTTACCGGGTCTTGTGATAAATCAGCCGCGCAAGGTTGCGAAAGTAGATACCATTCTTAATAACTCCTTTGGTATGCTTGGGATAAATTCCACGTTGATTATTAAACGTTTTGTTCCCTAATTTACTCCCTCTCACTTAGATTATGACAAAAGAAGACTGTAAAAAGGTGGTGCTCGATATCATCGCAGACATCGCACCCGACGAAGACATGACTAACGTCAAATCTGACGTGCGTCTACGCGACCAACTGGAACTCGATTCGATGGACTTCCTCGATATCGTCATGGAACTGCGGAAACAGCATGGTATTGAAGTGCCTGAGGCTGATTACATCGAGCTCGCGTCGCTCGATAGCTGCGCTGAATATCTGACGCCCAAGTTTGACGCTCTCGGCAAGTAAGGGGTAAGCGGAAAGCACTAAGCTTTAAGCAATTTTAGAATGGTCGGTTATTAGCAACCGGCCTTTTTTGCGGATGGAGGTCGGGATTGCTGATCCCGCCCTAACTCGAATATCCAATGACTCCCAAGGCGGGGAGCGGAATCCCCGCCCTTGTTGCTTGGCGATGTGCTATAGTCGGGTTGTTCTGAACCTCACTGCGGCTAGGTCTGTTCGGTTGTGGAGGGGGAAGGATGGAGGGGATGGGCCTGCAGGCCCATCCCCTCCGGACTCCGGTGAGCTCGTCCCCGCCCCGGAACGTCCGGCCGTTAGGCCGGGCAGTTCGGTTGTAGCGTGAGCGGCCGGGGTCTCTTGCTGGAATCTTAACTCGAACAGTTGTTGGGGCCGGCGCAAGTCCGAGCCCGTCATTAAACAAGGCTGAGTATGTCCACTTCTGCAATCTACTATGTCGGCGTCGATGTCGCCCAAGACTTCCTCGCTCTGTGCGGTGCTCCCACCGCCTCCGTTGAAAACACCCCCAAGGCTCTGCGCAGTTGGCTGCGCCAACTCAAAACCAAGCACCCCACGGCGCACTTGGTTTGCGAGGCCACCGGGCGTCACCATCATTATCTGCAAGGCACCGCAGCGACCGCGGCGGTGCCTTTGTCCGTGGTCAACCCACGACAGATGCGGGACTTTGCCCGCAGTGTCGGTCGCCTCGAGAAGACCGATCAGGTCGATGCTCGGGTGATCCAATATTATGGCCAAGTGCTCTCGCCGGATCCCACGCCTCTGCTTCCCACCATCCTGCGCGAGCTCCAAGATCTGCTGGTCGTGCGTCAGGCATTGGTCGAGGAACACACCGCCTGGCAACACCGGGATAACCTGCTGTGCCCAGCCGCGCACCGTTTGTGCCAACGCCGCCTTCGTGTCATCGACACCGAGGTGGGCAAGGTCGAGGCGCAGGTCACCGCTTTGCTTGATCGTCCCGAGGCGACGAACCTGCAGGACCGTGTCCAGACGATGTGTCTGGTCTGTGGAGTCGGTCCACGCACCGCTTGGGTGCTCGCTGCCTGGCTGTGCGAACTGGGCCAGTGTAACCACCGGCAAATCGCCAAGCTCTCCGGTCTAGCTCCGATGAACTGCGACTCAGGACGCTTCCGAGGCGAACGCCACATCGCCCATGGTCGCACTCCCGTCAGACGCGCTCTCTACCTCGCTGCCGTCGTCGCCGCCCAACACAACGAAGCGCTCAAACCCTACTATCAACGACTACGCGCCGCAGGAAAACCAGCCAAAGTCGCCTACATCGCAGTCGCTCGAAAACTAGTCGTTTTCCTCAACCGCATCCTCACTGAGGCCCCCGTTATGACCAATTAATCAAGACAGTTGCTACATTATCCCCCATGGCGACTATGTGAAAAACTCCTCTGTTTACCCTCTCGCACTAATATTAGCTCTCTCAGTTCGACAACTGCATAGAAGATGACAGGTATGATATAGCAGTCCGTCGCTTTAAGCCCCTTTCCGATCTCATATATCCGTGTTCCAAGCCCAATCCTATCCACGCCAATTCGCTGCCTGCCTTTTGCTTGTTGGCGCTCTGTTTGGCCTTCTTGGCTGTAAGGCCGAAATAAAGCCCGGCGCGCGTAATTCCTCACCGCCGGTTGAAGCCACCCAAACCAAGAGCGGATCACTCCCTCTAGTTGAGCGCCTCAGCGGCACGGTCTGGGCGGAAAACCAAGTAGGGCTTTATCCGGAAATCTCCGGACGCATCGCCGAAGTCATGGTGAGCAACGGCCAAACGGTCTCCTCGGGGCAGGCTTTGGTCCGCCTGAGCGATGAATCCGCGAGCGAGCAAGTGCGCCAGGCCGAAGCCGGGTTACGCATCGAAGAAGCCCGGCTGCGTCAATCGACTGCCGCCCTCGCGGAAGTCGAAGCCCAGTCGAAACGCATCAAATCCCTCAGCGACCGTAATCTCGTGACCGAGGTCGAACTTGAAACCACCGCCGCGCAGCGCGAATCCGCCGCCGCCGATGTCGAGTTGGCCGAAGCTCGCGTCGAGCAAGCCGCTTCCAATCTCGCCGCACGCCGCGACTCGCTGACCAAAACGATCATCAAAGCGCCCATCGCCGGAATCGTGGGAGTGCGCGCCGCCGAGATCGGCATGCAAGTCACCACTTCCACCCGACTCTTCACCATCGGCAATCTGGATCGCGTAACCGTGCGCATCGATCTGACCGATGAGATGCTCAACTACATCGAGCCAGGGCAAGCGGTGCATGTTTTTTCCCATGATTCGGATGAGGAGCCCATCGTGGGCACCCTCACGCGTATCTCGCCGTTTCTCAATCCCGTCGCGCGCAGCACTGTCGCCGAGATCGATCTCAACAATACCAAGCGCCGCTTACAGCCCGGCATGTTTGCCGCTGTCGACATTCTCTACGGCCAAAGCCAGCGAGCCACGCTCGTGCCATCCAGCGCGCTCTACACCGACTCCAACACCGGTCGCGAAGGCGTTTACCATCTGCAAGCTACCCCGGTGGACGATCCGGTAAACACTCTGAGCATGCCGGTCGATGTGAGTTTCGTGCCAGTTGATCCGATTGCCCGCGGGGGTTCGGAAGTTGCCATCGCCGAACTGGCAACTGGGGAATGGATTGTGACTCTGGGCCAGAACCTTCTCGCCACCGGTCGCAGTCAGGCCCGAGTGCGCTCCGTGACCTGGCAGCAGGTGATGGATCTGCAAAACCTCCGGCGCGAATCGCTCCTGGAGGAAGTCATGAATCCTCAGAAGTCGCCCCGTAAGTAACCGCTGGACGCGATCTCATTCTTATGCCGCTGACCGAAACATCCATCAAGCGTCCCGTTGCTACCATGATGATCTTCTTGATCATCATCACGCTTGGCATCACCGGCCTGCGGCATCTTCCGATCGATTTACTGCCGCCGCTGGAGTTTCCCCGACTCACCGTCTGGACAGGTTACCCCAACGTCGGTCCCGAGGAAATCGAACAATCCATCACCGACCCGATTGAAAACGCCCTCTCCGGCGTTCCGGGAGCCGAGCGCATCCGCTCCACCTCAGAAGAAGGGGGTAGCTATGTGACCCTCGATTTCACCCGGGGAACCAATCTTGAAGTAGCCGCCAACGATGTGCGCACCGCTCTCGATGGTGTGCGCAACGAATTACCCGAAGATGCCGAGCCGCCTCGCGTATGGAAATTCGACCCCAACAACGTGCCCATCGTCGTCGTGGGAGCGAGTTCGGAAATCTGGGATCTGCAGGAGCTCACTCTGATCCTGGAACGCGATATCGCCAATCGTTTCGAGCAGGTTCAAGGCGTGGGCAATATCTGGATCTGGGGCGGAGTCGAACGCATCCTGAAGGTCGATCTGCGGCGCGATCGGCTTTACGCGAGCGGACTCTCTGCTGCTGACATCCGCCGTGCCCTCGGCGCGGGTAATGTGAATCGCCCTGGGGGTAATGTGTCGGTCGGAGTGCGCGATATCTATGTGCGCACCTTAGGCGAGTTTACGAGTCTCGATCAGATTCGCCAAACCGTCGTCACCGAATCCGATGGCAAACCGATTCGAGTCGGCGATGTCGCCGATGTGTCGATGGGTTATGAAGAGTTTAATCGCCTCGTGAAAATCGACGGCAAACCGATGCTTCGTTTCGGTATCCGCAAACAATCCGGCACCAATACCGTCGAAGTCGCCGCTGCGATTCGCGCCGAAGTGGATCGCATCAATGCGGAGCGCACCGACCTCAATCTTTTCGTCGCCTCCGACGAAAGCACATTCATTCAGCGCTCAATCGACAACGTCCGCAACTCGGCGTTCTGGGGTGCTATCCTTGCCGTGGTCGTGCTCTACCTGTTTCTTCGGCGCGGCTCCTCGACGTTCATCATCGCGATCGCGATTCCTATTTCGATCATCGCTACTTTCGGCCTGCTTTACTTCAACGGGCTTACGCTCAATCAAATGAGTTTTGGAGGACTCGCCCTCGGTGTCGGACTAGTCGTGGACAACGCCGTGGTCGTGCTCGAAAATATCACGCGACAGCGTGAGGAAGGGAAGGATCCCGTCACCGCGGCGCGACTTGGCACCAAGGAAGTCGGCGGTGCGATCATCGCATCGACGCTCACGACCACCGTGATCTTTCTGCCGGTCGTCTTCATGCAAACGATCACTGGGGTGCTCTTTCAGCAGCTCGCGCTCGTCGTCGTATTCGCGTTGTTCTGCTCGCTCGCAGTCGCGCTTACTCTCGTGCCCATGCTGTCCAGCAAGCTCCTCCAACGGCAAACCAAAGCCAGCGAGCGCAACGGCCGTTTCCACCACTATTTCGATCGTGTCGAAAATCGCTATGCCCGGATTCTCAAAACCGCGGTGCACCGTCGAGGTCGGGTGATCATTGGTTGCATCCTGCTGGTCACCATCGCGTTTTCACTCGTCCCCTTAATCCCAGTTGAACTGGCGCCGCCAGCGGAAGCCGAGGAAATCGATATCGATCTGTTCATGGACAGCGGCACCAACATTGCCGTGCTCAGCAAAGCTCTGGATGAGCTCGAAGCGAAAGTCCGCGAGTTGGTTCCTCCCGATTCGGTGGAGCATTTCTCCACGGATATCCGCGGTGGTCGCGCCGAGGTCGAGTTTAGCCTGAAAGAAGGCAGCCCGATCGGCACCACGGCCCTAGCCGATAAACTCCGCACGGCTCTCGATGGACAAATCCCTGGAGCGGATATTCGCGTGAGCGCGCAATCTGGACTCTGGATCTTGCGACGTATTTTCCGATCCGGAGGCGAAAGCGACGATATCTCCATTCAGATACGCGGCTATGATCTCAAGCAAGCCGAGCAGGTTGGAAACCGCATCCGCGCTGTGATTGAAGGCATCCCCGGAGTCGAAGGTGTGCGCGTCGGCCGCAATACTGGTCGCCCGCAAACCGATCTGCATCTCGATCGGGATAAGCTCGCTGAGCTCGGGCTCTCGGTGCGTGAAGTCGCCGATGCGATTCAAACCAATGTCGGCGGAAGTCGCGCCGGTTCCTATCGGATTCGCGGCGAAGAGTTTCCCATCATCGTGCGATTGCGGCCAGAAGATCGGCGCAATACCCAGAGTCTCTCCAACATCCCGCTCCGACTCCCCAACGGAGAAATCATTCCCATCTCGTCGGTGATCGATCCGCAAACCGCGCTCGGCCCACCACGAATCTCACGCATCGACGGACAACGCATCACCAACGTCACGGCCACCCTTTCCGAAGGCACCCCGATGGGTGTCGCCGTGGAAGCGATTCGCGAACGCGTGGCCGAGATGAGCTTACCCCCGGGTTTCTCGGTCTATTTCGGGGGCGAAGTCGAGGAACAGGAAAAAGCTGCGGCTGATTTTAGGCTCTCCATCATCATCGCGCTCGCGCTCGTTTACATGGTCATGGCGGCTCAGTTCGAGCGCTTTCTCGATCCCCTCATCGTGCTCTGCGCCGTGCCATTCGCCATGATTGGGGTCGTGCCCACCCTCTTCATCACCGGCACCACGCTCAATATGCAAAGTCTCATGGGCGTGATCATGCTCATCGGTATTGTCGTGAATAATGCGATCGTGCTCGTGGACTATATCAACCTTCTGCGGCGCACTGAAAACCTCGATCCGGTCGAAGCCGTGCAACGCGCCTGTCGGCGACGCTTAAGACCAATTCTGATGACCACGCTCACCACTGTGCTCGGCCTCCTGCCCCTCGCGATCGGCCTCGGTGCCGGTGCCGAAATGCAGGCCGCGCTCGCTCGGGTGGTTTTGGGAGGTCTGCTTGCTTCCACCATCGTCACCCTCGTGTTTATCCCCGCGCTCTATCTCAGCGCCCACGACCTGCTGGATCGGATAAAAGCGAAGTTCGCATAAGTGCCCATCCCCGTAGCCACGAGCGTGAGCAAGTGGAGACTTTGTCATCCTGATCTCGCTCTGGCGGGAGAAGGATCCAGTGCGGCATTCGCCAGCGCATAAATACGGCGCAGTTGAGTGAATTTGGATTTAAGGCCCCCCTGGAGCAATGAGCGTGAGCGAGTGGAGTGGCATCCCCTGCCGCCTCCGATCCACGCCCACCCGCGCCATCGCCAACAAAGCGCCTTGTGCGCAACTCCCACATCTGCGAAGTAATGCAGCGCTCACTGTGAATCTGCTTGATCGTTACATCTTCAAAAGCGTGCTCGGATCCTGCCTCGCGGCGGTCGGGCTCTTTGGTTTTGTGCTCATGTTGGGCAACGCGATTCGTGATTTGTTGGGCTACGTGCTCGCGGGGCAGCTCCCGCTCGCAACCTTCGGCCAGCTCTTGCTCCTGCTGATTCCCTTTGTCGCCTACTACGCGCTGCCCATGGGCATGCTTTGTGGTGTGCTCCTCACCCTCGGACGCATCTCCGCCGATAACGAAGTCACCGCCATGCGTGCCGCTGGGATCGGGCTCTCGCGCATCATGCGGCCCGTGCTACTCCTCGGCATTCTGGGCACAGCCCTTGGTCTTTACATTAATTTCGAGGCAATGCCGCGCGCACGCATGCACTATCAGAAAGAATTGGTCAGCGCCGTGCGCACCAACCCGCTCGGGTTTATCGTGCCGCGCACCTTCATCCGCGATTTCCCCGGCTTCGTCGTATACGTCGGCGAGAAACAGGGCTCTGTGCTCAACGATTTCTGGCTGTGGGAGCTCGACGAAGAACAACGCGTCAAACGACTCGTCCGGGCCGAAAGCGGCCGCTTCGATTACGACGCAGAAGGCCACGCGCTCTTGCTTACCCTCCTGCAAGCGCAAGTCGAAGCCCGCGATCCGGATCAACCCGAAGATTTCTCCCGTGCACCTCTCGTGGGCACTTTTGGTAAAACCGAACAAGTGCGTCTCCCCCTTGATGACCTGTTTGGCCGCACCACCGTGCGGCAAAAACTCAAGTGGAAGACCTATCCGGAACTGCGCGCCGAAAGTGCCCGACTCGCCGCCATGCAGGTTCCGCCCGCGGACGCCAAGGAACACCGCAAAGACCAAATGAAGGTGAAACTCGCCGTGCAGGAGAAGTTTCACAACGCCATCGCGATCTTCGCCTTCGCGCTGATGGGCGTGCCACTCGGCATCAAAGTTTCTCGTCGCGAAACATCCGCCAATCTCGGCGTCGCCGTGATGCTCGCGCTGACCCACTACTTCCTCACCGTCATGGTCAACTGGCTCGACCAGCACCCGTATTACCGACCCGACCTACTCTACTGGATCCCCAACCTGCTCTTCATCGGCCTCGGCATCTGGCTCTTCCGCCGAATCGACAAACGCTAGCGAAAAGGCTCTAAAATGGAGGGGGCTTCTCTCGACCGTCCGCTATCCCGTGTGCATCCGCGTCCATCCGTCCTGTCCTGCGACAGCAGGAGATTATAGGATCGAAGGTTAGCACTTGTGACTCTTGAGCCTTTTTGCGGCCAATCCTCAAATCCCTATCATTCCATCCGGTGCACGCGAAATACGCGACGCCACAGCAGGAATCCAATCCAAGCGATCAACATCGTGATCACGGTGTGCCCCAGATAATGCGAGCCCTTCAGCATCTGATAGAGCCCCATCGACCATCCGAAAGTCATCGCCAGTGCCACGCCCAATCGCTGACCCCGTCGCGTCAGCGCCAAGCCGAGTAAACCCACCAACGCGAAGCCGCCGCTTGCGTGCCCCGCCGGAAAACAACGCCCCCGACGATCCGGATAATTATCTTCAGGATAACTCTCCACCACCCGCACATACGGCATCTCTCCACCATAACGCTCGATCTCCGACGGACAGAAAATATTGGTCGTCGCCTTCAATTGCCCGATCACCGCTGGCACCGTGCCAATCGTCAAAAACGCGATCCACAAATGCCGACGCCCGATCCCCTTAAACGGCAACTTCGCCCTCCACTTCGCTGGCATCAAGGCCAGCCCGAGCACACCCAACCCAAGCAGAATAATTCCAATCTTCGGCCCATCATAAAACCACAGTCGCGGCCCCTCCGAATTCCCATCTACCACCCAAGTCTGCGTTTCAAAATTATAAAACGTATCCTGCACCGCCAAATCCAGACCCGTGTATTCAAAAATAATAAACGCCACCACGAGCAACCCCACCGCGAGCCACAACGAACCATCAATCCGCCAACGTGAGTGAGTTTGAGAAGAAGAAACCATATCCAGAAATTACCACCAGTCCCGCCGTCGACCGCAAGCGAACTCGACTCGCCTAGTATTCACGCTCAAACTGCGAGTGCTAATCAGCCTTCAAACACAACCACTTATGATTCGCACTTTCGCATTATTCCTAGCCGTTACTTCGATCATATCTGCTGCAGGTGGCTCTGGTGTCGGGGCCGTCCCATTGTCACGAACCACCGTATCCATGTGGGTCCTAGGTGAAAAGATTGATGGGAAGCCACAACCGCTCGTGCTCGTATATTTTACCGGACCCGAAGATTGGCATAAACGCAGATGGGAATCCAAATTTAGCGGGAACTCCAAGAAAGATCATCGCATTACCTATAAACTACTTTCGCCTCCAGTCGCTTTAGAAATCGAAGTCACTACCGATCGAAAGCATGTGCTCATTCAGAATAAGGAATACGCCCTTCTAGAGAACAATGTCTTCATCGTAAAAGGAGCAAATGATCCTCAAACGCAGCAAATTCAAAGCCTTGGGAAATTCCCCCTACCTGTCGGATCAAAAGCCCCATTGGCAATTACGGCACTGGAAGAATATCCCGAATGGAGACATCACATCGAGTAGTGATGTATTTTTAGACCACGAGTGGTTCCGGAAGGTGAGCTCAAATAAATTGAATCAATTACCTCCCCCACCATCCGGCTACATTGAGCGCATGCCGCGTTTTGCTGAGGCGGAGCGCTTACTGTCGGTCGGGGTCGATACTTTTGGTCGGAAGATTCAGATGACACCAGACACCGCACAAGCGTGGTTGGACATGAAACGGTCATCCGAAAATGCGGGCATCAATCTGCTCCTGATCTCCGGCTACCGCAGCATCTCACGGCAAACGGAAATCGTTCAACGGAAGCTCGATACAGGCATCGCCATGGACGAAGTTCTTCGGGTAAACGCTTACCCTGGACACAGCGAACACCACACCGGCAGAGCAGTAGATCTAGGTTCGCCGGATGCGGAGCATTTAACCGAGGCCTTCGAGCAGACTCGCGAGTTTCAATGGCTCAACAACCATGCCTCCCAATTCGGTTTCCATCTCTCCTACCCCAGAGACAATCCCCACGGCATCACCCACGAACCTTGGCACTGGTGCCTGAAAGCATAGATTATTCTATGGTCATTGTAGGGCGGGATCGCCGTATCCCGCCTTTCGAACATCCAAAGACTTACAAGGCGGGATCAGCGATCCCGCCCTACAAATACACCAACGTAATTGGATACGATCCATCCCGGACCGAACGTCGCGGGCGTCGCGAGACAACCAATTGCCGCATCGCGTTGAATACTCTGTTTTCCGAATTCCAGCTTTCCTTGCCTGCCCTCCATAGTCCCGCTTGGTGGGAAGAAGGAGGGATTTCCCTCTCGGCTTCGCTCGGGGCCTGAGCTTGTCGAACGGCCACATTCAAAATCCGTTCCGGTCTTAGTGCCCTTCGAGATCTTTGTGGTTAAAATCAAACGCCTCATCCGCGTTACCACTTCTAGCCTAATCGACCAGCTTACTTCCAGCTTTCCACATTCAAAGCATCCGTCTCCTACGTCCCGGCTCCCCTACTCCCCCTTCTTCGGAAAATATTTCCGCCACCATTTCTTGAAGTCGAAACTCACGCGGAGCTTGCCACTCACGCCGTAGTCGAAGCCATCGGTGCCTTGGCTTACTTTTGTGCTCACGCCGAGAAACCAATCGCCGCTCGCGTTGAACGTGAAGCGCTTAGGTAGCTTCCAAATAATACCAGGGCGGATCGTGAACAAATCGCGGTCGCGTGTGCCCGTGAGTCGCGTGGTCGCGTAGGACATTTCGAGGGTGTAGTTGTGATCGGTTCTCTGCCACACGAAACCTCCACTGATGTTGACCGAATCGTCACCGAGGTCGTTTTTCTCCAAAAAGACGGATCGCCCGGTCGTCGTGACATCGTCAGCCCCCACCCCCAAAAAGATCCGCCAACCTTCCATCGATTCGAGTTCGCGCGAGAAGGAAACGTGGTAGCCAAGATGCTTGAGCCCATCGCTTACATCGCCAGGCGGATTGCTCACCGGTGTGATGTAATCGACGCCCACCCCCATATCCCAATGCGACCAGAGTCGATTTCCAATCCGATACTTGGTGCTGAGCCGCGCGGCGGAAAATCCGTATTCTTCCATCCAATTCACATCGCCGAATCCGTGGGCGAAGTAACCTTCCATCCCTCCAGTGACATCCCAATTGTCGGTTAGCCCGTAACGTAGTGCCAGCGGCACGCGCAGATAATCCTTGCGGTGCAGATCGCCGAAATGCGGACGGAACAGGAGCTTCAGGCGGTTCTTCTTTTCCGTGCCGGGCAGTGCGCTGTTAAACACGCCTTGGATCTGCATATCCCCATCCGATACCTTCTCATCCTCGTCCTCTTCTTTCGCCGCCGACAGCCCAGGCAGGAACGCCGCGACCAGCATGGCGACGAAAAGAAAGCGGAGGAAGATGTGGAGGGTAAGAGGTAGCGAAAGCATCGTCATTTCTATTCGGGTGGGCCGTTTTTGTAGCGCGCCAATTCTTCGGGAGTCAGCTCGCGGTAAGTATCCGCTTCATACATCACCGACGCCGTTTGGTAGTAGGCCACGGCGGTGTCGTGAAAGGCTTTGTCTTCCTGCTCAAACGGCGTGACGACGTAAGTCTTCGGATCGTAGTCGAATTGGCTGAACTGCTTCACCGGTTTCAGAATTGTGAGCTGATCGTCACGGAAGAGACCGAGCTTCTGGTAATTACCCAGCACGACCCGTGGACGGCCCGTGGTGTTCATTATATCCCAGCCGTAGAAACGGCTCGGGTAGCTCCAGTTAAGTAGGCCAAGCAGAGTCGGCGGAAAATCGATCTGACTCATCAGAGCATCGACGCGACCCGGTTCGATCTGTCCGCCCGGCGCATAGATCATCAGCGGGATGCGGTAGTTCTGCACGGGCAGCTCACTCTTGCCCGCGACCGACGCGCAGTGGTCGGACACGATCACAAAAATCGTATTTTTGAACCACGGTTTTTTTGAAGCGTCTTCCAGAAATTTGTTAATCGCGTAGTCGGTGTATTTCACCCCGCCGTCGCGACCGGAAACCTTGGACGGCAAATCGATGCGGCCGTCGGGATAAGTGAAGGGCCGGTGATTCGAAGTCGTCATCACGAAGTAGTGAAACGGCTGGCCACTCGCGGCGCCCTGATCGGCCTCGCGCAGAGTCCAGTTAAACAGATCCTCGTCGCAGGCGCCCCAGGCATTCGCGAAGGTGATGTCTTCCTTCTC